>JABAOD010000070.1_pt1 | contig 384977 bp, 392 predicted proteins | sample 7062151 | NCBI WGS metagenome assembly JABAOD01 (sample SAMN14538626, study PRJNA623070) | marine sediment metagenome | biome: marine biome [ENVO:00000428]; feature: marine pelagic biome [ENVO:01000023]; material: deep marine sediment [ENVO:00002113] | place: India: Gulf of Khambhat ... | reverse complement strand
AGGTCAGGCAGTTGAAATACATACGCCATTAATAAATCTCTCAAAGACTGACATTATCAGGACCGGAACAAGATTGGGTGTGGATTATTCACAAACAGTTTCTTGTTATCAGGCAGACCATCAGGGCCGCGCGTGTGGCAAGTGTGATTCATGTTTTTACCGGAAAGAGGGATTCAAGGAGGCCGGTATCCCCGATCCAACAATCTACCGAGAATAGTTAACTACTATTACTCGTTGGTGGGTACTATATCGTAAATATTGTTCAACGATTATAGAAAGCCCTATCTGATAGCATGTTATTAAGATAGAGAACTTTAATAATAACCTTCTTTGATCATAAGCTGGTCAGATTGAACTAGATATCCAATGGGCTTCTGCGACGAGTGTCCAGGCTTGCAAGCTGGGTATGTTTGGTGAAACGTACGTAGGTATTATAAAGGGCGCGAATCTCACTGACATAGACTACCGTCTGACCACAACGGCAAACACGCATTTTTTTACCATCCTTGTTGTAAGGCTTGGCCAGTTTTAACATCGCCTTGTCAACATTGCCAAACCAACGGTTTGGATCGAGGCCCATTTCTACTGCCAGTTGTCTTGCCTGAGAAACCCTAGCAAACCCTGCATTGTAGGCTGCAAGAGTAAACCAGGTGCGCTCTTCCAGGGGAAGATCCGACTCAAATTGCTGCCTTAGCTTATGCATATATTCAATACCTGCCCGGATATTGGTGGCCGGATCGTCTATCTTGTCAAAACCAATCCACTCGGCTGTACTGGGTAGAACCTGCATTAGACCCTCAGCACCGGCATAGGACACGGCCTCTGGATCAAACTGGCTTTCCTGGAACATCTGGGCAACAATCAATCGCCAATCAAATTCATATTGTTCCGCATACTCACGAACAAGAGCGTCATAGGGTGATAATTCTTCCACAGTAGCAAACACCTGATAGAAATCTTCTTCCTGCAGTGGCGTGTCAAAGTAATTGGCATACAGCATGTTGTAATATTTGCCACGGTATTCCTTCTCCACAAACTTATTTAGTGCAGACAGAAGCTCTTCATTGTTCTTGCGCACTGCCCAACCATGCGGTTGAGACTCAGATAGCGGGAAATAGCCCTTGACCCTTCCATCATCTGATATGTTGATATGGAACACCTGCTGATTGATGACCGTCAGGTAAGGGGCGCCATCGGTAATGCGTGAAAGTATGGTTGATGTATCAACTCCCGGGGCTTCTTTCACAAGCTTGAATCCATATTGCTCCTGCAACAGCTTTAATTGTGAAAAATAAGGGCTTCTTGCCGGGAGCACAATCTTTTTACCTTGCAGATCTCTCAAATCAAGCAGTTCTTCACCCCGGGATCGACCAACCACCATAGCTGCTGAATAATTATAGGGAGCAGAAAATCTCACGCTTTCATTATCATACGCAGTGTTTGGCAGGGAGGCAGCGATGACATCTCCCTCCCCCCGCAATAACATCTCCAGCATTTGTTCATGCGTATCAGCCAGCACCACTTCAACTCGCATCCTTTTATCTTTCGCAAATCTTTTCAGCAAATCATATTCGAAACCATGGGACCGACCATCAGCAAAATAGTAATTGACCGGATTTTTGTACGTAATCATCCGCAGGATTCTCTTGTCCTGCAGCCTCGGGAGATCATCCAGGTATCTGTCAGCCAGATTGAATTGCAGATGATTCTTGTTCAGGAATTCATTCAGCGCGAAGTGCAATTGCGGTGCCTGATCAGACACTGCCCATACTCTGGGCTCGCTGGAGGGGAGATTGAATGCAACAGTGAGTTCCGGATATTCCGGCAGAAATTGTTCTATTGCTTCCCGGTTAATAATAGCAGCATCATACTTGCCGGCAGACAATCTATGCATCACCTGATTAATGTCACTGTCTTCCGCTAATTCAACTAGTTCAGTACCGGTATCTTTTCCAGAGGCAATATCCAGCAATTCAGGCCAGAGGCCGGAGCTGGTATTCAACGCTACCCGTCGGCCCAAGAGATCCTGTTTGGTTTGTATGGTCGGGGAACCGGCACGGATGACTATCTGTTCATAGGAGGCGCCCCAGGGCACAGTGAACCGGGCCTGTCCCTCAATACCGGCCTGCAGAGATTTCCCTTGCCCAACCACGATGTCACCATAACCTGTGGCCAGTCCGGAGAGCATATTCCAGTCATTTGCGGCGGCGAGCCATTCCAAAGCCAGATCGTTTTCACTGGCAAATCGTGCCAGCATTTCCTGTTCGCCTTTGGGCACCGGCAGTTCACCAGAGGCACCCCCAAGATAAAGCACCCGCAACCGACCACTCTTATAAATGTCTTCAAGATCCCTAGTCTGGTCTGGCACTGGAGATAAATGAACATCAAACTGGGGGTTTGTTGCTGTACTGTGACTGGACGCTAGCAGGATAAAAAGCGACAGGCAGGCACATGACAGGGCACGCAGGCGCTGTGTTGTCATCACGGTTATCAAGACGGCCCTCACTGATTGATTATTGTCTCTTATCTGTTTGATCATAGCTTTAAAACATCGGCTAATCTATATATTGTGTTTCAGCATACTATTAACACAATATATTGAATTGTGCATCGCACAATTATTAAACTTTAACAAGTTTTATGTTGCGATGCAATATTTCTATTAGTTATTAAGACACACCACAGTTAACCAGGTTCCGGGCAGGCATAAACCTTTGTCAGCTAAGCAAGGCTTGGCTGGCAAAATTTATAGTTATAGTAAGTATTTACTTATCGGCAGACTGTAGCTGGTTGAAGCGTTCAGGAGTTCCGATATCCTGCCAGACGCCTCGATACTCTTCCCCACTGACATTTTCCTCCGAGATGGCCTCCCGAAGCAAGGGACCTAGGGGATATATTTCTTCTGGCAGGTCTGTAAACAAGTCCGGGTGGTATGCCCCTATCCCGGCAAAGGTCAGCCTGGGGCCGGGCCCCAGCCGGACTCTGTCCCCATGCAGACAAAAATCGCCCTCCGGATGATGGGTCGGGTTTCTGACCAGAACCAGATGAGCCAGATCATCGGGGCCAATAGCCAGTGAGTCAAAGGGATAATCTGTCCACACATCTGCATTGACAGCGATGAACGGTGATTTTCCCAGCAATGGCAAAGCCCGCCTGATACCACCGGCAGTTTCCAGTGGCAATCCGCCTTCTGGTGAATAGCGAATACTGGCATTAAAGCGATGGCCATCGCCCAGAAAGGATTCGATCTTTTCACCCATCCAGGAATGGTTGATCACAATATCATTAATCCCTGCCATTACGAGCCGTTCAACATGGTATTGTATGAGTGGCTTGCCATTGACAGGCAACATAGGCTTGGGAATGGTGTCAGTCAGTGGACGCATTCGCTCACCGCGACCGGCAGCCAGTATCATGGCTTTCATACTGATGCCACCTTGTCGAGGCCAGGTAATACCCGCTTGTAAATCATGTCAACCAAGGGTTCGAGCTCAGGATAATGACCTTCAAGGTCCGAGATATAGGAAAGTGTTCGAGGAATGTCTTTCAGATAACCCGGTTTACCGTCCCTATGCCAAAGCCGAGCAAATATCCCGCTTGCCTTCAACTGACGTTGAACACCCATCAGGTCAAACCAGCGAATAAATTCCTCAAGCTCAATATTCTCAATTATACACCTGGCATAAAACTGCTCTATCCAGCCGATGATCCTCTCGCGTGGCCATTTGATGTAGCAATCCTTTAGCAGGGAGACCAGGTCGTATACCAACGGTCCACGAACTGCATCCTGAAAGTCCAGAATGCCCGGATTGTTCTCTTCTGACCATAGCAAGTTACGGGAATGATAGTCACGATGCACAAAGCACTGTGGCTGTTGCTGTGCATTTGAAACAAGTAAGCAGAAAATTCTATGCAGGGATTCTTGCTCGGTTTTATCGAGAATAAGATTAAGATGTTTGCCCAACAACCAGTCCCTGAACAAATCCATTTCATTCTGGAGAAGCTTTGCATCATATGGCGGTAAGCCCTGTGCTTGTACATTACCCTGAATTTTTAAAAGAGCTTCAATAGCATCATGATAAAGTTCATCAACATTATCATCAGACAGGATATCCAGATAAAGTTTTTCTCCCAGATCTGTTAACAACAAGAAGCCTTTTTCAAGATCACTGTTGATGATTCGGGGAACATTCAGTCCACCTTGCAATAGCATATCCGATACATTTATATATGATCTGCAATCCTCGCGTTCTGGCGGTGCGTCCATGATGATGAAAGTTAAGCCGTCATGCTTTATCCGATAATACTGCCTGAAACTCGCATCTGCAGATGCAATGGAAAGTTCATAATCCATATAGCCCAATGATTTTAGCCACTGGCGCATAGAGTCAATTCTATCAGTCAACGAATTTCCTCCCGTGGTTTATAACATGCTGTATCGAAAGCATTTGCAGGCAGAGGATGATTATCGAACTTCTCCGGTATTTCTGGCATTATCATTCAAATAAACAACTATAAAAGAAATTTATGCTTTTGGAATATCTTGGCGTATTGGGCGGCCTTATTCTCCTGATATTTGGCGCGGATCGTTTTGTTTTAGGTGCTGCCAATATAGCGAGGAACATGGGTGTCTCACCTTTAATCATCGGCGTGAGTATTGTCGGTATAGCTACTTCGGCACCGGAAATACTGGTCAGTTCTGCTGCCGCCATTGACGGCAAGACCGAGATTGCCATCGGCAACGCCATTGGATCCAATATCGCGAATATCGGTATGGTATTGGGATTAACTGCATTGTTAAAACCAATCATGATCTCATCCAAAACCCTGCGCCAAGAATATCTCTTGATGTTTCTCTCGGCCATCATCGCATTTAGTGTGTTGTTTAACCTGGATCTGAGCCGTGTTGATTCCCTGATATTGATGACAGTATTGGCGTTTTTTATCTGGTGGATCATCCAGATGGCAAAGCAATCATTGTATACCGATCCTATTGTTGGTGAATTTGAAAAAGAGCTTGCCATAGTAACGTCATTGCCACGGTCATTTACACTCACACTGATTGGACTGCTGCTCTTGTTGGGCGGTGCGGAGCTATTAATCAATTCCTCGGTGGCTATTGCCAACTATTTCGGCCTCAGTGATCTGGTTATCGGGCTGACAATCATAGCCATAGGTACCAGCTTGCCGGAACTCGCCGCCGCCATCATGAGTGTCATCAAGAACGAAGCGGATATCGCTGTAGGTAACGTGCTGGGATCAAATATGTTCAATATGTTGGCTGTAATTGGTATACCTGGTCTGATACAGCCTACCCAGTATGAAGAAGCCGTGCTTTACCGGGATCTGCCGGTTATGCTGGGCCTGACAGTTCTAATAGGGCTCATGGCCTTTTTGCAGAAAAGAGGGCGTTTTGCCCGTATCGAAGGTATTGTTTTACTGTTATGTTTTCTATCGTACCAATATTGGCTGGTTTCTGACCAGTTGAACCTATGAGCAGGCAAATGAGCAAAGAAGCGACAAAGGACGAGACGGGAAGATTGATTGACCTGGGGCGGGCGGTCATCAGGACCGAATCCGAGTCCGTTAATGAACTGCTTGGCCGCATTGATCAGAATTTTGCCAGGGCCTGTTTTTTGATTCTCGGCTGTCGTGGCCGGACTATTGTCACCGGCATGGGCAAATCCGGGCATATTGGAAAGAAGATCGCCGCGACCCTGGCCAGCACCGGGACACCGGCTTTTTTTGTTCATCCGGGTGAAGCCAGCCACGGTGATCTGGGCATGATTACACCCGAAGACGTGGTGATCGCCTTGTCCAACTCTGGAGAAACCGAGGAGCTATTGACCTTGTTGCCTGTCATTAAACGGCTCAACGTTCCTCTCATTGCGCTTAGCGGAAACGTCCGTTCATCACTGGCTGAAGCCGCTACTGTTACACTGGATGTAGGTGTTACCAAGGAAGCCTGCCCACTCGGACTGGCCCCTACCTCCAGCACCACTGCCGCCCTGGCAATGGGTGATGCCCTGGCGATTGCTCTGCTTGAACATCGTGGATTCAGTTCTGATGACTTTGCCAGGGCCCATCCGGGTGGGACATTGGGTCGGAGACTGTTGTTACACGTCGAAGACATCATGCACACTGACCCGGATCTGCCCAAGGTGTCCAAGTCAACACTGCTGAAAGATGCCTTGCTGGTCATGACGGAAAAAGGGCTGGGTACGACTGCGATCGTCAATGAACAGGATCAGGTCCTTGGCATCTTTACCGATGGTGACCTGAGACGTGCACTGGACAATGAAATTGATGTACATAAAACAAGGATAGGGGAAGTCATGACGCGGGGATTCAAGTTCATCACCCGGGAAGCTCTGGCGGCAGAAGCGCTGGCTACTATGGAAAAATACAAGATAAATGCCTTGCTGGTACTGGATGATCAAAAACATCTGATCGGCATTCTCAATATGCATGACCTGCTACGGGCCAGGGTTGTCTAGCCATGGATGTTATCACCGAGAAGGCAAAGCGTATCAAGCTGGTTGTCTTTGATGTCGACGGCGTTCTTACTGACGGTGGGCTTATTCTGGGCGAAAGCGGGAATGAATATAAAATATTCCATGTCCGGGATGGGATGGGCTTGGTCATGCTGCGTGATAATGGCTTCCATCTCGCGGTCATCACGGCCCGCTCATCCAGGATAGTGGCTGAGCGAATGAATTCGCTCGGTATTGAATATGTTTATCAAGGGCAAAATAACAAGGCGAGTGCCTTGAAAGAATTAATGAGAAAACTGGGCGTCAGCAAGGAGGAAACTGCTTATGTCGGCGATGATTTTCTTGATATACCGGCCATGCGCCTAGCCGGTTTTTCCATAGCGGTCGCTGATGCTCACCCATTGGTTCGTGATCATGTTGACTGGATCACCGAGGCCAGAGGGGGACGAGGCGCAGCCAGGGAGGTTTGTGAATTACTTCTGGAAGCCCATGGCAAACTGGCACCGCTCATCCAGCAGTTCCTGAACGAATGAATCAAATGAATATGAAGTACCTGATGATCCGGGAGATGCCTTTGCGCTGGAAACTCCTGATCATTATTACCCCGCTTGCGGTATTGTCAACCTGGTTGTTCCATGCAATGGAACCGGAATCCATGGCTACGCCCCCTGCTACGTTTCGTGGCCCAGATTATTATATGATCAATATTAACGCGGTCAGCATGAATGACTCGGGTCAGCCAGCCAATACCCTGCAGGCAGTATCCCTGGAGCATTATTCAGAACTTGAACTTACTAATCTGGAGCAGCCACAAATGAAAGTTTTCAGGGATGGCGAGCAGCCTTTTCATATTACTGCAGATAATGGTCAGGTCAGAAAAGACAATGAAATTATCTTGCTCAAAGATAATGTCGTCTTTTGGCAAAATACTGCTGAAGGCGTAAAGAAGCTGGAGGTATTGACCTCTGAAGCAATGATTTACACAGTGAGCGAGACTGTCGAGACAGACAAACCGGCTACCCTAATACATGGGAATACCCGTACAACGGCCGATGGTATGCGGGCCCATGTTCAGGAAAGTCGGCTTGAATTGTTAAGCAATGTATATACGACCCTTAATCCGGACTATCATGAATAAGTTTATCTGGCTACTGGCCGGCCTTTTTCTTAGCTTTCAGGCCTGGTGCCTGTCAACGGACAAGGAACAACCCATTGAAATCGAGGCTGATACCGCAGAACTTGATGATAGAAAAGGTGTTACCGTTTATACAGGTAACGTCATAGTCAACCAGGGCAGCATTCGCATGACCGGTGACCGTATGACAGTTTATTACACTGATAACAGAGTACTGGATGTGGTAATCATGGATGGACAACCGGCCACTTACCGGCAACTTCCGGATGATAGTGAGATCTATGATGAGGCAGAAGCCCTGCAAATGGAATACTATGGTAAAAAGAATCTGATCATTCTCACTGACAAGGCGGTCGTGAAACAGGAAGGCCTGCGGTTTAGCGGCAAACGAATTGAATATGATACGGAATTGAGCAAGATAAAAGCCCGCGGTGATACCATGACTGATCAGGCAGATACGGTAAACGGTACCGGGGATGGCCGGGTAAGGATTACCATCCAGCCCAAGAAACAATAAAAACATAAAAAAGAGCAATTTACCTTCAAGGTAAGAGAGGCTCACGTCCCTTGTATGAGTAAACTTAGCGCAAACAAGCTGCAAAAATCATTTCATTCGCGCCAGGTAGTCCACGACGTCAGTTTTTGCGTTAACACCGGCGAAATTGTCGGGTTACTTGGACCTAATGGCGCGGGCAAGACCACCAGCTTTCATATGATCGTTGGTCTCATACCCGCAGACGCTGGCAGCATTGACATTGATGGCAAGCAGATAGATCACTTGAGTATGGATGCCCGATCTCAACTGGGACTGGGCTACCTGCCTCAGCAAGCGTCTGTATTCCGACGGCTGACCGTTGCTGAGAACATCATGGCAATACTGGAAACCCGAAAAGAGCTGAATGCCCAGGAGCGGCAGGATCGTTTGGATCGCCTGCTCGATGAATTCCATATAGGACATTTGCATAAGAGCCAGGGAGCCAGCCTCTCAGGCGGTGAGCAACGTCGCGTCGAGATTGCCCGCGCCCTGGCCTCCGCCCCCAAATTCCTGCTCCTGGATGAGCCTTTTGCGGGAATTGATCCCATTTCCATCAATGACATACAGGAAATCACTCGTTACCTGAGCCAGAATGGTATAGGCATACTCATAACTGACCATAATGTCAGGGAAACTCTGGGTAGCTGTGACCGGGCCTATATAGTGAATGAAGGCAGAATCATTGCCGAAGGCAATGCCGAGGCCATACTGGCCAATGAGTTGGTCCGTGAAGTCTACCTTGGCGAAAAGTTTAATCTTTGATATTTCAGGGTATTACACACTACGGGCCCTGATTTGAGTTAATATTATTCATATGAAAGCCTCGCTACAACTCAAACTGGGTCAAAGCCTGACCATGACCCCGCAACTGCAACAGGCCATTCGCCTGCTGCAGTTGTCCAGCGTGGAGTTGCAACTGGAGATCCAGCAGGCACTGGAGAGCAACATGATGCTCGAACTTGAGGAGGGAGATGAAACAGAAGATGAAAACCAGACCACGCCGGTTGACACAAAATCTTCCTCTATCGATGTATCGACAGACCGCGATGTTGAGAATATCCCGGATGAGTTGCCAGTTGACAGCCAATGGGATGATATTTACGACGGCGGTCTGAGTTATTCTACCGTCAGTGGAGATGGCGAATCTACATTTTACGAAAACCAGGATATTGAGGAAAAGAGCTTGCATAACCATTTGCTCTGGCAACTTAACCTGACCCAGACCAGTGACAAGGATCGGGCAATTGCAGTCGCGATCATTGATGCCCTGGATGATGATGGCTACCTGACTTGTAGTCTTGATGAAATCGCCGAATCAGTCGGTGGTGAGATAGATTCCGAAACAGATGAGATCGAGGCCGTATTGCATTTGATTCAGTCTCTGGATCCGGCCGGGGTTGGTGCGCGTGATCTGGGTGAATGCCTGCTGTTGCAGCTAGAACAGCTGGATGAAGACACAACCTATCTGGATAAGGCCAAGGAACTGGTTGGTAAGCATCTACAGGTTATGGGTGCCAGGGATTTCAATCAACTCATGCGGAAGCTCAAAGTTAATCAAGATGATTTACAGCAAATCATTGCTTTGATTCAGTCATTGTCGCCCCGTCCTGGATCAAGCATACAAAATACAAAAACAGAATATATCGTGCCGGATGTTTATGTGAGGAAAGAGAAGGGTGTCTGGAAAGTGGAACTCAACACTGACGTGATACCGCAACTGAGGATTAACAGCACCTATGCCAGTATGATCCGACGTGCAGATAACAGCGCTGATAACACTTCATTAAAATCTCATTTACAGGAAGCGCGCTGGTTTATAAAAAGTCTGCAAAGCCGTAGTGAAACCCTGTTACGGGTAGCCAGTACCATCGTTGAAAAACAGCGTGCTTTTCTGGAGCATGGCGAGGAAGCCATGAAGCCAATGGTATTACACGATATTGCCGAATTACTCGGCCTTCATGAATCAACCATATCAAGAGTTACCACACGAAAATACATGCATACGCCGCGTGGAATTTATGAATTAAAATATTTTTTTTCAAGTCAAGTCAGCACAGATGAGGGCGGTTCAGCATCCTCAACAGCGATCAGGGCTTTAATCAAGAAATTGATCAACGAAGAACCTCACAAAAAACCACTGAGCGACAGCAAGATTGCGGATATCTTATCTTCTCAGGGGATCAGGGTTGCCCGAAGAACTGTTGCGAAGTACCGTGAAGCAATGGCAATACCACCTTCCAACGAGAGAAAGCGTCTTGTATAAATCAAACCAACAAACTGATATCAGGAGTTTAGTTATGCAAATCAGTATTACAGGTCATCATATGGATATTACTGAAGCACTTCGTTCTTATGTGGAATCCAAATTCAATCGTCTTGAAAGACATTTTGACAAAATGACAAATATTCATGTGATTCTTGGCGTTGAAAAAGAAAGACAAAAAGCAGAAGCTACCATACATGTTAACAGAGGTAATATTTTTGCAAATATTGAGCATGAAGATATGTATGCAGCCATTGATGGGCTGATTGACAAGCTCGATCGACAATTGAAAAAGCACAAGGAAAAACTCTCAGACCATCACAGGGGCAAACCAACTCTTAAAAACTAAGAAACATGCTGATCCAGATTATATCCGTAGTACAGAGGCAGCAATGCAGATCTCGGAAATAATATCCCCAGACAAAATCAGTTGCCATGTTCATGCTTCAAGCAAGAAGGGAGCACTTGAAGAGTTATCCAAGCTAATTGCAAGTGATACTTCATCGCTTGTCTATACGGAAATCTTTGATTGTTTCAATGCCAGAGAGCGCCTTGGAAGCACCGGCCTCGGTAACGGTGTGGCTATTCCTCATGGTCGTTTAAAAGAAATCAGTCAACCCGTCGCCGCGTTTATACAGCTTGATAATGCAATTGAATATGATGCCCTTGATCAGAAACCTGTCGACCTGATTTTTGGCCTTCTGGTTCCTGAAGATTCAACTGAAGAACATCTACAGATTCTGGCAAAACTCGCTAGTTTGTTCAGTGATTCTGGCTTGGTCAATAGGTTGCGTGAAGGGGACTCACCTGAAAAACTATATGAAACACTGAACAACTAGGCCCATGACCGAATTTCAAAACCATATCCTTGTTGAAGAGCTTTATAATATTCATCGGGACAGGCTGGGTATGGAATGGGTGGCCGGACGGCAGGGCGGCAAACGCCGAATCACTCCTGAAGAAATAAGAAAAAAACCCGATGGTGCACCTGGTGATGATATTGATAATTCTTCCAATATCTCTAAAAGTGCTTCAAAGCCGGGTCATGCTCGTTCCCTGGTCGGTTATCTCAACCTGATACATCCACACCAAATACAGGTCCTGGGAGAGATTGAGTTGCAATACCTCGAGGGCCTGAGAGAAATATCAAGGCAGGACGCGTTGCGTCAATTATTTTCACATGAACCAGCCTGCATCATCATTTCTGAAGGAATCAACGTACCCACTTTTCTGAAACGCAAGTGTAATGAAAAATATGTCCCACTGTTTAACTCTACACTCAACAGCAACAAACTAACTGACTCATTACATTACTACCTGGCCAACCTGTTTGCCGATGTCATCACCATGCATGGTGTGTTTATGGAGGTTAACGCCATTGGCCTGCTGCTGACCGGCCCAAGCGGGATTGGTAAAAGCGAACTGGCCCTAGAGTTGATAACACGGGGTCATCGGCTGGTTGCAGATGATGCCCCGCAGTTTTCTCGTATTGCCCCTGACATTATCAATGGTACCTGCCCGGAAGCCCTGCAGGATTTTCTGGAGGTGCGCGGCCTGGGGATCATAAATGTGAGAAAACTGTTTGGTGACAGCGCCATAAAAATTAATAAATATCTTCGCTTGATCGTCAAGCTGGAGCCAATGAGCAAGAAGAAGTTACTTGAACTGGATAGGCTGGAGGGTAGTTACAAGACCCGGCGCGTGCTTGAGCTGGATATCCCCGAGATAACGGTACCCGTTGCACCAGGTCGTAACCTAGCCGTCTTGCTTGAATGTGCTGCCCGCAATCATATGTTAAGAGTCAGCGGGTATAGCGCGTCTCGTGAGTTTTCCGAACGACAGGAAGTGTTTATTCAGCAAGGTGAAAAATGATCATGGCAGATGAGCGTCGACTGATTATTATCAGTGGCCTGTCTGGTGCCGGAAAAACAATTGCCCTGAATACCCTGGAAGATATCGGCTTATATTGTGTCGACAATCTGCCAATCAGCCTGTTGTCGAACCTAGTATCCCAGATTATCGATGGAAAAATCATCGCCACACCTGATATTGCCGTAGGTATAGACGCGCGAAACCCCATTGATGAGATCAAGAAATTACCCGATATCATAAACGGTCTTAAAGAAGACGGTAATCTGAATGTTGAATTGGTATTTGTTGAAGCGATTGATGATATTTTAACACGGAGGTTCAGTGAAACCCGCAGGAAACACCCTCTATCATCAAAGAAAGTGTCTCTGATAGAAGCCATAAAGAAAGAGAGGGAGGTCATGCAAGACTTGTGTGAATATGCAGATATCAGGATTGATACCTCTCATACCTTTTTACATGAATTACGTGATATCGTCAGAAAACGTATTGCCAGTCGTCCACAATCAGCCATGTCCATACAGTTTTCATCTTTTGGATATAAACATGGCATTCCCAAAGATGCTGACTATGTCTTTGATGTCAGATGTCTGCCCAATCCATACTGGGAAAAGGAACTTCGCCAATTCTCAGGGAAGGATCAGGCGGTGATCGATTTCCTGGCCGAACAACAACAGGTCAAGGATATGATCGAACAAATCAGGGATTTCCTGGAATGCTGGATCCCTTACTTCGAAGCGGAAAATCGCAGTTATCTATCAGTTGCCATAGGTTGTACCGGTGGGCGTCATCGATCTGTCTATATTATTGAAAAGCTCTCTGAATATTTCAGGAAGCTTGAAAAACAGGTCATTACAATACACCGCGATTGTTAGGCAAAACATATGAGCGTAGGTCTATTGATAATCACTCATGATGGAATTGGCCCCGCCCTGCTCGGTACGGCAACCTTCATGCTCGGCAACTGCCCTCTGCAAGCAAAGCTACTGACAGCCTCCCGCGACTGCGACCCTGATGAACTGATTGCAGAAGCCAATGAAGAAATTAAATCACTGGATGAGGGTGATGGTGTGCTGGTGTTGACCGATCTTTATGGCTCCACGCCCTCAAACATCGCCGGCAGGCTCTGCGGGCTAAACAAAGTGAAGACTGTTACCGGCCTTAATCTTTCAATGTTGATTCGGATACTGAATTATCCGGAGCTGGGTCTTGAAGAACTCGCGGACAAGGCATATAGCGGAGCACGCGACGGTATTAAAATAATAAACAGCTAAGAACAATAAATCATGCCTGACAGGATAGTAACAATTATAAACAAACTTGGATTACACGCGCGGGCTGCCGCACGTTTCGTTCAAGTAGCATCCGAATTTGAAAGTGACATCAATGTTATTCATGGAGAAAAAGAAGTGAATGGCAAGAGCATTATGGGCGTTATGATGCTTGCCGCAGGAAAAGGATCCGAGATCAGGATAGTTGCCAGTGGCGGAGATGAAACGCAGGCCCTTAATAAACTCGGTGAGCTCGTTGAAAACCGTTTTGGGGAAAGCGAATGAGTATCGCCCTTCATGGAATGGGGGTATCTCGTGGTATTGCCATTGGCAGTGTGCATGTCATTCAAAAAGACCAGCACGATATACGGGAATATAAAATCAAAGAAACCGAGGTCGATACTGAGGTCAAGCGACTCGAGTCAGCTATTACCTGTGCGAGTGAGCAACTACGTGCCATCCGTAAACACATACCACGCGCGACAGAAACCGATATCGCCGCATTTATTGATACTCATTTACTAATGCTTGAGGATTCTGCACTGACACATGAGCCGGCCCGGCTTATAAGAGAATTTAAATACAATGCCGAATGGGCACTCAAGCAGCAACGTGATGCGCTGGTCAGTGTTTTCGAGGAAATGAACGATCCTTACCTTAGAACCAGACAAGACGATGTAGATTATGTAGTTAACCGTATTCAGCGATTCCTGACTGACAGAAGTCCAATGCTGCATGAAGAGACCAACAGCCGCAAACAACTTTCAGGTCATATTGTATTAGCTAATGACCTCACTCCAGCCGACACTGTGCTGATGCAACACAACGGCATATCAGGTTTTCTCACCGAATATGGTGGACCCACTTCGCATACTGCCATTCTTGCCCGAAGTCTCGGCATTCCAGCCATTGTTGGCGTACAACAGGCCCTGAGATATGTCAATGAAGATGACCATGTGATCTTGGACGGAACCCATGGTGTCCTGATTGTCGATCCGGACAAACGTACCCTGAATCAGTATGAGAAGCTGCAAAGGAAAGAGAGGCGTTATTACTCAGACCTGAAAAAGCTCAAGGGCAAACCAGCAATATCCCTGGATGAAACTGTCATCGAGTTGCAAGCAAATATTGAATTACCTGCCGATTTTGACACGGTCAAGGAAGTCGGCGCCAATGGCGTAGGCCTTTACCGCACAGAATTTCTCTATATGAACCGCGACGAACCGCCGGACGAGGAGGAGCATTATGATACCTATACCAAAGTCATTGACGTGCTTGATGGACTGCCTTTAACCATTCGTACTCTGGATTTGGGGGCCGACAAGCAGGTAGATGGCGGACGGAAAAGTGGGCCAATTGCTGCTAACCCCGCCCTGGGTCTGCGTGCCGTCAGACTCTGTCTGAAGGAACCATCGCTGTTTCGCCCACAAATAAGGGCAATTCTGAGGGCCTCGGTACATGGCCCGTTGAGGGTGATGATCCCCATGCTGTCAAACTTGCACGAGATGAACCAAGTGTTGCAGATTGTCGAGGAGACAAAGTCTGAACTTGCCGAAAAAGGGATTCCGTTTGACCACGATATCCAGTTTGGAGGCATGATTGAAGTCCCCGCGGCGGCCGTTTGTGCTGAAATTTTTGCCCGGCACCTGGATTTTCTCTCGATAGGTACCAATGACCTGATTCAGTACACCATGGCCATAGACCGGGTTAACGACGAGGTGAACTATTTATATGATCCACTGCACCCTGCTGTACTCAAACTGATTCATGGCACTATAAAGGCGGGCGAGAAGGCCGGTATTCCAGTGGCCCTGTGCGGTGAAATGGCTGGCGAAAGCCAGTACACCGGGCTGTTACTGGGCCTTGGCCTGCGGGAGTTCAGTGTTCATCCCTCCGTCTTACTTGAAATTAAACAGATCATTACCCAAAGCCATATTGAAGAGCTGTCCCGACTGGCCAAAAAAGCCCTGAGCGCAGAAAACAGCATTGAAGTCGCAGAAATACTATCGGCCCTCCAATCCACCCGGGCATCTTAAAACTTAAACGGGTTTACATTAGTCTTGTAACCGGTTCTCCGCATTACAAATGTCGCGAGAATCGTTATTATCTGATCATTACTTTCTTGCCCACTGTCACATTGATTTATGACTGAAGAAATACAACAGGAAAAAGATCCGGAAATTATCGATCGTCTTTATGAATCTCTTCATCAGGACGACGTTGGTGTTGCTCGTGAATCTCTGGAACAGTTACATCCCTCTGAAATAGCGGATGCACTTGAAGGCCTGCCGGCAAAAGAACGGGAAATGTTATGGGTGCTTGTCCCTCCGGAGGTTGAGGGCGATGTCATCTCCGAATTACAGGGAAGCATAAGAACCGAACTCCTTGAACAGATGCAGCCCATCGAAGTTGTCGAGGTAACCAAGGGCCTTGATACCGATGATGTGGCCGACATTATTCAGGAACTACCGGATGATGTAAAAGACACTGTTCTGCTCACCATGGACGAGCAACGACGTCAGCGTCTTGCTTCGGTATTGTCTTTTCCGGAAGACACTGCCGGTGGTCTGATGAATATTGATATCGTTTCCGTTCGTGCAGATGTCAGCCTGGATGTTGTCATTCGTTATTTGCGACAACTGAAAAACATCCCTGAACAAACAGACAGCCTGATGGTAGTCGACAGGGAAAACAAATATCTGGGGAGACTCAGCTTGACCAATTTGCTGAGCAACGATCCAGAGACAAGTGTCGGTGAATTAATGCGGGAGAGTGATGGTATCTCTGCCATGACACCAGCCAACGAGGTAGCGAAAATATTTGAGCAACGCGATCTGGTTTCGGCCGCAGTAATCAATGATGACAATATATTACTCGGCCGGATTACCGTTGATGATGTTGTCGATGTGATTCAGGAAGAGGCCGAAAAATCCATGAAGAATATGGCCGGCGTGGGTTTTGATGAGATGTTTGCCCCGGTTCTGACTAGCGCCCGCCGGCGCACAATCTGGCTGGGTATCAATCTTGCCACAGCATTTCTGGCGGCATGGGTAATCGGTCAGTTTGAAGACACCATTGAACAGCTGGTCGCGCTTGCCATACTGATGCCGATTGTAGCTGGTATGGGTGGAATTGCCGGTAGCCAGACACTCACTATTGCAATCCGTGGTATAGCTACAGGCCAGCTCGGCAAGACGACATCACGGGCATTGATGCTAAAAGAGGGCCTGGTGGGTGTCTTAAACGGGTCGGTGTGGGCTGTTGTGGTAACCGTCATCGTGGTCCTGTGGTTTAAAAACTGGCCGCTGGGACTTGTGATTGGTGCAGCCATGGTCATCAACCTGATCGTTGCCGCACTGGCTGGCGCCGTCATTCCGTTGGCACTGAAACGATTTGGGATTGATCCGGCCATCGCCGGCAGTGTACTACTAACTACTGTGACCGACGTCGTCGGCTTTGTGTCCTTCCTCGGCCTGGCCACACTCCTGCTGTTGACCTGAATTACTCCTAGGTTCCATGAATTTCCCGGCTCATGCTGTTATGGAAACGCCGGCAGGAGGCCAGATAAGGGCCCAGATGGGACCTTCGGAAAGTATCAAGGTCCCAGGCTTTGCCTGCAAGCAGGCGGCGGTATTTATTATTGACGATATACACCTCTGCTGTTAACTCATTACCTAGTTTGTCAAAAATTAAAAGTGTCTGCCGTTCATACAGATCATCTTCAAATGCATCCAGATATTGCAGTGAGATTGGATCAATCCCATGGTAAATCACGCCTTTAACGATCGAACCTGGCTCCGGGATAATTCCAGGAAAAACCTTGTTTTTTATGACATAGCGGGCATGGTTTTCAAGCAAACCGTAATTGGCTTCAAATACCTTGCCAGTAATAGATTGCATGATCTCATTTATCTGTAATGTTCCATAAGTAAATACTGAGTACATGTAAACGTGGTGTCAGTTCCAGAGATAGATTGATTTATACAGCAAAGAATGCAGTTACGCTTATGTTTACCACTCAAAGATTACCCACTGCGGTACATTGATGTTTGAATAGATGTCGTTAACCCGAGTTTCCAGTGAGCCGTCACCATCTTGATCAACCAGGTAATAAGGTTTGCCAATCAAAGGTACGATCTTGACCATGTATAATCTGCCATTGATGCGATGTTCATATACCGTCGCGTCTTGCTTCTTGATGATTGTAACTTCAGGCTCTATCGGTTCCCCGCTCTCGACCGTCGGAGGAATATCCGGGGGTTCTGGTACATCCTTTAACTCCGGTTCTGTATCACCGGCGATTATTGGTGTGCCAACAGATAAAAACATGAAAATAACAACAAGCAGTTGAATAGGATATAAGATTTTTGGCATAAGCATTATTAAAGTTCCAGTTGTCCTCTTCTCTCTTCCGATGTCATCTCAATGCTACTGTCTTTGTAATAGTCAAAAATTGCATCCACTACTGCCCCTGGTTCCTCCACCATCTGGAGCAGGGACAAGTCTTCGGAATTGATCATAACCCTGCGTCACCAATACGTCATTCAGACAGTCAAGCAATCTTTGCAAGTAATCACAATTATACAGAATTAACGGAATACGGCGGCTTTTCCCAGTCTCCACCAGAATCAGTATCCCGGCCAGCTTACCCAGTGTACCAAATCCTCCGGGTAATACGACGTAGGCTGATGCGTATTTGACAAACCTCACCTTGCGGGAAAAAAATGACAAAAATACAGTGAAATATCCTAGGATTTATTGGCTGCTTCTTCATGTGGCAGCATGATATTAAGGCCTACGCTTTGCGAACGGCCGCCAAAGGCACCCCAGTTAAATACCTCCATTAGTCCCGGGCCACCGCCACTGACCACCGAGAAACCGGCATCAGAGAGTAAACGCGCGGTTTCCTGACCGGCCACATACAATGGGTGTCCTTCCTTGAAACGGGCTGAACCGAAGATACTAACTGACGGGCGTGTCGCCACCAGCTTTTCAAAGCCCTCGACGAATTCAGCCATGATCTGGAAGACTTTCCAGGATTCCCTGATGAGATCCGAGTCATTGATGACCGGATGGGCAGACTTGTTTCTATCGTCCATAATGGCACTATCATACTTTCTTTTTATCTGCCAGAACATCATGAAGAAAAAACTGCTGATCCTGGTCGACGGATCTTACTACCTGTTCAGAGCCTATCATGCGTTACCTGCGCTGAGGAACGCTCAAGGTGAAGAGACTGGAGCTATCTATGGCGTGATCAACATGTTGCGTCGACTATTGAATGATTACCAGCCGGACCATTTCGCAGTTATATTTGATCCCAAGGGGAAAACCTCTCGCAACGATATTTATCCCGAATATAAGGCACACCGCCCGGACATGCCTGAGGAGTTGGCTGTCCAAATTAAACCATTGCACAGACTCATCAAGACCATGGGGTTCCCGCTCTTGATGATCGATAAGGTTGAAGCGGACGATGTAATAGGAACGCTTTCAGTACAGGCCGAAGCGGAGGGAATGGATGTTCTGATTTCTTCCGGCGATAAGGATCTGGCACAACTTGTCAATGACAACATCAAGATGATCAATACCATGAAGAATGTGGTGATTGATCGTAAAGGTGTTATGGAGAAATACGGGGTCACACCGGAACAGATCATCGACTATCTCACGCTTGTCGGCGATAGCGTTGATAATATTCCGGGTGTACCAAAAGTTGGCCCGAAAACTGCCGCCAAGTGGCTTGCAGAATACGGCAATCTGGATAACATCATCAAAAACGCCGCCAATATTAAAGGAAAGGTTGGTGAATATCTGCGAGATTCCATTGATTCCCTGCCGCTATCAAAACAGCTAGTTACTTTGAAGTGTGATGTGCCTCTGGACTTTAGTCCCAATGACTTGCGCTGCGACGAAGCCGACAAACCGAAACTGATAGAAGAATACCGGCGCTGGGGTTTCAAGTCTCTGCTTAAAGAAATTAATCCCCCGGATGATGAAAAACAGAACAGGAAACAAACACCGACACAACAACCACAAGGTAATTCTTGTGAATATGAAACCGTGTTTACCGCGAGCGAACTGGACCGTTGGATTAAAAAACTTAAAGAAGCCGATCTGTTTGCTTTTGATACAGAAACCACCAGCCTGAATTATTCAGAAGCTGAGATTGTCGGGCTCTCGTTTGCCGTAGATGAATTGAACGCTGCCTATGTCCCGCTGGCACATGACTATGACAATGCACCGAAGCAACTGGATCGAGATGCAACACTTAATAAGCTTAAGCCCCTGCTGGAAAGTAACAAGCATCAAAAGCTCGGGCATCATCTCAAATATGATATGAACGTACTGACCAATCACGGGATCCATCTGCAGGCTTGTCGGCATGACTCAATGCTCGAATCCTATGTCTTGAACAGTACTGCAAGCCGCCACGACATGGATAGCCTTGCTTTAAAATACCTTGAGAGACAGACCATTCATTTTGAAGATGTGGCGGGCAAGGGATCAAAACAGTTGACTTTTAATAAAGTGGACATCGAGACTGCGGCACCATATGCGGCGGAGGATGCCGAAGTAACGTTGTTGCTGCACCAGTACCTCTGGCCAAAACTGGAAAAAATTCCCGAGTTAAGGCGGGTCTATGAGAATATAGAGATTCCACTCATGCCCGTACTCTCACGTATGGAATGTCGAGGAGTTTTAATCGACAGGCAATTGCTGGCTAAACAGGGCAAGGAGCTGAGGCTGAGGCTTAAGGATATAGAGCAAGAGGTTTACGAGCAGGCCGGCAAACCATTCAACATCGGTTCACCCAAGCAAATTCAGGAGGTACTTTACGAGGATCTGGAGCTGCCTGTCTTGGCCAAGACGCCAAAAGGACAGCCTTCTACCGCTGAATCCGTATTACAGGAACTGGCCATGGAATATGAACTGCCTCACCTGATTCTTGAATATCGCTCCCTAAGCAAACTCATATCCACTTATATCGATCGCCTGCCGGAACAAATCAGCCAAAAAACTGGCCGCGTGCATACATCTTACCACCAGGCGGTCGCAGCCACGGGCCGGTTGTCATCCTCTGATCCCAATCTCCAGAACATTCCAATACGAAGTGAGGAAGGGCGTCGGATTCGTAAGGCCTTTGTCGCACCAGACGGCATGGTCTTGTTGGCAGCAGATTATTCCCAGATCGAACTTCGAATCATGGCTCATCTGTCAGGGGATATGGGATTATTGTCCGCTTTTGAAAACGGTGAAGACATTCATAAGATGACGGCGGCCGAGGTATTTGATGTCGCACCGAGCAAAGTAAGTAAGGACCAGCGACGTTCAGCCAAGGCGATTAATTTTGGCTTGATTTACGGGATGTCGCCATTTGGCCTGGCAAAGCAGCTGGGTATTGATAGAGGCGAGGCTAAGCAATACGTTGATCGATATTTTGAGCGCTACCCGGGCGTCAAGGAATATATGGAGAAAACCCGAAAGCGGGCACGTAAGGTCGGCCATGTTGAAACTGTATTCGGTCGCAGGTTGTACCTGCCCGATATCAATGCGAAAAATGCCGCACGCAGACAATATGCAGAGCGTACCGCTATTAACGCACCAATGCAGGGCACCGCCGCGGACATCATCAAGCGCGCCATGATTTCAGTTCACCAATGGCTAATGGATGAGGATCCCGGGGCAGAACTGATTATGCAGGTCCACGATGAGCTGGTGTTTGAGGTGAAGGAGAAGCGGGTTGAAAAGGTCTCGGAAAAAGTTCAGGAATTAATGATTGGCGCTGCCGACTTAAAAGTGCATCTGGAGGTCGATATTGGTAACGGCAAGAACTGGGACGAGGCACATTGAGTGTCGGTATGAGAAGTGAGGGTAAGAAGGTTTTTAAAACTGGAAATCCTTGCTAATATCTGACTTTATAGCCATATCGCCAAAGATATATTCCAATACAAATAAGGCCAAGACCCTGCGTTTGCTTGTCAGTAACCCGGTTTCCTGACCCTCATGTTATTAATTCCTGCAATTGATCTGAAAAACGGCCGCTGCGTCCGTCTGCGTCAGGGACGCATGGATGAGGAAACGGTCTACAGCGAAGACCCCGTCAAGATCGCCAAACGCTGGGTGGATGCTGGCGCCCGGCGACTTCATATCGTTGACCTGGACGGCGCTATTGCTGGGAAACCGGAAAACGCTGATATTATTCACGACATTGCAGAAAGCTTTCCGAAAATTCCCATTCAGGTCGGCGGCGGGATCCGTGATGAAGACACCATCCAGACATATCTCGATGTCGGGGTCAGTTACGTCATTGTCGGGACTAAGGCTGTGACCACTCCTCATTTCGTATCGGATATCTGCCTGGAATTTCCCGGTCATATCATTGTGGGTCTGGATGCTAAAAACGGTAAACTTGCGACCAATGGCTGGTCCAAGCTCTCTCATCACGGCGCAATCGATATGGCAAAACGTTTCGAAGATGAGGGCGTGGCCGCCATCATTTTCACAGACATTGGCCGCGACGGTATGATGAACAATATTAATATTGATGCAACGCTTGAGCTTTGCAGGGAAATCACTATTCCGGTCATTGCCTCCGGCGGTATAACCAATATTGATGACATACGCGATCTTTGTAAGGTGGCAGAGGAAGGCATTGCTGGTGCAATAACCGGCCGTGCTATCTATGAAGGAACTCTGGATTTCGCCGAAGCGCAAAAACTTGCAGACGAACTCTGCTCATACACTCCAAAGTTCTAGAACATGTCTCTCGCCAAACGAATCATCCCTTGCCTGGATGTAGATGCAGGCCGGGTAGTCAAAGGTATTCAGTTTGTGGATATCCGTGATGCCGGCGATCCCGTAGAGGTAGCAAGACGCTATGACCAGCAAGGTGCAGATGAAATCACTTTTCTCGATATCACTGCCAGCAGTGATGATCGGGAAACCATGGTTCATGTGGTCGAATCGGTCGCGGCAGATGTATTCATTCCTCTTACCGTGGGTGGTGGTATCCGAACCCTGGATGACATTCGCAAAATGCTGAAGGCCGGTGCAGACAAAGTCAGTATCAATACAGCTGCTGTTCAGCAGCCGGAATTTATTAACTCGGCTGCTGACCGTTTCGGATCACAATGCATTGTTGTCGCCATAGATGCCAAACAATCCGGTAATACACCCTCCGGCTGGGAAGTCTATACTCACGGCGGTCGTAACCCCACCGGTATCGATGCGGTGGTGTGGGCGCGGGAAATGTGCGAACGTGGCGCCGGTGAAATACTCTTGACCAGCATGGACCGGGACGGGACCCGGAATGGATTTGACCTGGGCCTGACCCGCGCTGTCAGTGAGGCCGTGAGTATCCCGGTCATCGCCTCGGGAGGGGTAGGCACTCTGGAACATCTGGCAGAGGGTATAATGGAAGGCCGGGCTGATGCTGTCCTTGCTGCCAGTATCTTTCACTTCGGGGAGCACACCGTTGGTGAGGCCAAGGCATTGCTAGAACAACATCACATTGAAGTCAGGCGCTGAAAATCATGACAGACAAACCGACACCCCGTTGGCTCGATGAGGTACAGTGGAATAAAGAAGGTCTGATCACGGCAATAGCCCAGGATGCAGACAGCGGTGAGGTGTTATCTCTGGCCTGGATGAACCGCGAAGCCTTGCAGCAAACTGTCACCACGGGGTTTGCGGTTTACTGGTCCAGGTCCCGCCAACGCCTCTGGAAAAAAGGGGAAGAATCAGGCCATACCCAAAAAATCTTGTCAGTCTATCTGGATTGTGACCGGGATGCGGTTTTGTTGAGCGTCCAGCAAACCGGGGGCATCGCATGTCACACCGGCAGGAGAAGCTGTTTTTATTTCAAGCTCGAGAATGATGCCTGGGTTGAAAACAGTCCGGTTATCAAATCGCCTGATCAAATCTACAAATAATCTATGATCACTATAGAGATCAAAACATGGATATATTAAACCAACTGTCCGACACACTGGAGCAACGCAAGACAGCAGATCCTGAGACATCATACGTCGCAAGCCTTTATGCAAAGGGACCCGGCGCCGTTTTAAAAAAAATCGGTGAAGAGGCGACAGAGCTGGTATTGGCTGCAAATTCAGGGGTGAAAGAGGATATAATTCATGAAACTGCAGATCTCTGGTTCCATACCCTGGTCATGCTGTCACAGCACGATTTGGGTCATCAAGAAGTGCTGGGAGAATTGCAACGACGCTTCGGCCAGTCCGGCATTGAAGAGAAGGCCAGACGAAAGCGCTAAACTAACAGTCCGGGAGACGAATTATGGGTCGTTTTAGCATCTGGGAATTATTGATCGTTCTAGTGATCATCATCTTGTTATTTGGTACCAAAAAACTGCGAAATATAGGCGGCGACCTGGGCGGGGCCTTGAAGAGTTTCAAAAAAGCCCTGAAAGAGGAAGATAAAAACCCAGAAACTGAAAACAGTCCGGAATCATCCGGCAATGTTATTAACGGGAATCAGGAAAATACCACTACGAAAAACGATAAAGAAACCTGATCCATTCTCGCGAACACTGAGATTCTTTAATCAAATGCTGTATTGATTTTATGTTCGATATCGGCTTTTGGGAACTGGTCCTGATTGGCATCGTCGGTTTATTAATTATCGGCCCGGACAAACTGCCAGAGGTGTCAAGAAACCTGGGGCGCTGGATAGGGAAAACCCGCCGTTTCATTAATCAGACCCGCCGAGAACTGGAACAGGAACTTGGCAGTCCCACCGATTACCATGAAAACCTCACGGACCTGGATGAATTGATGAGAGATGCGCCTGACCAGGACCCGGATTATAAGAAAAAAGATCGCGACGAGGAACATTAAGCTTGCCTGGTCAGGGGCCTGAAAAAAATGATCACCAAGTCCGGGCGAATTCTCTGGTTTCACATCTAAGAGAATTGCGGCAACGACTACTATATGCCCTTGCCGGTCTATTGATAATTTTTATCGCTTTAAGCCCATTTGCCAGTCAGATTTATTCGCTGGTTGCCACACCTCTCATCAACCATTTGCTGCCGGGAAACCAGATGATTGCTACAGAAGTAGCGTCAACCTTCCTGGTGCCAATAAAACTCTGTTTCTATCTGTCAATAATCATCTCCATGCCCTATTTGCTCTATCATGCCTGGGCGTTTATTGCGCCCGGCCTGTATGAAACAGAACGCCGTTTTGCCCTACCATTGCTGATCATCAGTATCTTGCTGTTCTATGCAGGTATTGCGTTTGCCTTTTTTGCTGTCTTTCCCTTGTTATTTGCTTTTTTTACTTCCGTTGCACCCGAAGGTGTAGCAGTTATGACAGATATCAGTCGCTATCTGGACTTCATAATGAAATTATTTTTTGCGTTCGGACTGGCATTTGAAGTACCGATTATTACGATCATGCTTATTCGCACCGACATCATCTCAGTTAAGACACTTAGAAAAGGCCGACCATATATTATCCTTGGTGCGTTCGTGATTGGCATGTTTTTAACACCGCCAGACGTAGTGTCCCAGCTGCTACTGGCTGTGCCTATCTGGCTATTGTTTGAAATCGGCCTTTTACTTGGACGTTATTTTGGCAATAAAGCTAAAGGCAACTGAACTTTTGAATCGTAATCAGGATTGTTCCCAGGGCAGATTATGAAATCGCCAGCCGTTGATGGTATTTCGATGGTTTTTACTATCACGATCCCCTTCAAAACCTTCATCAATATTGTAAACCGTTTTAAATCCATCTATTAGTAATGCTTCAGCGGCCTCTTTCGATCGTTTTCCGCTTCGACAAATTGTTAATACCGGTAACGATTCAATGCCTTCCGTTTTGCCTGCCCGTCTGGCAATGGCCTCGCGTGCCTGTTTGACAAAATCAGTATTTATTTCCCAGTCAGGTGCTTCCTTCCAGGGCACATGAATTGCATCCAGCGGATGTCCAACATACTGATATTCTATCGTGGTCCTAACATCGACCAGCATGGCGTCCTGATTGGATTGCAGGATCTCCCATGCTTCTGGTGGGGTAATATCTTTCACTGTGGAATTTGCCATGGTGCTTTGATACTGATGTGTCCTAAACAGCCAGCATACACCTAATACATTTCTTAAAAAAATATCATGGCGAGAATTGAAAGTTGTTTTTTATATTATTAGATTGATATATCATTATTTATATATGTTTTATCGGGATTTACCGGACTATGAGTGCAGCAGCTAAAAAGATGACTTATCCCCGGGACCGGCTATTACCTTTTGAGGATCTTAAGGTCGCAGCCGAATGGCTGAAATGTGCAGCACATCCGCATCGGCTTAGGATCATAGAAATACTGTTACAAGGCGAATTTACGGTAGATGCTATTGCCAGCCTGAGCAAGCTTTCCCAGCCTGCAACCAGTGGACACCTTCGGTTAATGGAGGCCAAGGGACTGTTGGTCAGCGAACGTTCTGGCAGGACTGTTTATTATTCTGTTGCCGAGCCCAAACTCAAGGACATCTTGGAGTGCGTCTGCAGCAGCATCAAACACAAGAAATAATGCCCGCCAGTTACCCGCAGCTCTGAAATTGTCATTACCCCTGTAGTTGTGGTGGAATAACGGATTCACTGGCCTGTTTGATATTCACTTTTTTTGAGGAGACCTTGGGATGCCGATGGATGATCGGGATGGCGTTATCTGGCTTGATGGGGAATTTATCCCTTGGCGAGAAGCGAAGATCCATGTCCTAACTCACACCCTGCATTATGGCATGGGCGTATTTGAGGGCATACGTGCCTATGCAGCTGAACATGGCACAGCCATCTTCCGGCTGACAGATCACACCACACGCCTGTTCCACTCTGCGCACATCCTGCGTATGAACATGCCTTATGACCAGAACACCATCAACCGCGCCTGTTGTGAAGTGGTGAGTCAAAACCGGCTTGAAACCGCCTACATTCGCCCCATGTGTTTCTACGGCGCGGAGAGTATGGGCCTTCATGCCGACGACCTGAAAACGCATGTGATGATTGCCGCATGGTCCTGGGGTTCCTATCTGGGAACGGAAGCACTGGAAAAAGGAATTCGCATCAAGACTTCCTCGTTTACCCGGCATCATGTGAATATCACAATGTGCAAGGCAAAGGCGAATGGCAACTACATGAATTCTATGCTTGCAACTCAGGAAGCACAGGATTGCGGTTACGATGAGGCTCTGTTACTGGATAATGAGGGTTATGTGGCCGAGGGCAGCGGTGAAAATATCTTTCTTGTAAGGAGCGGAGAGCTCATCACGCCCGACCTAACCTCTGCACTGGAAGGAATAACGCGTGACACGATAATTACCCTCGCAGGTGATCTGGGCATCAAGGTCAGGGAAAAACGCATGACCCGGGACGAGGTATATGTTGCTGACGAGGCCTTTTTCACCGGAACCGCGGCCGAAGTGACGCCAATAAGGGAGCTGGATGGGCGCAGCATCGGAGCGGGAATACGCGGCCCGGTCACAGAAAAACTTCAATCACTATACTTTGATCAGGTACATGGCCGCAGCAAACAATATGATGACTGGCTAACCTACCCGGATAGCAATTGAACATGCCAAGACCTGTACGAAGCGGCAACACTCCGAATGATCAACCAAAATATACCGTTGAAAAAAGCGATCTGCCCTTGCATTGCCCATTACCCGAGATGAGTCTTTGGAATTCACATCCCAAAGTATATTTGCCGATTGAAGCTACCGGCAAAGCCAAGTGCCCGTATTGTGGAACTGAATTTACTCTGCTTGCATCCGAAGATAGTGGCAGCAAGGCCACTATTTAACAAATCACTGACTGTTTTGGCTGATGGTTGTCTGGCGTATCGTTGATGGCAAACCAGGCCATGACAACCAGAGCCTGGGTTTGATTAATGCCCTGAAACAAAAACAAGACAACCTTATATGCGTTGACATATCGGCCCATAAATTACGCTTTGGCCTGATACAACTGCTCATGAAACGCTTTCCCCCGGGCAAGGAGCTGGATCCGCCTGATCTGATCCTGGGCGCAGGCCACAAAACCCACCTGCCCATGCTCTGTGCCAAACGTGCCTATGGTGGAAAAACCGCGGTGATAATGAAACCTTCCCTGCCACTCTCCTGCTTTGACCTTGCCCTCATCCCTTCACACGATAATCCGGCGGAAAGAAATAACACCCTGATCACAGAAGGTGCCATGAACCTGGTAACGCCTTCGAACAAACATGATCAAGAACGAGGTGTAGTAATGATAGGTGGGCCATCAAAACATTATGGCTGGGACAAACAGTCCATGTTGGATCAACTCAATACGATATTTAAAAAGCAGAAAGACATTCAATGGGTCCTTACTGATTCACCAAGAACGCCTGAAAGCTTTTCCAATACATTGGCGTCGTTGCACTATGACAACGTTAAGTTTCAACCTTGGAATGGTGTAGATCGCAACTGGCTACCTGAGGAGATCTCCAAAGCTGGCGTGGCCTGGGTAAGTGAAGACAGCATTTCCATGGTCTATGAATCTCTAACGGCAGGAACAACGACCGGTATACTCCAGGTTCCAGTGAAGAAACCGCGAAAGGTATTTGACAATATTAAACACCTGGAGAATAAAAACTTGGTTGTCCGATTTCACAACTGGGTAAAACTTAGAAAGATGCCCGCCGTGTCCGCCGGTTTGAACGAGGCGGACCGTGCAGCATCCTGGATCCTGAATAGTTTGTATCAGATATAACCGCTTCACCGGTAATGGGGACATGACACGTCTAACGGTATTGCAGGTACTTCCAGCACTCGATGGCGGCGGCGTGGAACGTGGCACCCTCGAGGTAGCAGGCGAACTCGTAAGCCGGGGCCATCGATCACTGGTAGTCTCCGCCGGAGGGCGGATGGTGAAAGAACTGGTCAATGCTGGCAGCAAACACATAGCCTTGCCAATTGGCCATAAGTCATTGCTGACCCTAAGGCTCATCCCGACACTCAGGCGTATTATCCGGGAAGAAAACATATCGATACTTCATGCCCGCTCCCGACTCCCGGGCTGGATAAGCTATCTAGCCTGGGACAGTCTGGGAGAAAATGAAAAACCTCGATTCATTACCACAGTTCATGGGCTTTATTCAGTAAACGCCTATAGCAGGATCATGACGAAAGGAGAAAAAGTCATTGCAGTTTCTGACACAGTTAAAGACTATATTCTGGAAAACTATCCCGGGGTCGATCCCGGGATAATCGAGGTAATTCACCGCGGGATCGACCCGGACCTTTATTTTCCTGAATACAGGCCGCCGGATGAATGGTTGCAGGAATGGTATTCACGCTATGGCGAACTTAAGGATAAATTCATTGTGACTTTACCTGGCAGGATTACCCGGCTGAAGGGCCATGAAGATTTTCTGGTAATTATCAAAGCGCTTATAGAACAAGGGATTCCGATACATGGACTGATCATTGGTGACGCACACCCTAAAAAGATGCGATACAGTGAAGAATTGGTACAGAAAACCAGTCGTTTCGGCATCCAGAACCATATCACTTTCACTGGCCACAGAGATGATCTCAGAAACATCATGTCAACATCTTCTGTGGTCTTGTCTCTCTCACATAAGCCCGAGGCCTTTGGCAGAACCGTGCTAGAGTCTTTATGTCTTGGCACTCCAGTAATTGGCTACAATCATGGTGGTGCTTCTGAAATAATGGCGAAACTATTTCCGGAGGGAAGAATCCCGGTGGGAGATTGTGTAGAAGCAAAAGAGAAACTCATTGAAATTTATAAAAACCACCCCGTGCCTATCAAAAAGAATCCCTATACCTTATCGTCGATGCTTGATAAAACCATTCATCTTTATGAAAAGGCTGTGGGGAAAACTAATTAATGATTTTAATTTCAACACAATGCTTCCATCCGATCACCGGTGGCATTGAGAACCTGATGTATAATCTTGCGCTAAACCTTTCAGTGTCCGGTTATGGGGTAAGAGTCTTTGCCGATTCTGCCAAAGGAGATAAAGAGCATGATTTGAACCAACCTTTCGAAGTTACTCGTTTTTCAGGGTTTAAACCGATCAGGAGGAGAAAAAAGGCATTCAATGTCCAGAAACAAATGATACAAAACAATGTTCTTATATGTGATTCCTGGAAGAGCCTAGAATTTATTAGCCCTAATTCAAATGCCCTGATTATTTGCCTGTCTTACGGCACCGAACTGCCCAATAAACCAACACAAAAAAAATTGCACCGTATTTCATCTGCACTTTCAAAAGCCAATAAGATTATCGCAATTTCACGCTATACCGCGTCTCGACTTACACCATTTTTAAATAACCAAAACAACATTCAAATAATCAATCCTGGACTGAGCCGACCTTCAAATCCCGGGCCTATCGAATTGAACTATGTAAAAAATCAATTAGCGGGCTCTGGTCCAGTATTAGTAAGTGTTGGCAGGCTTGAAAAACGAAAAGGATTCGACACAATAATAAAGATATTGCCTCACTTACTACATGATTTCCCAAACCTTGTATATGTTATAATAGGCGAAGGGTCACAAAAATCTTTACTCAAAAAATTATCATGTGACCTCGGCATTAGCAAAAACGTTATGATACTCGGATATCAGGAAACTCTTTTGCGTAACGCCTGGTTAAAAAAATCGGATATATTTGTCCTTCCTGCCAGACAAGAAAAAAATGATGTCGAAGGGTTTGGCATTGTATTTATTGAAGCAGGCTGGTTCTGTATCCCCTCTGTTACAGGAAATACTGGTGGAGCCTGTGAAGCAGTAATAAATGGGCAGACAGGGCTGGTCTGTAATGGCGAATCACAGGCGTCAGTCTTGGAAGGTATACGTAAACTTCTTGGAGACACTGCCTTAAGAAGTCAGATGGGAAAAAATGCACGGGATCGCGCCCGGTCCTTGTTATGGGAAAACGTGATCGAGGATTACGTCAAGCTAATTGAGGGAAACCTAATAGACCAGTAAGGCCGTTTCATTTCCCAATACAAAACTCGGAAAATATTTTCCCCAGCAAATCATCACTGCTAAATTCACCGGTTATTTCTTCTAGTGCACGGTGTGCCTCGCGCAGATCTTCGGCCAGAAGTTCGGGAGCCTGGTACCCTTCATGGGCAGACAGTGCTTTCTGCAGAATTTCTTTTGACCTGGACAAGGCATCCAGATGGCGGCGCCTGGCCATATAACTATCTTCGGGCAACTCCTGAACACCCATGAATTGCTTCAGGTGACTAATCAGTAAATCGTATCCCGCACCGGTTTTCATGGATAACCAGATGTGCGTGTCATCTTGTTTATCAATGCCGGGCGATGATCCGCTGAGATCGATCTTGTTATGAAGAATAATTCGGTGAATATTCCCATCAGTATCCTCGATCAATCCAGTTTCTTCCATGGTTTTTGGCTCACTATCCTCGACAAGGATTATAATCACGTCTGCCTTGGCAGCTGCTGCCTTGGCCCGCCGGATCCCCTCCATCTCAACCTGGTTATCTGTCAATCTGATTCCCGCCGTATCAGTAATATGTACGGGCACACCTTCGATAAGAATGTCACGCTCGATCAAATCCCGGGTCGTACCTGGTACATCTGTCACAATCGCGACTTCATTACCGGCAAGGCGGTTCAAGAGTGTCGACTTCCCGGTGTTGGGACGGCCCGTTATCACCATCGTGATGCCTTCGCCCAGAACACATCCGGCCCTGGCCCGCGAAAAAACGGTATTCAAAGAGTCAAGACAGGCCTTTATTCTTTGTTTAAGGGCCTCGATATTGAAAGTTTCGATGTCTTCATCCGGAAAATCAAGACCACTCTCAAGCATAGTACGGATTGTTATGATCTCTTTTTGCAAGGCCTCGACCGCCATTGAGAATTCTCCGGCTAGGGAACGAATCGCGCTACGGGCTGCCTGGCTGGACACGGCATTCACCAGATCTGCAACCGCTTCGGCCTGTACCAGATCGATCTTGTCATTGAGAAAGGCACGCTGGGTAAATTCCCCCGGCTTCGCCAGCCTTGCGCCAAGCACGATCACCCGATCAACAATAGCTTCAAGGACAATTCGACTCCCGTGGGCATAGAGCTCCAAGGTATCCTCACCGGTATAGGAAGCAGGCCCGGGGAAAAAGATCGCAATGCCGTTATCAATGGGCTGGCTTTGTGCATCATGAAATGGGGTGTAATGTGCGGTTCTGGGTTTCAGGGCCTGGCCCAGTAGCCTAGTAATAATTGTCTTGACACCGGGTCCTGAGACACGGACAACACCAATACCTCCCTTCCCTGGCGGTGTGGCAATAGCGGCGATGGTGTCTGCTGGCATCACCCTAGACGAATAACTATACGTTTACCCGGAACGCGGCTTCTGGCTGGCACGCTCGATGTTGCGAATGATCAACCATTGTTGGGCTATAGACAAAATGTTATTTACAACCCAGTACAGCACCAGGCCTGACGGGAAGAAGGCAAAGAACACTGTAAAGACGAACGGCAAGGACATCATGACCTTTTCCTGAACCGGATCCATGGGTGCTGGGTTGAGTTTCTGCTGAATAAACATGGTGATGCCCATGACTATCGGCAAGACAAAATAAGGATCCGGTGTGGACAGGTCCTTCAGCCAAAAGATGAACCCGGACTGTCTTAATTCAACGCTTTCCAGTAATACCCAGTAGAGCGCAATAAACACCGGGATCTGAACAAGAATTGGAAAACAGCCACCCAGTGGGTTGATCTTTTCTTCCTTATAGAGATCCATCATGGCCTTATTCAACCGAGCACGGTCATTCTTGTAACGCTCCTTGATGGACATCAGTCGGGGCTGCACCCTGCGCATATTTGCCATTGATCGGTAACCGGCGGCTGACAGGTAATAAAAAAGTAATTTCAGCATGAGCGTTACCAGGATAATCGCCCAGCCCCAGTTATTGGTGTATTTATGAAACTGTTGCAGACACCAGAACAGTGGTTTTGCGATAAACCAGAGCATGCCGTAATCAACTGTCAGTTCAAGATTGGGTGCGATCTTTTCCAGCCGTGATTGGATCTTGGGACCAAGGTACAGTTTTTCCGAAAAGGTCCCAGAGTAACCGGCCGCGATCGTTTGTTGAGGAGAATACATGCCAATCACATATCGCTTTTGCGGAAGCCCGCTCTGCACAGGATCAAGATAATTGGTGTAATACTGGTATGTCTGATCTGGCATCCCGGGCACCAGGGCCGTGACAAAGTAATGCTGGATCATGGCGGCCCAACCGCCGGAGATGGAACGTGACAGTTTCTCCTCGGCGATATCGTCCAGCGAGATTTTTTCATAGCGGTTTTCTTCACTGGAGAGAATTGCGCCCGTGTAAGTGTAGATCATGCCGCGACCCCCTCCCGGTGCGGGTGATCGCTGAAGTTGATTGTAGACCCGCCCGGCCCAGCCAGTGTCGCTGTTGTTCTGCACCTCATATCTAATGCGGATCAAATATTCATTGCGATGGAATTCGTAAATCTTCTTTACCCGTAAGCCACTGGCCGACATCCACAATAATGGTACTTCCAGCACATCCTGACCTGGTTCCAGTTGGTAAGCAGAATCCAGGGAAGTAAAGGTGTCGGTATGCGTCGGCGCCTCAACCTTGCTCAGCAGACCGCCCTGGGCAATATAAACCAGCGAGCTGTTGTTGTTTAACAAGCGAACCGGTTGACTCAGCTGGTCAAGTGATTGTGGGTAGTCCAGTAGATCCGTCTGCACAATGGTTCCACCCTTGGTGCTGATCAAAAGCCGCAGCAGATCTGTCTGCACCTCAATCGTTTCACCCGTCTCCCTGTTCTCGACAGCTATTACAGGCTCTGAGGCCTCTTCTTCTATCTCCGGCAAGTCTGCCGGCATGGTCGGGGCTGTTGTTTGTTCCTGGTCCCTCACCTGCTCAATGGTTTGTAATGAACCATAATCGCGTTGCCAGGCATCCCAGAGCAACATGATTACCAGGCTCAACGCCACCACCAGGATTAATCTTGTCTTTTCCATCAGCTGTTGCCTAGGTAACCGGGTCGTAGCCACCAGGACGATATGGATGGCAACGACAAATTCTCTTGACTGACATCATGCCGCCTTTTACCAGACCATACCGGGAAATCGCCTCCTCGGCATAGGCAGAACAGCTTGGATAAAAGCGACAACAGGGTCCGAACATCGGACTGATCAGATAGCGGTATAACCGGATTATTGGGAGGAGGATTGCTCGCATTTCTTGAGTAGTGTTAGCCAGTGATTTTGAAGTGATTCACTTATCTGTTTATTACTCGGCTGGCCAGGTGCCCTGTTGGTCATCACGACAATATCGAGGCCTGCGAGTTGTGTCTGGTGTTTCCGGAAACTTTCCCTGATCTGGCGTTTAAGTCTGTTGCGCACAACTGCCTTCTTGACCCATTTCTTGGAGATTGCCAGTCCCAGCCGCGCCTGTTCCTTATCATTTACACGGGCAACCGCAACAAAAAGACGGTCAACTGAACGGTGGCTGGAGCGAAAAACTCGTTTAAACTCTAATGGGTGGTCTAGCCTGCTTTGCTTGGCAAATCTCTTGCGGCGCCCAGGCACACCACTAGACGGACAGGCGCTTGCGTCCCTTGGTCCTGCGCGCCTTAATGACATCTCTTCCACCCTTGGTTGCCATCCTGCTGCGGAAACCATGGGTGCGTTGTCTTTTCAGTTTACTTGGCTGGTATGTACGTTTCATTGATTTATCCGATCGGCTTTGCTCGCGGCTCCACCCCAATAAAAGGCGGCTATCATACTGTTCCGTGAACAAGATTGTCAATTTGCAGAAGCTCAAGAGCCTGCGCTCTGATGGTGCTTTATCTGCTTGTGGATAACTTGGCTATACAGGTATACACTTTGTGTCCTTCCCCTGAGTTACCGAACTGCGAAAGAGGTATATTTTTGTGGCTGTTTCACCCTGGAAATATTGTCTTGATTGTCTCGAGGGAGAGCTGACACCACAACAATTCAACACCTGGATCAGGCCACTACATGCCATAGAAGGAGACAGCTCCATACGCTTGCTGGCACCCAACCGCTTTGTTATGGATTGGGTCAATGATCAGTATCTGGCACTGATTAAGGACTATCTCAACAATCATAGTGCCGCTGGTTTATTGTCCGTTCAGGTGGAGGTCGGCAGCAGTTCCCGACAACCGCAGAAACCTGTCCGTGAAGAGGTTAGGCCGCAAGTGCCCTCGGTCAAAACCAGCAAGCATTCAAACAACCTGAACAGGGATTTTACTTTTGAATCTTTTGTCGAGGGCAAATCCAATCAGTTGGCACGCGCAGCTTCACTGCAAACCTCTCAAAACCCGGGCAAATCCTATAATCCGCTCTTTATTTATGGCGGTGTTGGGTTGGGAAAAACCCATTTAATGCACGCCATTGGCCTGTCTATTCTGGACCATACACCAACAGCTAATGTTGCCTATCTCAATTCCGAACGGTTTGTGGCCGACATGGTCAGAGCCCTGCAACATAACGCCATTAATGATTTCAAGCGCCATTACCGCAGCGTCGACGCCTTGTTGATCGACGATATCCAGTTTTTTGCCGGCAAGGAACGATCCCAGGAAGAGTTTTTCCATACCTTCAATCATCTCTTGGAAGGCCAGCAGCAGATTGTATTGACCTGTGATCGCTATCCCAAGGAGGTCAATGGCCTGGAGGAGCGTCTTAAGTCCAGATTCGGCTGGGGTCTCACCGTTGCAATCGAGCCCCCTGAGCTGGAAACCCGGGTTGCGATCCTCCATAAAAAAGCAGCGCGTAATAACCAGGCACTTCCGGATGAGGTTGCCTTTTTCATCGCTAAACGTTTTCGTTCCAATGTGCGTGATCTTGAAGGTGCATTAAACCGTGTGTTTGCACATTCAAATCTGACCGGTCAGGCGATTACCCTCGACTTCGTGCAAATGGCCCTGAGAGACCTGCTACTGATCCAGGACAAACAGATCACAATCGAAAACATTAAGAAAACAGTTGCTGAATACTACAAAATCCGGCTAGCAGATTTACTCTCAAAACGTCGCAACCGCTCGGTGGCCAGGCCACGACAACTGGCCATGGCCTTGGCTAAGGACTTGACTGGGCATAGCCTGCCGGAAATCGGTGATGCGTTTGGCGGACGGGATCACACCACAGTATTGCATGCCTGTCGGAAAATTAATGAACTGCGCCAGTCTGATCAGAAAATTCAGGAGGACTACAATAACCTGACTAAAACTCTCACTACATAATGTGGTTAATATGTATATAAACGGGCCAGTAACACAAGCAGTGTGATTTTAGAGTAAACTATCCACAATCTTTTCAGTTGTTAATTACATACTATAGGGAGCCCTGATAGCCAATCTAAGCTATTGTTTTTATAATAAAAATTAAAGTTATCCACAGTTCTGTTTTGAACATATCATAATAAAAACAATAAGGTATATATATGAAATTTACTATTAAACGAGAGACTATCTTACCTTTACTACAAACCACCAATGCCGTGGTGGAGAGAAGGCACACCCTGCCAATACTCTCTAATTTATTGATTTCATTAGATAAAAATACAATTAATGTGACTGGGACTGATATGGAAGTGGAAATCATCGCCAGTCATGAGGCCAGCAACGGAGAGATAAGTGAATTTACAGTACCGGGTAGAAAGCTGCTCGATATCTGTCGTGCACTACCAGAGTCAGCGCAATTGGATTTTTCCATTGAGAAGGATCATTTGGTTCTAAAAACCGGTAAAAGCCGTTTTACTCTGGCAATGCTTGCCGCCAAGGATTTTCCACAAACCGAGATTGCAAGCCCTCTGGTCGATTTTGAAATTGAACAAGGGGTATTCAAATCCCTGATGGAAGACACCATGTTTGCCATGGCGCAGCAGGATGTTCGTTACTATCTCAACGGCCTTCTGCTCGAACTCAATGGTAAAACACTAAGGGCCGTTGCAACAGATGGACATCGCTTGGCCATGAAGGAAATCGACCAGAGTGTCGATATCAGCGAGTCAGTCCAAATCATTATTCCCAGAAAGGGCGTCATTGAACTGGTGCGCCTGCTGGAACACAGCGAAGACAGGGCCCGGATTCAGATAACCCGTAATCACATCCGGGCCAAGCTGAATGGAATCCAATTCACCAGTAAACTTATTGATGGCAAGTTCCCGGATTACGAAAAGGTACTGCCGAAAGAGACCAGCACACCACTGAAGGCCGATAAAAACGCCTTGAAACAGAGCCTGACCCGCGCCTCGATACTGTCCAATGAAAAATACAGGGGCGTAAGGATTATCCTCAAAAATAACAGTTTGCAGGCGTTGGCACATAATCCTGAACAGGAGGAGGCCGAGGAGGAACTGGAGGTGGATTACCAGGGGCCTGAAATGGAAATCGGCTTTAATGTGACCTATCTGCTCGATGCCATTAATGCGGTAAGGACCGATTCCGTTTTGATTGCTACCAAGGACCCGGGCGAGAGTTGCCTGATCCTGCCAGATAAAGAGACTGGTTGTCGGTATGTGGTGATGCCCATGCGGCTATAGATCGGCCCGGGTATGCGGCTTTCACAGCTTTCCATCAATTCTGTAAGAAACCTGACAGAAGTAAACTTGGCGTGTGGCCCCGGTTGCAACATCATTTTTGGGGAAAACGCCGCCGGTAAAACCGCGATACTGGAGGCCATTCATATCCTGTCCCGCACGAGTTCGTTTCGTACTCACCGAATTACTGAGGTCATCCAGCATAACCAGGAAACGCTCAGTATATCGGCGGAGGTCTGCATTAATAACAGAGACATCCGGATTCTCACCGGGCTAGAAAAAGGACGATCGCAAACCCGGATACGCTACAACGGTGAAAGGATCACCCGGCGTTCCGAGCAGGCCAGAAATCTGCCACTTCTCACGGTGACGCCGGACAGCCACAGGCTATTATTTGGGTCACCCAAGGACCGGCGGCATTGGTTGGACTGGTCATTGTTCCACGTGGAACCAGGCTACATCCAAGCTTGGCAGGACTATCATCAGGCCCTGCGACAGCGAAATATACTGCTACGAAAAGCAGCGCCACCGGAAGAGTTAACGCCCTGGGAAAACGCCATGGCAACAGCGGCCGAGCCGCTGCTTGCGAGTCGCCGAGCATATCTGCAACAACTACAGCAGGCGCTGGACCCGTTCCTTGCTGCAGATTTTAATCAGTTAGCGATTGATTACACAGGCCCTGAATTGAGTGCCGAGCGATACCAAGACAAGCTGCAGCAACATCGCAAAACGGACAGCCTCCTCGGACATACTCAATATGGTCCACACCGGGACGATGTGGTTTTTTATCTGGAAGAATCAAAAAATGCCGCCGCTATTCTGTCGCGCGGCCAGGCAAAAAAACTCATCATTGCCCTGACGCTGGCCCAAGCAGTCAAATACCAAGAGCACAGAGAGCAACCCCCCATTCTGTTACTGGATGACCTGACGGCAGAACTGGATGACCAGTCCCGTGCGGTAATTCACGGGCAAATTCAGGGCCAGGCCATGCAGGTGTTTATAACCACGACACACCCGGAAACGTTGGCCCATGCACCGGGCCAGACCGCTATGGCCATGTTCCACGTGGAACGCGGCCAGGTGACAAAGGTGGTAGAATGAACGATTTTATAAACTGAGAAGTAATCGATGCCAGAGAAAGAAAGCAACTACGATTCCAGCAAGATCAAAGTCCTCAAGGGGCTGGATGCCGTCAAGAAAAGACCAGGAATGTACATTGGCGACACAGAGGACGGTACGGGTCTGCACCACATGGTGTTTGAAGTTGTGGATAACAGCATTGATGAGGCATTGGCAGGTTTTTGTACTAATATCCGGGTCACCATTCACGCAGACGAGTCCATTACCGTGGTAGACGATGGACGCGGTATCCCCGTGGGCATGCACGAAGAAGAAGGCGTTTCGGCCGCAGAAGTCATCATGACCACCTTGCATGCCGGCGGCAAGTTTGATGACAATTCCTACAAGGTGTCCGGGGGGCTGCATGGCGTTGGTGTTTCGGTCGTAAACGCCCTGTCTGATCGCCTGTATCTCACCATCTATCGGGAAGGCGGTTGTTATCGACAGGAATACCAGAACGGCAAGCCGGTGACCGCGCTTGAAAAGGTCAACGACTCAGACCTGACAGGCACCGAGATCCATTTTCTGCCCAGCGAGACGGTATTCCGAAATATTGAATTTCACTACGACATATTGGCTAAGCGCCTGCGTGAACTTTCCTTCCTGAATTCCGGAGTTCGAATCCAGCTGGTAGATGAGCGTAGTAACAAACAAGATACCTTTGAGTATCAGGGCGGGATCGCAGCCTTCGTTAAGCACCTGAATCGCAACAAGACCCCGCTGCACCCGGTTGAGATTTCCATAGACAAGACCAAGGACAATATCACCGTCCAGCTGGCGATGCAGTGGAATGACTCCTACCAGGAAAACATTTTTTGTTTTACCAACAACATCCCGCAGCAAGACGGCGGCACCCACAGTGCCGGATTGCGCGCAGCCCTGACCCGAACTCTAAATAATTATCTTGAAAATCAAGGACTTATTGCTAAACATAAAATATCGCCGAGCGGTGAGGATGTACGTGAAGGCCTGACAGCCGTGCTTTCGATCAAGGTGCCAGACCCAAAGTTTTCCTCGCAGACCAAGGACAAGCTGGTCTCAAGTGAGGTTAAGGCGGCCGTGGAGTCGGTTGTGGCCGAAAAGCTTCAGGAGTTCCTGCTGGAAAATCCAGCCGACGCGCGGATCATCGGCGAAAAGATCATGGAGGCAGCGCGGGCCAGGGAGGCGGCCCGCAAGGCCCGGGAGCTGACACGCCGGAAAACCGCACTGGATATTGCCGGTCTGCCCGGCAAGCTGGCCGATTGCCAGGAAAAGGATCCGGCAAAATCAGAGTTGTTTTTGGTCGAGGGTGACTCGGCCGGAGGTTCAGCTAAACAGGGGCGGGACCGAAAAAACCAGGCAATATTGCCGCTCAAGGGCAAGATACTCAACGTGGAAAAAGCCCGCTTTGACAAGATGCTGTCATCCGTAGAGGTGGGCACCTTGATCACCGCCCTCGGTTGTGGCATCGGCAAGGAGGAATTTGATATCAATAAACTGCGTTACCATCGCATCATTATCATGACGGATGCGGACGTGGACGGTTCTCATATCCGGACGTTACTGCTCACTTTTTTCTATCGGCAAATGCCGGAACTGATCGAGCGTGGCTTTCTCTACATCGCGCAACCGCCGTTATACAAGATCAAAAAAGGCAAGACCGAGCGCTATCTCGGCAATGAGGCCCAACGTGATCTTTACTTGCTGGAGCTGGCACTGGAAGACGCCACCCTGTTCCCCGAGAGTGAAACCGGTGATGCCGTTTCCGGAGACGCGCTGCGCCAACTGGCCGACCGCTACATCGCCTCCAGACTCTCGCAAATGAGCCTGCAAAAACGTTTTCTTCCCGAAATCATTACCGCCATGGCAGACCTACCGGTGCTATCGCAGGAGCAATACAAGGACGAGGCTGCTGTAAAAGCCTGGTTTACCAGGCTGGCCAAGATCGTTGAGGAAGGTACCGGCAAGGAGTGTGAGATCGAGGTCTTTTTGTCCGGCAAGGGCGATGAATACGGTGGTCGGATTACCCTGAGCTTTCATGGCATCGAGATCAGCAATGTCCTTTCCCCGGAATTTTTTGCCTCTCGTGAATACCGTGAGCTTATGGCCTTGCGTGAGGAACTGGCCATAGGCGTCGGCGCCAGGGTTCGCCGCGGGGAACAATCTTTGGTGGTCAGTTCAATCAAGCAGGCGTTTGATTGGTTATTGGAAGAGGCGGCCAAGGGTCTGCACGTGCAACGCTACAAGGGCCTTGGTGAAATGAACCCGGACCAGCTCTGGGAAACCACCATGGACGCCAGCACCCGTGTGCTCAGCCAGGTACGCATCGAGGATGCGGTCGCAGCCGACGAGATATTCACCACTCTGATGGGGGACCAGGTCGATCCGCGGCGTGAATTTATCGAAAAGAATGCCCTGATGGTGGAAAACTTGGACACCTGACACAGTTCATGGACAGAAATCAGGCTCATGGGAATTAAAAATGGTGTGGGGAGATGGGTGTTTGAGAATTAGAAATTTAACCCTCAACCGCCAGAGATAATTTTTTTACTCTACACTCACCATAGCTTTAATTAAGCATAAAATTCCAGATTCACGCCCTTCAATAATTCTCCGTTTCCGCATGGCTTAGAGACTTTTTCAATTAATCTAGATCAAGTGTTTTAGATTTTTTTATGCTTATATGTATTAGCGATTCAAACCAAAATTGAGTAAAGTTAATCAAGCCAAAAAAGGAATGCCCTGATGGGCCATAACAACAAAAAGGAAAAATACCAATGGGTTGGTTAAGAAAATCCTGGCCAGCATTGATTCGCCCAAGCTCTCGATATTCTTTGGGGGCGATCCTCATCGTCGGCGCTGTACTGGGTATTCTGCTCTGGGGCGGTTTTTAACTGGGCTCTGGAACTGATTAACACTGAGGCCTTCTGTATCTCCTGCCATTAAATGGAAACTAATATTTATGAGGAACACAAAGATACGATCCACTACTCCAATAATTCAGGTGTCCGCGCCGTCTATGCTGATTGCCACGTGCCGTATGTTTGGGAAGAAATGGAGGCCAGCGATTCCAGGGAATGCCGAAACTGTCTCACAGCGTGGACGTCATGGATTTATCCCAGCAAACCCCCGGGGCCCGTTGTCAGCATGAAAGCGCCATAGAGGAAGGGGAGGCCTGCATTGATTGTCACTAGGCGATAGCCCATGAAGAAGCTCACAAGGAACTGGAGAAAGGGGCCGAACAGTCTGAAGAGGATTTTCTATTGTAATTATTGATTCTTGAAACTAGACGAGAGTGATACGAATATGAAGCCCCGTGAATTAATAACAAGAAAGCTGTTACAGGCGATAATAGTTACTTCTTTTTCGATTTCGTCTACGAGCGCACTAACGCTCGATTGGAGCAGCGTTAAAGGTAAGGAAGTTACCCTCTTCTATCCCGGACAGGCCTCTTGGGAATGGCTGCTGACAGAATCCGATCACAGAGGGGCCGATAAATTCAAACAAGGAAAGAATTGCATCGAGTGTCACAAACTGGAAGAAAGTGATATGGGCAGCAAGATTCTAACGGGGCAAAAACTTGAGCCTGATCCCATCCCGGGCAAAAGCGGTTCAATCAAGGTAATCATCAAAACCGCCCATGACGGTGAAAAGTTTTATATCAGGTTTGAATGGAAGGAAACCCCTCAGGGCGATCAGCCCATAATGGACAAGGATTTCGATACCAGAATAACCATCATGTTCGATGATGGCCATGTCGTGGAAGCCAAACGGGCCGGCTGTTGGGGGACATGCCACGATGATGCCAAGGGTATGGCTAGCGCGCCGAAAGGCAAGGAGATCAACAAATACCTTGCCCGCTCGCGTACAAAAATCGGGCGCAGTGGCGGCGGTGAGAATTACAAACCACAGGCCGAGCTGGATCAGTTATTGAATGAAGGGATATTCATGGAATTCTGGCAGGCAGGGCTTAATCAAGGGGCGGAGCCTGTCGCAGTTGATGGCTATATCCTGGATAAATGGCATAAGAATGACAATCCCCTGGTAGATGTCCGGGCAGAATTTGATGGCGACAAATGGACTGTAACCATGAGCCGGAAACTGTCGGCGTCAGATCCACACAGAAAAAATATCACGCCCGGGCAAACCTATCCGGTCGGTTTTGCCCTGCATGATAATCATACTAATCATCGTTATCACCACGTTTCATTTGAACATACATTCGCGCTTGATCAGGGTGAGGCAGATTTTATCGCCGTAAAAAAATAAACAACAGTTATGCGGGGCGTAACAATTATTACTGCCAGTAAGAGACAACTAAAGCTAACAGGTATCCTGCTTCTATTCGGGATGCTCGGTAGTACTCAGGTCTTGGCTGAAACTGATGCCGAAGGTAATGAATTTGCATTGAAAGGTGCCCAGACTTGTCTGAAATGCCATGACGAATATCCAACGAAGTTTATTTTTCAAACACCTCATGTGCAAAAGGCAGACAAGCGAACACCGTTCGCAACCCATGAATGTGAAACCTGCCATGGCGCAAGCCAGGATCACCTGATCGAACTAGCCCCGCCCCAGATAGTATTCGGGATGAGATCAAAAAACTACAGGGTCTCAGGGGTCGATGAGCAGAATAAAGTCTGTCTTGGTTGCCATGAATCAGGCCTAGTGATGCACTGGCGCGGCAGTCAGCACCAGTCTGCCGATGTCCCCTGCGCATCCTGCCATAACGTCCATGCGCCCAAGGACCCGGTACTGGTAAAGAAGGAACAGGCAGAGGTCTGTTTTACCTGCCATACTGACAATCGTGCGCAATTATGGCGCCGCTCCAGGCACCCCATCAGGGAGGGCAAGGTGGTTTGTTCAGATTGCCATAATTCGCATGGCTCCCCCGGGCAGACCCTGTTAGCCAAGAACACCGTCAATGAAACCTGTTTCCAGTGTCACGCTGAAACGCGTGGTCCATTCCTCTGGGAACACCAGCCGGTGAGGGAAGATTGCACAATCTGCCATAATCCGCACGGCAGTGTCCAGCCCAGGATGCTGGTGCAGAGGACACCCTTCCTGTGCAATATGTGTCATGCGCAAACGCGTCATCCGAGCGACTTCAGGGACGGCTCCGGGCTTCCGGCGAATGCTGGTGCGGACAATCGATTACTGGGCAAGGGCTGCTTGAATTGCCATTCAAAGATTCACGGCTCCAATCATCCTTCTGGGCCCGGGCTTACCAGATGAGGACATGATGATGGGATGAAATTTTCATATCGATTGAAACAAGTTTTGTAGCGGGCCCTGCCATGAAAAAGACAAAATACAACGCATATGCATTGATAACAGGCGTCTGTCTTTCCTCAACCAGCGTCATTGCACAGGAGGAAGGAGGGTTCATGCTCGAAGAGGACGCCGAGGCCCCGCCACCCGTTTATTACAATAATGTGGAGTTAGGGTTAATTTATAACAGTGAGGATTCCTTCAAATTCGGGGAATACACCGGCATTGTCGATGAGGGATTTTACGCCGATTTCAATTTCAATGTGGATCTGTTGACCCCCTACGATGATGACAGTACGCGATATATGGAATTCTATGGTACCGACGTGGGGCTGGATTCCCGATCGGTTTACGGAGAATACGGCCAACAGGGGAGATACAGTGCCTATATCGACTATGATCAAATACCCCACTTCCGGCTCGATGATGCCAGGACGGCCTTTGTCGGCGCCGGGACGAATAACCAGACCCTGCCGGCCGGCTGGGTTTTCGGCGATGATCCCGTCGACAATACCACCCTGCAAGCAGATGCCCGTCAGGTGGATGTCGAGACCCAACGGTATAAAGCCGGCGGCGGTTTTACCTGGATCCCCCTGGAGAACTGGCAGGTCCGGGGAAACTACCACCATGAAATCAAAGAAGGCACCGAAACCCTGGGTTCCATATTCGGCACCAATGGCGGCAACATGGAGGCATCCATACTCATCGTCCCGATCGATTTCGAGACCAACGAGTTCGATACGGGCGTTGCCTATACAACCGAAAAGTACCAGTTAGACCTCAGTTATCATTTTTCCGGTTTTAATAATAGAGATAATTCAGTACGCTGGCGCAACCCCTCCACTTGTCCCGGTTTCGGAGCGGTTCCGGGAGGGTGTGGCGCATTTCCAAATGACCCGGGGCTAATCGAGACCACAGGCCCGGACAATACTGCCCACCAGGTGACGTTATCAGGCGGTTATAACCTAGGGTTGACCTCCCGCCTCTCGGGCAGTTTCTCCTGGGGTCAGATGCTGCAGGATGACAATTTCTCTGCCTACACTGTCAATCCGCGCTACCTCCCCCTTGCCACTCCACTGCCGCGATCCAATCTAGACGGCAAGATCCAGACCATCTTTGCCAACCTGAATTATACCGTGCGGCCACTGTCAAGACTGAGTGTCAGGGCCCACTATACCTATGACGACAGGGACAACAAGTCGCCGCGCGATGTTTACTCGAGGGTTAGCAATGACAGCACGCCTCAAGCTGATCCTGCCAACGCTGGCAGCCCCAATAACAGGCTCCCGCTCCCCTACAGTCTGGAGCGGCATCACGTTGAAGTGGATGGCGACTACCGTCTGACCAGGATGGCCAAGCTTGGTGCCGGTTATGAATTTCTGCGGGAAGGTCGGGAGGAGTTCTCGGAAGTCGACACCACCAATGAGCATACCGGCAAGGTCAAATTGTCCATGACACCGTTCAGCATGACCAGTGGCTGGGTCGAGTATGCCTATTCAAAGCGCGACGGGGATGAGTATGTCAGCAACCAGCCCTTCCTGGACGGACATCCGCCAGCTCATATTGCGAACGTGGGCATTGACGGTACGTACGAGAATAATCCTTTTCTACGCAAGTGGTACATGGCCGATCGCAACAAGCACGAAGTGAGAGGGACTGTCAACTATACCCCCTATAATCGGATGTCGCTGGGATTGACCGGTGGCTATGACACTAGCAATTACGATAACACAGTAGTCGGATTGCGGGATACGTCAAGGCTCCATTCCACGCTCGATGTCGGGATTAATCCAACGGAAGACGTCGACACCTATGCCTTCCTGACCTATGAACGTCTGACCCATGATCAGGTGGGTTATGATCGTGGAACCGCTGCGATAGTCCCGGGAGACATTCTTAATCCTGACGATTTCTGGTCCCTAGATGCCGAAGATCAGGTTTATACGCTCGGCACCGGAATCAATGTGCGTAATATCATGGGGGGAAAAATTGATATCACCGCAGATTATACGTTCTCATTCGCCGATACCAAGACCGACCAGGATGCTGGTGCAAATAATCAACCTGTCAGCGAGCTTCCTCATCTGAAGACCAAGATACACAGCTTCAAGATCACGGGTGATTACAGGCTGAGAGGCAATATGAAACTCAGGGCCTCTTATCTCTTTGAATACTTCAGAACACGTGATTATGCCCTTGACGATGTAACGCTTGATACGATACCTGATGTTATTTTATTAGGTAACAGCAGTCCGAATTACACGGCCCATGTATTTGGGGCCTCATTCATTTATGAATTCTGAGGCGGTGTTTAAATCTTCATACGGATAAGAACACGATATCCAGCATAACGAGTAACTATCTATATTCGCTGCCATAATAACCATGAGGCCATGTTTTACGAGCTCGGGCACTACGACTTAAAAAGCCGCTGTACAAAGAGGGCTGAAAACGGTCCGATCAGGCAAAAGAAAAGGAATCATCGTTATCGATAAACAATTGCCCTGATACACTTCATCATCCTGCAGACGATTTATTAGGGTGTTATTCATCTCGCCTGATGGCTGGATCACGATTGCCCGCCCGGGCACAGACCCATACCCCCACCCGGTCGGCACCGGCGCGCTTCAGTTCACTGGCTGCTGCGCGCAGCGTGGCGCCCGTGGTCATTACATCGTCCAGCAACACCACGTAACGGCAGCGTCCGGGCCATTCGCCCCGGAATTGAAAGGCGCGTTTGACATTCCGACACCGCTGTTTTTTGTTCAAACCAGACTGAGACAAAGTATGTCGAGACCGGACCAGGCTGCGCCTGTCCAGCGGTGCGCGCAGCCTGTCAGCCACTGCCTGTGCCAACAGGCCGGCCTGGTTATAGCCGCGGGATCGCAGCCGGGCCAGATGCAGGGGAATGGGCAGGACCATATCTGGTAACTCAATCAGCCCGCTTTCGAACATAGTCTGGAAGGCATCAGCAAAGATACCGGCAACACCGGTGCGGTCGTTGAATTTAAAGGCCTGGATGATCCGGTTCATGGGGTAGTCATAACGATAGGGCGCCACGACGTGATCCAGCACCGGTGCCGGTTCGTTCAAACAGTCGGCACAGAGCAGACCCCCGGTATCGGGCATGGCGCAGGACGGGCAGGCATCATCATTGCGCGGTAGATCCTGGAAACAACCGTGACAAATGGGACCGGGCTCTGCACGACAAAGAAAGCAGCAGCCGGCCGCGCCATGGCGATTAATTAACCATTGGTAAAGTTTTAAGCCCCGGTCTGACTTGACTGTCATATCGTTCAGTGTACTCTCCCTGTTCACTCCACACCTGGACCATGCCCATGCAGAACCCTCAGACCAGTGTAACAGAGACCCTCCGCCATGACTGGAGTGAAACAGAAGTCCTGGACCTGTTTGCGCTGCCCCTGAACGATCTGATATTCCAGGCACAGTCATGGTACCGTCAGTTTTTTGATCCCAACGCCATTCAACTCAGCACCCTCATCAACATCAAGACCGGTGGCTGCCCCGAGGACTGTGCCTATTGCCCACAGAGTGGCCGTTATCATACCGGCTTGCAGGCCGAGCCATTGATGGATCTGGAGGTGGTGAAAACAGCCGCGATTGAGGCAAAGCAAAAAGGCGCCAGCCGTTTTTGCATGGGGGCTGCCTGGCGCAGCCCAAAAGACCGGGAACTGGACCAGGTGATCGATATGATTGCTGCGGTCAAATCAGTGGGCCTGGAAACCTGTGCCACGCTCGGCATGTTGACGGCAAATCAAGCCAGGCGTCTGCAGGCCGCCGGCCTCGATTTTTATAATCACAACCTGGACTCGTCGGAAACATTCTATGAGACCATCATTTCCACTCGCGCCTATCAGGATCGACTGGATACTCTGGCAGCAGTGCGCGCTTCCGGTATGAGCGTTTGTTGTGGTGGTATTGTCGGTATGGGGGAAACTCCCTGTGATCGCGCCCAGATGTTAATTACCCTGGCCAATATGCCCAGGCACCCGGAAAGCGTGCCGATTAATCTGCTGGTGAAAGTTGAGGGCACCCCGCTACAGGACGAACCCGAGCTCGATCCCTTTGCCATGGTGCGCATGATCGCAGTCACCCGAATCATGATGCCAGCCTCCTATGTACGACTGTCGGCAGGACGCATGGAGATGAACGACGAGTGCCAGGCCTTGTGTTTTCTTGCTGGCGCAAACTCGGTCTTCTATGGAGAGAGGCTATTAACGACAGACAATCCGGAATTCTGTCGTGATCAATCCCTGTTTGCACGGCTAGGTTTGAAGCCTTTGCAATGAGCCTAGATTAATCGGCCGTCTTGCCGTGTCTCTCCTGCTCCCTGCATTTCAAAAATTGCTGGACGAACAGCACTGGAAGCGGGCTTCTCAAAACCTGGTGCGTAAACGGCGCCCGCGAGAGGAAGGCACTCTACCGCTGGTGAAAATAAATGGTCGGACTCTCATAAATTTCTGCGGTAATGATTACCTTGGGCTTTCTGCACACGAGACTGTTATCAATGCCGCAAAGGCCGCGCTTGATAAATTTGGTTTCGGTAGTGGTGCATCACAACTGGTGAGTGGTTACACCATACTACACAGGCAACTTGAGGAAGCGCTCGCAGAAAAAACAGGGCGGGATCGTGCCCTGGTTTTTTCTACGGGATATATGGCCAACCAAGCGATCATCAACGGCCTCATGGGCCGCGGTGATCTGGTAGCCGGCGATCGATTCAATCATGCCTCCTTGATTGATGCCGCTATCATTTCTCGCGCCAGGTTCAAACGGTACCCGCATTGTGATACCGCTGTGTTGACTACTTTGCTGAATCAACACAACAAGGGAAAAAAGATGATCGTAACCGATGCGGTGTTCAGCATGGACGGCGACATCGCGCCCCTGGAGGAATTAAGTGCAATCGGAAAACAACACGAAGCACTCCTTGTGGTTGATGATGCGCATGGGTTTGGTGTGTTGGGCAAGAGCGGGTGCGGCGCGCTTGAAGAGCAGGGCCTGGGACAAGCCGACGTACCATTAATGATGGCAACCTTTGGTAAGGCGTTAGGCGGATTTGGCGCTTTTGTGGCGGGTGATGCTGATTTGATTGAGGCCCTCACGCAAACTTCCCGGACACTGATTTATACCACGGCACCGCCACCGGCCATTGCCGCGGCGGCCCTGGCCGCGCTCGAACTGCTCGGGACAGAGCCCTGGCGCCGAACAAAATTACGGGAACTGATTACTCAATTCATCCGCGGCGCAACGGAACGGGGCATCCCGTTGAGCGGGTCGGATACCGCCATTCAACCGATTATCCAGGGCTCGGCAGAGTCCGCGCTGAACGCTAGCCAGTACCTGTTAGAACAGGGTTTCTGGATTGCGCCGATTCGCCCACCGACTGTGCCAGCAGGGACCAGCCGTTTGCGAGTCACGCTCACCGCGGGCCATGAGCCCGCACAGGTGGATGCCCTGCTCGAAAGCCTGGCCATCGCCTTGGAAAAGTGTAGGAATTAAGTACTCACTTACAATATTAGCCATTGATTACAAATGCCCCCAAGTGAGAAGCAACAGATTGCGCAAGGTTTCAACCGTGCTGCCAGACAATACGATGAGCACGCTGTCTTGCAACGCACGATTTGTGAACGTCTGCTCTCGCGCCTCGATTATCTGAAGCTTAGCCCGGAACGGGTTATTGACCTCGGATCAGGGACGGGTGAGGCGGCACGAACAATCGCCCGCCGGTTTCGAAAATGCCACATTCTGCAAATGGACCTGTCGCCTGAAATGATTCGGGCAGCTCGCAAAAAGCGACCGAGGTTCTTTTCGCCGCACCATTATTTGTTGGCTGACATGGAACGACTACCCTTTGCTGACAGCACTATTGATCTGGCGTTTTCCTCGTTGACGCTTCAATGGAGCCGGGATCCCGATCAGGTATTCTCGGAAATTCAGCGCGTGCTGAAATCGGATGGCCTGTTTCTGTTTTCGACACTGGGACCGGATACCCTGAAGGAACTGCGGACGAGCTGGGCGGAAGCAGATTCTAGGCCCCATGTGAATACCTTTCTCGATATGCACGACCTCGGCGACGGCCTGGTCCGCGCGGGCCTGGAAGACGTCGTCATGGATGTCGAGATTATTACCATGAAATACCCGGACTGTTTTCAATTGCTGCGCGATCTCAAAGTGGTCGGAGCCAACAGCCTGCTGACCGGTCGGGCCAGCGGCCTCATGGGCAAGGGTGTCATGAAGCGGATGATGGATGCCTATGAGTCCTATCGCGAGGCGGGATTTTTGCCCGCAACCTACGAAGTGGTTTATGGTCACGCCCGCAAACCACTGCATCCTCGGACACAAACTGAGGTCACCATCAGTGTCGACAGCTTGCGCAGAAGCCTGAAAAAATAATGCCTGATCCCCGACCTCATGGTTTTTTCATTACGGCAACGGATACCGAGGTCGGCAAGACCTGGTGTACGCTGGCCCTGATGCAGGCCTTTCAGTCGGCGGGATACCGCGTGGCCGGTATGAAACCAGTGGCTAGCGGCTGCCAAGCCATCAACGGTCAATTGCGAAATGACGATGCCCTGTTGCTTCAGCAACAGTCCTGTCTTAACTATAACTATTCCGTGGTCAATCCATTCGCTTTCTTGCCGCCAATCGCCCCGCACATTGCCGCAGAAATCGATGGCAAAATTATTGACCTGGATCTCTTGCAGCAGCTCTTCACCCGGCTGGCTGGTGAGAATGATACGGTCCTGGTGGAGGGCATTGGTGGCTGGCGGGTACCGCTCAGTAACGGTCAAACACTCGCCGATCTGGTGCGGGCACTGGAGTTGCCCGTCATTCTTGTGGTCGGACTGCGCCTCGGTTGTATCAGTCATGCCCTCCTGACCGCGGAGGCGATCAACGCAGACGACATTCCTCTGGCAGGCTGGGTTGCAAACCATTGTCAGGCAGACTACGCCAGCGAAGAAGCCACCTTAACTACCTTGTCGAAGGCAATACCAGCGCCGTTGCTTGGCGTATTGCCCTGGCTGCCCGGGCTTGAGGTCAAGCAGTTGGCCGCTCATTTGAACCTGAAGTTACTGCCGCCCAGGTGAACTCCTGTGGTAAACGGGTGCAATACTTGCCAAAAACCGCAGAAATAAGGCATATTCATGTATTGGAGCCCTTAGAATATCCGAGTTGTAGATCAAAACTTTAAATAATAATGAGGGGATAAAGCTCCCGGAGTACGAGCTTGGTTTACCGTATTGATGGCGATGATAAGGCCCTGACGGGTTTTGTGGTGAAACCTAATCAGGCGATGTCATGGCGCACACAGATGTACATTTATTTTGGTATTGCCGCTATAACCATCTCTATAGGGGTCGTGTTTTTTGTTCATGGGCTAACCCTGATCCTGCCTTTTTCAGGATTGGAAATCATGCTGCTGGGAATCGCCTTGTATCTGACTGCCTGGCGCAGCAAGATACAGGAGGTGATATCGATCAGTGAGACAGAGATCGTCATTGAGCGAGGACGGAAGAAGCCGGAGAGCCGGCATGTATTCCAGAGGCCCTGGACAAAACTAGTATTAGAGCGATCGAGGAATAATTGGTATCCTAGCCGACTGCTCGTTCGCTCTCACAGTGAGCAGGTGGAAATTGGGCAATTCCTCAACGAGCAAGAACGCCAAGGGCTGGCTGAATTACTGGACCAGACCCTGATGAAAAATACTGAAAATTAAATTCACTAATTTTAGAACCAATAAGTCTTTTAATATTGCCGAGGATTGCTTCATGTTTGTTAAAAAACTGAAAGATGGCGTGGTTGGAGCTGTAACAATGTTTTCGTTGTTATGGGCGGGGACAGTGAGTGCAGAATGGGGATTAAATATGACGCCCGGCGTTACTCCCATCAGCCGCGAAGTCTATGACCTGCATATGTTGATTCTTTATATCGTGACCGCGATCGGCATCATTGTTTTCGGTGTTATGTTCTGGTCCATAATTTATCACCGCAAGTCCAAAGGGGCAGTCGCCAAGCAGTTTCATCACAACACCTTTGCAGAAATTGCCTGGACCATCATCCCGATCCTGATCCTGGTTGCCATGGCAATACCCGCCACCAAGACATTAATCAAAATGGAGCAAACTGGCGACGCAGAGATCACGGTCAAGATCACCGGTTACCAGTGGAAATGGAAGTACGATTATCTTGAAGACGGACTGAGCTTTTATAGCGTGCTTGCCCAGGACAGTAATGAGGCCCGGCAGGTGGGCTCAAGCATCGATCCCGCTGGCGTCGATCATTACCTGTTGGATGTTGATGAACCCATTGTTCTTCCGGTCGGTAAAAAAGTGCGCTTGCTGACCACGGCCGCAGACGTCATCCACGCATGGTGGGTGCCTGCCTTGGGCTGGAAGCGTGACGCCATCCCCGGTTTTATCAATGACAACTGGGCTGTGATTGAAGAGCCAGGTACCTATCGTGGCCAGTGTGCCGAACTTTGCGGCAAGGACCATGGTTTTATGCCTATCGTCCTGAAAGCAGTACCGGAAGCAGAATATGTTGCTTGGGTGGAAGAAAAGAAAGCCGAGGCCGCAGCCCGTGCAGCAAGCGGCGATAAGGAATACAGTATGGAAGAACTGATGGTGAACGGTGAGGATCTTTACAACAAGAACTGTGCCTCCTGCCATATGGCAAATGGGCAGGGTGTCCCCGGTGTGTTCCCGTCATTGCTTGAAAGCCAGTTAACAATTACATCGGAAGGCCTGGCGGAACATATCGACCGAATAATCAATGGCAAGGGTTTGATGCCAGCCTTTGGTGAGCAGCTTAGTGATGCTGACATTGCCGCAGTTGTCACTTATGAAAGAAACGCCTGGGGTATCGACACTGGTGACATTGTTCAACCGGCCGACATCAAGGCAGCTAGATAATCCTATTCATTAACTGCATTAATATTTATTTGTCGAAGATATAAAAAGAGGATAGACACATGAGCGAAGCAGTCGTCCACGAAGATCATCACGAGCACCACGATCACAAACCAACTGGCATCGGCCGCTGGTTGTTCTCTACCAATCATAAAGACATCGGTACCATGTACCTCGTCTTTGCGCTAATCATGTTCTTTATTGGTGGCGCTATGGCAATGGTGATTCGCCTCGAGTTGTTTCAACCGGGCCTGCAATATGTAGACCCACTGTTTTTTAACTCAATGACTACCATGCATGCCTTGGTCATGATCTTTGGTGCAGTGATGCCGGCTGGCGTCGGATTGGCAAACTGGCTTATTCCGATGATGATTGGAGCGCCAGACATGGCCTTGCCGCGCTTGAACAACATGAGCTTCTGGATCCTGCCGTTTGCTTTTGCCTTGTTGCTGGGAACGCTGTTCATGCCAGGCGGCGCCCCCAATGGCGGCTGGACCATGTATCCGCCGTTGACTATACAGCTTGGTGATGCGTTTCCATTCCTGATCTTTGCTGTTCACTTCCTGGGTATTTCCTCGATCATGGGTGCGATCAATGTTATTGCCACGGTATTTAACATGCGCGCACCGGGCATGACCTTCATGCGGCTGCCGTTGTTTGTCTGGACCTGGATCATCACCGCCTTCCTGTTGATTGCTTCGATGCCTGTCCTTGCAGGTGCGGTAACCATGATGTTGACCGACAAGTTTTTCGGTACCAGTTTCTTCAGCGCTGCCGGTGGCGGGGATCCGGTGATGTTCCAGCATATCTTTTGGTTCTTTGGTCATCCCGAGGTGTATATCCTGATTCTTCCGGCCTTCGGTATCGTGTCACAGATCCTGCCAACCTTTTCCCGCAAGCCCTTATTTGGTTATGAATCCATGGTCTATGCCACGGCCTCCATTGCGTTCTTGTCCTTCTTTGTCTGGGCCCACCACATGTTTACCGTCGGCATGCCACTGGCCGGTGAACTTTTCTTCATGTATGCCACCATGTCGATTGCAGTACCCACCGGCGTGAAGATCTTTAACTGGGTGGCCACCATGTGGCGGGGATCTTTGACCTTTGAAACCCCGATGCTGTTCAGTCTTGCCTTCGTGATTCTGTTCTCCATCGGCGGCTTTTCCGGCCTGATGCTGGCGATCACCCCGGTAGACTTCCAGTATCACGATACCTATTTTGTGGTAGCCCACTTCCACTATGTGCTGGTGACCGGATCGGTCTTTGCTCTCTATGCCGGCGTGTATTACTGGCTGCCGAAATGGACCGGTCACATGTATGACGAAACCCTGGGTAAGTGGCATTTCTGGATCTCGACCATCTCGGTTAACGTCCTTTTCTTCCCACAACACTTCTTGGGTCTGGCCGGCATGCCACGCCGTATCCCGGACTACGCGGTGCAGTTTGCGGACTTCAATATGGTTTCCAGTCTTGGTGGCTTTGTCTTTGGCGTCAGTCAATTGTTGTTTGTCTACATTGTGATCCAATGTGTTCGGGGGGGTGAAAAGGCCACGAACCAGGTCTGGGAAGGGGCCCATGGCCTTGAATGGACTTTACCCTCACCGCCGCCGTTCCACTCGTTCACAACGCCGCCAAAAGTGACGGACGCAACAGCGCATTCATAACCAGCGGCAATTATGGACCAACAGCAACAAAACCCCAGGGTATCGTCTGGAACCGCAGCAAAGAACAAGCGGCTGGCGATTATTCTGGCGTTAGTTGCGCTTGCTTTTTATATCGGGTTTATCCTGTTGCAGACGTCCAAATGAGCGAGCAGAACGTAATAAAAACGGCGGGCAAGCTGGGAGTACTTGCGGTGTTGATGTTTGGTTTCGGTTATGCACTGATCCCTCTCTACAATGTGTTTTGTGAAATCACCGGTCTCAATGGCAAGACGGGCACGGTGTCGAGCCAGCAAGTTGAAAAAATTGTAGTGGATATGAACCGGGTGGTGACCATACAGTTTGATACTAATATTAATGGTAACTTGCCCTGGAGATTCAAGTCGGTTGAAAAGAAATTGAGGGTACACCCCGGCGAAGTAAAGGACGCCGTGTTTGTTGTTGAGAACACATCGGACCGGGCAATAGTAGGACAGGCAGTACCCAGTGTGGCACCGGCAGAAGCATCTATCTATTTTAATAAGACAGAATGCTTCTGTTTTACTCAACAAACCTTGGCGCCGGGAGAAACAAAAGAAATGCTGGTCAGGTTTGTTGTTGGCAATGAACTGCCGGATAAAATATCCACAATGACATTGTCTTACACATTCTTTATGGCACCGGAAGACAAGCAGGCTGCAGACAGAAAAGAAAATACAACAGAACAACAGATTTAGTTGAATTATTATTCGATAACGGGGAGCTATCATGTCGGATTCACATAGCACTTACTTTATACCTGAGCCAAGCCGCTGGCCGATTGTCGGGACCGTCGCCTTGTTTATTGCCTTTCTTGGCGCCGCTATTATGTTGAACGGTTCCGCGTTTGGCACTTTAATCCTCGGCTTCGGTTTCGCCGCCATCGTTTATATGTTTGCCGGTTGGTTTGCCGATGTGATTGGTGAAAGCATTGCCGGAAAATACAACAAGCAGGTCGATGTCAGTTTTCGTTGGGGCATGGCCTGGTTTATCTTTTCCGAAGTCATGTTCTTCGCCGCCTTTTTTGGTGCCCTGTATTATGCCCGGGTTTTCTCCGTGCCGTGGCTGGCCGGAGAAGGAGCCAAGCTGATTACCCACGAACTGCTGTGGCCGGAATTCATTTATGAATGGCCATTAATGGTTATCCCGGATCTGGAAGCATTTGCCGCATCTCTGTATAACGAGGTTATCCCGGCTTGGGGTATTCCGGCGATTAATACGGCTATTCTGCTTTCCAGTGGTTTGACTGTTACCTTCGCCCACTGGGCCCTGAAAAAGAATAACCGCTCCGGACTGTGCTGGTGGCTGGCGGCAACCGTGCTACTGGGCTTTATCTTCGTTTTTATGCAAGCCAGTGAATATATTCATGCCTATGATGAACTCAATATGAAGCTCACATCTGGCATATACGGATCCACCTTCTTCATGTTGACAGGGTTCCACGGATTCCATGTGACCATGGGAGCAATCATGTTGCTGGTGATCCTGATCCGATCCATCATGGGTCACTTCAGTGCTCTTGACCACTTCGCCTTTGAAGGTGTTGCCTGGTACTGGCACTTTGTAGACGTGGTCTGGCTGGGTCTGTTTATATTTGTATACTGGCTGTAGATAAAAGCAAACAAGTCTAGGAGGGGCGCTGCTATTGCAGCGCCTTTTCTGTTTCTGTCGTTTGCTCAGAAAACAGGCCATGTGGTTCTATTAACCCGGTGATCATTCCGATAAACAGTAATATAAAAAGCAGTATCGATAAAGAGATCCTAATGCTCAGGGATATAGCTGTCTTATCGGATGATCCCTTGTCCTTGACAAGGAAAAACATACCCGAAGCAAGCGAAACCATGATGATTGCCAGCAACAGGAAAACGATTAATTTAAATATGAATGCAAGAGTCATTTTTAACACTTAGATTTGTCGTACAGGATATGAAGTATACGCTTGATGTTTACAGATAACAGTAAATTGGCCGATTAATATGTTGATGATTGGCAAGTACCAGTTCAGAACGGGATTATGGCCTACTTTAATAGCGGTACTGGTATTTCCTTGCCTGATTGCTCTTGGTTTCTGGCAACTCGACAGGGCCAAACAAAAACGAGAGATGCACAATGCATTCCTTGAACGCCAGCAGGCTGAAGCCATCAAACTGAACGAAAGGATATTATCTGCGGATCCAGAAGAGCTCTACTGGAGACATATTGAGTTAAGTGGTGAATTTAAACGAAACAGAAAAATCTTTCTGGATAACCAAGTACTGAATCGCGAGGCGGGCTACTATGTCTATGTTTTGTTTAGTCCGGTCGGCAGCGATCAGTCAGTGTTGATCAATTATGGCTGGATCGCAGCAGGCGCGGACAGAACGCTGTTGCCGGAAGTGGATTTGCCCAATGGCACGGTCACACTCAAGGGTATCATAAAAGGCGTCCCCTCGACTGGCATTACTCTGGAAGAGACAGCGGTTGAATCGATACAAAATAACATCCGGGTACAGAGCATCAACATCGGTAAGTTATCAAACTTGCTGAATGAAAAACTGGCACTGTTTGTTGTGAGACTGGAAAAGGAGTCACCATATGGATTGACCAGGCAATGGGCACTGCCTGGTTCAGATGAGGCTATGCACCTAGGTTATGCCTTTCAATGGTTTGCATTGGCAGCCACCTTGCTGGTGATATTTATCGTGGTTAATTTACATAAAGACAAAAGCAATGAGTGAAGAGCAAAAAGACAGGGCATGGAAGGCACGCCTCACAATCATCATTGTCGCGGCACTGTTCCTGATGCCAATCCTCGCCTCCTGGTTCCTGGTGTTTTTCACCGATTACAAACCTGGATCCGTCGGCACAGAACACGGGATCCTGGTACAACCTGCCCGGCAACTGCAGGATGTAATGTTGACGGATCCAATTACCGGCAAGAAACATGGTCTGCATGATAAGTGGACGCTGTTGAGCCCTGTTTTAGGTGACTGCAAAGAGCAATGTCAAAACAATATATATTCGATGCGCCAGATTCGGCTGGCCATGGGCAAGGAGATGAAGCGCGTTCAGCGGGTCACGTTTTTCAGTGACAAGTCGTACCTTGAAAACACAGAGGAATTATTTGCAGACTATCCCGGCCATCAGGTCCTGTTCGCCCCGGCAAGTCAGCAGGACTTTGGAAAATTACTCGCTGTCGAAGCCGTCGATACGAACAATGCCATATATCTGGTCGATCCGGCCGGGTTTCTGGTCACCTGTTACCCACAGGACACGGACCCTTCCGGGATCATCAAAGACATGAAGCGTCTGTTAAGAATCTCGAAACTGGATTGATGACCACATGAATAACAGGCTGTTCATAATATGTGCCAGGGTGGCCGTGGTTCTTGCCCTGTTTGTGGTTGTGTTGGGCGCCTATGTTCGGCTTTCCCACGCTGGCCTTGGTTGTCCTGACTGGCCCGGCTGTTACGGAGAGATGGTTGTTTCCGGGGGAATTGCCAATACGGAACACCTTTATGATAGGCCCTTCGAGAGCGGCAAGGCCTGGAAAGAAATGATCCACCGCTATGCCGCTGGTATCCTGGGCCTGTTCATCTTTGCCATTGCAATCATGGCCTGGCGCCAGCGAAATTCCTTGGAGATTGGGCCCGGCCTGCCGGCCCTGATCGCCATTCTGGTCGTATTCCAGGCCTTATTGGGTATGTGGACGGTGACCCTATTGCTCAAGCCCGTTATCGTGCTGGCTCATCTCTTGGGCGGATTGACAATACTTTCCTTGCTGTTCTGGTTAAATCTGAAATTGCGGGACCCGCCATTGACCATAGTTACCGGCCATCCCAGTATTACTCCCTGGGCCCTTGCCGCGATAGTGATCGTGGCCCTGCAGATTTCCCTGGGCGGCTGGACCAGTGCCAATTATGCAGCGCTGATATGCCCGGATTTTCCAACCTGTCAAAGTAGCTGGTGGCCACCGATGGATTTCCAGGATGGGTTTATCCTTTGGCGTGGACTGGGCGTGGATTACGAGGGCGGCGTGCTTCCGGCAGAGGGACGGACTGCGATCCATATGGTCCACCGGATTGGCGCCGTGATTACCGCCCTGGTTATCGGCCTGCTGGCTTTGTGGCTGATTCTGAAAAAGGATTTGCGGGTGACCGGTATCATCCTGCTGCTGATCCTTACACTGCAAATCCTGCTAGGCATTTCCAATGTCCTGCTGCGCTTGCCCCTGCCGGTCGCGGTAGCACACAATGGGGTAGCTGCGGTATTATTGCTGACCTTGGTTGCCCTGCTGCACCAGGTCCTTGTGCCAAAATCATCCGGGAGTCTAGTGTGAATAGCCAGTCCGGCATTGCCGTGCACGTATCGAGCTGGAGGGACTATCTTGCCCTGTGCAAGCCAAAGATAGTTGCCTTGATCGTCTTTACTGCCGTTGTCGGCATGTTCATGGCGTCTCCCGGCATGGTACCGCTACAAGCCCTGCTTTTTGGAACACTGGGCATTGCCCTGGCAGCCTCATCTGCTGCGGCAATCAATCACGTAGTCGATTATCGAATCGATTCGATCATGGCCCGTACCATGCGCCGGCCCCTGCCCAAGGGCAACGTCAGTTTGCAGAATGCCGTGGTGTTTGCCTTTTCCCTAGGTGCCCTGTCCATGGTGATCCTGACTTACTTTGTCAACGTCCTCACGGCAGTACTTACCTTGGTTTCCCTCATCGGTTACGGCTTTGTCTATTCCATGTTTTTAAAGCGCGCCACGCCACAGAACATTGTCATTGGCGGTGCAGCCGGCGCGGCACCACCGGTGCTGGGCTGGACCGCGGTGACTGGCACCCTGGATCCACATTCCCTGCTATTGTTTTTGATCATTTTTGCCTGGACACCACCGCATTTCTGGGCGCTGGCGATCTACCGCTGGAAGGATTATCAGAGCGTTGATATCCCGATGTTACCGGTGACCCATGGCACGGACTATACACGACTGCACATACTGCTCTATACCATCGTCTTATTTACCGTCAGCCTGTTACCGTTTGTAACCGTGATGAGTGGTCCGGTTTATTTTGTAGGCGCTGTTTTACTGGGTGGCGGGTTCCTGTATTACGCAATCAGGATGCAGTTTGATAAGAATGACCGGCTGGCCATGCAAACCTTTTCCTATTCCATTGTTTACCTGATGGCACTGTTTGCGTTGCTGTTAATCGATCACTACGTGCCATTGATATTATCATGGTTCTTGGCCTAGCCTGATTGCTTAGAGAGTTTCCTTAAGAAAAGCAAGGAATCTTTCCCACGATTGCTTGTCGGCATCTTCGCGGTAGCGGTCCGTATCGAATACTGTGAAAGCGTGGGGTGCACCTGGGTAGGCAATCATTTCATAGACGACGTTGTATTGCTGGAATTCCTTTTCCAGCTGGTTGAAATCTTCCATGGTTACCGAGGTATCTGCCCCACCGTGCAGCACCAGGATTTTGCCGCGGGTAGTGCTGTAGTTTTGGCCTTCCGGGGTCTGCAGGCCACCATGAAAAGTCACAAAACCGTTCATCGGGATCCCGTAACGTGCAAGTTCCAGGGTAGCCGCACCCCCGAAGCTATACCCCATGATGACGGCGTTATTGATGTCAGCGTCCTTTGAAACCGCGGCATCCAGGGCGGCTATCATGATCCTGCGCATTTTTTCCCGGCTCTTGTAAAGCTCACCGGTGTGCTGGCGCTTATCCACATCCTCAACGGGCCGTATGCCCTGACCAAACAGGTCGGCAGCAAACACAGTATAACCTTCTTCGGCCAACATATTGGCACGCCGGATCTCATACTCGGTCAGGCCATCCGCGTCATGCAGTAACAGAATAAACGGGCTACTGGGTTTAGGGCTGATGTAAAAACCCTCGTATTTCTCGCCATCAACCAAATATACCAAGGGTTCACCATCTGCATGTGCTAACGGTGCTAACAGCAGGTATAACAGTGACAGGACAAGTAATCTCATGGAACGCTCCAGGTTCATGAAATTATATATCAATGAACAAAATCTCGATAAGGGCATCGATATTTTATAACGGGGGAAAGGTTTTTAATTTATCCCGGTCCAGACCATCGAACGGTGACTCCTGTCGCGTTCTTCATTCGGGTCCGGGCTGGCGTTGAAAGACTGGAGAAACTTGATATAGTTACCCGGGAAACGATGATACTCGGCACCGGCTATGACGATGTCCCGGTACCAGCTATATGGCAGTATCTGATCACTGATGGTTTCATTTCGGGCAACATAAATAAGCATATCTTGGTATTGACCAAACTGAATTAACCGCGCATGATATCCGAGTTCCGCCTCGTCGAGCCTGTCTTGCTCCATGGCATTAAACTCGTAGATCACACCGTGGACTATGTCTTCCGCCGAATTGGTTGAAATGATATTACACTTGGCAGAGCCATCTGTGCCTGCTTTGTGAAAGCATAACTTCCAACGCGCAATATCCAGCCTCGATACGATTTCTGCTGACGGTACGCGTGAACGCAGCCAGTTGGGATGCAGGTTAGAGCCATAAGCAAAATAAAAACGTGTGTGCATATGAATTTAAAAATCTAGGGTAATGCCGACTAAGAAACGATAATCATCATTTTTCGGGATAATGCCATCATCTTGCCGGGTGGGACTGTCGACACGATCCCAAATGAACGAAACATCCAGTTCCAGTCTCTTGGTGAGATCGACTTCTAGCGTATTAACAATATGATGTGTATAGCCACCTGATTTCTGGTCTCCCCAGGTAATATTATAAGTGAAGTAGTAATCAAGCCAGTTCGTCAGTTCCGTCTCGTAATATTGCCCGATAACCATAGCCGGGGTCGTTTCCCTTTCATCTTTTCCAGCCTCGACACTGATAAATCGAGTAACCTGATAAGCTGGGCCACCAGCAATTATCCAATCTGTCTTGCTGGTTTTTATAAGAGAGTAACCAAGACCAGCACCAAGGGTTATTTTATAATCGATATTTTGAAAGGGATCGCGAAAATACTCACCGAATAAAGGCCGAATAAAGAAACGGGTTGTTCTGAATATATCGTGTGAAAAGTCAACGCGATGACTGTTAGCAGTTTCTACGTTGGAAGTCAGAGAAATATTGCCAATATAATTCATGATGAATCTTGTAAGCGAGGTTTCCCTTTTGATTGCAGCTTTGGCGTTATATTCAACCTGGTCTGTGTTACCGCCTCTAACGTTAAGACCTAATGTTAGCTTGGCCGACCAGTTATCTATTTCTTTATCTCCCCCTCTGGCTAGTGAAACCAGAAGTCTGCGATTGAACTCCCTGACCTGATTACCATTGGTAACAATCAGTTTATCGGATGTAATTTCAAAATAACCGTAAACAGTCCCATGGTTCTCAACAAATGCAGTGAATGGGATATGTGTTTTAAGATACTTGATGTCATTCCAGTCGAACTCCAGTAATTTGAGCTTTTTGCTGTCAAAAGTCAGCTTGTCATTGTATAGGCCCTTGATCTCGCCCTTTAGCCACTCACCGGACTTGAGTTGAATCCAATCAAACTTGGTGGCCGGAGGTTTAGATGACTCCCAGGTGGAAAGCTGCTCGGGCTTGTCTTTTGTTGATTCAGTAGCGGGACTGGCAGTTGGGCCCCCGGCATTTGCACCATGGGTACTAAACAGCCATGTATAGACTGAAAAAATTAGAATAAAGCGTTTTGAAACCACGGTTATTATTTTTGTGTCTGAATTTCAGTAAGCTTATGCTATCGGATCATACAGATTGTAAACCGCTCAGGTCTCCTGTTCGAATATTAGCGGTTTTCGGCCTGCCCGTCGCCGTAACCAGTCAACGGCATGGTGTACGGGCCCCAGGCGGATAAACCAGCGTTCCAGCCGGTACTTACCAGGGAAATTAAGAAAGATGATACCGAGCAGGATGGTCAACAGACCCTGCCCTGGTAGTACCAGCATCGCGATGCCTAGGATAATAAATACGACGCCGGCCAGGTTCTTTATCATGAGCAGGAACCAACGAATAACAAGATGGTGATCTGCTACTAGGAGTAAATGTCGTTTCCTGGCGGCAAAATAATCCACCGGTATACGTACGACCAGCCAGGGTATGATTAAGAGGGACGCGAAAAAGGTAACCAGTGAAACAAGACCCAGCGTCCACAACAGGGTATCGTTACCTTGAATGTATTCGAATAGTTCGGAAAATGTCAAAAGGCATCCCCAGTTTTTCAGTTATTGGGTAAATGGTCTAGAATTTTTGTTTATTAATTCTTACCGGGGATTATAAATCAAACAGGGCGGAGACAAAGAACCACGAGGTAATTAATGCAATGAATCTTGATGATTACAGTGGCCATTGGCAGATCCAGGCGGTCACAATTATTCTGAAAATGGCCCTGCTGATAGGTGCTGTGCTCTCCTTTGTTGGCGGGCATCTCGAAGCTGCAGTAGTGACGCTGGGTATTTTCACTATTACGTTTCTACCGATTTTTCTGGGCAGCCGTTTCAAGGTAAAAATACCCCCCATATTTGACTTGCTCGCCGTAATTTTTATTTTTGCCTCGTTATTTCTTGGTGAAGTACGCGGCTACTACGTGCGTTTCTGGTGGTGGGATCTCGTCCTCCATACCAGCTCCGGCTTCCTGTTCGGCATCCTCGGCTTCCTGCTCGTTTATGTGCTGAACGAAAAAAAGGAACTGGACCTGGACCTAAATGCCAGCTTCGTAGCTCTATTCGCTTTTGCCTTTGCCATATCCTTCGGCGTATTCTGGGAAATCTTTGAATACTCTATGGACGCGGTATTCGGCACCAACATGCAAAAAAGCGGACTGCAGGACACCATGTGGGACTTAATCGTGAACAGCATGGGGGCACTGGTTATTTCCATACTAGGCTGGTGGTACTTGCGCGAGCAAGGTATTAATTCATTCCTTGAACGCTGGATTCATGAATTCATTCGCAGAAACCCACGGATATTTCAACACCGTGGCAAGCGTTAGCCTTTCAGGGTTCGTATATATATACCCGACCCGGTAGATGGAATGAATGATCTCCTCATTATCCAGAGGTTCTTATCCGGACTCCTCCCCACTCACTCAGCGGATAAGGTCCTTTTCTTTTTTACTTTTTTCACTAGATTATTAAAATCGAAACAACAGGTTCTGGCTGATATGCATGAGCGCATTTATACTGCGTTTATGCTGGAACAAATCCTGATATTTCTTGCCGCTGCCGTGCTGGTCGTGCCCGGTTTTACCGTGAGGATGAAACAGCCACCCATATGGCGACTGCTCCAGCCACCATAATCCAATCCAGGCCAACACCACGGTAGCGCCCAGCACAGGCAGCAGAAGACTGTCTGCAGGGCGAGCACCTATGGTGGCGGGCTTCCCCGTTCCCATGCACCTGAAGCTCTTACTCTAGGATCAGTATACTCAAAGTGTATCATTTCAGGCCACTGCACTCCCCTGCTGGTGCATAGCGGCTGACAAATCGTTTCAGTATTTCCTGCGCATAGGGTGTTTCAGCATGGCTAATTCTTTCAATCAGGTCTTCCGCTTCTTCTGGCTTGAAATAACCATGATGGTTATAGACATTGATGCGTACGGTAAACCCCTCCGGATCGCCTTCCGGGTGAAATTGGGTTGCATATATGTTACGGCGAACCCGGAACATCTGCACGGGGCACGCTGACCCGCGCATTAGCAGGGTTGCACCATTTGGTAAAGTATCACAAGCTTCTTTGTGACCGAGTAATACAGAAATCCGATTAGGGAAGCCTGTTAACAGGGGATCATGCTTCCCTTCCTCAGTAAGATCCAAGGCCACACAGCTGACAGGTTCACGATAACGGGTGGAGACGGAAGCGCCCAGGTACTTACCCAGTAAAGCATTGCCAGAGCATGCGCCGAAAAAGGGGAAATCGCGGCCAACAATTTCATCGAATAATTGCATGAAATCCTGCTCGATTTTGATCTGTATTACTGACTTTTTCTGCTGCGGCGTTGAGATATCATATGGACTGCCACCGACGATGATTGCTGAGTAATCTTCCAGAACCAGATCAGTGGGGATCCCGGTCTTTTCTATCCGAATACGCTGTATCTGCTTATTATCCAGTTCACCGTATTTCAATATCGCCTGGAACTCGCTGTCTGAAGTTTCGTCTTCCGGGCGCAGCTGCAGGATCAGTACCGGTTTTGTCATGGGAAGTTGCAGGTGTAGTGCTTATTCATTAATTAAAAAAAGTCTGTGCCATTTCATTGTTGATAGGTCGTTATATCTGATTTAACCAAGCCATTTCCCCGGCTCTACTCCCTCCGCCCTCTACTTGTCTGCATGCATCTAATCCATCAAGCATATTAAACGACCGTTTTTGGAATATATTATAAGGACTCCCGGGGTGATTAATAAAAGTTACTTCGGGCACACTATCAGAATTAAAAATTCCAATTTTATCAATTGTTCTTAAGTCAAGATTAAAAACCAATTTATTTTATGTATTTCTTTGGCCACCTGTTGAATAACTCGTCAAAGTCATAATCAGAGCCACCAAGCAAATTTGATTAACAAATAACCACTATAAATAAGATTTCTTGTTAAGCCACAATGTTGAATTTGTATCTTCATCATTTGCTCGGAGTGAACTTTATAAATTTAAAATTTCTTGAGACAATAACACTAACGGCCCCTTGCGGGGCCGTCGTTGTTAAGGTCAATTGTCATCCCTGATCTCTCTCAAAATCAAACTGCAAAGGATACCCGCAGTTTTTTCATCGCATTGTTTTCGATCTGCCGGATTCGTTCGGCCGACACATTGTATTGAGAGGCCAGTTCATGCAGCGTGGCTTTGTCCTCGGCCAACCAGCGCTTGCTTATGATGTCTCGACTGCGTTCATCGAGCGCTTCGATGGCATACACGAGCCGTTCCTGCTTCAGAGCGTCTTCCTGTTCCTCGGCCAGCGTGGCTTCCGGATCTAGGCGCTTGTCCTCGAGATAGGCCGACGGTGCATAGACGTGATCATCATCGTCGTTGTCCACCGGGCCGTCGAACGAGGCATCGATGCTGCTCATGCGTTTTTCCATTTCGATGACGTCTTCACTACGGACGCCGAGGTCTTCGGCAACCTCATGAATCTCCTGCTGGTTTAACCAGCCCAGGCGTTTCTTGGCGGAGCGCAGGTTAAAGAATAATTTTCTCTGGGCCTTGGTGGTGGCCACCTTGACGATCTTCCAGTTCTTTAAAATAAACTCATGGATCTCGGCGCGGATCCAGTGCACGGCGAAGGACACCAGCCGTACACCCATAGTCGGGTCGAAGCGTTTTACGGCCTTCATCAGGCCGATGTTACCTTCCTGAATCAGATCACCCAATGGCAGGCCATAGCCGTTGTAGCCCCGGGCCACTTTCACGACGAAACGCAGGTGCGCCAGCACCAATTGTCGGGCGGCCTCCAGGTCGTCTTCATCGCGGTAACGCACTGCCAGTTCGCGCTCTTCCTCGGCGGTGACCATGGGGATCTGGTTCACGCCTTGGATGTAGGTTTCCAGGGAACCCGAGGGTAAAGCGATGGGCATAGCCAAGGTATTGTTCATCAATTCATGTCCTCCAGGATGGTTTAGCACTCAAGCTATTAGAGTGCTAAATGCCATTATAGTTTCCTTGGCAAAGACTGCAACCGTCGTCCGGTAGAATGCTTATAACCAATTGTTATTATTGATATTATGAGAGCCTGGTGGTGAGTGGCAGGAGGGCGATGAGGAAGACAAAGACTGAGAAGATCTTCTGCAGCAACAGGGCCGGAATATGCCTCGCCAGAAGCCGCCCCATGAGCATACCGATGGTGCCGCCAAGCATAAAAAATCCCAGTACTATGATACCCAGCATTCTGCCTTGGCCGGTTTCCTCACACCCAGCAGGTAAGTTTAGGTGGAACTTTATTCTTCAAAGAGCTGCTGGAATATCATCGTTTCCTCTTCATGCGGGTTCGATGGCGCGCAGGTGACGTTGCACGGAGAGCCAGGAACCGACACTGCCCAGTAGGACCCCGGCAGCCAGCAGGGTCAGGGCCCGGTCGAAGGCCAGGCCCCGGAGACTGAAATTACTCTGGTAAAGTTGAGCCAGTGTATCCGTGGGTGATTGCAGGAAAAACAGGGCCAGCGTGACCAGGCACCAGGCAAACAACCCGCCGCCAAGTCCGTACCAGAGACCACTGTAGACAAACGGCCGCTGGATGAAGGCATTGGTGGCACCAAACAGCTTTTCCACCTCGATCTCGGCGCGCCGGTAGTAGATCGACATGCGGATAGTATTACCGACGATCAAAAGTACGGCGAGACCAAGAAAGATAGCCAGCATCACTACCACCCGCTGGATAATCGATATGATCGCGTTGAGCCGCTGCACCCATTTTTGATCATATTGTGCCTTCTCTATCTCCCTGCGTTCACTTAATTGCTTCACCAGCTTCTCTATAGTTACCGTATCCTTATCGTCCGTTGTTGCCGGCTTGATCAATAACAACGATGGCAAGGGGTTTTCCTCCAATGCATCGATGGCTTCACCGAAGCCGGAGAGCTGCCGGTATTCTTCCAATGCCTTGTCCCGGTTGATGAAGATGACCTTTTCAATATTATCCTGAGATTGCAGCTCTCGCTGCAATTGTTGCCCAGTGGCATCGGTGATGTCTTTTTTCAGGAAGGCCGTTATCTCTACCGATCCTTCCCAGCCGGCAGACACCAGGCGTGCGTTTTCCAGTAACACGTAGAAACCGGCCGGCAGTGCCAGAGAGATGCCGATGACTGCCACGGTCAACGCACTACCCACCGGGTTTCGAAATAACTGCCCGAAGCTTGAGATCAGTGCCTGTGCATGCTGGGCTAGCCAGCTCTTGATAGCCAGGCGAAAATTGATCTTGCGCTTTCGCGGTACGGCATTTTCGCTGACCTGCGGTTTCTGTTTTTTCCGCTTCGCCTGCGCCGGGCTCATATGGTGCGACCTTCTTTCAAGGTAATGATGCGTTTGCGCATGCGCTTGATCATGTCGAAGTCATGACTGGCTATCAGCACGGTCACACCCACCTGGTTGAACTGTTCAAACAGGCACATGATTTCCCAGGACAACGCCGGGTCGAGATTTCCTGTGGGCTCATCGGCAAGCAACAGGGGGGGGCGGTGGACTACGGCACGGGCAATGCCCACGCGTTGTTGTTCGCCCCCGGAGAGCGTCATCGGCATGGAATTGATCTTGTTTAACAGGTTGACCTTATCCAGTGCCGCCTGCACCCGTTTCTTGATTTCCCGGTGTTCATAACCCGAGACCACCAGCGGGAGAGCGACATTATCGAAGACGGTACGATCAGCCAGCAGGCGATGGTCCTGGAAGGTAAAACCGATATTGCGACGGAAAAGAGCGACACGATTGCGGCGCACACGCTCGAGGTTCTGGCCGTTAACGATAATCTGGCCGCGGCTGTGGCGTTCAATCAGGGCGATGAGGCGCAGCAAGGTGCTTTTGCCGGCCCCCGAACGTCCGGTAATGAAAGCCATGGCACCCTGTTCAATATTTAGGTTGATGTTTTTCAAGGCATCCACACTGCCATCGTAATGCATGTGGACATTGGTAAACCGGATCATGCCGTTGTCTCGAAAAGGGCCTGGATAAAATCTTTACTGTTGAACACTTGCAGGTCATCGGCCTGTTCACCGATACCGATGAAACGAATCGGGATGCCGAGTTCTTTCGCGAGGGCAAAAATGATACCGCCCTTGGCCGTGCCATCGAGCTTGGTCAGCATAATACCGGTGACACCGATGGTATCGTTGAACTGCCTGGCCTGTACCAGTGCATTTTGCCCGGTGCCAGCATCCAGCACCAGCAGGCATTCCGGTTCGATGTCGGGGTCAAATTTGTTAATGACCTTGCGGATCTTTTTCAGCTCGTCCATCAGGTTGCCCTGGGTGTGTAACCGGCCGGCGGTGTCGGCGATCAGGACATCGATGTTTCTGGAACGTGCCGATTGCAGGGCGTCAAAGATTACCGCAGCAGAGTCCGCACCTTGATGTTGGGCAACCACAGGTACCCCGTTGCGTTTGCCCCAGTTCTGTAATTGTTCGATCGCAGCAGCGCGATAGGTATCGCCGGCGGCGAGCATGACGCTTTTGCCTTGTTGTTGCAGCCAGGCCGTGAGTTTGCCGATGCTGGTGGTCTTGCCGACACCGTTGACACCGGCCATGAGGATAACAAACGGTTGGGTTGCCGTTGCTGGAATGTTGAGGGGTTGATCCACGGGCTCAAGGACATGCAGCAAGCTTTGCTGGAGCTTTTCCTCGAGACTTACCCCGTTGGTCTTGCGATTTTGCATTTCCTCGAGGATAGCCGTGGTGACGTTAATACCCAGGTCCGCCATTAACAGCCGTTCTTCCAGGGCATCGATCAGCTCCGGGTCCAGCGTGTCCCTGCCGCTGAAAAGCTTGTCCACGTCAGTAAAGAGAACATTTTTGGTGCGGTTCAGTCCCCGCTTGAGGCGATCAAACAAGCGGTTGGGCTGGTGCATGCTGGTTTCCGGCATGGATCAATTCGGTAATCTGGGTAATCAGGTTAAAGGCTGCAGTTAATCTCGTGTATCCTACCATCATCTTGTAACGAACTACCAAGCCGGAAAAGGCTCTAACATTGTTGTAATTGAACCCCGAACCTGCCTCATTCACAAGTTGAAAGAAAAATGAATATGCGAACAGGACCTGCCTTACTAATTAAAACTGTGTGCGCATACCTGCTTCTATGCACTACGGCGCTGGCACAGACCCACGAATTTATGCTGGATAATGGCCTCAAGTTACTGGTGAAAGAAGACCATCGTGCCCCGGTTGTGGTTTCCCAGGTGTGGTACAAGGTCGGCGCAAGCTATGAGGTTGCCGGTCAGACCGGAATCTCACATGCCTTGGAGCACATGATGTTCAAGGGCACGGAGAAGTACGGGGCCGGTGAATTCTCGCGCATTATCTCGGCCAACGGTGGCAATGAGAATGCGTTTACCGGCAGCGATTTCACGGCTTATTTCCAGACCCTGGAAAAAACACGCCTGCCAATCAGCTTCGAAATGGAGTCAGACCGAATGCGCAACTTGAGCTTGCCGGCTGAAGAATTTGCCAAGGAGATAGAGGTGGTGATGGAAGAACGCCGGCTGCGCACCGAAGACAATCCACAATCCTTTGTTTATGAGTCAATGATGGCAACGGCATTTCAGACCAGCCCCTATCGGCAACCGATCATCGGCTGGATGGAAGACCTGGAACAGATGAGCGTTGCCCAGCTGGCCAAGTGGTATGAACGTTATTATGCGCCAAACAATGCCGTGGTGGTGGTGGTTGGTGATGTCGATGCCAAGGAAGTTCACAAGCTGGCTAAAAAACATTTTGGCCCATTGGCGAGTGACGAGATTGAACCTCAGAGAACGTTAACCGAGGTAGCGCAGAATGGAAAAAAACGAATTGTCGTTAAGCGGCCGGCCGAACTGCCTTACCTGTTGATGGCCTACAAGACCCCGTCGCTGAAATCAGCCATCGATAATCCGGATATTCCTGACTGGGAGCCCTATGCCCTTGAAGTGTTGGCCGGGATCATGGACGGTGGCATGAGTGCGAGGCTGGAGACCGGACTGGTGCGCGGCAGTGAACTGGCTTCCGCCATCAGTTTGAATTACCGGTTTACCTCCAGACTGGACACCGTGTTGACCATCGGCAGTGTCCCGGCCAATGATGTTACTGTTGAAGAACTGGAACAGGCCATCCGTGAACAGGTGCAGAAGATTAAAACTGAAACAGTCAGCCAGTCTGAACTCGAACGGGTCAAGGCCCAAGTGATCGCCGATGACGTGTATCAGCGAGATTCGATCTTTTACCAAGGTATGGCAATAGGGATCTTTGAAAGTATTGGCTTGTCTTGGAAACTAGTCGCGGATTACGTGCCCGCCATCAAGCAGATTACGGCCGAGCAGGTCATGGCGGTTGCCAACCAATATCTCGTCGATGACGGGTTGACGGTCGCGGTCCTGGATCCGCAACCCATTGATCCCTCTGCGGCGCTAAGCAAAACACCGGGAGGACCAGCAGATGATATACATTAAGCGTATCCTGTTCTGTGTGCTTCTCTTGTTTCCGGCTACCTTGCTGGCAAACCCGGAAATACAGCACTGGATAACAGAAAAGGGTGCCCGGATTTACTTGGTTGAAACCCATGAGTTGCCTATGGTGGACATTGAACTGGTATTTGCTGCCGGCAGCAGCCGCGACGGTAACCAGCCCGGGCTTGCACTCATGACCAACGGCCTGCTGTCAGAGGGCGCAGCCGGAAAGACAGTGGATGAGATCAGCCGGGGCTTCGAGGATCTGGGCGCCGAGTTTGGAAACTCTGCCGGCAAGGATACAGCAGCGCTCAGTCTCAGAAGTCTGGTCGAGGAATCCTTACTGACACCGGCGCTGAACAACCTGGCGCTGGTCCTGAGCAAACCGGATTTTCCAGCCCAGGCCTTTGAACGGGAACGCGCCCGCGCCCTGGTATCAATCAGGCAAAAGCAACAGTCGCCGGGCAGTCTTGCTGGCGATGCCTTTAACAAGGCCATCTATGGTGATCATCCCTATGCCCAACCGGAAGAGGGTACCGAGGCATCCTTGCTGGCGATGCAACTGACAGATCTCAAGAATTTCTACCGTGAATACTATGTTACGAAAAACTTGACGGTTGCCATTGTCGGCGACCTCGATCGCAAGCAGGCAGAGCACCTCGTCGATAAACTGCTGGCCGGGTTGCCGCCGGGACGAAGAGCCCCGCCGCTGCCCGAGGTCAAACCATTAGCTGGCGACAAGCTGATCCGTATCGCCCACCCTTCCCAGCAGACGCATTTGCTGATTGGCCAGCCCGGCATCAGACGTACTGACCCGGACCTGTTCCCGCTATACGTTGGCAACCACATTCTTGGTGGCGGGGGACTGGTCTCTCGCCTGTTTGAAGAGATCCGTGAAAAACGCGGTCTGTCCTACAGTAGCTACAGTTACTTTATGCCAATGCAACAACGTGGCCCGTTCATTGCCGGCCTGCAAACCCGTGCCGAACAGGCCATGGAGGCCAGGGATATTGTCTTCAAGGAAATAAAACACTTCGTAAAGGAAGGCCCCACCGAGGAAGAACTAAAGGCCACCAAGCAAAACCTGACCGGTGGTTTTCCACTGCGGGTCGACAGTAACAGCGATATCCTCGGTTACCTGGCACTGATCGGTTTCTATGAACTGCCGCTCGATTATCTTGATACCTATAATCAGAAAGTCGAACAAGTAACCGCAACACAAATCAGGGAGGCATTCGCCCGCAGACTGCAGCCGGAAAACATGGTGACCATTATGGTGGGACCGGAAACCAATCTGGCTGATGGCGGTGACAGCAAGTAGACCACCAGGCAAGGTCCGAATCATTGGCGGTGAATGGCGCAGTCGTAAACTGCCTGTACCCGAAAGTCAGGGCCTGCGGCCGACGCCGGATCGGATCCGTGAAACGCTGTTTAACTGGTTGCAGAATGATATCGCCGGTGCCAAGTGTCTAGACCTTTATGCCGGCAGTGGTGTCCTTGGTTTTGAGGCAGTTTCTCGTGGTGCCAGCAGCGCAACCCTGGTGGAACAGGATCAGAAAACCTGCAGGCAACTGGAAGATAATGTTGTCCTGCTGAAGGCTCATAACATTCGTGTCATTAATGCTGAAGCACTGGCCTGGCTCAAGAATAACAGGGAAAGCTATGATCTGATTTTCCTTGATCCGCCTTTTTCCGAAAGCCTGATTGAGAAAAGCTGCCAGCTGATAAGGGACACTGGTTGCCTGAGAGCGACGGGAAAGATTTATATTGAAACCGGCCGCAAACAGCCTTTACCATCTTTCATTGATATTAAAAAACAGGGGACTGCTGGCCAGATCATGTATCTGCTGGCCAGCTTGGTATAATCCGCTACTATGAACATCATCGCGATTTATCCCGGGACCTTCGATCCCATCACCAATGGTCATCGCCAGGTAGTGGAACGGGCCGCGCAATTATTTGATGAAGTGATCTTTGCGATTGCCGGCAGCTCCAATAAAACAACATTATTCCCTGTTCAGGAAAGAATTCGCCTGGCTGAAGCCGCACTTAATGATCTGTTCAACGTAAAAGTATGCAGCTTCAACAATCTGGTGGTAGATATTGCGCGGGAAACAAAGGCTAAGGTAATTATCCGCGGTTTAAGGGCAATATCGGATTTTGATTATGAATTCCAGATGGCGAGCATGAACAAGCAACTGTACCCCGAGGCTGAAACCGTTTTTTTGACGCCATCGGAAAATCAAGCCTGTCTGTCATCAAGCCTGGTAAGAGAGATCGCAACGCTCGGTGGCGACGTCAGTCCATTTGTTCACCCGGAAGTGCTGCAGGCACTGAAAAAAAGACTTGGGTAATTCATGGGGTGTTTGATCAATCGCAATTGCGACAATTATCATTTTCGCTAAACCATTAATCGATACCCTTCCCACTTTCACGGCATAATTCCGGTTTAACCTGTACCGGTAAATGCTTAAGCGTTTGGTGTTTATTGACACATGAAAAAGTTTTTTGCTGGACTATTAGTTTCCTGTTTTACCCTGAACCTCAGCGCCACCGAAACACCCTACCAGGCAGCGATTGCTACGGCCCATCCGTATGCAACTGAGGCCGGGCGGGAAATCCTGGAACTTGGTGGTAATGCCTTTGATGCGGCGGTTGCCATCAGCGCGGTTCTCGCTGTGGTAGAACCCTACAGTTCCGGCCTCGGTGGTGGCGGGTTTTGGTTGCTGCACCGGCAAAGTGATCAATACCAGGTGATGGTGGATGGTCGCGAGACAGCCCCGGAGAGTTCCTCGAAGAATATGTACCTGGATCGCGCTGGCAACGTCATACCTGGCGCCTCCATTAATGGGCCGCTGGCGGCTGCGATCCCCGGCGTGCCGGCAGCATTGTTTTACATTAATAAACATTACGGCCGGATATCATTTGCCGATTGTCTAGCGCCCGCCATTCGTTATGCCCGGGAGGGCTTCCCGGTTACGGATCGCTACCAAAAGCTGGCCGGTTATCGCCTGGACGAATTACGCCGCTGGCCAGCCACGGCAGGCATCTTTTTACAGGACAATGATATTCCGGAAAAAGGTCACCTGATCATACAGACGGATCTCGCTGACACACTGACGCGACTGGCCAGGGACGGTCATACCGGATTTTACGGCGGGCCGGTGGCAGAGACACTGGTCAAGAACGTGCAACTTAATCGCGGCATCTGGAAGATGCGCGATCTTCTGCATTATCGTATCAAGGAACGCCGCCCGGTTGTGGCGCAATACAAACGCTTTCGACTGGTGTCTGCGCCGCCGCCATCGTCTGGCGGTATCGTGCTCGCACAAATGCTGAATATGCTGGAGCGATTTAACCTGTCCAGCTTTGATCCGGTATCACGCAAACACATCATCGTCGAGGTCATGCGCCGTGCCTACCGGGACCGTGCCGTCCACCTGGGTGATCCTGATTTTGTCACCGTGCCAGTCTTGCGTTTACTGGACCCGGATTATGCCGAGGGCCTGGCGCTGAGTATCGATCTGGATCACGCCACGCCCAGCAAGGACCTGTCTGGTGTTGTTGCAGAAGAAAACATTGGCGAGGACACCACCCATTTTTCGGTGCTGGACGATGAAGGTAACCGGGTTTCGGCAACGCTCAGTATCAACCTGCCTTTTGGCTCCGGGTTTGTCGCCAACGGTACCGGCATCTTACTCAATAATGAGATGGATGATTTCGCAATCAAGCCCCAGACACCGAAAAGCTATGGCCTCGTCGGCAACGAGGCCAACAGTGTTGCTCCTGGCAAACGGCCGCTCTCCAGCATGAGTCCGACTTTTCTTGAGTCCGAAGATGAAGTGGCCATTCTTGGCACACCCGGCGGCAGCCGCATTATTACCATGGTGCTGTTAGGCATACTCGATTTTGCTGAAGGCAATCCGCCTGAGTCTTGGGTCAGCCTGCCGCGTTTCCATCATCAGTATTTGCCGGACGAGTTACAGTTTGAAAAAGATGGTCTGACGCTCCCGGAACAGGAACAGCTGCGAGCATATGGTCACAGGCTTAATGAAAAGAACCGCGAGTACGGCAACATGCAGGCCATTCTCTGGTACAAACCCAGGCAACTGGTATTTGCAGCTAGTGATCCCCGGGGTGAAGGTGCGGCTGATGTCTTTGACGTGATCGAGCAACCCAGGCTGGCGAGAGAGAGCTCTATTCCCTAATATCTTTCGAATAGTTTTAAGCCTAGTTAATGTGGGCTTGGGAATATTGGGTTTCTCCAAGTTCAGAAAAACAGCTTGAATCCGGCCGCAAAGGAACGTCCCGGCAATGGTGCACGGTCCTTGATAAACGATGTATGGCGTCTGGCATCTTCGTTTAGTAGGTTTTTTGCCTTAATAAATAGATCAATCGAGAAATCTGACAGTTTTAGTGGTCGGGAAATACCAGCGTTCATCATCAGGTAACCATCGGTTTCTGTTTCTAATGGAGCCACATTTCTTTGATCAAAAACGTTGACTATATCAAGATAGCTTTGCCAATGGCCTGTTAGATAATTCAATCCTGCTCCGATCCTGGCCGGGCTGATGCGTGGCAGATTTTCACCACTAACCAGCTTTGCCTTTACCCAGTCACCAAATAACCGAATCTCAAGTCTGTTCTGACTTTTTTCATAAACTTTGAATTTTGTTTCAATTTCTGATCCATAAAACAGAGCATTATCCTGCTGGTAGGAAACCAGTTGTAAATCACCAGCGCCTATTACTCTGTTTTCATCAACCAGGTCAGCAATTCCATCCATATTTTCATCAAGGTTTTTCAGGAAAATAAAATCCTCAATATAGTTAATGAACAGATTAATATTCCATGACCAGTTTGTATTGATTTTCTTAATATTAAAATCAATATTATTCGAGGTTTCTTCGTTCAGGAGAGGACTGCCTTCTTCATAGGTTTTTGTGGCTAGGTGTGGGCCGTCAGAAAACAGCTCCTCTATAGCGGGCGCTCTCTGTGCACGGCTTAAATAAATTCCGAATAAATATTCATAAGCAGGAACCCATACCAAGCCTGCGGACACAGAGTAGATATTAAATTTTGGACTGAATGTTCCGCCTCTTCTTATCAGCGATCCTTCATTTCCAGTGTGTTCATAACGGCCGCCAAATTCCAAATTGACATTGTTTATCTCAGTATCTTCATAGACGAACAGCCCTGTACTATCTCTTTCAGTTTTACCAATGAAAGCTTCATCTCCGGTTGCGTTAAATTCTCTTTGCTGATATTGCAAGCCGGCGATGCCGCTGAAATTATTAATCAGGCCATGTGTAACTTCAACTCTTCCTACAAACGCATCGTTTTCGAAAAACGAACCTGGCTCGCCTGGCCCTTCAAACTCGACATGTTGATAATCATTGTATGCTGCGCGGAATTTCGCCAGAGGAAAACCGGAAAAGAGGTTTTTAAATTGACCGCTAAAATCATATCGATTCTGCTGCAGATCGATAAAGGACTGTTCATCTGGCTCAAGAGGACTGACCGGTATTTCATATATTGATTCATATCTTCCATAAGAAACACCCATAAATCCATTTTCTGTAACATATGATGTCCCGATATTATTATCATTGGTTTCTACCTGACTGTTATTTATGGTTTGCTTTGCACCATCATAGTCATCTGTTTTCAGATAATAGCTGTCCAGATGCAAAGCCATATTACCTTTACCACCATCTATACGAATCCCTGCATCAGGGCCAAACCTTGCTGATTCAACGGCTGTGCCAATGCGGGCGCTGAAAACGGGTAGATGATCAGGTATGCGATTGTTAACGATATTTACCAGACCAGCAGAATTACCACTGCCATACAATAACGTTGCTGGTCCACGGATTATCTCTATTTGTTCGGCCTGCATCGGATTAACCGAAACATTGTGATCCGCGCTGATAGAGGAGACATCCAGCGAACCTATGCCGTCCTGAAGTACTTGCAACCTGGGACCGCCCAGACCCCTGATAATTGGCCGGCTTGCGCCCTGACCGAAATCACTGGATGTAACCCCGGGCTCAAGTGACAGGGTTTCACCGATTGTATTGGTCTGTTTTCTGGCAAGCTCTTCGTTATTTAAAATACTTACCGGCTGTGCGATATATTCCAGACTTTGAGAACCAACAGGCCTGGCTTCAATTGTGATTTTCTCCAGTGTTTCGGTCTCATTAGCAGATACTCTGTCACAGAAGACCGCTACCAAACATATCAAGATGTACCTTTTCATTAGGCCTACTCCTGCAGTCAAACATTAGCGCCACCGCTTGTCTGCGGAAGCGACGATAATCAATAGTTACTTATGACTGAATTGTCAGGAGCAGAAAGGAGGGGCCCGTACAGCGTATGGCCTGGTCTGAAGGTATTGATAACCGGTTTCTGAATCACTAGATGGCCCGGATTGAATGCTGAATGATATTACCGGCTCGGTCTTGACGGGTAACAGGTTTTGCTGGTGATCACCATGGATACAAATTGAACATTCAACTTGGTCAGCATCGATTTCATGTGAGGCGATATGGTGAATTACCAGGAACTGGTTAAGGATAAAAAACAGCCCCAGGATATATACCAGCTTTTTGTTCAGCCCGATCATTTAAAAATGGTGATTATGTTTTTCAGGATCTTTATTATGTCTTTACCCTGGAAATTAACTTATAAGCAATGCCAGTGGAAGAGGAAAATATCATTTCTGGCATCTCGGACAATAATAAGTGGCCCGTTGGCCCTGCCGGACGGTTTTGATTGTTGACCTGCATTTGAAACAGGCAAGGTTACCACGCTCATAGACTTGCAGTTCATGGCGGAAATAGCCGGGCTCGCCGCTGCCGTTTACAAAATCACGCAAGGTGGTACCGCCTTTTTTCAGTGCTTCCTGTAAAACTGACTTTATGGCTACTACCAGTTTTTCATATCGCTTACTGGAAATCCTTCCGGCCTGCCTTAATGGGTGTATGCCAGACTGAAACAGGGCTTCATTAGCGTAAATATTACCAATACCAACCACTGTATGGCTGTCCATAATAAAGCTTTTGATTGATTGGCTGCGTTTCCGGGAGCGTTGGTAAAGATAGTCTGCATTGAGATCATCACTCAATGGCTCCGGCCCCAGGGATTTTAGTAATGGATGTTCCAAAGGCGAGTCATGGGTCAGGTGAATTGAACCGAAACGGCGTGGATCCCGGAAACGCAAGGTATGGCCCTTGTTGAACAGGATATCCACGTGGTCGTGCTTGCCGGGTACATGCTTGTCATAGAGGATACGCAGGCTGCCGGACATGCCCAGGTGCAACAGGACATAGCAATCTTCGACATCCAGCACCAGATATTTGCCACGGCGCCAGATATTACGAATTGTCTTCCCTTTTAGATCATCTTCAAGTGAGCTTATTACCGGCCAGCGCAAACGCCGATCGCGCACCAGCACCTGTTTGATTTTTTCTCCTAGGACATGCGCAGCAATCCCTCTGCAGGTGGTTTCAACTTCGGGTAGTTCGGGCATGGATCTGCAGTTTATTGCCCGGGCTGTTCCATTGCAGGGGGTTCATCGGCGGATGATTCGTTATTATCAACCGGCTGCAGGAACAGCTGCCCGGCATTTTCCTGGCTGACGTGGTACTGGATACCAATATCTGCACGACCCAGTATCAGCTTGGGGAAAGGTGAGATAATATCAAAAATAATATTACCGAATTGTTCACGGGCCACGGTGATCGTTTCTTCTGCCTCATCGCGTGGGATATAGGGTTGCAGGGTAATCGCATTTACGGTTTGCCATGCTGATATCAGGTCCTCGATCGGCTGTATTTCGGCCTCCATCTCCGGTATCACCATCCAGCGTTGATCAACCTGTGTGACCTGGTGTTCAGGATACGACAGCCCGGTAATGATCGTTCCCGGCGGCAGGAGCTGGGTATCCAGGAAAAAGGTTGCCGGTGCCTGCAATTGTTGAAACAGGCTGTCGTTGATAAGGTGTATCTGTTGACCGGTCATGACATAACGGGTTTTGTCCAGTGGGTTTTCACTGCCAAAGTCAACACGGGTATTATTAAATACCAGTGACACCCGGGGACTGTCCAGGGCAAAGCGGGACAACTCCAGGTCTTCCAGATCAAACCGGGCATAACTGTATGCTGACAGTAAATTCAGCATGCTATTTATCCGCACCGGGTTGGCTGCATGCACATAGGGTTTTTGCATCATCCAGTGATCATTTTCTCTCTTGAAGGTGCTCCTTTCTTCGCCCTTAAGTAGAATACTGATTGAGGTTACGGAATCCGGTGACAGGCTGGTGAGTAAGGTATTGGTTTCCGCGGTTTTATTGTTATCGGTCAGGCTTAATACAATCGCCATGACAGTAATAACTGCTATCAGTAAAAGATTGATGACCAGACGGGAACGCATGAATTACTGTTTTCGACGGAACCACCAGATACTAACGCCGGTGGCACTAAGCGCCAGGGGTAGGATGATCAGGAAACCAAAGGCAATCAATCCCCTTGCAAATGTACCGAGCTGAAGCTGGGAATCAGCGGCTGTTGTTGTCGGTATGGATATCAGATCATCATCAAAGCTGAGCCAGTTCATGATCCGGGTGCCAAACTCCATATTGCCAACATTGGCAACATAGGTGTTTGATAAAAAATCACCATCACCAATCACAATAATGCGTTGATCTCTGTTGTATTGCCGGTTTTCTTCTTCTATGAATAACGTTCGTTCCAGGCTAATTCCCAGGGTAAGCGGGCCTGCCCTATCTTTCCCTTCATCAAAATTTACCTCGCCTTCAAGTTTTCCGGTTTCCAGCCAGGTGTGATCCCCGGTCGAGATAAGCGGTCTGAATACCCAGTCACTCTCATCTTTATTAGTGATTACTGTTGCTGTCGGGAAGAAGGTCGTTAAATCAAAATTATTGATTGCCGGATGTGGCGGATTAAGACTGGGCGTCTGCATGACGATGGATGGATCATCCAGGCCGATCAGTCTGCCGGCAAAATCAATTATCAATCCCGGTTCGATCTTTATATCGAGTTTATCCGCAATGGTTTCAAGACCATGTTGATCGCCAGGATCGACCAACCAGAGCAGATTGCCGCCGCTTTCAAGGTAGGTAGCGATTAGATCCAGTTCCCCCGGCAGTAATTCAACGGACGGCCCGGCAATGACCATCACCCGGGTGCTGACGGGAATAGACTGTATCTCTGCCAGGTTAATTGGCTGCACGGTAAATCCCTTGTTTTGTAATTGCCTGCCCCATTCCTGCAGATCATGGTTTGCCTTGCCCAGCGGATTTCTCTCACCATGACCCTCGATGAAGGCGATCCAGCGCTCAGCACCGCGGGCCAGTCGCTGCAGGGCATTGGTGATTTCCTGTTCGGTGATTAACTGCACATGTTCGCTACGCCCCTGGTAGGTAAGGATTAATTCGACTGCGGCACTGATCCCCAGCTCACGAACCTCATCCGGGGCAATATCGGGGTTAACAAAACGCAAATGGATATCAGATTTCTGCCGCTGGTAACGCTCGATGATATTACCTATGGCATTGCGCAGGCTCACGTCAGCGCGCGCATAGGCAACAATGTGTACCGGATCAGCCAGCTTGTCGAGCAAGGCTTTACTGGCCAAGGACAATGTGTGTCGCCCTTCGCGCGTCCAGTCAAACTGGAACTCAGCTCGTGAATTGAGCCAGGACAATAAAACGGCCGCCACAATAATTAATAATCCCGTGAGATAATTATTAATGCGCGAGCGGGCAATCTTTGAAAGTCTTATATCCATGGGATTAAGCCGGTAACCTGTCCATATCAAGTCGCCATATGCTCAGGCCGATGAATGTCAGGCTTACAATAAGGTAATAGAACACATCAACTGAGTTGAAAACACCCACGATGAGGTTGTTGTAATGATTTCGCAGTGACAGATACTCGAGCACCAGACGTGTGGTTTCATTTCCTGTATTGGTGGCCATATTGATAATCCAAAGCATAAGCAGAATGCCAAAGGTCATTATGGCGGCAGCGGCGGGCTGTGCGCTCAGGGTGGAAACAAACAGTCCAATCGCTGCGAAACTCGCAGTCAACAAGAACAAGCCCAGCAGCCCCGATGCTGTTTGCAGCAAATCGATTGGTGTCCCTAATAACATTGATAAGGGCATCAATGCAATCAGGGCAAGCATAATTACAAAGAACGCCAACAGTCCCAGATATTTGCCAAGTACGAGTTCGGTCAAGGAGACGGGTGAGGATAACAGCAGGTTTATTGTACCGGTGCGACGCTCTTCACTGAAAATGCGCATGGTAATCAGTGGCGTGATCAATAAAATGATAATACCGGATTCCTGAAACATACTTGCGACCACGATTTCAGTAACGCCGCGCCCGGCATACCAGGGCGCCGGGTTGAGAAACTGGTCGAGCAACAGTAAGAAAAACATGGCCAGTAAAAACTCGACAACACCAAGAATGATCCATGCCAACGGTGATTTAAAGAAACGACGTAATTCGTGGGTAGCGATGGTAAAAATGTTATTCATGGATCTGTGCAGACTCCTCGCGTTTGCCCGAAACCAGCATGGTAAAGGTTTCTTCCAGCGAGTCAGTCGCTACTTGTAACTGATTCAGCCCCCAGCCGGACTTCACTGCTTGTTGAACGAGTTTGTCCAGGCTTTCCTGGTCATCAGCCAGTTCCAGCAGGAAGCTGGAGGAGTCCAGTTGTTCGGCGTTCAGCACGCCAGTGATTTTTAATAGTTCTGCTTCAGAAGGTGGCCGTCGAAAAGCAACCTTGAGACGTTGTTTTGATTCTTTGTCCATAAGATTATCAATCTCTTTATCCAGCACCAGTTCTCCCTGGTTGATGATCAATACCCGATCGCAGACGGATTGCACTTCGGGCAGGATATGGGTTGAGAGGATCACGCCGTGATCCCTGCCCAGTTCACGGATAAGGTTGCGAATCTCGCGGATCTGGATCGGATCCAGCCCGCTGGTTGGTTCATCCAGCACAATTACTGAGGGAGAATGAATAATCGCCTGGGCAATTCCAGCGCGTTGTTGATAACCGTGTGACAGATTACGCAACAGTCGATGGCCAACCTGGGTCAACCCACAAAGTTTCTTGGCATGTTCCGTCGAGTTTAGAGCCGACCGCCTGGACAGCCCCCTCAGTTTGGCACAATAGAGAAGATATTCATCGACTGTGAGGTCATGATAAAGTGGCGGTAATTCCGGAAGAAAGCCGAGGTGTGATTTAGCCAATCGTGGCTGAGTGGAGATATCATGCCCGGCAACTCTGACCTCGCCTTTGCTGGCAGCCAGGACTCCACTGATGATTTGCATGGTCGTCGACTTACCGGCACCATTTGGGCCGAGAAACCCCAATATCTCCCCACGATTGAGATCAAAACTCATATTTTTGACAGCACAGTAATTACCGTAGTAGCGGTATAGTCCTTTAACTGAAATTAGGGTTTCATTCTCCATCGCGAAACTATTATTCTGAATAAAAATCGAGTTGCAAGGAAAGAATATCCGGAATGTTATGTTGTTAGGTATCGATACAGGAGGCACGTTTACCGATTTTGTCTGGTTTGATGGCGAACAAATCCATCTGCAAAAGGTGCTTTCTACACCCGCTGCACCAGAAAAAGCAATCCTTCAGGGTATCAGGGAACTGCAGATTGCCTTGCCTGATATCCAACGTGTGGTGCATGGCTCAACTGTAGCGACCAATGCCGTCCTGGAGGGCAAGGGTGTCAGCACGGTTTACATTACCAACCGCGGGCTCGGCGATGTCCTGACTATCGGCCGCCAATCGAGGCCGGCATTATATGAACTGAAGCTCCGATGTCCACCACCGCCGGTGCCAGCGGATCATTGTCTTGAGACCGGGGGTCGTCTCGGCGCGGATGGCAGCGTCGTTGAAGCGCTGAGTGGAGATGATCTGGCGCACCTGTTGCAGCAGGTCAACAAGCTGCAGCCAACGGCCGCGGCAATCAATCTACTCTATTCCTATCTGGATGATCGTTTTGAGCGGGAAATCGAAGCTGCTTTACCAGAATCACTGTTTATCTCGCGTTCGTCAGCGATCCTGCCGGAGCAGAGAGAGTATGAGCGGGGCATTACTACCTGGCTGAATGCCTATGTCGGGCCACTGGTCGAGGGGTATCTGCAGCGTCTCAGTCAGGCCCTCGCGCCTGCACACCTGGCCGTGATGCGCAGTTCCGGACAGACTGCCAACGCCGGGCAGGCCGGCCAGGAGGCCGTGCATCTCCTGTTGTCTGGACCTGCTGGCGGCCTGAGTGCTGCCCGTTTCATCGGCGGTCTCTGCGGCGAACCACGGTTGCTAACCTTTGACATGGGAGGCACCTCGACCGATGTGGCCTTGATCGATGCGGAAATTGCCCTGACCAGTCGTGGCCGAATTGGCCATTATCCGATAGCGGTACCCATGGTCGATATGCATACCATCGGCGCGGGCGGGGGTTCGCTGGCTTATGCTGATCCGGGTGGTGCCTTGCAGGTGGGTCCGGAATCAGCCGGGGCCGACCCGGGACCGGCCTGTTATGGCAAGGGTGGTGAGCAACCGACCGTTACCGATGCCAATCTGGTGCTGGGCCGAATCCCTAGGGATGCCCGGCTGGCCGGGAAGCTGCCACTGGATTACCAGGCCGCCTATTCGTCTCTATCCCGACTTGCCGAACATCTTGACCTTGAATCAGCTGAGGAGGCGGCCAGCGGCGTGATTCGGATTGCTGATGAACACATGACCCAGGCATTGCGGGTCATCTCGATTCAACAAGGCGCCGATCCCAGGGAATTCGCCCTGATGGCCTTCGGTGGGGCTGGCGGCTTACACCTCTGCGCCCTAGCCGAGGCCCTGGGGATGACCCGTGCGGTGGCCCCGATAAACGCCGGCGTACTTTCCGCACTGGGCATGCTGACGGCACCCACAGGCAAACAACTCTCTAAAACTTTGGGCATCATATTAAGTGAATGCCCACTAACAATGATTGAGACGGCCTTTGCGGAGCTGTCCAAGAAAGGCGAAGCTGCATTACGGGCCGAAGGACTTGTCGGCGGTGACCGCACGAAAACGGCCAGCGTTGATCTTTGCTATCAGGGCCAGTCCTTTACCCTCAACCTGCCCTGGCAGGGCAAAGACCCGACCTGCGAGGCCTTTCATCAGGAACACGAATCCCGCTACGGACACCGCCTGAGCACGCCGGTGGAATTGGTCAATGTCCGGCTTGGGATCTCAGTCCAGACGGCCGCCCCGGAGCTGGCCGACTTGCCAGGGACTGGCAAGCCCGGGACAACTTGCCAGGTTCACGGTATTGATCGGCCGGTGCCGGTGTATCCGCGACACGCGCTGATTACCAAGCCGCTTGCCGGTCCGCTGATCGTGATGGATGATCACGCCACGGTGTACGTGGCGCCCGGCTGGCGTTGTCAGGGGGATAAATTGGGGAACCTGTTGCTCAGTCAGCTATAATTATTGGATTTTTGAGCCCGGACCGGGTTAGCATGAGTCGCCAGTATGTTCACGAATTTTAGGAGGCCTCTTGTCTTTGATCCCGATATTTGATTTGCCCTGGTGGGGCATCGTTTTGGCCATACTTGGCCTGACTCACATTACCATCGCCTCAGTTACGATTTACCTGCATCGCTACCAGGCCCACCGTGCGCTAGACCTGCACCCGCTACTGGCCCATTTTTTCCGCTTCTGGCTGTGGCTGACCACGGGAATGAATACCCGGGCCTGGGTTGCCGTGCACCGCAAACATCACGCTTTTGTCGAACAGGAGGCGGACCCCCATAGCCCGCAGCAACGCGGGATCAACAAGGTTTTGTTTGAGGGTGCCGAGCTCTACAAGCAGGAAGCGGCGAACCGAGAGACCTTGACAAGTTATGGTCATCAGACTCCCGATGACTGGCTCGAAAGAAATGTTTATCGCCCTTTCCAGAATTACGGTATTGTCCTGATGCTGTTACTGGATATCGCGATGTTCGGTATCATTGGTATTACAGTCTGGGCCGTGCAGATGGCCTGGATCCCGTTTTTTGCCGCCGGTGTCATCAATGGTATTGGTCACTGGGGTGGTTATCGGAATTATGAGTGTGCCGATGCCTCAACCAACATCGTGCCCTGGGGTATCCTCATTGGCGGCGAGGAATTGCACAACAATCATCATGCCTTCGCCAGCTCTGCCCGGTTCTCCTGCAAGTGGTGGGAGTTGGACATTGGCTGGTTTTATATCCGGCTATTGACTGTTTTCCGCCTCGCGCGGATCCGGCGCCTGGCGCCCCGCTTGCGGCTAAACGTCAGCAAGCCCGAGATCGATATGGAATCAGCGCGGGCCCTGGTTTCTAATCGCCTGCAGATCATGTCACGTTATGCCCGTCGTGTGATTCGCCAGGTCTACCAGGAAGAAAAGGCCAAGGCGGACAGCGCCGGCCGACGCTTATTGAAACAGGGCAGAAAGTTTCTCCACCGTTCCGACTACCGAATGGATCAAAAGGCCCGTCAACGGCTGGAATCACTAATCCAGGCAAATTCCAGCATACGGGTGGTTTATGAATTCAGCCAGCGCCTGCAGTCGCTCTGGACGGAAAAGTCCATGAGTTATGAAGCACTGACCAAGGCCCTCAGAGACTGGTGTGAGCAGGCCGACGCCACCGGGATCGAGGCGTTACGGGAATTTGCCCGTGAAATCAGGATGTATACGACGGCGCCTGCCATGGTCTGAAGCTGGCAACAACTGGTATAAAAAAACCCGCTTGCGCGGGTTTTTTTATTTAATCTTGGTTTCCTTATAGATCACATGCTTGCGTACAACGGGATCAAACTTCTTGATCTCCATCTTGTCGGGCATGTTGCGCTTGTTTTTCGTAGTCGTGTAGTAATGGCCGGTGCCGGCTGATGAGACCAATTTGATCTTGTCACGCATGCTGACTGCTCCTCTATACCTGGACGCCCTTGGCGCGCAGACGGGCAACGACGGTATCAATGCCCTGTTTGTCGATCGTGCGCAGGCCCTGATTGCTGACCTTTAACTTTACCCAGCGTGATTCGCTTTCCAGCCAGAAGCGGCGCTCATGCAGGTTGGGCAGGAAGCGTCGGCGCGTCCTGTTATTGGCATGGGAAACATTGTTTCCAGCCATCGGCCGCTTTCCTGTAACTTGGCAAACTCGTGACATAATCTGGTCTTATGTGTTTGGTTTTCTAAAAAGAGCGCGGATTTTACCTGTATTGCAGACCTGATCCAAGTATTTTTGCCTAAAGTAGCCCATGCTCGGCAAATGATGTGGCCTCATTGTTAGCAACAATGAAATGGTCCAGCACCCCCCGGATATCAACCAGTTTGAAGTTCGGCGTCTGAGGGTTGTTCCGGTCCCTGGTGAAGCAGTTTTTCACGTGGCCGCTCCAGTTCGGGCCATTGCTTGATAGGCATCACCAGACCTCCCTGTCTGTTCATTTAAGAATACTAGTACATCCGTTTCCCAATAAATTGCTGGCTGGTTAAAGACCTGCTGAGTGAAATTAAGCTAAACTGTCGGCATGAATAGCTTGCTGGGTAAACGTATTTTGCTGGGTGTCAGTGGCGGTATTGCAGCCTATAAAAGCGCCGATCTTGTCAGAAAGCTACGCGAAAGAGGTGCCGATGCCCGGGTAGTGATGACCCGCTCTGCTTGCGAATTTATCACGCCGTTAACGATGCAGGCCGTATCCGGAAAACCGGTGCATGTGGAACTGCTCGATTACAAGGCTGAGGGTGCCATGGGCCACATCGATCTCGCCCGCTGGGCCGATATGATCCTGGTTGCGCCAGCCAGCGCCAACTTCATGTCCCGTGTGGCGCAGGGACAGGCGGATGATCTGCTCAGTACACTTTGTCTGGCTGCTAGCGTCCCGGTAATAATGGCGCCTGCCATGAATCAGCAAATGTGGTTGAATCCTGCAACACAGCGCAATGTCGCCCTCCTCAAAGATTACCAAGTGACGTTGCTGGGTCCGGGTGTCGGTGACCAGGCCTGCGGGGAAACCGGGCCCGGGCGTATGCTTGAACCCCTGGAATTAATCGATGCACTTGCCAAGAGTTTCCTGTCTGATCGCATGTCCGGACTGAAAGTGGTAGTCACAGCCGGGCCAACCCGGGAGGCCATAGATCCCGTTCGCTATATTTCTAATCGCAGCTCAGGCCGCATGGGTTATGCCGTGGCACGCGCCGCTTCGGAAGCCGGTGGGCATGTTGTCCTTGTCTCCGGTCCAACGGCAATTGACCCGCCAGAGCATGTTCGACATTGTCCGGTAATTACCGCTGCTGAAATGCATAATTCAGTGATGGCAGAGATAGATGATGCCGCCATATTCATTGCTGCCGCTGCGGTCGCAGACTACCGCTGTAACCAAGCTGCCGATAAAAAAATCAAGAAAGATAACGATGAGCTCGAGTTGTTACTGAAAAAAACCCCGGACATCCTGGCTGCCGTTGCCAATCGTAAGTTGCCACCATTCACAGTCGGGTTTGCTGCAGAGACGCACAGCTTGTCCGATTATGCGCAACAAAAACTCATTAACAAAAAGCTGGATATGGTTGCTGCAAACCAGGTTGGGGAAAATCAGGGATTTGATACGAAAGATAACGAACTTGAGGTTTTCTGGTCCGGGGGGGGTGTCCGACTTGAACGAGCGCCCAAGGAAAAACTGGCACGTCAGTTAATCCATCTCATTGCTAACCGGTACCATGAAAAAAATACAGCTCAAGCTCATTGATGAACGACTGGGCAGGGAATTTCCACTGCCGGATTATGCGACCGAAGGATCTGCAGGTCTGGACATACGGGCGTGTGTTGATGAACCAGAGACCATCAGACCGGGTGAAACACTGTTATTGCCAAGTGGCTTTGCCCTCTACATCGATGACCCAGGGATCGCCGCTGTCTTGTTACCACGCTCAGGCCTGGGACACAAGCACGGGATCGTGCTTGGTAACCTGGTTGGCCTTATAGATTCGGATTACCAGGGACAGGTATTTGTGTCTTGCTGGAACCGTGGCCAGGATGACTTTACTATCAACCCGGGTGATCGGATAGCGCAGATGGTTATCGTGCCTGTTGTCCAAGCTAGGTTTGAGGTTGTGAGAGAGTTTGTAGATTCTGCCAGGGGCAGCGGTGGTTTCGGGCATTCCGGTATTTAATGCATAGGGGATAAGAGAGAATGATAAAGACAGCGGTGCCGGACAGTCAGAATCAGGGTTTTGCTGATGCCTTGCTCGGGGTTGGCTATTTGCTGGCCGTTCTCATTCTGCCAGTATTTTCCGTAGCTGCAGCCGACGAGCTGGGCGTTGAGCCGGCCGCTTCAGCAATCTCAAATCAGCTTGCCAATGGTGTCAGTGAAAAACTCGCAGTCGCGGTTAGCTCCCTGAAGCAACTGGCCAATGATCCCTCTACGATTTCCCAATTCAAGCAAGGAGATACTGAAGCATTGACTGCTGCTGCTATATCTGCAACTGGGCGGATCGAGCATGCTCTCAAGTTCAGGTATTTTCTGCCGGGCAAATACCGGCTTGACCGGGATAGCCAACCACCCCTGGGATTTGCCTCCATGGATTTACTGAAGCAGGCCGAGAAGTCTGAAAATCCGATCGATGCTGAATTACTAAGCCTGGGCGAAGAAGATGAACATATCGTGCTGGTGGCTCGTGTCAGTGACGAAGACCGGCTACTGGGTCTGATTCATCTGAGCCTGGACTCCGGGCCGTTCAAATTCTTGCCGGATGTGCCGCTGGAAGGTGGTTATGCTGAACTGGTACAGGTTCTGGGGAGCAGGACCTTGGTGCTGGCCGAGGCCGGCGATGCCTTGCAGAAACAGTTCGCTCCCGCCCAGGAAAAAATCAACAATTCCCGCTGGGAGATACATTATTGGCCCTATGTCCCCCCGCCGACCAGTATCCTCGACAAGTTAATGGCTAATGAGCTGGTGTCACGCTACCTCCCGAACAAGACGGCCTTGCTGGCGGCAGGCGGCGGTGTTTTGTTGCTGTTGCTTCTGCTGATGTTGTTAAGCATGAGGAAGAAGGGCACCGCTGAGACGGCCACCAAAACCGAAAGAGATAACAAGGGGGTTGTTTACAACGGCGCAGTGAAGGCCATCATGGACGGCAAGCATCCGGGCATGGAAAAACTGGTCCCCAATCTGCCGCGAATGGGTCAGACTTCGACAGTCAAACCGGTCTCTCAGGGCATGAGCAGCCAGGAAGCGGATGACATTACCGAGTTACCGGATGAACAAGACATTGCCAAGGCCGCCGCTGTGATGGCAGCAGACACGTCTGCACCCGTGGGTGGAGCGGAAACGGATAGCCTTGAGATACCGGCCGATGTATTCCGGGCCTATGATATTCGTGGCATTGTAACCGAGCAGCTGACCCCGGATGTAGTCTATATTATCGGCCGGGCCATCGGTTCTATCGCCAGTGTCAAGGGTCAGAGCAAGCTGGCCGTTGGCCGCGATGGCCGGATATCCAGTCCTGCCTTGGCCAATAAACTCACCAAGGGGCTTTGTGAGTCCGGTTGCGATGTGATTGATATTGGCGAGGTCCCAACACCACTACTCTATTTCGCGACTCATTACCTGCACACGGGAAGCGGCGTGATGATAACCGGGAGTCATAACGGGCCCGAGTATAACGGACTGAAGATTATGCTGGGTGGCGATACTTTGTCGGGAGACATGATCCAGGAAATAAGACATCGGGCCGATTCCAGGGATTTTGAGAAGGGTAACGGCACGGTAGAGACGCGGGACATCGCGCCCGATTACATCCGCAGGGCAACGGAAGATGTTGCTGTTGCCCTGGGCGGGGGCTTCAAGATCGTGGTGGATTGTGGCAATGGGGTCGCTGGCCGAATTGCACCGCAACTCTATCGTGCCATGGGGCATGATGTAATTGAGCTGTATTGTGAAGTCGACGGCAAGTTTCCAAATCACCACCCGGACCCCAGTCAGCCTGAAAACCTGAAGGCATTGATCAGTGAGGTTAAGGAATCCGGCGCCGATCTGGGATTTGCTTTTGACGGTGATGGCGATCGATTGGGTGTGGTAGACAGCAAGGGCAATATTATCTGGCCTGATCGGCAACTTATGCTGTTCGCTAAAGACGTGTTGCGCAGGAACAAGGGCAAGCCGGTGATCTATGATGTGAAATGCAGCCGTTTCCTGAAAGCCATTATTGAAATGTCGGGTGGTGAGCCCTTGATGTGGAAAACCGGCCACTCGCTGATCAAGAATAAAATGAAAGAAGTCGATGCACCCCTTGCCGGCGAGATGAGCGGTCATATCTTTTTCAAGGAACGATGGTATGGTTTTGATGATGCACTCTATACCGGTGTGAGGATGTTGGAAATTCTGACCAACAGCGAAGGGAAACCGGATGAAGTGTTTGCCGAATTGCCCGAGAGTTTTTCCACGCCGGAACTGAGAATACCATTGGCTGAAAAACATCATGAGAAATTCATGATCATGTTGAAAAAAAAGATGGATTTCGACAATGTAGAGATCATGGATATTGACGGGCTCAGGGTTGATTTTCCCGAGGGCTGGGGATTAATTCGGCCTTCCAACACATCTCCCTGCCTGGTGGCTAGGTTCGAAGCTAACGATGAAGCATCACTTAAAAAAATAAAACTGCAGTTCAGTACGTTGATCAGCAAAATAGCTCCTGATCTGAAATTACCATTTTGATTTTACTGACACTATACTCAGGCTTTCGCAATGGTTTCCCTGGGCATAGAGATTTTCTTTTAAAAAAAATCCATAAATATAATGAGTAAAGATATTCAAAATGCCGTTGGGATTGCCGAGGTTTTGACCGAGGCCCTGCCCTACATCAAACGCTTCAACGGTAAAACCATTGTTATTAAATATGGTGGCAATGCCATGACCGATGAAGTATTGAAGACCAGCTTCGCACGCGATGTTGTCTTGATGAAACTTGTCGGCATGAATCCGTTGGTTGTACATGGTGGCGGACCGCAGATCGGTAAGTTGCTGGAACGTACTGGCAAGGAAAGCAAGTTCTTCGAAGGTATGAGGATCACCGATAGCGAGACCATGGACATTGTTGAAATGGTTCTCGGAGGGCAAGTCAACAAGGAAATTGTCAACTTGATCAATCGTCATGGCGGCTCTGCGGTTGGTCTGACTGGCAAGGATGGTGCCTTGTTACAGGCGAGGAAGATGATTTTTAGACGAAATGATCCGGGTATGAGTGCACCTGAAATTATTGATATGGGTCATGTTGGGGAAGTCGCCAGTATCGATACGGCGATCATTGATATGCTGTTGCAGGGAAACTTTATCCCGGTGATTGCCCCGATAGGTGTGGGTGAGGACGGTCAGTCCTATAATATCAATGCTGACCTTGTAGCTGGTAAACTGGCAGAAGTATTGAAAGCAGAGAAGTTGATCATGTTAACCAATACAAGTGGTTTGCTTGATGCCAATGGCAACGTGCTTACGGGCCTCTCGGTTGCGAAGGTTGACCAACTCATCAAGGACAAGGTAATTCTAGGCGGTATGTTGCCAAAAATCCGGGCTGCCCTGGATGCCGTCAATGCCGGGGTGCGTACAGCACATATCATTGATGGTAGGGTACAGCATGCTGTATTACTTGAAATCTTCACAGACAAAGGTGTTGGTACCCTGATCCAGGGCGGTATTCGATAAAAGATCATGGCCAGTCATAACCCAAACCGACGACAACAAATTCTCGAGACCCTGGCTTTGCAACTTGAGAATCACCCGGGATCCCGGATCACCACGGCCGGACTTGCCAATGCCGTTGGTGTCTCAGAGGCCGCCCTGTACCGGCACTTTGCCAGCAAGGCCAAGATGTTTGAGGCGTTGATAGATTTTGCAGAAGAGTCGGTATTTGGTTTAATTAACACTATCCTAGACCAGGAAAAGGATCTGATTTATCGCTGTGATCGGATCATGCGCCTGGTGCTCGGTTTCTCAGAAAAAAACCCGGGCATTACACGGATACTGCTAGGTGATGCGCTTGTCGGGGAACATGAAAGACTGCATGCCAGGGTAAACCAGTTTTTTCAGCGACTGGAAACCCAGTTCAAGCAAATTCTTCGCGAGGCCAACCTGTCAGATGGCACCCGCGCAGTTGCAACCATAGAGGCAACCGCCAATCATCTTGTTATTCTCCTGGAGGGCAAGATGGGTGCATACGTCAGAAGCGAATTTGTTAATAAACCGACCGAATTCTGGGATGAGCAATGGGGCCGGCTAAAGGCGGGACTGTTCAGGGATAGTTAACGGCGTAATAACCTGATTTCATTATACCGCTTGATATCACGATCATGGCGTGCCCTCACCACTTCCTGTTCCTCACGCTTGTCAGCAATGAATTCATTATTTGCCGTAATTTGCCGATCAATCCTGTTAATATCTTCAGTGATGTATCCGGGTATTTCCTTGCCCTGCCGTTCGAACCCGGCAGCCTGTGTGATAAGTCTGTCTTTCTCCTGACGGAGGTTATTGATTCGGCGTTCGGCCAGACTAATTGACGAATCTATTGCGGAAATTTTTCTGTCACGGGCAAGCTCAATGTCTTCAGCGGAGGCAAAGGTATCCAGCAACATCCTGTCACGTCTTTTCTGCATTTCTTCCCTGCGTTTCTGCTTGGCTTTTTCGGCAGTTATTCGCTTTAATTCCTCCAGCTCGGTATCAGTCATCGCGGCCTCGGTTTCGTCCACGATGATCCCCTGCTCGCTGAATTCTTTATGTCCCTGTTGAGAATATTCCGGGGGGACTGAGTCTCCACACTCACGAACACCGTCACTGTTGGTCCAGCAGACGATCCGTGCCTGAGTATTACTAGATACCGAAAACATCAACAGCAGGTATGAAAAAAGGATAGAATTTTTCTTCATGCCTGGTTCCGGTTGCTCGCAGCTTTAAAAAAAAGATTTATAAACCATTTAGGATATACCATATTGTTCACGATATTGCCTTATTTTGGCAAGATTTTTACCCATGTCTTGTGTCAATTCAAGATACTCCAGCATATCTGCCAAAGATATGATACTTATGACCTTGATGCTGTGACGTCGTTCCACTTCCTGGACCGCAGAAAGTGCACCTGTACCACGTTCTTGGCGATCCATGGCAACAGCTGCAGCAACGGCTTTGGCGCCTCCAGCCTTGATAATATCAACTGATAAATTTATGGATGTACCAGCAGATATTACATCATCAACAATCAGCACTCGTCCCTCTAGTTTGGCGCCGAAAGTAATACCACCCTCACCATGATCCTTGGTTTCCTTACGATTGAAGCAAAACGGGACAGACCGATCAAAGTGACTGGCGAGTGCTACAGCTACCGCAGAGGCCAATGGTATGCCTTTGTATGCCGGGCCGAATAGCATATCGAATTCAAGGCCTGAGTCCTCGATGGCACAGGCATAGAAATAACCGAGCTGGGCCAGACTTTCACCATTATTAAACAGGCCACTGTTGAAAAAATAAGGGCTCCGGCGGCCAGACTTCAGGGTGAATTCGCCAAATCTTAACACCCCGTTATTTAGGGCAAATTGTATAAACTCTGTCTGGTAAGCTTCCATGATAATATGCTGGTTCAGGCCGGAGACCTGTAAGATACAGTGGTGACCGGTATGTTATGATAACCCACTTTAGTTTCCACATCATAAAACCCAAGTACCAGCGGATGAAAATAATAACATTTAATGCCAACGGAATACGTTCTGCGCAGAGAAAAGGTTTCTTCAAATGGCTGAAAAGAGAAAAGGCCGATGTGGTTTGTATTCAGGAAACCAAGGCGCAGGTTCACCAACTTGATGATGAGGCGCTTGCGCCGGCTGGTTATCATGGTTTTTTTAATGACGCAGAAAAGAAAGGTTACAGTGGTGTTGCCCTCTACTGCAGGCAACTACCGGACCGGGTCCATAATAAACTTGGCTGGTGTCATGCCGATAATGAGGGGCGTTACCTGCAGGCGGACTTTGGCAAATTGAGCATAGTATCCATTTATCTTCCATCGGGTTCTTCCAGTGAAGAAAGACAGTCGATCAAATTCGATTTTCTTGATCGATTCATGCCTTTACTCAAGAAAATGAGAAGGCAAAGGCGTCAGTTCATTCTCTGCGGCGACTGGAATATAGCGCACAAGGAAATTGATCTGAAAAATTGGCGTAGTAATCAGAAAAATTCCGGTTTTTTACCGGAAGAACGTGCTTGGTTGGACAAGCTTTTTAATGAAGTAGGAATGATCGATGCTTTCCGGCAAATCAATCAGGGAGGAGATCAATATACGTGGTGGTCCAACAGAGGTCAGGCCTGGGCTAAGAATATTGGCTGGCGAATTGATTACCAGATCGTATCACCTTCAATGAAAGACAAGGTGAGAAGAGCAAAAATTTACAAGAATCAAAAGTTCTCAGACCATGCTCCCTTGATCATGGAATATGCTATTGATTTGTAGTGAAAGGTTGCTAGTTTGTAAAAAACTTTTGCTGGAATGACAATTGGTGTGTTTTTTCTGTACCTTCTGGCGTGATATTAAGAGTGAAAATCAAACCTTCTTCGTGACTTATAGGTATTACGGCTATGTAGTAGATTGCCTCGTGTTCCATAATTTCTCTGATCTCAAGCTCTCTCAGTTGTTCACTCAAATTTTTAACGGTCCCGGTAATTTTTGCCTTGACCGGAGTGCCCAGCAATGAGTCCGTTTCATCGTGCTTCAAAACCGTAATATTAAGAAGCACCCTGCTTTTGCTGCGCGTAATATTGTACTGCTCTGCTACATTAGGAGTGAGGTTATCTGTGGTAAATGCATTGTAATGAACTTTATAATTACCAAAGGTGTCCGACCGTTCGCTCCAGGCTGTTGAACTGCAAACTAGCAGAATGAAAGAGAGTAAAAATACAGCCTTGTTCATGGGAAAGTTTCCGTTGATTACATCGACCATTAATCATAACAGACAACACCGGATAATGAAGTTCATTGTACATGCAATGAATACGATGCTGATGCATTGTAATATCATGCCTGAAAGAGGCTTGCTGTTGTTTCCTGGTGGTTAGTATCTAGAGCAGGCGCATGTTATAGCCGGCCAGCAGATTACCGTAATCCTGTAATGGCGCGATCAGCAGGATGAGAACCAGGTTGAGAAATATCAGGGCAATCAAAGGGGACCAGTCTAGCCCGCCGGTTGGTGGAACCGTACGTCGGATCGGGTTTAACAGGGGTCGGGTCAACTGATTCATCAGTATCGTGACTGGGGAGTAGGCACCAGGATTCAGCCAGCTGATGATGACCTGGATCAGGATAATGACGATATATATCCAGACCACCAGTTTTAACAAATGAGCAATACTTAACAACACATGACCGGCAGGCGCAGGTAAGGCACCGGTCTTGATCAATGCAATTAGGGCCAGTTCAATGGCTTTTAAAACAAACAACAGCAGTATTGAAGGCCAGTCTATTCCTCCATAACCCGGGATCCAGCGACGTAGATATCGCAGCGGCGGGTTAGTTACCTTGATCAGCAATTGCGAAACTGGGTTATTAAAATCGGCTCGCACAGTCTGCAGCAGGAAACGCAGCATGACGGCAAGCAGGTAGATCTCAAAGACCAGAGTGACCAAAAATTCCCCGGCATTTGACAGGTATGGGCTTGCATTCATTTCTCATCTCCCAGGGTGATGGCCAGTTCTCTGGCCCGATCGGCTGCCGCTTCAATGGCAGCTATGATGATCGCATCGAGGTTTTTCTTATGCATGATGCCAAGCGCTTTTTCGGTGGTTCCGCCGGGGGAAGTGACCTGTTTACGTAGATCCGCTGGATCAAGATCACTTTCCAGTGCCATTTTGGCTGCGCCTAGAGCTGTTTGCAGCGTAAGATTTCGCGCTTGTTCCTCACTCAGACCGAGATCGATTCCGGCCTTTTCCATGACTTCCATGAAATAAAAGAAATAGGCCGGCCCGCTACCTGAAAGCGCAGTCACACTGTCAATGAGATTTTCCTGATCAACCCAGATAGTCATGCCAACTGACCTGATAATGGATTCAGCAAGGGTTTTTTGATGTTCATCCGTGTTTTCATTGGCATACAAGCCAGCAGCTCCGGTTCGCACCAGTGACGGTATGTTGGGCATTACCCGGACAATGGCCGCGTCGTAACCTGACCAGCGAGCAATGGCGGATGTCTGGATACCGGCAGCGATCGACACCAACAGTGGTTTTTCAGCCTGGAGAATATCAGAGAGCGGTTTCAGGGTTGCCCGTATGGATTGTGGCTTGACCGCCAGGACCACCACATCCACATCACGGATGGCCGGTGTGGCCTCGGAAAAAGTTTCGATCTTGAAGTTGCCGGCAACCTTGCTTCTCTGTGATTCACTGATGTCTACAGCACTGATGTTTTTTGCCGGAAAGCCGTTGGCAAGCATACCCCCTATGAAGCTGCGTCCCATGTTGCCGCAACCGATGAAGGCTATTTTTATGTTTTCCATGTGCCAGGCCCGGGATGAAGATTAAGCAACAGCAGTTTATCAACTCGCTGCCATGAATGCATATCAGTCCCTTTCTCCGAATATGGCCGTGCCAACACGCACCATTGTGCTGCCTTCGGCTATAGCCGCTTCCAGATCATGGCTGGTGCCCAAAGACAAGGTATCCATTCCGGCCAGCCGGTTATTGTTTTCACTCAATAGTTTCCTGACCAGATGGAATGCCTCACGTTGTTTATCGAAGTCGAGGTTTGGAGCAGGCAGGGCCATCAACCCCCTGACATGAATGCCCGCGAGTGATTGACATTCTTCTATCAGTGTCGGCAGTTCCTCGGGATTGACCCCGGACTTGCTGCTTTCGCCGCTGATATTAACTTGCAGACAAATATTCAAGGGCGGCAGGTTGACAGGGCGGGCATCACCCAGACGTCTTGCTATGCTGGCCCGATCCACACTGTGTACCCAGTCAAACTGTGCAGCAATGGCCCGGGTTTTATTGGATTGAACCGGGCCAATAAAATGCCAGGTTATGTTTTCACCCGCCAGTGCCTCGATCTTGTCCTCAGCTTCCTGAAGATAATTCTCACCGAAATTCTTTTGCCCTGCTGCCAGAGCCTCTTTCAGGTCGGAAACAGGCCGGGTTTTGCTGACTGCCACCAATGCCACAGAATCACGTGGCCGCCCGTATTTTGACTCCAGACGGGCTATCTCATTCCGGATATGAGATAGCGAATTTGAGATTGTTTTCATGGAATATCGGTAGTTTATAGTTAAAAAACTAAGTAAGATTATCTTGTAACCCTATATACTGGTAACAAATATCACCCGATCCATATTGCCCGAAACAAAGGCACGGGGTCTGCGTGATTATAAAAAACCTCAAATAACCAGACCATCATTGGCTGGTTTGCCGGACTGGAGGGCTAGATGGATATCGGTGAATTACTCGCATTTGGTGTGAAAAACGGCGCCTCGGACCTGCATTTATCTTCCGGGCTACCCCCCATGATTCGTGTCGATGGCGATATCAGGCGGATCAACGTCCCTGCGCTGGACCATAAGGATGTTCATGACATGGTCTATGACATCATGAACGATAAGCAGCGCAAGGACTATGAGGAATTTCTTGAGGTTGACTTCTCCTTTGAGGTGCCCAAACTGGCCCGTTTCCGTGTCAATGCATTTAACCAGAACCGGGGTGCGGGTTGTGTTTTTCGTACCATTCCATCCGAGATCGTGACCCTTGAGCAATTGAAAACACCCAAGATTTTCGTGGATGTTGCGAATTACCCGCGTGGCTTGGTGCTGTGCACAGGGCCTACCGGCTCCGGTAAATCCACCACGCTGGCGGCCATGGTCAACCACAAAAATGAAAATGAATATGGTCACATACTGACAATTGAAGACCCCATTGAATTTGTTCACCAGAGCAAGAAATGCCTGATCAACCAGCGAGAGGTCCATCGCGATACCCTCGGTTTTAACGAGGCCCTGCGATCGTCAACCCGCGAGGACCCTGACACCATCCTGGTGGGTGAAATGCGGGATCTTGAGACCATCCGCCTGGCCCTGACCGCTGCCGAGACGGGTCACCTGGTATTCGGAACCTTGCATACCAGTTCCGCGGCCAAGACCATTGACCGTGTGGTTGACGTCTTCCCTGCAGCGGAGAAGGATATGGTCCGTGCCATGTTGTCTGAATCATTACGTGCAGTGATAACCCAGGCCTTGCTGAAAAAGAAAGGCGGTGGCCGCATTGCTGCCTTTGAAATCATGATCGGCACCGCTGCGATCCGAAACCTGATCCGGGAGAACAAGGTTGCGCAGATGTATTCTGCCATTCAAACCGGTCAGCAATTCGGTATGCAGACTCTGGACCAGCACCTGCAAGAGTTGTTGCAGAGAGGCGTGGTGACCCGTGAGGAAGCCAGGTCAAAAGCGGTCAATAAGGATAATTTCTAATCCAGTAGGCGAGTTCACACAGAGGCTAAGCTAATGGAAAGAGAACAGGCGATAAAATTTATGCGGGACCTTCTCAAATTGATGGTTGAGAAAAAAGGTTCTGATCTATTCATCACGGCTGATTTCCCGCCAGCAATCAAGGTTGACGGCAAGGTAATGCCTGTGTCCAAAACCAAACTGAGTCCGGAAAATACCAAGGCACTGACCTATGCCATCATGAATGATAAGCAGCTCAAGGAGTATGAGGCCACCAAGGAGTGTAATTTTGCAATTAACCCGGTTAATGTTGGCCGTTTCCGTGTGAATGCCTACGTGCAAAAGAGTTATTGTGGAGTGGTTTGCCGAACCATTGAAACCAATGTTCCGACAATCGACTCTTTGGGATTGCCACAGGTCATGAAAGATATCTGCATGGCCAAGCGCGGCCTGGTGATCATGGTTGGTGCAACGGGCTCAGGTAAATCCACGTCTCTTGCAGCGATGGTCGATTATCGTAACGAGAACAGTTATGGCCATATCGTTACAATTGAGGATCCGATTGAATATGTTCATGAACATAAAAACAGCATCGTCATGCAGCGGGAAGTGGGTGTCGATACTGATGACTGGGACATCGCACTTAAAAATTCATTACGCCAGGCTCCCGACGTCATCCTCCTTGGTGAAATACGGGACAGGGAAACCATGGAATTTGGTATAGCCTTTGCCGAGACCGGTCATCTGGCCATGGCCACGTTGCATGCCAATAGTTCCAACCAGGCGCTGGACCGTATCATAAACTTTTTCCCTGAAGAGCGCCGACAACAATTGCTTATGGACATGTCCTTGAACCTGAAAGCTGTGATATCTCAACGATTACTCAAGGCCAGGGAAGGAAAGGGCCGCGTGGCGGCTATCGAAGTTATGCTGAACTCTCCCTTGATCGCGGACTTGATCTACAAAGGAGATGTACCGGAGATCAAGGCTATCATGGGTAAGTCCAATGAGCTTGGTATGAAAACATTCGATCAGGCCCTGTTTGATCTTTATGAAGCAGACAAGATCACCTATGAGGATGCATTACGAAATGCCGATTCCATGAATGAGCTTCGACTAAAGATTAAACTCGAAGGCAAGGATGCAAAGGGCAAGGATGCAATGGAAGGATTGGATCATCTCAGCATCAAGGAAGACAAGAAAAATGAAAGGGGTGGAATGTTGCGCGGTTAATCCGGCCATCGATTGGATAAACACATCACAACAGGTTGTTTGGAATCATGGATATCACACCATATCTGAAATTGATGGTCGAAAAAAATGCGTCTGATGTGTTTTTCACTGTTAACTCGCCGGTAAGAATCAAGATTGAAGGCAGAATAACACCCATCGGCAAAACGATCATGACCCCTGCTCATTGTGAAGCGGCAGCCACTGGCATCATGACGGATTATCACCGTAACAAGTTTGAAGACAACCTGGAGGTTGATTTCGCTATTTCATTACCTGATGGAAGCGCACGTTTCAGGGTTAATGTTTTTCGTCAACGCGGCGAGGTCAGTATGGTGTTGCGACTCATCCCATCTCAGATTCCGACACTCGAGCAATTCGGATTACCCGACATTCTGGGTGAGCAGATATTGAAAAAACGGGGCCTTATCCTCATGGTCGGTGCAACCGGTTCCGGTAAATCAACCACCCAGGCTGCCATGTTAAATCACCGCAATGAAAACATGTCCGGCCATATACTGACAATTGAAGACCCGATCGAATTCAGCCATCCAAACAAGAAAAGTATTATCAACCAGAGAGAAATCGGTGTTGATACCTTTTCCTATCGTAATGCTCTGAGAAGTTCATTGCGTGAGGCACCGGATGTCATCCTGATTGGCGAGATCCGTGACCGCGATACTATGGAAGCAGCACTGGAATTGTCCAATACTGGTCACCTGGCGGTGTCAACTCTCCACGCCAACAACGCTAACCAGGCAATGGAACGTGTGATCAATTTGTTTCCCCAGCAGTTACATAAGCAGTTGCTAATGGACTTGTCATTGAATATCCGCTCAGTCATATCCCAGCGGCTGGTGACTGGTGTTGATGGCAAGCTTTGTGCAGCCATCGAGATCCTGATCAATACTCCACACATTGCTGATTTGATCCTGAAGGGAGATCTCGACGAGATCAAAAAAGCGATGGCAGAGAGCGGTGCCAGCGGTATGGCAACCTTCGATGTGGCTCTCTTTAACCTCTACAAGGACGGCCGTATCGATCTTGAGGAGGCATTAAACAATGCCGATTCCAGGACAAATCTGGAGGCCAAGATTAATTTCGGCTGATTGATCGGCCGCAAAGTCAAAAAGAAAAAGACAAATCAACGGTGGACAGGGCAGTTGCCAATCAGGATTTCTGATCGACTGATTTTAGAGCATTTATTCAAACTTCGGAAAATCTCCCAAATGAGAGAATATGAACGACATGAGGCCGGGATTCCTGTGAAGATCCTATTCGACGGCAAAAAATTTGATTTCATCATTGATAATGTCAGTCTGGGCGGTATGGCTTGTCACGGCAGCAAGGATTTCAGGGTCGGAGAGGAAGTTGAAATTGAGATATCTCTTTTGAATCCTGTTTATGTCTCACGCGGCAGGATCGTCTGGTGCAAGGAGGTAGGAGACTATTTTGAACTCGGTATCGAACATCAGGGCGCCAAGGACAAGGCACGCCTGGATATGGTTGAACAAATCAGTCACATTGAACATTACCGTGCAGATATCATGACCGCTGAAGGCAGGGAGATTAGCGGCGAGCAGGCGGCCCGGGAATGGATATCCAAGCACACCTGAAAAAGAGCAGTTTCGTCAGGATAAAAAAAAGGGGCCAGAGGCCCCTTTTTTCGTTTGTAGCGACAGAGTTACTTGTTGTTGATGTACATGGTAACTTCAAAACCGAAACGAATGTCGCTGTATTCAGGTGTTTGCCAGTTCATAGTATTTCTCCTTTGGTAAATCGGTTTGGTTAAAAATTGTTCTGCCCTATCTATAATGCAGTTTTTATGCCAGATCTTTAGGTAGTTGCAGTCTGATTAAAAAAATAAGTAAAAACATAAAGTTAGTAAGGCAAGGAAGCAATCTGCTGATGACCGATAAGTTTCGTCACTTGAATTCTGGTTGTTATCAACCAGAGAGTGGTTGACGGCAACCAGCTAGTAGCACTTCAGGAACCAGATTTTTACAGTTTGATCCGGCAGCGGTATAAGCGGTGGCCACTGTTCTGGTACTTTCGCTCAAACGGGCTCAGGGGTTTGTCTGGGCTAAATAATTCCGTCCGGGCTGGTTGGCCCGTGACAAGGAAGACGGCCCTGCCGAATTCGTCAGCATAGACAGGCCAGTTGCAGCGCATTTCAGTCTCTTGCGCCAGCGAGATCATGTCGGCGAACACCGGGTGCGCGTGCCAGCGGCGTTTGATGTGCCGGGCCCTGGGCCAGGGGTTTGGGTACAGTAGCAGTTGTTTTCTGATGGTCCAGCCAACCGCTTTTAACTGCCTCCAGAGATCAACCAGATCAGTACGCACGAAAAGATAATTGTCTTTTCCGGCGATATTATCGACCAGACCTTGACGCTTGAGGCGGCGGGCGGACTTGTCTGCCCCGATGACCAGGCAATCCGGATACTTGCTGGCCAAACGGATCGTACTTTCCCCCGTCCCGCAGCCGGCATCAATGATCAGAGGCATATCCATCAGACTCACCTGTTTTTTTAGTCGTTCGAATACATCCCGGCTGTAATATCGGAACGGTCGCCGATACGGACTACCCTGATGACGCGTAATCAGCCGGGACAGCAGGCGGTGAGGGAGATCCTGATGGCTGGCTACCCGGCGGGAAAGGCATTGCATTGGACTAGCGGGCGGGAAAGATATTGGCGGCCTCAAATACAGGTCCATCGACACAGACCCGTTGCATGGCCAGCCCTTCTGCAGTGTGAACTTCAACGGCACATCCTGCACAACCACCGACGGCACAAGCCATAAATTCCTCCAATGATATTTGGCAGGATAGATTATATTCCTGCGCCAGTAGGCTGACGGATCGCAACATCGGGGTGGGACCGCATGAGAAAATTTCCACATTATCGCGGGACTCCGGCGACAGGCTATCCAACCAGGCCCGGGCCAGGTCAGTGACGTAACCACTGTAGCAGCCGGGATAACCCTGCAAGCTGCTCAGCCGTGACGGGATCCCCCAGTCTTCCAGCAAGGGCATGCTCGCTATGACGCCCTCCGGAATCCCCTTGACCATTATCTGTGAAGGCCGGGAAGTAAACGGAAACGGGATCTCGGAACCCATGATCACAAACGGGCTGAGTTCCTCGCCGCTGTTTTTCATATGTTCTGCCAGGAAAACCATGGGTGGGATACCAACACCGCCACCGAGCAGCAAGGGTAATTTTTTATAGCCCCGCTGTTTGAAGGGCACCCCAATCGGGCCCAGCAGCGGGACGATCTCGCCGGCTTTGCGCAGCGCCAGGCGGGCTGTTCCCTCGCCATGTATCTTGTAAAAGATATCAATCCATCCAGTCGCCGGTGCTGCCCGCATAATCGACATCGGCCGGCGCATGTACAGTTCCGGGTGGCATTGCAGGTGGACGAAGTTGCCTGCCCGGGCATGGGTGGCTGTTTCCGGTGAGTGCAATCTTAACAGGAATTGTTCAGCCGGTAGGGACTGATGCTCAATTACCCTGGCGTTTTCGGAAAAGATGGTTCCGCGTGTGTCCGGATGTTTCATGTTTCGGCCTGTCCGTGTATAAGCTGTCCGGCCACCAGGGTATATGTCACCCTGCCATGTAGCTCCCAGCCGAGGAATGGGCAGTTTTTGCCTGAGCTGGAAATGCTGTCCACGGTCACGGTCCAGCCGGCATCCGGGTCAACAATTGAAAGATCCGCAGCTTGGCCAACGCCCAGGTTGCCTGTCTCAAGTCCGGCAATGGCAGCCGGGTTTGCAGTCAGGCTCCGGACAATGGTGGGCAATTGGGCTGCGCCCTCGCTGGCCAGTTGCAACCCGAGGGGTAGCAAGACGTCAAGGGTCGAGGCCCCCGGTTCCGAGAGGCTGAATGGAACCAGTTTGGCGTCTTTATTCTGGGGCTGATGGTCGGAGCAAATGGCATCTATGATGCCATCCGCCAGACCCTGACGCAGGGCGTCGCGGTCAGTGTGACCGCGCAGGGGCGGGATCAGATAACAATTGCTATCAAAGTCGGCCACGTCGACTTCGGTGAGATAAAGATGGCTGATCCCGACATCTGCTGTAACCGGCAGGCCACGAGATTTTGCCTCGGCGATCATGGGCAGGCTTTGTGCTGAGGACACCCGGCAGAAATGCACACGGCAAGCGGTTTCCTCGATCAATTGCAGGGCCCTCGAAATGGCAATGCTCTCCGCCGTGCCCGGTATACCGGGCAGACCCAGACGCACGCTCATGATTCCTTCATGGACGATACCATTATCACTCAAGCTTTGATCTTCACAGAATAGATGTACGGTCATGTCACAGGAGCTGGCATAGTCAAGTGCGCGGCGCAACACAGCGGAGTTTGAAATCGGCGCAAGGCCGTTACTGAGGCCAATGCAACCTTCCTGTTTCAGGGCATGCATGCGGGCCAGGGATTCACCCTTGAGTGCATGCGTCAGGGCGCCGAGGCAATATACCCGCCCATGACCTTGGGTCATGGCACGTTGATGAATCAGTTCGACCACAGCCGTTGAGTCAATTATGGGGGCGGTGTCCGGTGGGCAAATCACAGAGGTAATACCGCCGCGAGTGGCGGCACGGGTTTCTGAGGCAATGGTGGCAGTTTCCTCACGCCCCGGTTCACCGAGCCTAGCGGAAAGATCGACCAGACCGGGCAAGACCAGCTGCCCCTTTGCGTCCAGCGACAAATCAGGCTTGAAACCTTTGGGTATTTTACCAATTGCCGCGATCTTTCCGTCACGGATATGCAGTTCCATGACCTGGTCAATTCCGTTAGCTGGGTCAATCAGGCGGCCATGCTTGATGCTAATCTGCATCACCATCCCCTGCGCGTGCATCAGAATGACCCATGGTGAGGGCCATGACAGCCATGCGCACGGCGATACCATGGCTGACCTGTTGCAATATCACAGACTGGCTACTGTCAGCGACTTTTGAATCAATCTCGATGCCCCGGTTGATTGGCCCGGGATGCATGACGATGGCATCCGTTTTTGCCAATGCAAGCTTCTCTTCCGTAAGTCCATAGAGCTGGAAGTATTCAGAAGCGCTGGGCAAGAGCGCACTGCGCATCCGTTCCTGTTGCAGACGCAGCATCATGATCACGTCAACTTCTTTCAGGCCTTCAGACATATTGTGATATACATGCACGCCGAGGGTTTCAACATGACGCGGGATCAGAGTCCTTGGGCCAATAACCCGGATCTCGCTTACTCCCAGCGTCGACAATGCGTGTATTTCCGATCGTGCGACCCGGGAGTGCAGAATATCGCCGATGATCGCCACGCGGAGCTCTCTGAAATCCTGTTTGTGCCGACGAATGGTAAACATGTCCAGCATAGCCTGGGTAGGGTGGGCATGCCGCCCGTCACCACCGTTGATGACACTAATATGAGGAGCAACGTGTTTGGCAATAAAATGTGCTGCCCCGCTGTTGGCATGGCGCACCACGAACATGTCACAATGCATGGCTTCCAGTGTACGAAGGGTATCCAGCAGTGACTCACCTTTTTTAGTGGCGGAACTGGAAATATTCAGGTTAAGAATGTCAGCAGACAGACGTTTTGCCGCCAGCTCAAAGGTCGTACGTGTCCGGGTGCTAGGTTCAAAAAACAGGTTGGCCACGGTCTTGCCACGCAATATGGGGACCTTTTTGATGGCGCGATCACCGACTCCTGAGAAGGATTCGGCGTTATCAAGAATATTCAGTAAGAGGGAACGATCCAGACCTTCAATAGTGAGAAAATGTTTCAGACGACCATGTTCGTCTAGTTGGATGTTGTTGCCTGTCATTCCGCCTTTTTTATTTCCAGTGCCAGTGGCTCTGGGCCGGAGAGTTTAACATGTTCATCCGGTTTTAGTGACAATCTTTTTCCTGTCACGTCGGCTGCGACAGGCAGTTCCCGCCCGTCACGATCAACCAGCACGGCCAGAACCACCCGCTTGGGTCTGCCATAATCGAAGATTTCATTGAGTGCAGCACGAATGGTCCTGCCGGTATGCAGCACATCATCCACCAGAATGATTTCCCTGTTATTAACATCGAATGGCAGGTTTGAGGGCTTAACCCTGGGGTGTAAGCCAATTTGGCTGAAGTCGTCCCGGTAAAAAGTAATATTGAGTTGCCCCAGTGGTTTCTTGAGCTGCATCAGTTCATGCAGTTTTTGTGCGACCCAGTAACCGCCGGTATGAATTCCTATCATCAATGCATCTTGACCAGTGATCTTTACCAGTTCAGCAGCCATGGCCTGCAGGCATTTATTAATGTCAAAATTGGTTTCGTTCATGGACAGCTCTTTTTAGCTAGTGAAATTTTTTATTTTGTTCCGGTCAGCCAAGTTTCCAGTATTGCCTGCGCTGCCACAGAGTCAACCTCTCTTTGTTCTCCAGTCCTGGTTTTTGCCTCATATGTCGAGAGGCGTTCATCCACACCAAATACCGGCAACCTGAAACGCCCTTCAAGCTGGCTGGCGAATTTTTCAGCAGCCCGGGTCATAACTTGTGCAGAACCGTCCATAGTCACTGGTATGCCGACGATGATGGCATCCGGTTTCCATTCTTCAAGCAATTGTTCGATCTGTTTCCAGTCGGGACGGTTTTTATGACAGTGAACGATATCCAGGGGTGTGGCAGTACCGGTAAGTGATTGTCCGATTGCTGTGCCGATTCGTTTTGTGCCGTAATCAAAACACAGCAAGGTATTATATTTCACGCATGCCCGACAATATTGGAAAGTTTGCTGAGATCCACACCGGCCAGGGCGGCGGCCTGGGCCCAACGATCTTCAGTTGGGGTATTAAAGATAATGCAATTATCTGAGGGCGCGTTCAGCCAGGCATTGTCTTTGATTTCCTGTTCCAGCTGTCCTGCGCCCCAACCCGCATAACCTAGTGCTACGAGTGTTTTTTCCGGACCACTTCCATCCGCGATGGCCGCCAATATATCTCGCGACGTGGCAATGCCAATGTCTTCGCTGATTTCAATACAATGGTCCCACTTCTGAATGGGATAATGCAGGACAAAACCGCGATCGGACTGAACCGGGCCACCCTGGTAGACCGGCATGTTACGAATCAGGGCATCGTCACTGCTCATGGACATCTGCTGAAAAACATCATTCATAGACAAATCAAGCGGATGATTGATAACAATGCCCATGGCGCCGTCTTCATTGTGGGCACAGATATAGGCAACTGATCGGTAAAAATAGGGATCTGCCAGACCCGGCATGGCAATCAAAAACTGGTTGGTGAGACACATTGATTGCATAATGAATAGTATCTAATCAAATTCCATGATCCACAAGTAAAGACAGGTGGAAATTTGATAGGTTCCGGATTTTTAACGGAACCTGTTGTTTTCAAGGAACTGCCAGGTGCGGGTAATGTGCATGATATCGGTTTCGGCCTTGATATTGTCCGGGAAAGGGGCAAAAGGTGAGGATAGTTCGACAATGCGAATCGCAGCGTCATCGAGTACCCGGGAACCTGAGGTTCTGCGCACGTTGATTTGATTAACAGTCCCATCGGCATTGAGAGCCACATCCAGTATCAAGTTGCCGGACAACTTGTTCCTGCGGGCAGCGTCCGGGTAATTCAGATTGCCGACGCGTTCAACTTTTGCGCGCCAAGCTTCCATATAGGCAGCGTATTTGTATTCTTTGGTACTGGCTGAGATAAATTTACGTCTTGGCCGTTTCGCCCTTTCTTCAAGTTTGCGTTGTATCTCAGCACTGAGAGAAGCAATCTTGAAACTGCTGGTTAGTAATGCGGTTGCACTGGGCATTTCCTTTGTCTCGCTGGATTTTTGTACCGTTTCGCTTTTATTATTTGACGTGCTGTCGACACTGCTTTCGTTGGTTTTCAGGCTTGCTTCCGCTTCCTGCTGCTCGACTGCAAGGTATTGCTCTGTTTCACTGGCATCCTTTTTTTCCGGCGGATTTGGCTTGGCCTGGAACTGCTCACTCTCTGGTGGAGGTGGTGTGCTTGCCTCGGGTGGAGTGGTGATGGTAGCTTTTTGATCCGGAAATGGTGCAGGTAATGGTGTTGCAGGACTCAGTTTTTCTTCTGTATCACCACCACCTTCGAGATTGGCCTGGGCAAGAAATTCTGCATCTTTCGGTAATTTGCTTTTTTGCTGTACGAGAACAATCTCCATAGTTTCGTATTTTGGGTGCATGATTTCTTCGCTGGAAAAAGTCACACCCAAGATCACAATACCATGGGCAATGATTGCAAGGCATAATGTGAGGCTGAGCCTGTCAACCGGGGTAATCTGTGGTTTGATTCTCTCGGGTGATTGTGCTGGCATGCCGGAATTTAAAATGATTAATTGTCCATATCGGACGAGTGAATTTTGTCTATGGTTTCCATGAGGTCTCTGGCAATATCGATTGAAAAGATTTTATCAAGTTCCCGAATGCAGGTGGGGCTTGTAATATTTATCTCTGTCAGATAGTCACCAATCACATCAATACCTGTGAAATAGAGACCATTTTCCCGTAGAAAGGGTGCAATTGCCTCACAGATTTCACGATCACGGTTACTGAGTTCAACTCCTTTGCTGTTGCCACCAGCGGCAAGATTGCCTCGGTTCTCACCGGTTAACGGGATACGGGCCAGTGCATAAGGTACCGGCTCACCATTAATGAGCAGAATTCGTTTGTCCCCATTACGGATCTCCGGAATAAATTTCTGCGCCATGGCAAAACGTATTCCATATTGGGTCAAGGTTTCGATTATGACATTCATGTTGGTGTCGTGTTTCCTAACCCTGAAAATGGAAGCACCTCCCATACCGTCTAGAGGTTTCAGGATCACATCTTCATGATCATAGATAAAAGCTCGTATCTGGTCGGCATCACTGCTGGTCAATGTCGGGACAATAAATTCGGGGAACCAGTTAATAAACAATTTTTCATTGAAATCGCGCAATGATGCCGGGTCATTGATAACGGTAACGCCCGAGTCTTGCGCAATCTCCAGAATCTGGGTTGCATGAATGTACTGCAGGTCAACAGGGGGATCCTTGCGCATAAGAATGATATCCAGATCCTCAAGAGGTGTGGTGATAGCTTCTTTCATTTCAAACCAGCCTGAGGGATCATCCCTGACGCGGAGTTTGCACATTGTGCCCAGTGCTTCGCCATCCCGCAGTAGCAGATCATTTTGTTCGAGGTAATAATTTTCCCAACCCATGGACTGGGAAGCAAGCAGCATCGCAAAGGAACTGTCCTTTTGGATCTTTATATCACGTATAGGATCCATGATTATGCCCAGCTTCATACGATCACCCGCAACGCCCGAGGTTGAAGAAAATCAAGGATGCAGAACATGTCCCTGACAGTTAAGATTGGAATCTAAGCTGACTACTATACCACTGTATTCATGTCTATAAACCGTATAAGAATTACCACGAGGGAAAGCCCCCTGGCCTTATGGCAGGCCGAGCATGTCCGAGCAGAGCTCATAAAGTGCCATACAGGACTTGAGGTTGAACTGATTGGAATCACTACGCAGGGGGATATTATTCTGGACAATCCACTCATGGAAGTTGGCGGCAAGGGTCTGTTCATCAAGGAGCTGGAACAGGTGATGCTGGATGGAAACGCTGACATCGCAGTGCATTCCATGAAAGATGTCACTATTGATTTTCCACCTGGTTTGTCACTACCTGTCGTCATGCAGCGTGAAGACCCCCGGGATGTCCTGATATCAAATAAATATGATTCACTTGACGATTTGCCGGAAGGAGCCGTGATTGGCACATCAAGTCTGCGCAGGCAATGCCAGTTAAGGTCGCATCGCCCGGACTTCAGGATCACTACATTAAGGGGTAATGTTGGAACACGCCTGAGGAAACTGGACGAGGGCCAGTACGATGCCATCGTCCTTGCCTCGGCTGGTGTGACAAGACTCGGTCTTACGGGTTTGGTGAAACAATATATTCCTGTGGATGTGATGCTTCCTGCAGTGGGCCAGGGGGCGATCGGCATCGAAACGCGGTCTGGGGATGAAGATGTTATTGCCTTAATCAGTCCACTGTCAGATACCCTGACTACTACTCAAATACGGGCAGAAAGGGCGTTCAGTAAAAAACTTTATGGTGGATGTCGTTTGCCGATTGCTGCCCTTGCCACTATCGAGGCGGATACATTATTTATGAGCGGACTGGTCGGCGAAGTTGATGGCAGTAGGGTAATCTCCGGCCATATTCAGGGTCCGGTGAAAGAAGCCGTTTTATTGGGCGAACAACTCGGAGAGAGCTTGCTGGAACAGGGAGCGGACGAAATTCTGCGCAAGCTGCTGAATGACTGAAAGGCAGAGCGAATTCAAAGTCCTTGTTACCCGGCCGCGACACCAGGGGGAATCTCTATGTGCAGAGATAGAGCGGATCGGTGCAAGAGCGATCAATTTTCCACTGATTGAAATAGTACCACTTACGGAGAACAGGGAAACAGTCAGGCATTTATCAGAAAATCCGGATTGCGATTTGCTGATTTTTATCAGTCAAAATGCAGTTGCACATGCAGTCGAAATGCTTGGCGGGGATATTTCCCATATTGCTGAACTGCCAATTTATGCCGTCGGTCAGGCCACCGCCAGAATGTTACATCAGGCCGGAATTAAGCAGGTCCATGCTCCAGTGACCGGGTCTGACAGTGAGTCACTGCTGGAGTTGCCCGGTTTGCAGGCGAACCAGATAAACGCAAAAAAAATCATGATAATTCGCGGATATGGCGGCAGGGAACACTTGGCGGATACGCTCAGGGAGCGGGGTGCGGAAGTAAATTATGTTGAAGTTTATCATCGCAAACCCGCAGTTTATGATCAGGCTATGCTGGAAAAGATTTTTGGTGTCGACAGGCCAGATTTGATTGTAATTACCAGTGGCGAAAGTCTGCAAATCCTCTTTGATATGCTAATCTCCGGGGGAAAGCATGACATGCTGGCTACACCACTGGTGCTGCTTGGAAAACGTATGTCGGAACTGGCAGATTCTCTCGGTTTTAGCGGAAAACGTTTAATAGCAGATGAAGCCAATGACACCGGGTTGACAGCAGCAGTCAAGAAGCTGATGGAGCTAATCAGAAATGAGTGATGCAAATACAGAGAATAAGAAAGGCAATGAAACAATGAAAGATCTGGTAAAAATACCCGATCCTAATTTTGCCGAAATAAGTAAACGTTTTGTTTTTCTACTCAAGCTTGTAATCGGCTTCTTCCTGATCAGCATCATATTAATTTTGTCTGCCAGCTACTATATGCAACGTCAAATCCATGCAGTCTCGGATTCAATCAGTAGTAATGCTGATATGACAAGAGCAATAAACTCTGCGATTGAAAGCAATACAAAACAGCTTCGCTCAGAACTGGAACAATTACGTATTCAGCAACTTGAAAATGGAGATTCTCTCGCCAGGCTCTACCAGAAGTTCCCCAAGGATAATCTCGAATGGGCACTGGCTGAGACAGAATATCTTTTGATTATTGCCAATCAGCGTCTGTTGCTGGAAAAAGATGTCGCCACAGCCATTGCTGCCATGACAGCTGCCGACAACAGACTGAAAGATCTAGGTGATCCGGCACTGATACCGGTCAGGGAACAACTGGCTGCAGATATCAATGCACTGCGGGCAGTAAACATTGTAGATAACACTGGCCTGGCTATATACCTAGCAGATCTCATTGAGCGCTCAGATTCTCTGCCTCTGAAAGCCATGAAACCTGATGCTGCTGCAGGCAACGGTAAAACCGATCAAACACAGGTGCAAGAAAGTCAGGATAAAAGCTGGCGTGATATACCTGCAATCATCTGGAATGAGCTCAAGGGCATGGTAGTAGTCAAACGCTCAGGCGAAACCCGCCAGGCCTTATTATTGCCTGATCAGGAATACTTTCTTTATCAGAATATGAGATTGGAGCTTGAAAATGCACGGCTGGCGGTATTAAGACGTGATACTGATAACTTGCAAGCATCGGTCAGCCTGCTGCTTGCATGGATTCAGGAATATTTTGATCCGAGCAATGCTGCAGTCAGTAATATTGTGACCACCCTTGAAAAAATGCAAACACTGAAACTAGATCCAAAAATTCCTGATATCAATTCATCGCTTGAAACACTAAGGGCGTTTATGCGTGAACAAAATTCAGGCTAAATTGAAAACGGTATAATTGATCAGTGAAGCCTCTCATTGTATTAATAATTGCCATAGCAATTGCCGCTGCAGTAGGCATCATCGCTGTCAGTGATTCCGCTAACATATACATCACTTTTTCAGATTGGACTATCCAGTCGTCCCTCGTGTTGTTCATTATTATTATTATCCTTGCATTTATTGTTATCTATTTTTCATTACGCGCGTTGTTCCGGATGTGGAATATGCCGGGAAATTTGCGGCGCTGGCGCAAACAAAGAAGCCAGCGTTTATCCGAGAGATATCTAAGTAAAGGCTTGCTGTCACTGGTTGAGGGAAACTGGAAATCAGCGGAAGCAAACTTGGTCAAGGGTGCGAAATATTCTGAATCACCGTTAATTAATTACCTTTGTGCAGCGAGAGCAGCCCAGAGAGAAGGCCGTATTGATAAACGCGATCATTACATCAGTCTGGCCCATACTGATGACCCCAATTCGCAGGTTGCCATTGGTCTGACTCAGGCGGAGTTACAGATTAACCAGAAGCAGACCGAGCAAGCACTGGCCACACTGATGAACCTGCATCAGCAGGAGCCTGACCATGGCCGTGTCAATTTAATGCTATTAAAGACCTACACTGAACTTGAATCATGGCGGGAAGTACTTGCCTTGTTACCTAGCCTGCAAAAATCGGGGTTACTGCCAAAGGAAAATATTGTAGCAACACAGCTCAAGGCCTATGCTGGTTTGATGAAAAAGGCGGGCACCCAGTCAGATAGGGAAGGCCTGGAGTCCATCTGGCAAAAAACCCCCAGGAACCTGAAAAAGGAATTGCACCTGCTTGAAGTCTATACGTCAGAAAAAATAATTTTTAACGATACTGAGAACTGTGAATCTTTGCTCAGGAAGGCGCTTAAGGACAGATGGGATCAGAATATCCTTCGATTATATGGTCTCGTTGAGGGGAAAGACGCTGCAAAACAACTGGCGTTTGCTGAAAGTCTCTATTCGAGTCATGCACGTGATCCGGTTTTGTTACTGACGTTGGGGAGGTTGAGTATGCGAAATGGCTTGTGGGGCAAGGCAGCCAGCTACCTCAAGGACAGTATTCAAATAGAACCCTTGCCGGAAACCTACAGGGAGTTTGCCCGCTTGCTTGAGCGGCAGGGTGATTACGCTGCAGCATCAAGCTACTATCAACATGGTCTTGTACTTGCAACCACGACCCAGCAGGAACAGGCCAGGTTGATTGGCAGAGGTGAAAAACATTAATGCTGGTTACTTGCCGCCGCTGGTCTGGGTGGCAAACTCAAAAGAGTCCGAATAAATAAATTCTTCTGACAGACCGCGTCCGGTGAAATTATCAACCACTGCATGGACCATGGGTGGTGGGCCGCAGGCATAGACTTCAAACGGTGAGAGATCGCTGAAATCATCCAATACGGCCTCGTGGACCAGCCCGGTTCTACCTTGCCAGATATCGGATTGTCTGGGCTCCGAGAGAACTGGTATGTAGCGCAGAGTTTTCATCTTCATTGCCCAGGACTCGGCCAGTTCGTGGAGATAAAGATCAGCTTTTGAGCGGGCGCCCCAGTAAAAATGCACTTCCCGATCAAGCTTCTTGTGCTGAATGTTTTCAACGATACTTTTTACCGGGGCAAAACCAGTGCCGCCCGCAATCATGATGATTGGCCGTGAAGATTCTTCCCTCAGGAAAAAGCTGCCCAAAGGGCCTTCAAATCTTAACAGGGATTTCTCCCTGAGCTTGTTGAATGCATATTCCGAGAACACGCCGCCGTCATAATGTCGGATATGTAATTCCAGGTAATTATCATCCTGCGGTGAATTGGCAAGGGAGAAAGATCGGCGTTTGTTTCCTTTCATCAGGATATCAATGTATTGGCCTGCCAGAAACTGCAGGCGCTCACTTGAGGGTAGTTTCAGGTAAAGTCTGACTACGTCGTGGTTTAACTTTTCAATCTTGTTTACCCGGCAGGGCAACTTGCGGATTACCAAATCACCCACGGCCTCAATCTGGCGACATTCGATACTAAGATCAGAGCGAGGTATCGCCTGGCAAAACAGGGCATAACCTGAGGACTTCTCTTCATCTGTGATACCAGTCAGGGGAACATCGGTATATTCAATCTGACCCTCTAGCAGTTTTCCCTTACAGTTACCACAGGCACCGTTTCTGCAGCCATAAGGCAATCCGATACCTTCGCGCAATGCTGCAGAAAGCACTGTCTCATCTTTTTCTGCAGTGAAGGATTTTTTATCAGGTTCGATAGTAATCTTGAAACTCATGAATCATCCGGTTGATAAATAAAATCAGGTGATAACAGGGCAGGTCAGGTAATGCTTGGAATGCTTCTGGCACTGCTCAACCAGGCAAGCAAGGGCATCCACTGTTCCCTGTCATACACTGTTTTTGACGGGGCCAGTTCAAAAATAGTCATGCCCTTCTCTGCTGCATGAACGTAATTCTGACTGGCACGTAGCATGGTCATGTATGGGACCTTCGACCCATTCGGTAGTTTCAATGTTTCCAGATAGTATTCCAGCTTTACGCCAGATAATGTATCTTCTCTGACCCGGTTAGCCACAGTTGCAAGCTTTACCTTGCGGTTGATCTCTCTTCTTTTCTCTATCAGTTCCCGTAAAAAACGTTCTGCCGCACGTACATCAATGGCAGAAGGCATCATCGGCATAATAATTGTCTGCGCGGCCCTGGTTATGCTCACCAGTTTGTTGTCGTGAATTGCCGCCGGCGAATCAATCACCAGAATTTCGGTATCACGATTAATCTCCAGTTCGTTGCTGTGCATTGCTGCCAGTTCAATCTTTGCCAGGTAATCGGGCCTTGCTGCCAGCCAGTCAGTGCTGCTTCCCTGCGGATCACAGTCAGCCAGTGAAACCTTTTTTCCTTGCATGGCAAACCAGCCAGCTATATTGGTTGCCAGCGTGGTTTTACCGCAACCGCCCTTGGGGTTTAGTATCAAAATGCTACGCATGATTTGTTCTGTTGTTTAAATCTATTGTCTAGCCGCTTTCTCTCTTTTTTCCATCAGGACGTGGATAAGCGGTCTCATGATGATTTGCATCGCAAAAAGATTTTTACCGGATGGTACCACGATGGTATTGGGACTCGACATGAACGAACCGCCCAGCATTTCCAGCAAGTAGTGGAAATCCACATTGATTTTTTTCAGGTTGCTGATGTGAATGATTGTATAACTCTGGTCGTTAGTCGGGATTTCCAGTGCTGCGAACGGGTTAGCTGTATCAACCGTCGGTACTCGTTGAAAATTAACATCCGTACGGGAAAACTGTGGTGTGATGTAATGCGTATAGTCATACATGCGGCTCAAAATCAAATGAGTTGCATCTTCTGCGCTGTAACCCCTGACTGCCTTGTCACGATGAATTTTCTGTATCCATTCAAGGTTGATAATTGGTGCGACACCGATCAAAAGATCCACATATTGGGCTACGTTAACTGTATCAGTCACCACACCACCATGCAGGCCTTCGTAAAACAGCAGGTCGGTATTTTCCGATAGTTGTTCCCAGGGGGTCAGTGATCCGCGTGGTGAACCATGCTGCGCGGCCTCTTCCTCGTTGTGAATATAGTAGCGGCGTTTCCCAGTTCCAAATTCTGAATATTCCCTGAACAATGCTTCCAGTTCCTCGAACAGATTACCTTCTGGCCCAAAGTGCGTGACATTTCTTCCCTCTTTTTCCGCTGCTGCAACAATATTGTCCATTTCATGCCGGTTGTAACGATGGAAACAATCGCCCTCGATAATCGCGGGCACAATCCCCTCGCGCCGAAAGATTTGCTCAAACGCCGCCTTGACACTGGTTGTCCCGGCGCCGGAGGAACCGGTAACTGCTACAATCGGATGTTTTACAGACATGAATGGTATTTTGTAGATATTAACCCGTAAATTCAGGGGCAACATTGTAACAGTAACCCGTCCAGATTCAGTTACCAATTTGATAAAAAGCTAACAAATACCCTCACTTATGGTTAAATAAGCTGTAAATTAGGGTTCAGACTGATGGGAAAACAGCCTAAAGATACACATTTATATCTGCGTTTACTGCGCTATGTCAGGCCTTATTGGCGGCTGTTTGTGGTCTCTGTGTTGGCCATGATCATTGTAGCTGCCACCGATCCGGCACTGGCTTCCTTGCTTAAACCCATGCTGGATGGCGCTTTTGTAGAAAAAGATCCCGAGACTATCCGTATCATTCCCCTGTTCCTCATCGGTATTTTCCTGTTACGTGGTATAGCAACTTTTATTGGTGGCGCATCCCTGCACTGGGTGGCTAATAAAGTCATCATGGATGTTCGCAACGATATGTTCAATCGCCTGCTGATCCTGCCCAGCCGCTATTATGATCAGCATAACAGTGGTGCCTTGATATCCCGGTTTACCTATGACGTGACCCAAATCCGCGATGCCAGTACCACGGCCATCACCATATCAATTCGTGACAGCCTTTCGGTGATCGGCCTGTTGGGCTGGATGCTTTATATCAACTGGAAACTGACCTTGCTGTGCCTGATATGTGCACCGGTAATCACCTTCATTGTCAGCGTCATCAGGAAACGGTTGAGAAAAATGGGGCGCAAGGTTCAGGCGTCCATGGGTGATATCAATCATATTCTTAATGAGTCAATCCAGAATCATAAGCTTGTTAAACTTTTCAACGGTCAGATACATGAGTCGCAGCGTTTTTATGATGCCAATAATAATAACCGTAAGTTTATGATGAAGTTTGCCATAGCGGCCGTTGCCAGTAGCCCTTCGGTTCAATTGATAACCGCCGTTGTTTTGGCCCTTGTTGTTTATATAGCCACCTTGCAGGCATCCGCTGGCGCCATCACGGTCGGTGAATTCGGATCATTCATAGCTGCAATGGTCATGATCATGACCCCAGTGAAACGGCTGGTTGCCCTCAACGAACATTTGCAGAAAGGGCTGGCTGCCTGCGAAAGTATTTTTGAATTACTGGATCAACCACCGGAACGGGATGCCGGTTCCAGCCGTGCACAGCGTATCAAGGGTGATATTGAATTCCGGGGGCTTTCCTTTCGCTACAATCCGGATGATCGCAAGGCGCTCAGTAATGTGTCCTTGCATATCCGGCCCGGCGAGACTGTGGCCTTGGTCGGCCAGTCCGGCAGTGGCAAGACCACTATTGCCAGCCTGATCCCGGCCTTTTACCCGGTTACCGAAGGTGAGATCCGGCTGGACGGTGTCGATATCAGGGACTACACGCTGGCGTCGTTGCGCGCCAACATTGCTCTGGTTAGTCAGGACGTGGCTCTGTTTAATGACACCTTGAGAAACAATATTGCTTACGGCGGTATGAAAAATGCGACGGATGAGCAGGTTCGGCATGCGGCCGAAGTAGCCCATGCCTGGGAGTTTATTGAAAAGATGCCGGAGGGCCTGAATACTGTCATTGGCGAGAAGGGGCAGCGACTCTCCGGTGGGCAGCGCCAGCGGCTGGCCATAGCGCGGGCGATACTTAAGGATGCTCCGGTCCTGATCCTGGACGAGGCCACCTCGTCACTGGACACCGAATCCGAGCACCATATCCAGGAGGCGCTCGATACGATCCGCCAAGGCCGGACCTGCATTATTATCGCCCACCGCCTGTCAACGATTGAGAATGCTGATCGGATCCTGGTGATTGATCAGGGCCAGGTTGTTGAGGCCGGTACCCATGATGAACTGATTTCCAATGAAGGCGCCTATGCGCGCCTGCACCGGACCAATTTTGCCGGTACCGTCCACTAGTATCCTCGCCAACAGGTGTTTAACTGGCTGCTGGCCGGAACCGCTTTACGCATGTTTTTAATTCAGTAAGCTTGTCGGTTTTTGAGCCATAACGTGCCTCAATGTAGAGCCGGGTAATCTCAGCAATCCTGCCGTCATAACGCTTGAGTTTCCGGCCGGCCCGGCGCGAGAAATCCATTGGCCCCTCGTGCGGCAGGCGCCGGATTCCGCGTTTTGCCAGCTTGCGGCAAAAGCGATCATAGAGCTGTCTAGAAGGATCCCTGGCCCCGCGATAGTGGCGAAACAAACCAAAACTGATAACAGCCAGCATCAGGGCGACGGTGCCGACGATCCCCAGGATCAGTTTGGTTAGCTCCTGTCGTTTCAGGCCTATCTTTTTAAACAGGCTGTCCTGTCGCTGTGGCCCGTAGCTAATCACCCACTGGTTCCACTGGTTGTTAATATTGTCCCAGGTATTATGCAGGTTTCGCCACAGGCTGCGGGTAAATTCGTTTCCGGAGAACACCATGGGTAAGTCAAATACGGCATTGGGTAGTGCGTTTTCGATCCCCTGCTCTACTCGTGCCGGCGACACTGCCGTGGTGGGATCAATCCTGACCCAACCTTCCTCGGCGAGCCAGACTTCGGTCCAGGCATGGGCGTTGCGCTGATAGACGATGAAATAATCACCAATCGGGTTATAGCTTCCGCCCTGGTAACCGGTGACGACCCGTGCCGGGATGCCGGCGGCCCGCATAATTACGGCAAAGGCTGATGCGTAGTGTTCACAGAAACCCTGACGGGTATCAAACAAAAAATCATCGACCGGATCCCCGGGTAATGCAGGTGGAGACAAGGTGTAAATAAAACGTTCCTCGGTGAACCAGCGCAGGGCGCGTGCAATCACTTCTGCCGGTGTCGATGCTTCCCGTGCCCATTGCTCGGCCAGCGCCCGGGTTTTCGGGTGAAAACCCCGGAACATTTGCAGGCTGCGTTGCAACTCACGCGGGCCGGAAGACGCCAGCCGGTAATCCTGAGTAGAAAGGGCCGCATAACGGAAACGATTCTTGACCGGTTTACGGGTGATCACCTGGTGAGCATCTGCCAGCATTGCCCGGTCCGGGATCGTACTGGGCATCTCCAGGGTATAGAGCCAGCGCTGATTGGTGGCTTCCAGGGTAATGGTGTAGGCAATACTGTCAGCCGACTCTTGCAGTCTGGCAGGGGGGTCTAGATTGGTCAGTCGGCGCCGCCAGGCCCGGCCATCCATGTAGGTAAGTACCGGCCCGCGCCAGTAAAGCGAAGATTTCGGTGGGGCATCAGCGTCCTCGAATTCAACCCGGAAAGCGATGTCGTTCGACTGGATCAAGCGGCTAATACTGCCGGGTGTCATGACATCGTCTACACCAGTCAGGCCCCGAATGGCATCGTCCGGCATGCCCCACAACGGCCCATTAATACGTGGGAACAGTAAAAACAGGATTAGCATTACCGGTAAAGCCTGACACAGGAGCTGCACAGCCATCGTAATCCGTTCGCCGGTCTTGAGGGTATGCTTTCTGTCATTAAAACTGATTAGTCCCGCGATGATGATCAGCAACGTGATCATCATATACGCGGCTGTTAACAGGGTCTGGGAATAAAAGAAGTTGGTAATGATGATGAATAATCCTAGGAAGGTTGAGATATAAAAATCCCGGTCGACATGTGTTTCGAGTATTTTAAAACCGGTTAACAGCAGCAAGAGGGCGGTACCGGCATCCCTGCCTACCAGTGTCTGATAGTAAGCATGTATACTGATAACCCCGGCGAACATGAGGATAATACAGATTGCTCTCAGCCCCAGGTTGCCGCTGGCAGGTAGCGGCCAGCCCCTGACGGCACAACCCAGGCGCCAGGCAATGAGCAGAAAGGGACAAAGAATAAGCCACACTGGCGTATGCAGGGCGTGTGGCAGGATACTCATCCCAACTCCGGCCGTAAGCCAGTAAATTTCCTGTTTTTCCAGTTGCTGTGCCGGTTTACTTTCGGTCATGCGCAATCCCGAACAAGGCGAGGGCCTTGAGACAGGCCTCACGGTGGGCCGGTCCATGACCACGGGCGGATGAATATTCAGCCGGCAGCACCAGGGAATATCTTCTGCCCGATCGATCCGCATCCAGCAGCCAACGGCACAGCTGCGAGAGTTTCTCTTCCAGGGACAGGGCCTGAAGTCCAGGATCGTCCCAGCTCAGCGTGAGTTCTTGATCACCACTGCCATCGAAGCGTTTGATTAGGAGTGGTTGTTCCCTGGCCACCGCTTTCCAGGCAATGTTGCGGATGGAATCGCCGGGGTAATAGCGCCGAAACCCGGAAAAATCATGGTTGCCGTTGTCCACTCCTACATCGCATTGAGCGCCACCGGCTTGTCCCGGTGGCAGAGGTAATGCCCCTATAGGCCGGGGATAGATAATACAGTGCAAGCCGGGATCAAAGCTGGCCCAGGCACGAAACAGCCCCAGTGGATAACTGGTAAACAAGGTGACGCCGGGTAGGATCAGGCGTCCCCGTCGGGTTGGCAATATGGCGAGTTCCACTTCGGTCCAGTGGTCGGCAGGGACGTCCGTTACGATCGGGGCAGGCAAACCCTCTGCGCCTGTCCTGCGAGCCTGGATCTGAATACCCAGCCGCTGCTGTGCACCATGATTATCCAGAATCAAGCGGAAGCGGGCCGGGTCACCGGCAAAAACCGGTTCCGGCATAACGCCCCGTATGACCAGGCCCCTGAGGTTACGGTAAGTATGAATCAGGGCGACCAGAAACAGACTGGCCAGCAGGAACGTCAGCATAAACGCCATGTTGTTGTTGTAGTTGATGGCTCCCAGCAACATTGTTAATAACAGGCAGGAAAAGAAGATACCTTGCCGGGAGGGTAGAACATAAACCCGCTGTTGTTTCAGGCCAGCATCCGGTTCGACCCCGGGGGTTATGGATTGATTCAGGCGTTCGAGGACAAAGGCGTCCGGCATGCCGTCTCAGGGAATGGGTACCCGTTTGATCAACAGTGCTGCCGGTTCCTCGGCTTGTCGGTCATTTTCCTCGAGGCTACTGAGGCGATGACTGATCACACTGGGTAAGATGGCCTGAATATGCTCCGGCAAGATTTGCCGGTGACCATCCATCAAGGCCCAGGCCCGGGCGGCGTGCAATATGGCCAGCCCGGCTCGAGGCGACAGACCATGGCTGAATTCGTGACTTTTGCGACTGTATTCCAGCAAGTCTTGTAGGTAGTCCAGGATGGCCGGCGCCGCATGAATGTTATCGCAGAGGTACTGGATATCGAGCAGGCGTTCGGGAGTGATAACCGTGCCTGCCTCCTTCAGCAGGATGCGCCGATCACGACCCATGAGCAATTCTCGTTCCGCCGCATTATCGGGATAGCCCAGCTTGATGCGCATCATGAAACGGTCGAGCTGGGATTCGGGCAAGGGAAATGTCCCCACCTGGTTCGAGGGATTCTGGGTGGCAATGACAAAGAATGGTTTTGCCAATACCCGGGTTTCTCCCTCCACGGTGACCTGCTCTTCTTCCATGGCTTCAAGCAGGGCACTCTGGGTTCTCGGTGTTGCCCGGTTTATCTCATCGGCCAGGATAATCTGGTTGAAGATTGGACCGGGATGAAATGTAAACGACGACGTGTCCCGGCTGTAGACGGAAACCCCGAGTATATCGGCCGGCAGCAGGTCGCTGGTAAACTGGATCCTTTGAAAAGCCAGCCCCAGGATATTGGCGAGGACATGTGACAGGGTTGTCTTGCCAACACCTGGCAGGTCTTCGATCAGCAAATGCCCGCGGGCAAACAGGCAAGCAAGCGCCAGGCGAATGACATCTTCCTTGCCCAGGATGATCTGTCTGGCAGCATCGATAATGCAATCAATCTCTTCCTGGATGCCGGATACCTGAAGTTTTTCACGAGCTGTGCTCATCTGCTGTTCCTTGGTTGCTGGGTATCTCGATGCCCACTAGCGGGTGCCGGACATCAGTCGCCGGCAATGGTCATTGTCTCAATCAGAACGGAACCGGTGAGGATGTTGCCACGGTGATCCACATCATTGCCAATGTCTATGATATTCATATACATGTCTTTCAGATTACCCGCAACGGTGATTTCTTCGACAGGGTACTGAATTTCACCATTTTCTATCCAGAATCCGGAAGCGCCTCTGGAATAATCCCCCGTGACCTGGTTCACACCGAAACCAATCATGTCAGTGACCAGCAGGCCGCGATTCATCTTTCTGATCAGTCCGGGTAGATCCTGATCCCCGGTTTCAATAATGAGGTTATGTACGCCGCCCGCGTTACCGGTAGGCTGCATACCGAGTTTCCGGGCGGAGTAGGTGCTGAGAACATAGCCTTCTATGACACCAGCCTTGACGATGTCCCTGGCGTGGGTGGCAAGCCCGTCATTATCAAAGGCAGCACTGCCCAGTGCTTTTTTCAAATGGGGTTGTTCGTGGATGCGCAGGTGTTTTGGGAACACCTGCTTGCCCAGTGAATCCAGCAGGAAACTGGCACGGCGATAGAGACTACCCCCGGATATGGCGGTAATGAATGCCGAGAACAGTCCTGAAGCGACCGGTGCTTCGAAGATCACCGGAACGTTGCGAGTGCTCAGTTTTCTGGCGCCCAGTTTGCTGACGGTACGTCTCGCGGCCTCTTCGGCAAGTGCCTTGATGCTTTGGAGATCGTTCGCGTCCCGGCATTTACTATACCAGCCATCGCGCTGCATCTTGCCCTGTTCTTCCGCGATCATGGTGCAATCTATGGTATGGACCGACCACTTCCAGCCACCGGCAAAGCCATGGGAGTTGCCATAGGCCTGGGTACCAGAGTAGGTGTTGATCATCACGCCGTCGGAGTTATTGATTCGTTTATCAACACCGTAGGCAATAGCCTCACACTCCAGTGCCTGTTCCATGGCCTTATCGGGTGAAATATTCCATGGATGGTACAAGTCGAGATCAGGAGTATCAGTGGCCATGAATTCCGCGTCTGCCAGACCGCAATGTGGATCTTCGCTGGCGAAACGGGCAATTTCACAGGCAGCATGTACAGTTTCTTTCAGTGCTTTGTCGGTAAAATCCGAGGTGCTGGCACTGCCTTTGTGTTTTCCCATATACACGGTCACGCTGAGGCCCTTATCGCGTTCATGTTCTATTTTTTCAACTTCTCTCTCGCGGACGGTGACAACCAAGCCCGTACCGGAGCCGGCATCGGCTTCAGCGGCACTCGCACCTTGATTAAGCGCTTCATCAATAGTTCGCTGTATCAATGGAATCAGATCGTTATTTGCTTTATCGAGTTCGGGCATGGATTGATACTGCTGCAAAAAAGGAAGCATCTTAACATCCCTGTTTGAAATAAGTAGGCCGACAGGGGCGAATTGAATTTGGTAAAATCAGTCTATGGATGTTTCTCCAATTCTTGATTCTCTCAATGCTGCACAACGCGAAGCGGTTGCTGCCGAGAACAGTAATATTCTTGTCCTCGCAGGTGCCGGCAGCGGTAAAACCCGGGTACTGGTTCATCGGATTGCCTGGTATATCCAGACCGGGCAGGCCACACCGTTTGGCATAATGGCGGTCACTTTTACCAACAAGGCGGCGGCCGAAATGCGCGGGCGCATTGAAACACTCCTGCAGCAACCGGTGGGAGGCATGTGGGTGGGCACCTTTCATGGACTCGCTCATCGCCTGCTCAGGGCCCACTGGCAGGAGGCCGGATTGCCCCAGAGTTTCCAGATACTGGACAGTGATGATCAATACCGCACGATCCGCCGGGTGATTCGGGGCCTGGAGCTGGACGAGGCGCAGTTTCCACCGCGCGAGGCACAGTGGTTTATCAATGCTCGCAAGGATGATGGCCTGCGACCCGGGCATATCGATGACATGGGCGATCACACCCTGCATCAGATGATACGCATTTACAGGACCTATCAGGATACCTGTGAACGTTCAGGTCTGGTGGATTTTGCCGAATTGCTGTTGAGGGCCCACGAACTATTCCGTGATCAAAAAGAAATCCTGCAACATTACCAGCAGCGCTTCAGGTTCATCCTGGTGGACGAGTTTCAGGACACCAACGCCCTTCAATATGCTTGGCTGCGGCTTCTGGCCGGTAACGAGAACTTCCTGTTTGCCGTGGGTGATGATGATCAGTCCATTTATAGCTGGCGCGGTGCCCGGGTCGAAAACATGCAGTGTTTTGAAAAAGATTTTGCCAATACCCGCCTGATTCGGCTGGAACAGAACTATCGTTCGACAGCAACCATACTGAACGCGGCCAATACACTGATTGCCAATAATAACGCCCGGCTTGGAAAAGAACTCTGGACCGAGGGCGATGATGGGGAAAAGATTAGTCTCTACACAGCGTTTAACGAGCAGGAGGAGGCCCGCTTCATCGTTGAGCAGATAATTTCCGATTACAACACACACGGTCGTTATAAGGATCACGCGATCCTGTACCGTGTCAGCGCCCAGTCCCGGGTCATTGAAGAAGCATTGATGCGGACCAGTATTCCCTACCGTGTGTATGGGGGCATGCGTTTCTATGAACGGTCCGAGATCAAGGACGCGCTGGCCTATCTCAGGCTGGCGACATTCCGGGACGACGATGCTTCTTTCGAACGTATTATTAACACGCCACCCCGTGGTATTGGCCAAAGGACGATGGGAGAACTGCGGGGGATTGCCAAGAAAAATAATTCCTCGCTATGGTCGGCTGCCAATCACCTGCTGGAACATAAGCTGCTGAATACCCGAGCACTGAATGCCCTGCAGGTATTTCTCAACCTGATGGCACAAATCGCAGAGTCGAACAAGGGACTGCCCCTGGATGAAATCTTGGATAATGTCATCAGGCGCAGCGGTCTGATTGAACATTACAAGAAAGAAAAAGGTGAAAAAGGTCAGGCCCGTATCGAAAACCTGGAAGAACTAGTCACAGCCGCCGGAGAGTTTGAAGTCGGCGATGATGCCGAAACCATGGAACCACTGCAGGCCTTCCTCGCCCACGCAGCATTGGAAGCCGGAGAAACGCAGGCCAGTGCCTATTCAGACTGTGTCAGTCTCATGACTCTGCATTCAGCCAAGGGGCTTGAGTTTCCCCATATCTACCTGGTTGGCATGGAAGAAGGACTTTTCCCACATCAGCGATCCAGTGAAGACTTGGTGCAACTCGAGGAGGAGCGACGCCTGTGTTATGTGGGTATCACCCGCGCACAAAAAAGCTTGGTACTCTCCTATGCCGAGCATCGTCGCCTGCATGGTTCGGATTACTATCCCCAACCGTCCCGGTTTATCCGCGAACTGCCGGCGGAAGCCATTGAGGAGATTCGCCTGGGTAAAAACGCTGTGCCATCAACACTGTTTGGAAAAAATAATAACGACAGCGATTGCGGTTTCAATCTTGGCCAACGCGTGCAACATGCCAGGTTTGGTGAGGGTGTGATTCTTAATCTTGAGGGAACGGGGGGCAATACAAGAATTCAGGTTAACTTTGAGCAGGTTGGTAGCAAGTGGCTGGTTGCCGCCTATGCCAACCTGCAGGCCAGTTAATCAACTCCATGAAAAAAAGCCTCCTATCGGCTTTGTTGAGATCAACCTTGTTGGCAAATGCCACTGCCGAGAATACCGATAGCAAGATAGTCGTAAATGACTTACTCAGAGTTTTCATATAGTCCTCCATGATTATTTTTTGCATGCAATGGATTTGACAAGGCAGGAAGGTCAGGTTCACATCAAGTAAATTGATCTTTTAAATGAAGTTAATAAATTTAGTTTATTAAAATACACCTGACAAAAAAGAAGGGCCTTGTTAAATTAAGGCCCTTACTGCGTTAACCTTTTTTACAGATTATTTACTTGGCTACGATCACGTTTCTGTTGATGTTGACCGTATCGTAAAAAATCCCTACAACCAGTTCGCGGGAGGCTTTTTCTGACTCAGAAATTATTTCCGGGTTTTACCAGGTCATCCTGTTGTAGTTTGGCAGTATATATCCTTGTCAATACCCACAAACGTCAGTTCGTGGGGGCTTGCAATCCTACCTTCCTCTTTACGATATTCAATAATGGCTCATGCCTGTTTTTTGGTTAATCCTTTCAGGCCATCAACCAGTTCCTGTTTGAGGTCTTCAGGGCATTTGAAATCGCCATGCTTCTGTCTCTAAGCCACGATGGTTCTTGCCAGTCCTTGCGTAACACCAGCGAATTCCTTTTCCAGTTCTGTAGCATCCGCGGTATTGATAATTAGCTGGTCATCAACTGCCGTCGCTGCCACCAGTACCGCAAGTAGAATCGATAGAATCATGCTTTTAAAAACTCTCATGCTTACCTACTATCTTGTTACAAATATAAATGCATTGATCAATACATCAGATTCATCTCCCAGACTGTTTATGCAAATTTTTCATTTGCTTTGGTTGACAGGCGCCAGGGTGAAGGTTGGTTAAATATATATATACATACACATAATCTATCAATTATCATTTGATAATAAATTTTAATTATTGTTCTAAATCCGGAAAGTCTCTTCTGTTAAAACCAGGAGTAAACAAATAGTTTGATTCAAAAAATGAAATGAATGGTGTTAATTACGAAGAATTTGCTTACTATAGGCAGGTTTTTTGAATGGCAAGAGTGAAACAGTTTATGAGAATGACAAGATTAATCATCATCCCTCTGTTTGTTCTGTTCCTTGCAGCTTGTGGGGGTGGTGGCGATAGTACGGGTTCTGGTAACAATGTAAAGGACGATCGAGTATTTAACTGGAAGATGGTGACGACCTGGCCACCGGGTTTCCCGATTTTCCAGGAAGGCGCCGAGAGTTTTGCCAGACAAGTCAGGACCATGAGTGGCGACCGTCTGAATATCCTGGTCTATGCCGGTGGTGAACTCGTGCCTCCCCTGCAGGTATTTGATGCGGTATCGCAGGGCACCATAGAGATGGGCCATGGGTCACCTTATTACTGGGCAGGCAAGGTGCCCGAGGCACAGTTTTTTTCCTCTGTGCCTTTTGGCATGACTGCCAAAGGGATGAATGCCTGGTTGTATTACGGTGGTGGGCTGGATCTGTGGCAGGAAGTTTACGCACCATTTAATTTGGTCCCGTTACCCATGGGAAATACCGGTATGCAAATGGGCGGCTGGTTCAATAAGAAAATCAATACACTTGAAGATATCAAGGGTCTGCGCATGCGCATTCCTGGTCTGGGCGGCAAGGTTTTCAAGCGCGCGGGTGGTAATCCGGTTTTGATGGCCGGTAGTGAAATTTATACAGCGCTTGAGCGGGGGACCATTGATGCAACCGAATGGGTGGCGCCATTTCATGATCAACGGCTTGGCCTGAATCGGGCGGCAAAATATTATTATTATCCCGGTTGGCATGAACCAGGCACCATGTTTGAATTGATTATCAATTCAAATAACTGGAATGAACTACCAGATGATCTGAAACAGATCGTTGAAACGACTGCATTAGCAGTAAGCCAGACTATATACTCACAGATGGAATATTATAATCAGAAGGCTTTGCAGGAAATACATCAGAACAGCCACATCGAATTGCTGCAATTTCCCGATGAAGTTCTACAGGAATTGCAGGCCATGACACTGGAAACACTGGATGAAGAGGCTGCTGTAAATCCGGCCTTTAAACGGGTATATGATGCCTACCGGAATTTCCGGAATCAGTATATGCAATGGACTCGGCTCAGTGAGGATGCCTACCAGGATATTTTGCGCGGACAATAAAAAAAGGGCCGGAATCGGCCCTTTTCTGGACTGATATTTGTCTCAACGTTACTGGCTCTGGCTGACCATGTAATCCACAGCGGCCTTGACATCCTCATCACTCAGTGTCGGGTTTCCACCTTTGGCAGGCATCATGCCCATGTTGCCGGTGAATCCATTGATAGCATGATCGTAAAGTACCTCGATGCCCTTGCTAATTCGAGAACTCCAGACATCGGCATCGCCGGTTTGCGGGATCATGGACGCCAGCGCGGAAACGCCATGGCAATTAACACACAGGTTGTCATACGTTTTTTGACCCGGATCACCACCGGTATCTGCTGCAGTGACTGCCGGTACAGATTCGATAGCCATTTCGGGTTCAGGTTGCATTTCCTCCTCTTCACCAGGCATCATTGCTTTACCAACCGGTGCTGTTCGCTCGCTAACAGCGGGCGCGGTGCGTTCTGCTTCCGCAGCCTTATCAATACCATAAATCCTTGATAATATTGCAAATACAACCATTAGCAAGGCTAGTATCCCGATGGCGAGTGCAAAATTTCTGAAAAATATTTGATCTTTTTCCTGACTCATTGTTTTCCCCTGAAAGGCTGGATTGGATAAATTCTATTTATAATAATTTAGCGCGGGATTATACCGACTGTTATCAGATCAGGAAACTCAGTCTAGACGAAAATCTGACTGCACGGTACTCTCTGCCAAATAGAACAGTGCCTATGGTTTCGCAGAGGCTACCGTGTCTGGCTTGAAACCACCACTCACTGATCGCGGAAAATAATTTGAACGGTTGTATGGTTCGTCCCATTGCAGCGCCCTTAGCTCAGCTGGATAGAGCGCAGCCCTCCGGAGGCTGAGGTCAGAGGTTCGAATCCTCTAGGGCGCGCCATTCATCCGCTCTTACATCGACTGCAATAATATTCATTCGAGCTTTAGTCAGTTCAATCGAGTAATGAATCAAAATCTTTGTAACCTGAGCAAATCATTAAACATATGCCTGGTCGTGTTAATTACATGCACCGGTTGCGTGACCCATATTAACAGTAATAACCCATCACAATCACAAATAACATCGGGCCCTGAATTATCGTTGCGATATACGGTTTACAAAGATCAGGTATTTACACCGGATGATTGGCCGGAGTCATTGTCAGGGGACCTTTACTTGCCTGATGGCAGTGGACCTAATCCTACGGTCTTGCTGGTACACGGTGGAGGCTGGGAGCGTCGCGATCGCAAAGATATGAATTCGATTGCAGAATATCTGGTTAAACATGGCTTCGCCGTATTTAACATCAGTCACCGCTTTGCGCCTGACTATACATTTCCGGACCAGGTATATGATTTGCAACAGGCTGTCCACTGGCTTCGGCGTAATTCGGATCGATATCGTATCGATCCTGAAAGGATCGGAGCTTATGGTTTTTCATCAGGTGGACATCTGGTTCTTATGTTGGGAACTATCAGTCCAGGAGATGAATTGGATAGACCTCACGGCGGTGAAAATGCACGACTCCAGGCCATAGTAGCCGGTAGTGCACCGACAGATCTCAGAAAATTCAAAGGTGGTCGACTGGTGCCACAATTTTTGGGCAAACGTTATGAAGAGGATTTGGCCTTGTTTACCCGAGCATCACCGATTGTCCATGTTACCGCAGATGACCCTCCGGTGTTTCTCTATCATGGCGGGCTCGATATGCTCGTGGATATTTCTCACTCACGGGACATGAAGCTGGCACTGGATGAAGCTAATGTAAAAGCGGAACTATATATCCTGCATTATCTCGGGCATGTAAGCCTGTTTGTACTCAACGACTCGGCGACTGAGGCCGCACAGGTTTTCTTACGGAGATACCTGAACAAATGAAGGGGGTAGTATTACTGTTTAAATGATGTCACATCTCTGTGACGATCGCTTAGAGTGTAAACAGAAGAGGGGTAAAACAAATCATCTCCCTGAAAAATGAGTCTAAAGATAAATAATAAATTTTTAATAGTACTTGAGTAGTAAATTTGTTCAGGTAAAACACTCTATCTGGTTGCAGAAATTTATCTATATGAAGTAGTAAACATATTTGATTAATTATTAATCAGATAAACTCACATTAATTCGTGTTCATTTACTTAAACAGATTTGCTCCGGGTCTTTTTCAGATTCTTGTTTTTGACCCGTGAGGCCTTGGCCATGGATGCTTTGAATTTCATGATGCGGGTCTGTAAATCCGGGTCACTGGCCGCAATGATCTCGATGGCCAGGAGTCCAGCGTTTTCACCGCCGCCGATGGCAACAGTTGCGACCGGCACGCCGGTAGGCATCTGGGCAATAGATAATAATGAATCCAGGCCCTTAAGCGCCTTGCTTTCAATTGGCACGCCAATCACTGGCAGAGGTGTCAGGCTGGCCACCATGCCGGGCAAATGTGCTGCACCCCCTGCACCGGCTATGATGACTTTCAGGCCACGTCCATGCGCGGATTGTGCATATTCTGTCATGTCCAGCGGCGTCCGATGCGCTGAGACAACCCTTGCTTCATAGGGAATTTTAAACTTCTTGCAGGTTTCGGCTGCGGGTTCCAGGGTCGGCCAGTCTGAATCACTACCCATAATTATTCCGATCAGGGGTTGTTTCTTTGTGCTCATTTATTCTCTCCAAAATAGATGGCATCAGCTGCGCGCTGTGCCCGCTCTTCCACTTCATCCATGTTGTCACCAATTGCAGTGACATGGCCCATTTTACGGCCGGGATTGCTTTTATCCTTGCCATAGATATGCACGTGAACACCATTGATTCTCAATGCATCTTCAATACCAAAAGGTTCACCACTGCCCTCGGCCTGACCCAGAAGATTGATCATTACCGCGGTCGGTTTGATCATTTCTGCAGATCCGAGCGGCCAACCAAGCACAGCCCTGATATGGTTTTCAAACTGTGAACATTCGCAGGCCTCAATCGTATAATGTCCCGAATTATGTACCCTGGGTGCAAGTTCGTTGATGATTACCTCATTATCCCTTGTCAGAAACATTTCCACGCCAAAGCTGCCAATGGCACCGACTGCGGCAACCGCCTCCCGCGCAATAAGGCCTGCCTTTACTGCGAGTGAATCGGGCACCCGCGCTGGCGCGCGGACAATATGGCAGATGTGATTCCGTTGAACGGATTCCACTAAGGGGTATGAGACCACCTCGCCATTACTGCCGGTGGTAATAATAATCGCAAGTTCCATGGTGAACGGGCAGAATGCCTCGGCATAGAGCTTACGGTTATCACCGTCCAGTTTCTCCCAGGCCGCATTAATTTCATCGGGATTATTAACAGTGGCATTGCCTTTGCCATCATAAGCATTGCGGCGGGCCTTGATTACCAACGGCCAGCCTAGTTCTGCTGCAATATCGGGGATATGGTTCCGCGTTGAAATAATCTGAAATGCGGGCACTGGTAACCCAGCCTCGGCCAGAGTCTGTTTCTGGATGTATTTGTCCTGGACCAGGCCAATACAGCGTGACGTCGGGTAGAGGTTATAACGAGCCTGTTCCAGCGTGGCCAGACTGTTGGCATCGACAAATTCATTTTCCAGGGTCACGATATCGGTCGATTCGGCCAGCTGAGCAAGATCTTCCGGCTTGTCCCAGTCCCCGATCAGAGAATGGCTCGCCAGATTTGCCGCCGGGCTGTATTGTTTGCGCTCCAATACCACGACATCACAACCCAGTTCCAGGCCGGCCAGAGCAGTCATCTTGGCCAACTGGCCCCCGCCGATGATCCCCAGCCGGGGGCTGACACCGGAAAAGGTGTCCGCCTTGCGTGGTTTACGTGGATTGGTTTCCTGCATCCGGTTATATCTTAAGGTATTCGTGAATGGGGCGGGGTTATGCTTGAAACGGTATTGTCAACGCCCCGGGAAAGGGGCGTATCATAACGAAAAATGGCCATTGAAGGCCATTTTATTTTGCTGGATAAGACCTTGTATCGAAGGGTCTAATTGGATCGTTCTTCCTCAATCAGCTGGTTGACCACCCGCATGACGGAGTCATAACTGCCCGCGAGTGAGGGAGAGGTCCGGTACTTGCCATTGACAATGAGTGCCGGGACGCCGGTGATGCCATAACCCTTACCGGCCACAAAAGCTGCCTTCATGTCCTTGTCCACGGCTTCAGAATTGTAGAGTTTTTCAAACGTGTCTTTTTCCACGCCATATTCGGCAAAGAAATCTCGTAGGCTCCCCGGACTCATGAGGTCTCTTTTCTTGTTATGGATGGCATTAAACAATGGGCGATGGATCTGTTCCAGAATTCCCAGTTTCTCGGCCACATAAAAGGCCTTGGCATGCGGGATCCAGTCGTTGCCCAGGATGCCCGGCATGCGGCGGAACTCGACATCCTCTGGCAGGTCCTGCAGCCATTTTTCAAGTTCCGGTTCAAGTGCGTAACAATGCGGGCAGCCATACCAGAAGATCTCAACGACCTCAATTTTTTTACTGTTTGCGGTCTTCTGAGGTGTGGCAATGACTTCATAACCGGTATTGGCGGCACTTTGTTTTACCAGAGAAATTGCCGATACCAGGCTCAGGATAAATGCCGCTGCTATAATTTTGTATTTCATATTCATTTCCTGTTGTTACTGGCTTTTATGTTCAGAACTCCCCACAGGATTGCAGGCCTGATTAATCTAATTGACCCGGTTAATGCCAAAAAGTGTCACTAATTTTTATATGCCAATGCCGTTAACCCAGGTTTTGTGAATTCAATCACCGGCCCGGTGTCTGAATGAAAGAGTCTACTCCCAGGTGCTTCGCAGTCCCCGTACATAGGAAGATACAGCCTTGATCTCGTCATCTGACATGCGATCGGCGACCTTGCGCATCACCTGATTGATGTCATTGGCACGAATATCTTCCCGGAAATTGTTGAGTTGCAGTTCGATATAGGCGGCATGTTGACCACTCAAAGCGGGGTAGCTTGCGGCAGGATTCCCAAGCCCGGTTGGACCATGACAAGCCATGCAGGCCGGGACATTGTGTTCAATATTGCCAGCTCGATAGATCTTCTCACCCAGATCCAGCAGGACAGGATCGGTCATGCCATAGCGGATTTTTTGAATGGCATAATAAGCGGCAAGGTCTTCCATATCCTGCTTGCTGAGATTGGTCGCCATGGGTGACATCTGGGCATTTTCCCGGCGACCTGCCTTGAAATCTTCAAGTTGTTTTACGATATAGCTTGGATGTTGTCCGGCGAGCTTGGGCCAAACAGGATTTGTGCTGTGGCCGTTAACTCCATGGCAAGCTGCGCAAGTCTGCGATTTTTCCCTGCCAGCTACCGGGTCTCCCGCGCCGAATAAATTAAATGAGATTAGAAAAAGTGATAAAAGTAAAAAAACAAATTTAAGCATTTTTCAAAATATTCCACTTGAGTCTGGTTTTTTCATGACACACCCAGTTGCCATGTTGTTATTAGAAATTAGCCGGGTAGTTGCTCAGGTTTTGCTGGTAGGCTTTTTGTTTCCGGACGGGCACAATGTTAGCAAATTAATCAGATGAATGAGACAAAAACATTGTCTGCAAACCCCTTCCGGCGGGCACGGTTTCTTCTGAGTGCCAATAGTCTGGACCAGTGTCCTGAAGATACCGGCTGCGAGATTGCCTTTGCCGGACGATCCAATGTGGGTAAATCAAGCGTAATAAACCTGTTGACGGAAAATCACGGACTGGCGCGCACCAGCAAGACGCCGGGAAGGACGCAATTACTTAATTTTTTTGCCTTGAATGAAACCCTGCGGCTGGTTGATTTACCGGGTTATGGGTTTGCCAGGGTGCCCGAAAAGGTTCGCAAACACTGGGGCGAGTTCCTGCAGGCCTATTTCGATCAGCGACAATGTTTGCAAGGCCTGGTTCTGATTATGGATGCCCGACATCCTCTGAAGCCGTTTGATCAGCAAATGCTGGCATGGTGTCGATCCGCACGCCTGCCAGCCCACATCGTACTGAATAAGTCCGATAAATTGTCCCGCGGAGCCGCCAGCAAAAGCCAGGACATTGTGCGCAGGGCCATTACCGATGATCAGTTCTCGGTGCAATTGCTTTCCACTCTGAAGGCAACGGGCCTGGAGACCTTACAAGCAGTCTTGCTCGGTTGGTTGGGTGCTCAACCGCACTGAGTGGTAATAAAAAAGAGGGCCCCGGGCTGTACTGCTTAGGGGAGAGGGCATCCCGGGGCGAAATACCCGGCTGGGGAGACCGGGAAAGCTTCATTCCTGGAGGGAGGAATGAATTTTTTTGGGGTAACCATTAGATGGTGGTCAGGTGGTTAAAGTTCAACACCGGCGCACAAATATTGTGTTATCGGCAATGTTTATACACAATGTCAGAGGGAAGCCTGCAGCAATGCGGATCTCAGCAGTAAAGCCAGTCTGAAAGCCAGAGATATGGTAGCAACTCACTGAAAAATAAAAATTTATTTAATCTGGTTAATTTTTAACGGATTTGTCATACAGGTAAGATTAACGCCACTCAAGCCGGATTGTGAAGTTAGCATCCACAAAGTTATCCACAGAAATTGTGGATAATCTTTGATTGTTAAAGAGAGCAGGATGTTAGAAAAAACTGTTCGAATTTACATTAAAAATCAATGCTAATTAAATTTCCAGATGTGCATTGCAACATGCTACTGAAGCAGTTTGAGTAACGCCCCTGTTTGGGGTTGACCCGTCGGAAACATATCATTGATCAGTCTTAATTGTTCTTCGGGGAAATTCTTGAGTGGGGAATTTTTTGCCAGCTGTGAATATGTCGTCCCTGCCTCTGCCTGTACGATGTGAATCCTGAGCGGTTTGGCTAGTTCCCGTTCACTGGCGGTCATGCGGTGAAAGCTCTTGGCCGTATCCAGAAACTGTGTATCAAATTTGGCGAACAGCTTACAGTCCTTGCAAAGACCGCCAAAAATGTAGGCGCGGGTATCCAGGTAGATCGCCGTAACCCTTGCCGGTTTATTGTTGATCGTGGCAATCCCAGTATAGGCCTCGTTGCCGTGGATTGTCAGTGCGGTGCCACTGCCCAGCTCCTTGATATTGAGCCGGGTCGCGATGAATTCTTTCGGACTGATGCGTTTGTTGATGTCCATGACTTCTACTTGCAGGGTTGCCTTGCCTTCCGGAGATATGGCCAGTAGCTGAGTGGGCAGGTTCCTGACATGCCAACCGGCGGGTAATTGCATGGCGATACCCAGATCCGGGTGGTAGAAATTCCTGCCCCTGACTATGCCCTCATACGGGCTGTCACCAAATATCATGCCGTCAATCCTGTGCAGGTAGGTTTCCCGGCCAGTAAGTGTAGCAGCAGAACTCTTGTATTTTTCTGCACTGGCAATGGTTTCCTTGAGCCGGGTGTCATTATCCGGATGGGTCGCAAACAGCCCATGATAAATATTGGGTTCCCGGCCCTCGGCCATCGCAACTTTTTTCTCAAGTTCCTCCTGGTTTTTCAGAACGCGAATGACCTCCATCATTGCCTGGGGGTCGTAATTGCTCCTGGCCAGGTATTCTGCACCAAGCTGATCTGCTTCAAGTTCATGCTCACGGCCGTAACCCCTGAGCAGGACCGTACCGAAAATCTGGCCCAGTTGTGCCCCAGTTTGCCCGACACCAGTCAAGATGGAACCGATGATCAGCCCCACATTGGCTGCTTGTGCCGCGCTGTATTGACGTACGGAGTGCCGGGCTGTGACATGACCGATTTCATGGCCGAGCACCGCGGCCAGTTCTGCCTCGGAATTCAGGTAGGCCATAAGACCCCGGGTGATGTAAATGTAACCACCCGGCAGGGCAAAGGCGTTGACTTCCTTGCTGTCAAGCACTGTGAACCGATAGATCAAATCGCTACGGTGGCTTTTGGCGGCTAAGTGTTCACCGACAGACTGAACATAGGCCTGCAAATCCGGGTCTTCATAGACTTTGTAACGTTGCAGGACCTCCTGGTGAGTCTGTCGTCCGAGGCTAATCTCTTCCTGTTCGGACATGAGAACAAGATCCTGCTCACCAGTGACCGGATTGGTGGCACAGCCACTGATAAGCAACAGTAAGATTAGAAGGGTAGGCAGGAATTTATACATAGCGAAATAGTATGACATGCCGCTAAAAAGATCAGTTCAATAGATATGAGCCGAAGTTATTGTGACGGGCAGAAACGAAAAAAGCGCCTGAGGGGCGCCTTTATCAATGAGTCCAGTTAAAATAACGATTAATTACATGCCATACTTGCGGCGGAATTTATCCACCCGGCCTGCCGTATCGAGGATCTTCTGCTGGCCGGTGTAAAACGGGTGGCACTCCGAGCACACGTCGATGTGCAGGTCCTTATCACCACTGGTAGAGCGGGTCTTGAAGCTGTTGCCGCAGCTGCAGGTCACCTTGATTTCCTGATATGCAGGATGAATATCGGATTTCATGATTTTTCGGAATCTCGTCGTCTTGGTTTTCCTCAGGGGGCGGGAGTTTATGTGAATCCTGGCCGCTTCGCAAATAGATTTTTAGCCTGTGAGGCTGAATTCCGCCACTACTGGGGCATGGTCCGAGGGGCGTTCCAGCTTGCGTGGTTCCTTGTCAATGTGACAGGACTTACACAGGGACGCCAGCGCCGGGTTGACCAGGATATGATCGATACGCAGGCCACGATCACGGCGGAAGGCAGCGGCGCGGTAGTCCCACCAGGAATAGCCGTTATCTGGCTGGGGGAACAGCCGGAAGGCGTCTTTGAGTCCGGCGTCCAGCAAGTGCCGGAATTCGGCCCGCTCTGCCGGACTGACGAGTACAGAGCCCTCCCATTCTGCCGGATCGTGGACATCGCGGTCTTCCGGGGCGATATTGAAATCCCCCAATAACAGTAAGTGCTTCTTTTTTTTCAGTAAGCGTTTGACCAGCCTCAGCAGGTGCGACAACCACTCCAGTTTGTATGCGTATTTTTCCGAACCTACTGAAAAGCCGTTAGGTACATACAAATTCAGGATGCAGGTGTCATTGAAATCAGCACCAATAACCCGCTTCTGCGGATCTTCAAAACTTGGCAAACTTGTAAATACATTTTTCACCGCTTTGCGCGAGAGTATGGCCACTCCGTTATAAGTCGGTTGACCGGAGTAGACAGCCTCATAACCCAAGGCCTTGATCTCATCCAGAGGAAAATTTTCATCCTTGATCTTGGTTTCCTGTAACGCCAGTACATCCACCTGATTGGTCTCCAGCCATTGCTCGACATGTGGTAGACGGACGCGCAGAGAATTGACATTCCAGGTGGCTATCTTGAACATGAGCAGCCTCGGCTAACGGCGGGCAACTATACCCGAAACCCCCCATGTCGGCGCCGGATTATGAGGTCCATCAGGTAAAGGCCGAGCCCCGTGCCCAGCAGCAGCGCAAGAACGATCCAGAGTAACAAAACCTGCAGGCTGAACCCTGAACCAGGTTCGGCACGCAAAGACTTGTTTTTGACGATGGTTTCATTGAGTTCCTCAATATCCTCCATGAGCCCCTTGTTCTTCTCGGTCAGTTCATCAATCTGTTTCATCAAACCGGCTGTCTTGGAGTTCTTGTTCAGGTTTTTACGTAATTCATCAGTCTGACTTTGCAATTGACCGACTCGTACCCGTTCGGATTTAAGCAACTTTTTCAGTTCTTCATTTTCCTTGTTCAAGGCAACAACGCGTTCGGTGTTAGTGTTATCTAGATCGTATTTTTCATAGTCAGCCAGTCTGGTGCTGGTGGTTTCCAGCTCGGATTCCAGTTTTTTGATTTCCTCTCTGGCCAGATCAAGCGCAATCTGTGCGGGTGGTTCCTCACTGAGGTAGCGATTATCTACCCAACCCTGGATATTATCCTGGTCTCTGACTAGGCTCATGGCGCGACCACGTTGCACGACTTCCAGTGTCGTGCCACTGGGAATTGATTTGATGATGGCAGAATCAATGTCCTCGTTTTGATGCATTCCCACCAGCAGCCTGTCATCAACATAGACAGTCTCTGCGGCCGCCAGTGACAATGGCATTATCAAGAACAAGCAGATAATAACGGTTTCTCTCATGCTGTAATTCCCGAATGTCTTAACAGGGCATCAATGCTAGGTTCACGACCACGGAATTCAATAAAGAGATCCATCGGATCCCGCGATCCGCCCTGCTCCAGTATGGACTGCAGAAATGATCGGCCCGTATTCTTGTTGAAGAGACCGGTTTCCTCGAAACTGGAGAACGCATCTGCAGATAGAACCTCTGCCCATTTATAACTGTAGTAACCTGCCGCGTAGCCACCGGCAAAGATGTGTGAAAAGCTGTGTTGGAAACGATTAAAGTCGGGAGGAATGACCACTGCAACGTCCTTGCGCACTTCATCAATCAGGCGCTGGATATTCACGGAATGTGGATCCGTGTATTGAAGATGGAGCCTGAAGTCAAACAGGGCAAACTCAAGCTGTCTCACCATCTTCATTCCAGTCTGGAACGTTTTGCTATTATATAGACGCTCGAACAAATCATTACTGAGTTTATCTCCAGTCTTGTAGTGATGTCCGACAAGATCCAGCGACCCCCTTTCCCAACACCAGTTCTCCATGAACTGGCTGGGCAGTTCTACGGCATCCCAGGGTACACCATTGATGCCTGAAACAGCCGCATAATCGACTCGCGTTAACATATGATGCAAACCATGACCAAATTCATGAAATAACGTGATGACTTCATCGTGTGTAAGCAGGGCCGGATCATGACCGATGGGTGGTGTGAAATTACAGGTAAGGTAGGCCACGGGAGATTGAATCCCCTCAAGGGTTTTTTTGCGCACTACACACTCGTCCATCCAGGCACCACCACGCTTGTGTGGCCTGGCGTAAAGGTCCAGATAGAAACTTCCTCTGAGTGAATTATCAGCATCATCTATTTCAAAGAACTGGACATCCGGGTGCCAGGTTTCGACGCTCTTGCTCGGTTTGATGGTTAAATCATAAAGCCGGTTAACAATCGAGAACAATCCGTCCAGTACTGATGGAAGTGGGAAATAGGGTTTCAGTTCCTCCTGGCTGAGTTTGAATTTTTGTTGCTTGAGTTTTTCAGAGTAATAACCGATGTCCCAGGCTTCCAATGTATCCATAGCGTATTCTTGACTGGCGAAATCTTTAACTTCATCAAATTCTTTCTGGGCATGTGCGCGCGAACGGTTGGCAAGGTCATTCAGGAAATCTAGAACTTCTGCAGGATCCCTTGCCATTTTTTTTGCCAGTGACAGATAACAATAATTCTCGTAGCCGAGCAGCCGGGCAAGCCGGTATCGGGCAGCTAATATATCATGCATGATTTCACTGTTGTCCCAGTCCTTGTTTGTTGACTGGTCGGAGGCACGGGTGACATAAGCGGTATACATTTCCCTTCGCAAGTCCCGATTGTCCGCGTATTGCATGACCGGTAGATAAGATGGGAACTCAAGTGTCAGCACCCAGCCATCAACCCCTTCTCTTTTTGCAGTTTGTGCGGCCAACGCAATAGCAGAATCAGGCAGACCGTCGAGCAAGGAACGATCCTTTATGTGTTTCTTCCAGGCATGGGTGGCATCAAGCAGGTTTTCCTCGAAGCGGGTTTGTAACTTCGATAGTCTCATCTGTAGTGACTTGAAGGTTTGTCTGGATTTTTTGTCCAGTTCAATACCGGATAGGCGAAAATCTCTCAGGGCATTTTCAATGATCTTTTTCTGAGCTGTTGAGAGCGATTCGAATTCCCCGCTCTCAGCTACGGTCTTGTAGGCATGGAACAGATCCTCGTTCTGACCCAGGTCGGATGAATATTCGGACAGCTTCTCAATGCAGTTGTTGTAGGCCTTGCGAATTTCGTCATTGTCAGCAACGGAATGTAGATGGCTGGCCGGTGACCAGGCCCGGTTCAGCCTGTCATCAAGTTCTTCCAGTTGCTGGATTGTATTCTCCCAGCTGATGTTGTTACGGTCCTTGACCAGTTCTTCGATTTGTTTGCGGTTGTCTGAGATCAGGTATTCGATAGCCGGTTCGATGTGTTCCGGCCTGATCCGGTCGAAGGCAGGTAAGTGCCTGTTTTCAAGCAGCGGGTTGTTCTCTGGTTTCTTCATACATCAATCGGAGTATTGATTATCTCTCTGTAATTGATAGCTATATTATTGGGCCAGCCTGACGGCAATCAACCATACTGCAGGAATCCCGGTAAGAAAAAAACCGGCAATTGCAAGACGTGAGCACAGGGTCATTTTTTTGACCAATCTTGATTCGGCAAAAGCAGACAAGAGAAATGGGCGACGACTGTCGCTGGTTTTGCCCAGAAAATGGACAATGGGCGATAGGCGCAGCTCATCATGATAGGCCAGCACCTCTTCCAGGGCCTTTTCTCTTACCGTTTCCCATTCTTTCATGTCCAATTCACCATCCTGATTTTTGTCATGAACGACCAGTAAATGATCACTTCTCATTTTCCACTCGGAGATTAATTCCCTGACATCACGGTTAATATTGAACTCGGCGCGGTCACCGCCCCTGGTAATGAACATACCGATCGCATAGATCGGATCGCCCGGGTGCATGCGTTCCTCCGTATAGCGATAGCGCTTCAGTCCAAGGCTTGGCCAGGCACGTTTTTTTTCTCCCTGGTAACGTTCTGGGAACCGGGTCGAGCCGCGCCAAATATCCTTGATAGAGGCGGTGACCTCGGCACCCTCGGGGTCAATAATAGCTTGCCCAGTATCATCTTTTACAAGAAACAACTCTTCGCTTTTGCCTTGCTCTACAACAGACCAGTGTGAACGTTTACCCGAGCGGCGGTAACGTTCAATCTTGTAACTGAACCAGGTGCATATCTTTCCGGTTAATGGCCCCTTGATTGGGTTGCCATTTATTAGTTCACAATACCCCGCCAGCTCGGTATAGCCTTGCGCAGCCGATCGGATTTTGGAAGTCGGGGTGTCTTCTATAATGCGGGCACGTAGAAGATAATAAAATGCAGCAAAGAAGCAGAAGAGGCCGAAGCCGCCCAGGTAAATAACGGCCTCCCAGAAATCGCCCGCTGGCGTATGGATGGCCCAGGCGGTAGCATTCTCCAGCATTTTGAATATTCAGGCGGTTATCATTACCCCGGATGCCTAACTGAACAGTGCCGTGACATCAACATCTGCCGTTTCCTCTTCACTGAATACCAGCAATTGCTTGGGACCAAAGGCAAACATGCGGGCAATGATTACATCCGGGAATTGCTCAATACGGATGTTATTGAGATTGACACTTTCATTGTAAAACTCGCGCCGATCCGCGATGGAGTTTTCCAGTTCAGAGATACGGCCCTGAAGGTGCTTGAAGGTGTCATTGGCCTTGAGATCGGGATAGGCCTCGGCCAGGGCGAAGAGTTTGCCCAGTCCCAAGCGTAGCTGGGTTTCTGCTGGACCCAGAGCACCAATGTCTTCCTGCTCACGGGCATTGGAAACAGCAGCGCGTGCCTCCATGACCTGCTGCAGGGTTTCTTGTTCATAACCCATGTATTGCTTGCAGGTCTCAACCAGTTTTGGCAATTCATCGTGACGTTGCTTGAGCAGGACATCAATGTTGGACCAGGCCCTGGATACATTATGTTTAAGTGCGACCAGGTTGTTGTAAATAATGATGGCATAAACGATAGTGGCAATGATTAATCCCAACAGGACGATACTGAAAATATCCACTTTATTTTCTCCCGGTTGCTGCGCTATCCCGTAAGCAGAAGTAGGTAAACAAATGCATTCTAACATACAGTTGATGGAGGTTAATTGATTTGCGCCACTGGTAAGATTAGGCATGCTGTATAATGAATAGACAGTCACAATCACCATTCACAGGGGTTAATCATGCAGGGCAATAAGAAAGTCATTGAATACCTTAACCGTGCCTTGATGAATGAGCTAACGGCGGTCAACCAGTATTTCCTGCATGCAAGGATGTTCAAGCACCGGGGCTATGGCGGACTTAATGAACATGAGTACCATGAGTCGATTGATGAGATGAAACATGCAGACGCCCTGGTTGAACATATCCTGTTTCTCGAGGGCCTGCCCGAATCTCTAGGGTTTGGGTAAACTGTATACCGGGGAAACGCCGCAGGAGGTACTGGAATGCAATCTGAAACTGGAAATGGAAGCATTGCCCTTGCTGCATGAGGCGATAGCCTGTTGCGAGGAATGTCAGGATTATGTCTCGCGAGATTTGCTGGAAGGCACCCTGAAAGATGAAGAAGAGCACGTGGACTGGCTGAAAAGCCAGCTTGGGCTTAATAAGGAACTCGGTCTGGATAAATACCTGCAGACCCAGATCTAATTTAACTTACTGAATATTAAATAAATTTTGACATGACCCGGACGCCCCGGGATATTTTTTATATGTTTATTGAGAATGATTTTTATTTAGATTATTATTTATATTACATTCTATGATGATGGTTTGGAGAACTGAATGATCGTTTGTCTTTGTCACGCCGGCAATGAGGGCGATATTGTCCGGGCTGCAAGCGAAGGGGCTTCCGCACTCACACACCTGTCCGAGCGTCTCAACCTTGGCACTTCCTGCGGGGCCTGTCGGGACTGTGCTGTGGACTGCCTGGAGAAGTTATCGCAGTCAAACCGAGCTGAGTCACTTTTGAAAGCCTCAACGGCGCAAATTTGACGGCCAGACTATTCATAAAAAACCTGTTGACCTGATGTGTAATCCATCCGCTGTGGGTTATCTCTAATCATTAATCTTGCCATTCAACATTTCTGAAATCCAAGGGGAGATTCATCATGAAATACGTTCTAGTCAGACAGGCTTTTCTGGGCTTGTTATTTACAGGTTATGGTACTGCCTTGATGGCGGCTCCACCAAGCGCGGAGGAGATGTGGGAGATCATTCAGGAACAGCAAAAAACGATTGAGGAACTCAAGTCCAAGCTAGAACAGACCGAGGAAAAGGTGACCGCAACCGAGTCCAAGGTGAAGGAGACTGAGCAGAAGGTTGAAGCGACCGCTGATGCCGTTGAGCAACAGACTTATGGGACATCCGCTGCGGGCTCCTGGGCCGAACGCACATCAATCGGCGGTTACGGTGAGTTACATTATAACAACCTGAAAGACCAGGTCGGTGATAATGATCTGAACCGGGTGGATTTCCACCGTTTTGTATTGTATATCGGGCATGAATTTAACGATGACATCCGCATGTTCTCTGAAATCGAGATTGAGCATGCCCTGGCTGGTGACGATGCACCAGGAGAGGTAGAAATAGAGCAGGCCTGGGTTGAACTCGATATGAACAATCAGCACCGTCTACGTGCAGGTCTGGATATCCTCCCTATTGGAATTATTAATCAGACCCATGAACCTAATACCTTTTATGGCGTCGAGCGTAACCGGGTAGAAACCGAGATCATTCCAACCACCTGGTGGGAAGCCGGTCTGGGTTTTATCGGTGAGCTGGCACCAGGTTGGAACTACGAAGTGGTTGCCCACTCGGGACTTGCAGTACCGACCACCGGCAGCAATGCCTACCGTCCCCGTAGCGGCCGCCTGAAAGTTGCAGAAGCCGATGATCAGGATCTGGCGTTGACCGGTCGACTCCGTTATACCGGTATTCCCGGATTAGAGCTGGGTGTTTCTACACAATATCAGAACGACATTACCGGCACGGCCGATAATCTGGAAATTTCTGCTACCCTTGTCGAGGGGCATGTCGACTACAAGCATTCCAGCGGTCTTGGTCTACGCGCCCTCTATGCCCGCTGGGACATGGAGGATGGCGGCTCGTCAGGCCCGGTGGCCTTTAATGCCGAGACACTCGCTGGTTGGTACATAGAACCTGCCTATCGGCTTGCGATGCCTAGTGGTGTTCCCGGTGAGCTTGGTATTTTTGCGCGCTATGAGAATTACGATGAACGCAATCAGCTGGCTATGCATCGCTTCGAAAACTTTGATCGCTATCTGGCCGGTGTGAACTGGTGGCCGCATCCGAATGTGGTATTTAAGTTCGATGTACAGAAAGAGGATACGGATGGTCAGGTCGCTCGCCTGCTGGATGGCTTTAACCTCGGTCTGGGATACCAGTTCTAGGTCTGAGGTGGCACAATCTACAGAATCAAAGCGACTGATGGCAAAGGGCGCATACATGCGCCCTTTGCTTATATGGTTGCGGAGACCGATATGAGATCCATGTATCGATATTTTCCCTTGATCATGCTCCTGATGGTTGTGACGCCCGTATACCCGGAAAGTGTTTATCAGGAACCGCAAGCCTTCATCGAAGAGGCGTTTGAAAATGCACCGCCAAAGGCCAACAAGCTCTGGCTCACAGAGGACCTGAAAGCGAGTGTCAGGGACATCCTCGGTCATGACATGGGTGTTTTGCGTTTGCGGTACTGGATGAAAGCGGGCCAAACAGTCTGGATCCTTGAAGAAATAGGCAAATACCGACCAATCACGACGGGTTTTGTTATTGAGAACAATGAGATCAAAAAAGTGAAAATCCTGATCTTCAGGGAGAGCCGTGGCTGGGAAGTGCGCTACCCGTTTTTTACAGATCAATTTAGCGGGGCCAGCTTACAGGGTGAGAATCTTGACCTGGACCGACCGATTGATGGTATATCCGGCGCCACCTTATCCGTCAGTGCCGTGACCCGGTTGGCCAGGGTGGCACTGCTGTTTCACCAGCATGTGACGAAAGCTGGGTCAAGCTGACATGCTGCTGCGAATCCTTCACCGTTGGCACCGCAGGTTTGGTATCGTTGCGGCTTTATTTGTCGTCATGCTGGTGGTTACCGGCCTGATGCTGAACCATACCGATGGTCTTAAACTCGACAGGAATCACATCCAGAATGCTCTGCTGCTAGACCATTACAATATTAATCCACGACAGGAACCCGTCACGATCCGCGTCAACAGCAAATGGATCAGCCAGGTCGGTGAACGGCTTTATTTTAATGACAGGGAAATCAGGAAGAATGTCACAGAGCTGATTGGTGCCTTGCCCAACGGCCAGGAGTTAATCATCGCCTTCGACGAAGAGTTACTGGTTGTCAATGATGAAGGAATCGTGATTGAAAGCCTGAGAGGTGCTCAGGGAGTACCGGCCGGTATGCGCGCTATTGGCAAGACTATTAACGGTAATATTGTGGTTAATGCTGCCCACGGTGATTACATTGTTAATCTCGATAGCACGGAATGGTATGAACAAGAGGACAGACTTGAAGCTGATTGGTCAGAGCGGATTCCGCTGCCGGGCGAGCTCAGGGGCATCCTTTTAAAAAAATACCGGGGCCGGGGGTTGACCTTGGAGAGGGTGTTACTTGATCTGCACAGCGGCCGTTTGTTCGGAACGTTTGGTGTTTATATAGTCGATGCTGCCGCCTTACTATTTTTAGTCCTGGCTTTCACGGGTGTATGGATGTGGATGAGTCGGCTTAAATAACAGAACCCGTCACAGTATGACTTGAGGTGAATATGAAGTTGATGAAATCAAAAACCCCAGAGCTCTTATTTTCGAGCCTGATGATAATTCTGGTAAGCATTACTTTTTCTGTTACGGCTGATGAGTCTGATAAGGTCATTAATATTTACTCCGAGAGAAAAGAAGAGCTGATAAAGCCCTTGCTGGATCGCTTTTCTGAAACTACTGGTATTAAGGTGAATATGATCACTGCCAAGGGAGATGCTTTGATCAAGCGGCTTGAGATTGAAGGTAAGAACAGTCCAGCGGATATTCTGTTGACGACGGACGTGGCAAGACTCTACCGGGCCAAGTCACTGGAACTGTTACAGCCAATTGAGTCGGACGTTATAAAGGCCATAGTACCTGCAAATTTCCGTGACACCGAAAGCACCTGGTTTGGGTTGTCACTGCGTGCGAGGGTAATCGTCTATGCGCGCGATCGTGTCGACCCCGAAGACCTGAGTTCTTATGAGGCACTGGCTGATCCGGAATGGAAAGGCCGGGTGTGTGTCCGGTCGTCCTCCAATGCCTATAATCAGTCGCTGGTTTCCAGCATGATCGTTCATAATGGTCTTGAAGTAACCGAAGACTGGGCAAAGGGACTGGTCGATAATTTTGCCCGCCGGCCCAAAGGTGGGGACCGCGACCAGATCAAGGCGGTGGCTGTGGGTGAATGTGATGTGGCATTGGTAAATACTTACTATCTGGGTGGCATGCTACATTCTGACATCAAGGCAGAGAAAGCTGCCGCAGAGAAAGTTGGTTTGTTCTGGCCTAACCAGTCCGGCCGTGGTGCTCATTTTAATGTCAGCGGTATTGGCGTAACCCGTTCGGCTGTGCATGTGGATGCTGCCACCCGCCTGATTAAGTTTCTATTGAATGATGAATCTCAGGCCTGGTATGCCGAGGCCAATTATGAGTATCCGGTCAAGTCAGGCATCCCGGCCAGCGCTACACTGCAAGCCTGGGGTGATTATAAAGCTGATCCGATCAAACTCGACCAGCTGGGACAACACAATGCCGAGGCCGTGAGGCTCATGGACCGTGCCGGCTGGAAATAGCAGATGCCAGGGTAGATGTCTACAACCGCCTCTGCAATGACGACCAGCCAGCGACGCTTACCAGGCCGGTCGCCGAGTAAAACAGTTTTGTTTGTGCTGGCATCATTGATCTCGCTGCCGCTGCTGGTCGTTGTCTTTTCCATCTTCAACCCGGCCCCCGAAATCTGGAGGCATTTGCTGGATACCGTACTTTCCGAGTACATCTCGAATTCAATTAAACTGATGCTGGGTGTAGGCCTGCTGAGCCTGATACTGGGCATTGTACCGGCCTGGCTTACGACTATGTTCCGGTTTCCGTTGAGTAAACAACTTGAATGGGCGTTGTTATTGCCATTGGCCATGCCGGCCTACATCATCGCCTATACCTACACCGGTGTCCTGGATGCCTCCGGGCCAATACAAACACTGATTCGGGATCTGACCGGGTGGGGATTCCGGGATTACTGGTTTCCTGAAATCCGGTCCATGGGCGGAGCGATCACCATGCTGGCGTTTGTCCTGTATCCTTATATATATCTGATCACCCGCGCAGCGTTTATTAATCAATCGGTTTGTTCACTGGAGGCTGCACGCACACTTGGTTGCGGGCCCTGGAAAGTATTTTTCAGGATAGCCCTGCCACTGGCCCGCCCCGGTATTATCGTTGGGCTCAGCCTGGTGTTGATGGAAACCCTGGCTGACTACGGCACCGTTCAGTATTTCGGAATCTCGGCATTTACCACTGGTATCTTTCGGACCTGGTTCGGTCTGGGAAACAGTGCCGCCGCGGCGCAGTTGTCGGCACTGCTGATGATATTTGTGGCAGTGCTGGTCTATGTTGAGTATTGGTCACGCCAAAAGCAACGTTATCATCACATCTCGACGCGCTTCAGCAGCTTGGTGCAGAAGCCATTACATGGATACCAGGCCGTAATCGCCACAATCGTATGTAGCCTGCCCGTGATTGCCGGGTTCATAATCCCAGTTTGCTTCCAGATGTACTGGGCATTGCTGACCTATGTTGATGTCATTGATTCGGCCTTTCTTACCCAGATTTGGCACAGCGTTCTGCTTGCGGCGCTGGCCGCAGTAATTGCCACTGCGCTGGCATTGTTCATGGCCTACGGCAAGCGACATACCGCATCCACATTTACCCGCCTGGCCGTTAATATCTCAGGCATGGGTTACGCCATCCCGGGCACTGTCATCGCCGTCGGGGTAATGTTGCCTCTGGCCTGGGTGGACAAGATGGTAGACAGCTATTTTCGGTCCCACTTTGATGTCAGCACGGGATTGATACTGAGCGGTACCCTGTTTGCCCTGTTGTTTGCCTACACGGTGCGTTTTCTGGCCGTGTCGTTGAAGACAGTGGATGCCGGGCTGACGAAGATCAAACCATCCATGGAAGAGGCCGGGCGCAGTCTGGGCCTGAGCGAGTTTCGCCTGCTCAGGAAAGTTCATATTCCGATGATGCGCGGAAGTTTACTGGCCGCATTTCTCTTGGTATTTGTTGATGTCCTCAAGGAACTTCCGGCAACGCTTATACTGCGACCTTTCAATTTTAATACCCTGGCCATACGGGCCTATGAGTTGGCCAACGAGGAGCGCCTTGCGGATGCTGCCTGTCCCTCGCTTGCCATTGTGCTGGTCGGTATTATTCCGGTTATTTACCTGAGCCAGTCCATATCGAAATCACGACCCGGCCATGAATTCAACGCTTGAATTAAAAAACGTTTCGGTTGCGATTGAAGGATGCACGATCCTTGACTCTATTTCCTTTAATCTGACCGAAGGGGCTATCGGCTGTTTGCTGGGTCCCAGCGGTTGTGGCAAGACCACGTTACTGCGGACCATTGCCGGATTTGAGCAGCCGTTTGAGGGAGAAGTCTGGATCAGCGGCATCAGGGCCAGTGACAAACGCCACCTAGTGGCCATTGAGCAACGTCAAGTTGGTATGGTGTTTCAGGATTTTGCCCTGTTTCCACACATGACAGTCAAGGAGAACATCGCCTTTGGCCTCGCAGGGCTTTCCGGCAGGCACCGCAAGCAGCGCATCCGGGAGCTGGTCGATTTACTCAAAATGGATGATTTCCTGAATAAATACCCGCATCGTTTATCCGGTGGTCAGCAACAGCGGGTTGCACTGGCGCGCGCCATAGCCAGCCGCCCGCGGGTCTTGTTGCTGGATGAGCCGTTCGCCAGCATGGACATAGGATTACGTGAGCACCTGGCCCGGGAAGTCCGTGAAATCCTCAAGCAGGATGGCATAACTGCTGTGCTCGTCAGCCACAACCAACTGGAGGCCTTTGCCATGGCAGATGTGGTTGGCGTAATTAACGATGGCCGCCTGTTGCAATGGGATACTGCGTTCAACCTCTACCACCGCCCTGGCAATGCCTACATTGCTGATTTTATCGGCGAAGGGGTTTTTATCCCTGGCACGGTAATTGGGGAAAAATCAGTTGAAACGGAACTCGGGATTATTTCAGGTTCTGCACCGTTGGCGGCCTTACCAGGCAGCCCGGTGAATGTCTTGATTCGGCCTGATGATATTTTGCATGATGATGACAGCACGATGACGGCCGTAGTACATAAAAAGGCATTCAGGGGCGCCGAATTCCTTTATACCCTGGCACTGGATAGTGGGACGCAACTCCTGAGCCTGGTCCCAAGTCACCATAACCATCCCGTGAATGAAGCCATCGGGATCCGTCTGGAAATTGACCACCTGGTTGTTTTCCCACCAGAGGCCTGATACAAGTATTTTTCCGCCTAAAACTAACCCTGCTAAACTTGAGACATCAATAATAAAACACAAGAGCCAGAGTCATGAGCAATATCCCAGACGATCTTAAATATTCTCCCGCACATACCTGGGTGGAATTGCTGGAGGACGGACTGGTCAGGGTAGGTATAACCGACCATGCCCAGATGGAACTGGGAGATATCGTTTTTGTGGAATTACCAGAGCTTGAAAAAAGTTATAGCGCCGGCGAGGAATGCGCGGTTGTTGAATCCGTGAAGTCTGCCTCGGATATCTATTGTCCGGTTTCGGGTGAAATCGTTGATATCAATAATGAACTTGAAGACAATCCTGAAAAGATCAATGTTGATCCCTACGGCTTTGGCTGGATATTTATAATAAAGCCGGACGATGAAGCTGATCTGGATGAACTGATCGATGCAACAGAGTACGCGGACCTGATTGATGAATAAGCCCGGAGGAGGAAACTAAATGGCCAAAGTAACACTACAGGGGAAAGAAATTAATACCAATGGCGATTTGCCGGCGGTTGGTACAGATGCGCCAGATTTTGTTCTGGTTGATGGTGATCTGAATGATGTCAGCCTTGCAGCCTATGCCGGCAAGAAGAAACTTCTTAATATTGTTCCAAGTCTGGATACCACGACTTGTGCGACATCGACCAAGAAATTCAATGATGCGGCCAGGGAAAACACCGATACCGTTTTTCTGGTTATTTCTGCAGATCTACCCTTTGCCATGGGCCGGTTTTGTGGTGCCGAGGGTACTGACAATATCATTCCGCTTTCGCTGATGCGATCCAGAAACTTTGCAAAGGATTATGGTGTCTTGATTCAGGACGGCCCGCTGACTGGCATTACAGCGCGTGCTGTGGTTGTCCTGGATGAAAATAACAAGGTGCTATACACAGAACTGATACCGGAGATTGCAGACGAACCTGATTATCAGTCTGCACTTGCCGCTCTCGGCTGATACATTCCAAAACCGATGCCAAGCAAGGGCACTAACGGCCTGAAACGGCTGATAAAGGCATTTTCTTATTCATTGCAAGGCATGAGGGCGGCGTTCAAAAATGAAGCGGCCTTTCGCCAGGAAGTGTTTCTAAGTTTTATCCTGGTGCCGCTGGGACTGTGGCTGGGTGATAACGGTCTGGAACGGGCCGTCCTTGTTGGCAGCCTGTTACTGGTAATGATTACTGAATTAATCAACTCCGGGATCGAGGCCGTCGTCGACCGCGTTGATGTCGAGCATAATGAACTTTCCGGCATGGCCAAGGATGTTGGATCCGCCGCTGTCCTGATTGCCTTGATCAATGTAACAGTTGTCTGGATCCTGATTCTGTTTTTCTAGGTGCCTGTAATCCCTGATTTTATCAGGCAGGCCTTGTGTATGCTTTGCTTGTTTGCGTTTGCTGAAACAATCAAGGCTGACCCGCCGTTACCCGATGAAGCCTGGACATTTACGTTCCGTTTTGAAAATGACCTGTTCGCAGACACTGACAGGAATTACACCAGTGGCCTGAAATTCAGCTGGATATCCCCGGACCTAGAACACTTTCGTGACAGTGACATGTTGCCGGCATGGGCAAAGACCTGGATCAGCAAGTTGCCTTTCAGCGCTAATGAGGGTTTGCAAAGAAACATCACCTTTTCCGCAGGCCAGTTGATATATACACCAACCGATATCGAACAACGCGACCTGATAGTTGATGACCGTCCCTATGCCGGCTGGCTGTATTCAGCCTTTTCCTTTCACAACAAGAGTTATCGGCATCTGGATACGATTGAGTTTCAGTTTGGTGTGATTGGACCTTTATCCCAAGCCGAGGCGGCCCAGGACCTGATCCATGATTTGCGAAACATTCCCAAGGCCAATGGCTGGGATAACCAGTTAAAGAATGAACCCGGTCTGGTGCTGGTTTATGAGAACAAGTCCCGTGTTGTTCCGTTGAAAACCTCTGGAGGCTGGGGCTTCGATGCCATAACCCACTACGGTGGTGCCGCGGGTAATGTGTATACCTATCTTAACACCGGTCTGGAGATGCGGTTTGGCTGGAACGTGCCTACGGATTTCGGTACTTCGCTGATCAGGCCCGGCGGTGAGACCAATGCACCCACTGATAGCAATGATCCACGCTATACCAAGGTCGGACATGGTTTCAGTCTGCATGCATTCGCCGCCATATCTGCGCGCCTGGTATTGAGAGATATTTTCCTTGACGGTAACACCTTTCGTGACAGTCACAGTGTCGACAAGGAATGGCTGGTCGCCGATTTTGTATTGGGTTTAAGTATGATTATTGATCGTTTCAAATTGTCCTATTCCCAGGTGGTGCGAACAAAAGAATTTAAAGGTCAGGACAGTGGTCATAATTTTGGTTCAATCAGTTTGTCGATTACCTATTAAATAATTACGGAATCAATAATGACAAGAACAAGTGTGTTTTGCTTTGGAATGGTTATATTCCTTGCTGGTTGTATGCTTAACAGGCTGGCCAGCAAGGTTGAACTTAAGGAACCCACATTCAGTTATCTACGCCATGAAGTGGCTTCTCTTGATGAAACTAAGGTGGATGTTAATTTCATAATCAATGCTTATAACCCCAACCCGGTAGGGCTGAAAAACGTTTATGTTGATTATGCCCTGTTAACAGAGGGAAGCCAGTTTTTAAAGGGGCAGGGCCTGTCGTTGAAACTGAATCCTGCCGGTGATACGGAAATTACAGTGCCAACAGAGATCGTATTTATTGAATTGATCAATTCACTGGGTCCGCTGGTAGAACGCATACTGTTGACCGGCGACTATTCTGTTCCGGTCACCATCAAGGGTGTGATATATGGAAAGCCCACGCTTTATGATGACTTCGAAGAGGGCACTTCATTGTTATCCTTTAACTGGGAATTCAGCCGTAGAGAAAACATTCCATTGCCGGAACAGCAGATTAAAAATATTATGCAGATGATGTTGAAGCAGAAGATACATTGATGGTGATCTCTTTGAAGGACTGATTTTCCAGCAGATAACATCGTATGTCTGGTACGGGACCAGCCAGGGAGATTATAAAATAATAAACATCGGGATAAGCGGCTAGGTCCCTGTCGGTTTTCGAGGGCACTGCTACACTGTCCGGATGGCTGTGATAGATTCCGGCCATGACTTCTGATCTTTCCCGCATAGTTCGCATGGCATCGATCTGTTCCTGTGGAGACATCAGAAAACGCCTTTTTTTCCCCTTATCGATGTTCGTCACCGGATAGATCGAGGTCAGGGTATTATTTCTTGCGCCGAGCAGGCCGCACACCTCCACATAAGGTACGGAGATGGCGTGATCGATCATCTCCTGCCAGAGTTCAGGTGGCAGCGTGATGACTTGCTTCATTCAGGTCATTCTTCCCACACTCGGGACAGTTCGGATCCTTGTTCAGCTTTGCGGTATGCCATTCCATACTCATGGCGTCCAGCAACAGCAGTCTCCCTTCCAGTGTATTGCCGATGCCCATGATGAGTTTCATGACCTCACAAGCCTGGATGCTGCCGATGATCCCCAGCAATGGCGCAATGACACCGTTAGCGGTACAGGACTGGTCAAGTTCTGATTCGCTGCCGTAGAGGCAGCGGTAACAGGGTGAATTGTCATTGACCAAATTATAGACACTGACCTGGGCCTCGAACCGGATTGCAGCACCGGAAACCAGCGGTGTCCTGTTCCTGACACAGGCCGCATTGACGGCAAAACGGGTGCTGAAGTTATCACTGGCATCAACGACCACATCAGCTCTGGAAACTTCTTCCAGCAATTCCTTCCCATGGAGTTTATGGTCGATGGTCGTAATGTGGACATCCGGGTTTAACACTGAGAGGTATTCACTGGCGGACTCGACCTTGAGTTTGCCTACATCCGGCGTGGTGTGAACAATCTGTCTTTGCAAGTTGGACAGATCAACCTTATCGTAGTCCACCAGAACCAACTGACCGATACCGCCCGCCGCCAGGTAGACCGATGCTGCCGATCCCAGTCCGCCGATCCCGATGATCATGACCTGGGCCTTCGCGAGTTTCTCCTGTCCTTCCGCATCAATTTCCGGCAGCATTATTTGCCGGCTGTAACGTAATAATTGTTCGTCATTCATAAAGATTATAAATCTCTGGGCTCATATTTTTGCCAGAGGTGGTGCCGCCCCTGGTTTGTAACCTGCATACCCTGTCTGGCCCGCCGGATGTAGATTGCACGCAGGCGTTGTAACAGGCCGCTGCGCTGTTCAAGATTGAACTTCTGGTTTTCAGACATAAATTCGTGGAATGCTTGAAATAACCTCATAAATAATCAAGGCTTGAATTGCCCGCCGCTGACCCGTTCATGTCCGGCATAGTCACTGCGGGTAAAAATTCCTGTAAAACCATTTTCTTGTAACAGCTTATGCACACTAACAGCCTGATCATAACCATGCTCGAGCAAAAGCCAACCTTGGAGATTGATAAAGTTTTTGGCCTGCTGACAAATGACCCGGATGGCATCCAGCCCGTCAGGTCCGGCTATCAGGGCGCTGGCGGGTTCATATTTTATATCACCTGATAGTAGATGGGGATCGTTCTCCGAGATATACGGTGGATTGGAAACAATCACATCAAAACGGCCTTTCATGTTTGTAAACCAATTGCTTTGAATAAAATCAATCTGGTTCAGTTGCAGGCGCTTAGCATTTCCTCTGGCAATAGCGAGAGTGCTTTCGTTAATATCAGTAGCAACAATCCGGCAACACGGACGTTCACTTGCTATTGCAATCGCGATTGCGCCGCTGCCACTGCCAAGATCAGCAATTCTCCTGGGGTGATTTAATGGAATGCGATGCAGTGCAGACTCAAGCAGGCACTCTGTGTCCGGTCTTGGAATCAAGGTATCTTGATTGACTGTAAGCTCAATAGACCAGAATTCCTTTTTACCGATTAGATAAGCGACCGGGTACCCCGTTTGACGTTGATCGATCAACCTCTCGAATGCCGACTGTTGACCGGATTGCAGGGTTATCTCCGGGTATGCATACAGTCGACTCCTGTCGGAGCCCAGTACATGGCAGAGCAAGACCTCAGCATCGAGCCGGGCGCTATCGAAACCGGTCAATTGTGACCGTGCTTGGTCTAGAGCCTCACTGATTGTCAGGGCAGTCATGAAATTATTCATTCAATGCAGAGAGCTGATCTGCCTGATACTCATTAATCAATGGATCAATGATTATGTCCAGGTCACCTTCCAGTATTTCTTCAAGACTGTAAAGCGACAAATTGATGCGATGATCAGTGACGCGTCCCTGCGGATAGTTATAGGTACGAATGCGTTCTGAGCGGTCGCCTGAGCCAACCAGGTTACGACGATTTTCGGCCTGCTCAGCGATCTGTTTTTCACGTTCTGTGTCGAGAAGTCTAGCCTTGAGGAATGACATGGCCTTGGCGCGGTTCTTGTGCTGTGAGCGTTCGTCCTGGCATTCAACTACGGTACTGGTCGGCAAGTGGGTGATGCGAACAGCCGAATCCGTTTTGTTGACATGCTGTCCCCCTGCGCCAGAGGCGCGAAAAGTATCAATGCGCAGATCGGCCGGGTTTATCTCTATATCTTCGATATCATCAACTTCCGGAAGTACGGCAACCGTGCAAGCCGAGGTATGGATTCTGCCCTGCGATTCGGTTTCAGGAACACGTTGCACCCGATGGGCACCTGATTCAAATTTCAGTCTCGAGTAAGCACCATCACCTATCAGGCGCAGGATCACTTCACGGAAACTGCCGGTTAGGTCGCCGGGTGAAGCACTGAGTATCTCTGTTTTCCAGCCACGTGCTTCAGCATACTTTGTGTACATGCGCATCAATACCCCGGCAAATAACGCAGCCTCTTCGCCACCAGTCCCGGCACGTATTTCCAGATATATATTACTGTGGTCAGCCGGATCTCTTGGCAATAACAGGCGTTGCAATTCCTGCTCCAATGTCTCGTTTTTCTGTTCTACTGCATGTAATTCTTCTTCGGCCAGGGCGCGCATTTCCTTGTCTGAATCTTCAAGCATTTCCCGGGCTGAAATGATATTGCTACGATTTTGCTGGTAGTCGATGAAACAATTCACTACCGGTCTTATCTCAGCATATTCACGGGACAAATCACGAAACTTTTTTTGATCACTGATGATTGATGGATTAGCAAGCAGTGCGTCAAGTTCCTGCAAACGTTCTGAAATGGATTCCAGTTTTTTTAATAATGAGTCTTTCATGAATAAATAATAAGGTTGGATACACCAGTCTCAGGCAAGCGGTTGCAGCTGACTGGCTACTTGTCTGATTTTTTGTGGGGATTTTCCAGCTTCAGATTGAAAAGTTCCTGCGCAGCAAGCAGCAATTCCTTTCGACCCTCGGTGCCAGCAAGTCTCAGCTGGGCAGTAGGCTGGTGTATGATCCGGTTGGTCAGACTATTACTGAGTTCCTGAATTACTTTTTCCGGGTTTGCGCCAGCGCGAAGTTTTCTTCGCGCATCTATCAGAGTGTCTTCATGAATATCATTGGCCTGTTCGCGGAGTGCACAAATAGTAGAGACAGCATCCAGTGAATTTAACCAATCCATAAATTCCAGGACCTGAATATTGATAATCTCTCCCGCTTGGACGGCCGCTTGTTTCCGATTGCGCAGGTTTTCCTGAATCACGTCTTTTAAATCATCCACTGTATAGAGATAAATATCTTTGAGTTCCCCGGCCTCCGGTTCAATATCACGTGGAACGGCGATATCTACCATGAACATCGGTCGATGTTTCCGGGTCTTTATGGCACGTTCAATCGCACCCTTGCCCAGTATGGGCAACTGACTGGCCGTAGATGAAAATACAATATCAGCTTCAGCAAGATGCGAGGGTATGTCTGCAAGAGGAATTGCATAAGCGGAAAATTCCTGTGCCAGTTTCTGGGAACGTTCCACCGTGCGGTTGGCTATGATCATGCGCTCCAGCCCGTTTTCGCGTAAATGCCTTGCTGCCAGCTCGATGGTTTCGCCGGCACCTATCAACAAGGCGGTCCGCGTTGATAAATCCCCGAAGATTTGCTGTGCCAACCTGACGGCGGCAAATGCAACAGACACGGGATGGGCGCCAATCATGGTACTGGAACGGATTTCCTTGGCCACCCGGAAGGAGTGCTGAAACAACCGGCTCAGGTATTTGCCAATGCTGCCGGCATTTACGGCGATCTGATAGGCATGTTTCAGTTGACCCAGAACCTGGGGTTCACCCAGGACCATTGAATCCAGTCCGGAAGCAACGCGCAAAACGTGTTTGACGGCATATTCGTCCTGGTGGAGGTAAACAAAAGGTCGCAGTTGCTCATGTTGCAATCCATGGTGGTCTGATAACCAGTGCAACAGGCTAGGATCAGTGGGCTGGTCGAGATGGCAATAGATTTCGGTCCGGTTGCAGGTTGACAGTATGGCCGCCTCAGCCACCCCCCGCTCCCGGGTCAGGTCTGTCAGGGTCTCAGGTACTGTGTCCTCGACAAAACTGATCCTCTCCCGTAATTCAACGGGGGCGGTAGCATGATTAACACCAAAGGCGAGAAGTGACATACAATTCAATAACGTATCTGTTATTTATAAAATTCTGAGCGAAGCCCCGCTGGAAAACAAGCAATTTTGCGCATTACGTCTTAGTAAAGTCAGGTATTAGGTGCTAGGATAAAAAGCAGGTAGTTTAATCAAGACGTTAATTAAAGGGAACGTTTCACCCCGGTATCGAGTCAATCCCTCTGGAACCACCAAGACACATTAACTAATGAACGGTATATCGACCCTGTTCTGCGGAAAAATACCTGCCCGCGCCATGATTCTCCTGCTGCTCACCCTGGCTGCGGGATGTGCCGGACTGTCTGACAGGACCAAAAGCCAGGGCCCCTCGAGTGCCGTCAGTAGCCAAACTGCCGAAACCACCAGTGACAGGGTCCCCGCGGTTGAATCAACCCGCCCTGATATCGAACTGACCGAGGATATACTCTACAAGCTGCTGGTTGCCGAAATTGCCGGTCAACGTGGCCAACTAGATATAGCTGTTGATAATTACCTGGATCTGGCCGAGGAGACCCGGGACCCCGAGATCGCCAGCCGGGCAACCCGTATCGCGGTTTATGCACGCAATGATGAGGCAGCATCCCGTGCCGCCAGGATCTGGGTCGAACTCGACCCGGACAGCATCGATGCCCATCAGATCCTTGCGGTACTCGCCGTGCGTAGGGGTGATCTGGACGCTGCCATGTCTCACTTCGATATCATCCTTGCCCAGTCGGCAGGTTCCATGGATCAGAAACTCTGGGTCATCGCCAATCTGCTCGGCAAAGAAGATAATCATGATAACGTCAAAGCGGTCATGGAGAGACTGATGCAGGGCTATCAGGATGATCCGGATGCTTTATATGCCTTTGCCCATGTCATGTCACGGCTAGGTGATGAAGCAAAAGCAATGGAGATCCTCAGGCAGTTACTGGAAATCATGCCTGACAATACCAATGCCACGATCAGTTATGTTTCTCTTCTGCAACAGGATGGACAGACAGAGAAAGCACTTCAGTGGTTGGAAAAATCGATACAGAAAAACCCGGACAATATTAATCTCAGGCTTTTTTATGCGCGGTTCCTGACAGATATCAAATATTACTCTGAGGCCAAGAAACAGTTTCAGGACCTATACGAAGTTGTGCCGGAAAACATTGACGTGCTCTATGCGCTCGGGCTACTCCATTTGCAGGACAATGAGCTGAAAGAGGCCAGGACTTATTTTGTACAATTGTCTGAGCAGGGCGAGCGTGTTGAAGAAACCAGTTATTACCTTGGTCGGATTGCCGAGGAGGATGGTGATCTGGATCAGGCCATCATCTGGTATAGCAATTTACAATCTGGCGCTAATTATTTTGATGCGCAGATCCGCGTTGGCCTGATCATGGCAAAGCAGGGCAAACTGGAAGAGGCCCGCACTCACCTGCAGTCAATCCCTGCCCAGGGACCCGATCAAAAGGCCATCCTGGTTCAGGCCGAGGGCGAATTGCTGGTAGAGGAAAAGCGCTTCGAGGAGGCGCTTAAAGTTTACAACAAGGCACTGGATAATAATTTCAATGCTGATCTGCTCTATTCTCGCGCCATGCTGGCGGAAAAGATGGATCGGCTGGATATCCTCGAAGATGATCTCAAGGCCATTATTGAAAAAAATCCGGAACATGTGCAGGCCCTGAATGCCCTGGGATATACACTGGCCGATCGCACTGATCGTTTTGAAGAAGCCCACGACCTGATCAGTAAGGCACTGGCACTCAAACCCAACGATTTCTATATCCTTGATAGCATGGGCTGGGTACTCTATCGCATGGGGCGTCTGGATGAGGCCGTTGAATATCTGAGGCGCGCGCTCAAGGAGCGGGCCGATCCCGAAATTGCAGCGCATCTGGGTGAAGTGCTCTGGGTCAAGGGTGACAAGGAAGCAGCCCGCCAGGTCTGGGAAACCGCCTTAAAAGAAACCCCGGAAGACGCCCGCCTGCTGGATGTAATACAGCGTTTCAATCCGTGACCCGATCCGGCCTGTTCCTGCTGGTCATCCTCTTGACCGGTTGTGCCGTCAGTCCCATCCAAACCACCATGGTTGCCATTGATGATCCCGCTTGGGAACTGCGGCGAGCTGCGCTTGCAGACTTGCAACGTTGGTCTCTCAAGGGTCGAATGGCCTTGCGAACAGACAAAGAGAGCTGGACCGTGACCCTGCACTGGGAAAACGAGGTCGATCGTTTTCAACTCCGCATGATTGCACCCTTGGGCCAGGGGACATGGCAGCTGACAGGTAACCGTGACCTGGTTGCACTGACCACCGATGACAATCAGACTTATGAAGCGGTGGACTCCGAGTCCCTGTTGCGCCAAACCCTGGGCTGGGAGATCCCGCTGGAAGGACTGGAATACTGGGTTCGAGGCATGCCCCAGCCCAATAAGCCACTTGACCGGATTCTTCTTGATAGTGAAGCACGCATGGTCGACCTGAAACAATCCGGCTGGGAGATCAAGATTGAGCGATACCAGAAGGTTCAGGGCATGGATCTGCCCGGCAAAATTTCCATGTTCAACCCGCATTTTTCAGTAAAACTGGTCATACAGGATTGGCAGACTTGAAGAGCAGAGACTGGCCGGCCCCGGCTAAGCTGAATCTGTTTTTGCATGTGACTGGTCGCCGAGAGGATGGCTATCACGAATTGCAGACCCTGTTTCAATTTCTGGATTATTGCGATCGTCTGGATTTTTCGTCCCGTGCGGACGGCCGGATTAATCGGGCAGCAAATTATTCCGATGTGTCCGCAGAAGATGATCTTGTGGTACGCGCCGCCAGAGCACTGCAGGAGAATAGCGGTTGCAGTCAGGGTGCTGATATCAGGGTCGAAAAGCACTTGCCCATGGGTGGAGGGCTCGGTGGTGGCAGTTCCAATGCCGCGACCGTCCTCGTGGCCCTCAACCAGGTCTGGTCGCTGGGACTCTCGGTCGAACAACTGGCCGAGATTGGTCTTGGCCTGGGTGCCGATGTGCCGGTTTTCATCCATGGTCATGCGGCCTGGGCGGAGGGCGTAGGCGAGCGTTTGACCGCTGTGGATCCATTCGAACCCTGGTACCTGGTTATCTGCCCGGACTGCCATGTTTCCACAAGTGTGGTATTCAACGCCGAGGATTTGACACGTCATACACCTGCAATCACAATACGCGACTTCCTGAAGTCAGGCGGCCATAATGACTGTGAACCCGTGGTGAGAAAGCATTATCCCGAGGTCGCCAAGGCCCTGGATTGGTTAAGCCAGTATGGCAGGGCCCAAATGACGGGAACCGGTGCGTGTATCTTTGCCGGATTTGAGAATGAGAAAGAGGCCGTTTCCCTGCGGAAAAAGCTTCCCGGGAAATGGCATGGGTTTGTTGCGAGGGGCAGGAACCAGTCTCCCTTGCTGGTCAGGCTGGCCAAAGAGGCAAGCTGACAATCGGGACACCAGGATTGAACAAATATTCATTGGGGTGTAGCCAAGCGGTTAAGGCACGGGGTTTTGATCCCCGCATTCCCAGGTTCGAATCCTGGCACCCCAGCCAGATTATTCAGTCACCGGGGACCTTATGTCATTAAGCAATTCAATGCTTTTTACGGGTAACGCCAACCCGCGTCTGGCAGTGGATATTTCAGGTTGCCTGAACCTGCCGCTGGGCAAAATCAATGTCGGTTGCTTCAGTGACGGCGAGGTGATGGTTGATATTGATGAGAATGTGCGCGGTCGGGATATATATATTATTCAGTCTATCTGTACGCCCGCAAATGACAACCTGATGGAACTGCTGGTCATCACGGACGCCATGCACCGTGCCTCGGCGGACCGGATAACGGCAGTCATTCCTTATATGGGATATGCCAGGCAGGACCGGCGGACCCGTTCGGCACGGGTACCGATCACCGCCAAGGTTGTTGCCAATATGATTGCGGTTGCAGGTGTAAACCGGGTATTGACCGTGGACCTGCACGCAGACCAGATTCAGGGGTTTTTTGATATTCCTCTGGATAATGTGTATTCGTCGCCGGTATTGCTTGGCGATATCTGGAAACATGAATATCCGGACCTGGTGGTAGTTTCACCGGACGTCGGTGGCGTAGTGAGAGCAAGGGCACTGGCCAAGCGACTGGATGATACCGAGCTGGCCATTATCGATAAACGCCGACCCAGGGCCAATGAATCAGAGATTATGAATATCATTGGTGACGTTGAAGATCGGACCTGTATCATTATCGATGACCTTGTCGACACGGCCGGGACCCTGTGTAATGCTGCAGGGGCGTTGAAGGAGCATGGTGCGAAAAAAGTGGTCGCTTATTGCACCCACCCGGTTCTGTCCGGGAATGCAGTAAAGAATATTGAAGCATCGCAACTGGATGAACTGGTGGTTACTGACACCATTCCCCTGCGGTCCGAGGCTGCCACCTGCAGCAAGATCAGGCAACTGAGTGTTGCCGCCATGTTGGCCGAAAGTATTCGCCGGGTCAGCGAGGGTGAGTCGCTCAGTTCCATGTTTGTCGATTGACAAAGAAAGAATTCCCGGAGGTTAAGCCTCTGGATAAACGGCATCTCTGGCATGTCATATATACGAGGTATCACCTGGTCGCGGGTGCTGCCTTTGGTTAAACCTAGATGAAGGAGCAATAAGATGGAAGCATTTGATCTGGTTGCCGAACTGCGTGATGATTCAGGTAGAGGTGCGAGCCGCCGCCTGCGCAAAGACGGCAAATTACCCGGTATTCTCTATGGCGGTGGCCAAGAGTCGACTCCGATTACACTGAATCACGATGATGTGTTTCATCATCTGGAGCAAGAAGCCTTTTATTCACACATTTTAAACCTCATCATTGGCAAGAAAAAGCAAAAGGTCGTTCTCAAGGACCTGCAGCGTCATCCTTATAAGCCAACCATTACACATATCGACCTGCAGCGAGTCAGCGAAACAGAAAAACTGACCATGCGTGTCCCGATACACTTCCTCAATGAAGATAAATGTATTGGCGTAAAACAAAGTGGTGGTATTGTCAGTCACATTATGACCGAGCTTGAGGTGACCTGCCTGCCGAAAGATCTACCCGAATACATCGAAGTGGATGTGTTGAATCTTGATGTGGGTGATTCGATTCATGTCGAGGAACTGCAACTGCCGGAAGGTGTGGTTTCCTATGCCATGGAACATGGCGGCGATGGTTCAGCACCGGTTGTTGCTGTGAATATGCCACGTGTTGTAATTGAAGAAGAGGAAGAAGCCGAGGCCGAGGCTGCAGAAGAAGAAGCTGCTGCCGCTGCCGCGGAAATGTCGGAAGCGGAAGAAGGAACGGAAGAAGACAAGGACAAGGAAGAGAAATCCAAAGACTAATCTTCTGCTGATCGGCAGATTACGTGTCTCCACCGATTAAATTGATCGCGGGCCTGGGTAATCCGGGCCCCGAGCATTTAATGACCCGCCATAATGCCGGTTTCTGGTTTGTTGATGTCCTGGCAGAAAAATACTCACTGACTTTCAAAAACGAAACCAAGTTTCATGCTGAACTTGCGCGTCTGGAAGCCGATGGCATGAGTTGCTATGTCTGCAAACCGACGACATTCATGAATTGCAGTGGGCAGGCAGTCCAGGCGATTACAAATTTCTACAAGATCAAACCGGAAGAAATTCTTGTGGTGCATGACGAAATAGATCTTGAGCCCGGCAGGGTACGCATAAAAACCGGTGGCGGGCATGGCGGCAACAATGGCTTGCGTGATGTTATTGAAAAGCTCGGTAGTAATTCATTTGCGCGGATTCGGCTAGGAGTCGGACACCCGGGTGACAGCCACAAAGTTGTGAACTACGTGTTGTCAAAACCATCCGCAGATGAGCAGGAAAAGATTATACAGGGAATTATGGATGTCATTCCGTTGTTACCGAAAATAGTCAATGGTGAAATACAAAAGGCCATGACAGAACTGCATACCATGCAAAATAATAATAAAAACCAGGACTGATCAGGTTAAAAAAGATGGGATTCAAATGTGGTATTGTCGGTTTGCCCAATGTCGGTAAATCTACCCTGTTTAATGCATTAACCAATTCCGGCATTGATGCTGAAAACTATCCGTTCTGTACAATTGACCCCAATATCGGGATTGTTCCGGTTCCGGATGCACGCCTGCAACAGCTGGCGAACATCGTGAAACCAGCCAGGGTGGTACCGGCGCATATGGAATTCGTCGATATTGCAGGTCTGGTTAAAGGTGCTTCAAAAGGCGAGGGCCTCGGTAACAAGTTTCTTGCCCATATCCGGGAGAGTCATGCTATCGCCCAGGTTGTCCGCTGTTTCGAGAACGACAACATCGTCCATGTTGCCGGCAAGGTTGATCCGCTGTCTGATATCGAGGTCATCAATACCGAACTGTGTCTAGCCGATCAGGAAACGGTTGATAGAGCACTGCAAAAAGCAATCAAACTTGCACGCAGCGGAGACAAGGAAGGAAAAAAAATGCAGGATTTGCTGAAAAAGATCATGGCCCATCTCAATGAGGGTCTGCCTATACGGTCACTAAGTTTAAGTGATGAAGAGTCCCTGGCCATTCAGGACCTGCATTTACTCACCGAAAAACCGACACTATATATAGCCAATGTCGAGGAGAATGGATTGACTGACAATCCCTGGTTGGAGAAACTCAGGGCCTATGCTGATTCCGAGGGATCTGAAGTCATCCCGGTTTGTGCAGCCATCGAATCTGAAATTGCCGAACTGGACGAGAACAGCAAACAGGAATTTCTCGAATCACTGGGATTGCATGAACCAGGTCTGAACCGGATCATCCGTGCCGGTTTCTGTTTGCTTGGCCTGCAAACCTTTTTCACAGCGGGTCCCAAGGAAGTGCGCGCCTGGACCATCCGGGTGGGTGCTACAGCACCAGAGGCTGCCGGGGTCATTCATAGTGATTTTGAACGCGGGTTTATACGCGCAGAAGTTACGGCCTTTGAGGCCTATATCAAGTACAAGGGCGAACAGGGGGCCAGGGAGGCCGGCAAGTGGCGCTCGGAAGGCAAGGATTATATTGTCCAGGATGGAGATGTCATTTTATTCCGCTTTAATGTCTGAAATCTAATCATTTCACGGTACACTTTGGTATATGAGTAACGATGCCTTGCGCCGGGAAATTATTGCGACAGTCACACAATTCAATAGCAGTGGCTTGAGTTTTGGTCGTTCCGGCAACCTTAGCACCCGCTCGGCCCAGGGGTTTCTGATTACACCTACGGGTGTCACGTATGATCAGCTTGCGGTAGAAGACATCATCGAAATGGATTATGCCGGCAATGTCATAGATGGCATGCTCAAACCTTCCAGCGAATGGATGATGCATCGTGCCATCTATCAGGCGCGTGAAGACATTAACGCGATTGTGCATGTGCATTCTCCTTACGCTACCGCGATGTCCTGTACCCGCAAACCTATTCCTGCGTTTCATTACATGGTAACCGCACTGGGCAGTGATTCCATTCCTTGTGCCGAGTACGCCACCTTTGGTAGTGAGGAGCTTTCAGATAATGCTGTTACTATACTGGCCGATTGCATGGCTTGTCTGCTGGCCAATCATGGTCAGATTGCAGTGGGTGAGGATTTATCTACAGCCTTTCGATTTGCCGGAGAGGTCGAAAACCTCGCACATCAATATATCTTGAGCCTGCAGGCGGGCGGGCCGGTGTTGTTGAGTGATCAGGAAATGCAAATAAACATTGAAAAGTTCAAAACCTACGGCAAACAGGATTAAAAAACTTTCCCATGTCTGACGCCTTACGTCCTTTTCATTTTGCTATCCCGGTTGACAACATTGCAGATGCCCGCCAATTCTGTACAGGAATCCTGGGTTGCCGGCTCGGCAGGGAATCAGCACACTGGATTGACTTTAATTTTTTTTGGTCATCAGGTGACTGCGCATCTAATACCGGATTAAGTTAGTAATGTCCCAATAAATCAAGTGGATGACGAAGCCATCCCGGTATGGCATTTTGGTATCGTTCTGCCATGAGAAAACTGGCAAGAACTGGTAGAAAATCTAGATAATCAAAACATAACTTAGAAGAGTATTTTGGTTTACTCCAGATTAATCTTGCCGTTGATCTCTTCCTTGAGCCCGAGTTCATTTACCTCCAGTGTCATCCTGGCGCTGAGAGATTCATTGCCTTTCAGCTTGCCTGAACGGAGTGCCTCATCAACAGCTTTTTCGATTTCCCGCTGGGAAGTGACGCCGACGTTCTTGAGGAATTTCCGGACGGTCATGTTAAAGGTATCTTCATTCATAGACGCTTTCCTCCTGATTATGGCTACAGCCTATGCCACACAATCCAGGAATCAAGGGGCTGGGGACTAAAATCACATATTTATTCAATAGAAATGACAAATATCATAGAAGTAAGTGCACACTATCAATAAAAATAAAATATACAATGAATATTAGAGGAAAAAATATATTAAAAATAATGTTGCAATGCACAATCTCTTGGTCTATACTGCATCGCAACATCATAAAAACTTTTTATCTGAGGAGATAAAACATGAACTTCGAAATTGAAAAATTTGTAACACCTATTCAGGAGCTGAATGCCCTGTATGTTGAAAATGTTGAGAAGCTGGCTGGTATCCATTTGGAAGCACTGGAAGAAAGCATTAATGCTGGCGTTGACTCACTGAGAAAGGCTTCCAGCGTCAAGGACATCGAAGGTGCCAAGAGCTACTTCGTTGGCCAGTCTGAAGCTGCCAAGGTTGCAGTTGAAAACGCCGTTGCACGTGGCAAGTCTGTAGCTGAGATCGTTCAGGCTTATCCTGCCAGCGTCAAAAAAATCTTGGATAGCGCCTTAGCTGCCTAACCTGGATAGTGACCTCATTCCTTTAAAGTCACGGAAAAGCCGCCCTCAGGGCGGCTTTTTTATTTCCTGGGTAATATTTATTTAATGATACGGTAGGCAAGTAATTTATTGCTGCTCATCATTGGCAAAAGTATCAATTGCCTATTGTGTATCACATCATGATCCGCCATGCCTTGTTCGAGCGCCAGTAACAATTCAACCTTACCCATATTATTAATGTGGTAAAGTTTTCCAGTCATCCAGTCCGGCAAGCCATTTTAGCTCGGGAAGTTCACCGTCAAGAGATATCCTGGAGATAAACCCATTCCCGTCTTTTTCAGTGGGAGAACCATTAACGTTGGATACATAGAGAGAATTGCTGGTCGGATGATAAACGACTGATTCTGGATTCATAAGACCTTCTGTTACCCAGGCCAGTTCAATGTCTGGACATTCAGCATTTGCAGAAAGAGTTAATAACAAAATAGATACTGCGCAAGATAATAATTTAAAGATTTTATCTTCAATCATAAAACCTCTTAATTATTTAAAAAGTGTTTTGAGTTTTTCGCCTGGGTCCGATGCTGTCATAAAAGTCTCACCGATAAGGAATGCGTTAACATTATGTTTACGCATCAGTGCTACATCGTCCTTATTGCGAATACCGCTTTCCGTGATCACGATGCGGTCATGAAACACATCCGGCAACAGCCCAATAGTAGTGTTGATGTCGGTTTCAAAAGTCCGTAGATTACGGTTATTGATCCCGATAAGCGGCAATCTCAGGACCAGCGCCCGTTCCAGTTCCTCGCGATCATGCACTTCCGGAAGTACGTCCATGCCCAGCATGGTCGACAGATCCGCCAGAGTACGCAACTTCTGGTCGTCCACCGCTGAAACAATGAGAAGTATGCAATCTGAACCCAACAGACGTGACTCATAGATCTGATATGGATCGATCATGAAATCCTTGCGTAGGACCGGAAGTTCACAGGCCGCACGTGCAGATTTCAAATACTCGTCGTCACCCTGGAAAAAGTCCCTGTCAGTTAATACCGAAAGGCATGTTGCGCCGGCATCAGCATAGCTTTTGGCAATCGCAACCGGATCAAAATCCTTCCTTATCACACCCTTGCTGGGAGAGGCTTTTTTAATCTCGGCAATGATCGCAGGTTTTCCCTGACTGATCGTACCTTGCAGTGCCATTTCAAACCCCCGGGCCGGGGGGGTATCCTTGCACATTTCTACAAGTTCTGATTCGGGCAATACCTGTTTTCGTTCAGAGATCTCTTCTGTTTTGCGCGACAGAATCCGCCTGAGAATGTCAGGGGTACCTTGCATAGGATTTAAAACGAGTTGCTGTGTTTGACCAGCAAATCCAGTTTTGCTCTCGCGGCACCATCCTCAATGGACTTGATTGCCAGAGTAATACCGGAACCAATAGTGTCACAAATACCTGCCGTGTAGATTGCGGCAGCGGAATTGAGTATTACAATATCACGGGCGGGACCGGGTTGATTGTCCAGAACTGATAGTATGGTCTGCAGGCTATCGTTAATACCATTTACTTCGATCGTTGAAATATCGTGCAGTGGCAAGTCGAACTGATCCGGTGAGATCGTATAGGATACAATCTTTCCATCGATAAGTTCACAAACATCCGTCGGCGCAGAAATACTGATTTCATCCATGCCGTCCCTCGAGTGAACTACGAGAACATGATGACTGCCCAACTGTTGTAGAACATGAGCAATTTTTTCGAGCCATTCATTGCTGAATACTCCAAGGACCTGATTGGGCGCCCCGGCCGGGTTGGTTAATGGGCCCAGCAGGTTAAAGATCGTTCGCACGCCCAGTTCCTTGCGCGGGCCAATGGCATGTTTCATCGCACTGTGATGCAGGGGTGCGAACATGAAGCCTATGCCAACTGTTTCAATACAATCAGCAACCTGATCGGGTGTCAGATTGAGCCTGATACCGGCCGCTTCCAGTACATCCGCACTGCCTGATTTACTGGAAACTGAACGGTTGCCATGCTTGGCAACCCGTGCGCCTGCACCAGCGGCCACAAAGGCCACAGTAGTTGAAATATTAAAAGTATTGGTAGCATCACCGCCGGTACCGCAAGTATCGACGAGGTGTGTCGAGTTGACTTCAACGCGGTTCGAAAGTTGCCGCATGACATCGGCTGCTGCTGCTATCTCATCAACTGTTTCACCTTTCATTCGAAGTGCAATCAGGAAACCGGCGATTTGCGCCGGAGTACATTCTCCAATCATGATGGCCTGCATGATCTGCTGCATTTGCTCGCCAGCGAGATCCTGTCTTTCAAGTAATAACTTCAGTCCAGTTTGTATATCCATGTAAGATTGATGCAAATTAACTATTTAACAGAAAATTTCTAAGCAGGTCATGACCGTAAGCAGTCAAGATAGATTCGGGATGAAATTGTACACCAAATACAGGAAGCTCCTTATGACGTACTCCCATGATCTCATCGATGTTACCAACTCCATCTTCGGTCCATGCGGTAATCTCCAGACATTCGGGCAGGGTTTCTTTCTCAATCACAAGTGAGTGGTAGCGTGTTGCCGTAAATGGCATATCAAGTCCGGAAAAAACATCAGTGTTATTATGATACACATCAGAAGTCTTGCCATGCATGATCTTGCTGGCATGAACAATCCTACCACCAAATGCCTGGCCGATACACTGATGGCCCAGACAAACGCCAAGGATGGGCATGTTTCCCTTTAAATTACCGATAACATCCAAAGAGATCCCGGCTTCGTTGGGGGTACATGGTCCGGGTGAGATTACAATCCGTTCCGGTGCCATTTTCTCGATTTCATTGAGGCTGATTTGGTCATTACGATAGACTTTGACATCCTGTCCCAGTTCTCCTAGATACTGGACTAGGTTATAGGTGAAGGAATCGTAATTGTCGATCATTAATAACATGTAAGGATCTACTCAGGCTTTGTTGGTGTAATCCAGGCCATTTTCTGCCAGGCTCACAGCGCGAAAGATGGCCCTGCCCTTGTTCATGGTTTCATCCCATTCATTTCGGGGAACCGAATCTGCAACTATACCTGCACCAGCCTGAATATGCAGGATATTCCCTTTTATTATGGCGGTACGGATTGCAATTGCAGTATCCATATTGCCGGCCCAGGAGAGATAGCCTACCGCCCCGGCATAAACACCGCGTTTCACCGGTTCCAGTTCATCAATAATTTCCATGGCCCGAATCTTGGGAGCGCCTGATACGGTCCCGGCCGGGAAGGTGGCACGCAATACATCCATCGCAGAATAATCATTCTTCAGCGTACCTGTAACGTTGGAAACTATGTGCATCACATGAGAATAGCGCTCGATAATCATTTTATCCGTCACGGTCACTGTCCCGGTTTGCGCTACCCGACCGACATCATTACGCCCCAGGTCAATCAGCATCAGGTGTTCAGCAAGTTCTTTGGGGTCAGCCAACAATTCTCTCTCAAGTTCAAGGTCTTCTTGCCTGGAATTGCCACGTGGTCTGGTACCTGCTATCGGCCTCACGGTAATGATATTATCCTCCAGCCTGACCAGGATTTCTGGCGAGGATCCGACGATCTGGAAATCATCCAGGTCCATATAAAACATATAAGGAGAAGGGTTCAGGCAACGCAATGCACGGTAGAGATTTATAGGTGGTGCTGAAAACGGTATGGATAGTCTTTGAGACAACACAACCTGCATTACATCGCCTTCTACGATGTAGTCCTTGATACGGCATACTGACTGTTCAAAATTATTCTGGGTAAAACCGGAGACAAAATCATCTTCGTTGACTTCTTTGGGAGAATGCTCATGATGTTCGATTGTGCTCTCATTTAGTCGGTCAATGATTTCATCAAGCGTATTTTCAGCCTTGTTATAGGCATTTTCATCTCCACTATCAGCATGAACAATGACAAGCATTTTTCCTGCAAGGTTATCGAATACCACCAATTGATCTGAAACCATCAGCAAAATATCGGGGCATTGCAAGGGATCCTCTTTATTTCCGCCCAGTTTTGGTTCTATATATCTTATCGTGTCATAAGCAAAATACCCTACCAGCCCGCCTGTAAACCGGGGAATACCCGTAAGCGCGGGCACACGATAATCGTTCATATAATTTTCAATGACCTGGAGAGGATCTTCTGATTCTTCTTCGTGTGTGATCTTGCCGTTTTTTTCTATGCAGATCTTGCTTCCATAGACCTTGAGCAAGGTGTGGGATGCGAGACCAATAATCGAATAGCGACCCCATTTTTCGCCACCTTGCACCGATTCAAATAGATAGGTATATGGTTCATTGGCCAGTTTCATATAAGCGCTGAGTGGTGTTTCCAGATCTGCCAGAACTTCACGCATGATGGGAATGCGATTATAATTTTCTGCAACGAGCTGGTTATATAATTCAGGAGTCATGTGTTGCAGTTTCTCATAAGAACGGGCAATTGGGACAGTGAATCTATCACCATGTCTGGTTTTGCTTCAAGAATATCCCGGCCTTGGTTATAACCATATGTCACGGCCAGTGACTTGAAGCCGGCGGCGCGAGCCGCTTCCATGTCGCTGAAAGAGTCTCCAACCATCAGGCTGTTTTCAGGGCTGACTCCAAAGTAATCTGCAGCATGCAGCAAGGGAAGCGGATCAGGTTTTTTTCTTGGCAATGTGTCACCACAAATAATTATACCGAAGTGTTTATAGATCCCCAGTGTACTTAAAACGATATGGGTATACTTTTCCGCCTTGTTGGTTATGCAACCCAAGCTGTATTGATTTTCTTTGAGATAAAGCAGGCAATCCTCTGCGCCCCCGTAAAAAACGGTGCGCCTGCAGGCATTATCCATATAAATATCTGAAAAAATGGCAAATGCCTTTTCATACAAATCCGGATCTGGCTCGGCGTTCATGTCACCGGTCAGCGCACGCTTAACCAGCCGGCGTATGCCGTTTCCTATCCAGGTTCTGATCTTGGCTTCACCACAAGGGGGTTTGCCGATGGATCTCATCATGTTGTCGATGGACCAGGTCAGGTCTGGCACAGAATCTACCAGCGTACCATCCAGATCGAACAAGATCATTTCCGTGTGATTCAATGACATGCTGTGTAACCGCAGAGAGGAATGATTTAAATGCTTTGGACCTTGTCCAGTTCTTCACGCATTTTATTAATGGTTTTAAGATAGTCCTTGCTGCCAAAGATGGCAGAACCGGCAACGAAGGTATCGGCACCGGCTTCAGCGATTTCTCGAATGTTGTCAGCTTTGACGCCACCATCAATCTCCAGTCGAATGTCAAAGTTTGACTCATCAATCAATTTCCGGGTCAGCCGCAGTTTCTCCAGGCTGGATCGAATGAACGATTGACCACCAAATCCCGGATTCACCGACATCAACAGGATCATATCGATCTTGTCCATTACATGCTGCAGGTAATGCAGCGGGGTGGCTGGGTTGAAAACCAGCCCGGACTTGCAGCCATGATCCCGGATCATTTGCAAGGTTCTGTCGATGTGCTCAGAGGCCTCCGGGTGAAAGGTAATGATTGAAGAGCCTGCCTTTGCAAAATCCGGAATGATTCGATCTACCGGCTTGATCATCAGGTGAACATCAAGAGGCGCCTCGATCCCGTAGTCCCGCAGGGCCTGGACGACAACAGGTCCAAACGTCAGATTGGGCACGTAATGATTATCCATTACATCCACATGCACCATATCGGCACCGGCTTCCAGAACGCGGGCTGTATCTTCCCCAAGCCGGGCCAAATCAGCCGACAGTATCGAAGGGGCAATCAGGTAATCTTTCATAAAAAATCAGTATGTTGCGGGGTCTCGTTGAGCACGCACTTTACCCGATCACGGCCATGAGTGCTACTTGCTGGCGCGGATGTCAGTGATTTTTTATGATCGCTGGATGACTGTGAATCTGCGCTCCCTGTCCGGTTATCTGTTTTGCTTTAGTCTCGCTGCAGGTGTTGCAGCGGCTGTTGTTTCTGATTACAACAGGGAAAAGGAAATCGGTAACCGGTTGCAACGGGATCTGTCATTGGGTGATATCGTGTGGCTGGAAACCGGCAAGACAGGCAAGACCTTTCCCGCCCTTGTAACTTTTCCCAGGATAGAGAAGGAACAGCAAAGCCAAAAGGCCGTCATAATGGTGCACGGAATGGGTGGTCACCCCGACTGGCCTGATGTGATATCACCGCTAAGAAGACACTTTTATGAAAGGGGTAATCCCAGCCTGTCATTACAAATGCCAATATTGGCTGCCGGAAGGCCCTATGAAGAATATGGACAAACCATCCTCGCGGCCATGGAAAGGCTCCGTCAGGGTATCCGTTATTTAAGGAATATCGGTTATGATGAGATCTATATAGTGGGTTATGGTTTTGGAGCTACGACTGCGGCCGCTTTCCTGGACACCGAACCGGATACCAGTGTGAAGGCCTTTATTGGGGTCAGCATTCTCTCGCAGAAATATCTTAAGCCCAGGCCTAATATCAATCGCTACCTGCAGAGTATTACGATACCGGTACTGGACGTTTATGCCGAGCATGACTTCAGAAGCATTCGCGAAACAGCGACAGAGAGGAAAACAGCCGCCAGAAAGAATAAACAGACCCGCTATTCTCAATTAATGGTTGATAAAGCCGGCCATAGTTTCACTGATAAAACAGACAAGTTAATTACCAGCATCGATGATTGGCTGCAGAAAGTAGAATTTGCTACAAGAATAAAAGACATGAAAACAAGGACAAACGACCGCCAGTAGAATTTGTTATATGATTTATTAAAGAATATGACTTGTCATCACTTAATTGTTAGATATATAAAGTTAAGGGGGTGAGATATGAATCAGGAAGTGGAAAGTGTTGCAGAACCTGGAAAGGATGAAAGAACCTGGGGAATGTTATGTCACCTGATTGCATTCTCCGGGCTTATTGTCCCGTTTGGCGCCATCATCGGACCGCTAATTATCTGGCTGATCAAGAAAGACGAAATGCCCTTCGTAGATGACCAGGGCAAGGAATCCCTGAATTTCCAGCTGACGATGTTTATTGCGGCGATCATCACTTTAATTCTTTGTTTTGTAATTATTGGATGGTTGATAGTGCCAATACTCATTGTTTATTACTTGATTGTACTCGTCATTGCCAGCATCAAGGCAAACGATGGAATACGCTACCGTTATCCTTACACTATCAGGTTTTTAAAATAATAATATGTTAAAAACAGAAGAAAACAGCCAGTAATTCGATTTATGGAAACCCCCGGGATTAGGCAACCATACCCACGTTATGGTTGTATACGACCAGATGGCGATCCGATACTTGTTCTACTATCCAGTAATCAAGGCTTGCTTCCATTAATTGCTCCCGCACTTCTTCTAAGGTGAAAGCAGCTTTTAGTGAATTATAAAAATCCCGCCTTAATATGTCGGCTTCGTTGGCAGCATAAGTATCAACTAGTTGTCTGGCCGCTTCTTCTGAATCCGGACGCATCAGATCCATGATAAAGACTCGAGATTCATCTGTGCTGTACTGATTAATGGTCTTCCACAGAGCAGCCGGATTATGCAAGTGATGTAGCAGGCTATTGCTGATGATGGTGTTGTAATAATCATGTGGCAGCTTGATGCCAGGCAGCCTGGCCTGGATCAGGGTAATCCGGTTTCTCAGGCTGGTATTATCGATGGCTTTCCGGGCCTCATTCAGCATACTGACCGAACCGTCGACACCGACCAGGTGACAATCCGGGTAGGCCCAGGCAAAGCGAATGGCGATATCGGCCGACCCGCAGCCCAGATCGAGAATGGTTTCTCCCTTAATTTTTCCTGGAAATCTTTCCCTGAACAGTTCGATGAAGTGGCTGTGAGGTTCCTCGAAATCGGCATTGGCGTAGGCCCTTGCCTGTTCCTTGTCATTCATGAGTTCGGGTTCGGGAACTCGCTTCATCATATCGATATTTAATCTGAGTATATCTTTATTGTCATGTTAGGCTCAGTATAGACCAGAGAATGTTCTTGCTATCAATTTTATATGTGAAGTAGTAAAAATCAGTGATATATGGTATCTGGACTTTGCTTAATAGCATCGATATAGCTCATGCCAGTTCATTACTGATGATCTCACCCAGTTTGATGCTGCCTCAATGCCCATGTCACATGTTCCCTGACTATTTCTGAGGCATGATTCTTTCTTGCAGCTAACGACTTTATAATAATATCGCTTGTGGGTGCGTTCCCCAATGCCACGGCGATGTTCCTGAGCCAGCAATCATACCCAATCCGGCGAATCGCCGAACCTTCAGTGTATTTATAGAAGTCCTCTTTACTCCAGTTAAACAATTCGATGAGAGTCGCATTGTCAAGTCCATGGCGTATCCTGAAATCCTTTTCAACTGAATATTTTGCAAACTTGTTCCAGGGACAGATCAACTGGCAATCATCGCAACCATAGATGCGGTTGCCGATCATCTTGCGATACTTTTCCGGGATTGAGCCCCGTAATTCTATTGTTAGGTAGGATATACAGCGGCGCGCATCCAGCTCATACGGACCGATTATTGCATTGGTCGGACAGATATCGATACAGGCCTGGCAGGTCCCGCAATGGTTTTTAGAGAAGGTCTTGTCAATGGGCAAGGGCAGATCGGTATAGAGTTCACCCAGGAAAAACCAGGAACCGGCCTTGGGATTAATCAGGTTGGTGTGTTTGCCTAGCCAGCCTAGTCCGGCGTTGCGTGCCAAGGCCTTTTCAAGCACCGGGGCACTATCGACGAAGGCTCGGTAACCAAACTTGCCAGTGGTGTTTTCAATATGAATTGCGAGGGCCTGTAGTTTATTGCGAATGATTTTATGGTAATCCCTGCCGGTGGCATAACGTGATACATAGGCCTTGAGAGGATCGTTGAGTGTTTCTTGCGGATGGGTCGCATCAGCCGGCAGGTAATCCATCCGTACAGAAATAATGCGGATAGTGCCGGGCACCAGGGTTTCCGGCCTGCTGCGTTTTACACCATGGCGTTCCATATAGTCCATTTCGCCATGTCGGCCAGTTTTCAGCCAGTTCAATAGATACGCTTCATCCTTGTCCAGTGTGGTTGCAGTGATACCGAGTTGCTGAAAGCCCAGTGTTTTGCCTTTGCGCTTTATATCCTGAGCAAGATGGTTTAAATCAATGGTTGTTGTTGCGGGCTTCATTTCAAGCAAATACCTGGGTTTGTTATGCACAAACTAAGTGCCAGTCAGGCAGTTATGATGCCGATTTTTCATATTTATTGGGGCATAAATTTATAGGTTATTGAAAAGTATAGAAATAAATATTGGTATACATTATGCCCTCTTATTATCAAGTCATCTCCTGATGAGACTTACCGATTTTCCCTCAGCATCGGAGCTAACTTCAGGGCACTTCCTCAGAGCCCTTTTTTTGACAGGGGAAAATATGCCCTGGTTTGCAAATTTCTCGCCTGCCACCATTTGCACAGGTTATCATGTGCAATCAACGACAAACATAACAAGATCTCCGATGTTTGATTTTCTCTCTGCATGGTACAAGCGCTATTTTACTGATCCGCAGGCAGCTCTCCTGTTTGTTCTGTTAATTCTGGGATTCATTATTGTCCTGACCATGGGCAAGATGTTGGCCCCCCTGATCGCAGCGATCATCATTGCCTATTTGCTTGAAGGTGGAATATGCCGCCTGGAACAGAAGAACATGCCAAGAAGGATCGCAGTCTATATTATTTACCTGTTATTCCTTGCCTTTGTCTTCTTCCTGATACTGGGCCTTTTCCCCATCGTATCCCAGCAGCTGAGCCAGTTCTTCCAGGAAGTTCCACAGATGATCAATAATGGCCAGGAGGTCCTGTTGCAGTTACCTGCACAATACCCGCAGTACTTCTCAGTGGAATTTGTCTCAACCATCATTACGGCCATACGAACCGGGATGAGCGATCTGGGACAGGAGGTATTGTCATTCTCCTTTGCCTCCATACCGGCAATTATTATCATACTGGTTTACCTGATCCTGGTGCCACTGATGATTTTCTTTTTTTTGAAAGACAAGCACCAGATTCTTGATTGGTTAAGCCGTTTTCTACCGACGGAAAGGCAGCTGGTGACCGAGGTCTGGCGGGAAATGGATGCCCAGATTGGTAATTATGTTCGTGGCAAATTCAATGAAATTCTAATCGTTGGCAGTGTGGCTTTTGTCTTGTTCCAGTTGATGGACCTTAATTACGCGCCGCTGCTCGCAATCCTGGTCGGTCTCTCGGTGCTGATCCCCTATATCGGTGCAGCGGTTATCACCTTGCCAATTGCGCTGGTGGGATATTTTCAGTGGGGGCTGGTGGCTGATTTTTACTGGTTGATTTTCTGGTATGCGGTATTGCAGTTCCTTGATGGTAATGTGCTGGTGCCTATCCTGTTTTCCGACGCGGTCAACCTGCATCCGGTAGCAATCATATTGGCTATCCTGGTATTCGGGGGATTATGGGGCTTCTGGGGGGTGTTCTTCGCTATTCCCCTGGCAACACTGGTGAAGGCATTGATCAATGTCTGGCCTACCACTGCAGATAAATCAGCTGGCAGTGCCGGGCAAAGTGAAACGGATTAGAGGTGATCACTGGCAAAATCGGCGAGGCGAGAACGCTCGCCGCGACGCAGGGTTACGTGACCACTGTATTCCCAAACCTTGGATCGATCGACAACAAAAGTCAGCCCAGAGGTAGTCTCCGTCAGGTAAGGAGTATCGATCTGGGCGATGTTGCCCAGACAAATCATCTTGCTGTCAGGCCCGACACGGCTGATGAGTGTTTTCATTTGTTTTGACGTCAGATTCTGCGCTTCGTCAACAATGATATAACGATTAAGAAATGTTCTGCCACGCATGAAATTCAGAGAGCGGATCTTGATGCGTTTGTTCAGGAGATCGGATGTTGCAGCGCGCCCCCATTCATTATGTTCCTCATGGTTGGTCAACACCTCCAGATTGTCCAGCAAGGCACCCATCCAGGGAGCCATTTTTTCCTCTTCAGTCCCGGGCAGGAAACCTATGTCTTCACCTACCGGTACAGTGACGCGGGTAATGATGATTTCTCGGTAGTGCTTGGTCTCAAGCGTTTGTTGCAGACCGGCCGCCAGTGCCAGCAGGGTTTTACCTGTTCCCGCCGCACCCAGTAGTGTAACCAGCTCCACATCAGGATCCATCAGCAGGTTGATGGCAAAATTCTGTTCCAGGTTGCGGGCATTAATACCCCAGATTGAGTTATGGCCAGTACGGTAGTTGGTTGCTATCTTGAGCGTGGTGCTGCCAACGTCCATATGATCGACCAGCGCTTCGAATGGATCCTCACCCATGGTATGAAGGCATTGATGCGGGTAACAGTCATTTACTGGTCTGTCTTCCAGCTTATAAAACGTGGTTTTGTTTTTTTGCCATGACGAAAGGTTGTTTGAGTTGGCGTCCCAGAAATCTGCAGGCAGGGTATTGATACCGGTATATAACAAATCTGCGTCGTCCAGTACCTTGTCGTTGTAATAATCCTCAGTATGAATACCCAGAATCCGGGCCTTGATGCGAAGGTTAATGTCCTTTGAAACTAGAGTAATTACCTTGTCGGGAAATTCCTTCTGTAATGACAGCGTGGTACCCAGTATCGAATTGTCTGCATTTTTCCCGGGCAGGGTTTCAGGTAAATGGTCGGCCATCAATTGTGTCTGTAAAAACAGGCTACCGTTCGGTTTGGGGCCGCCGTTGGTGTGGGTGACATTGTTGAGCCTCAAACCCTTGCTGATTAAGGCCGTATCAGCATCACCAATTATCTGATCAAGGAACCGGCTGACCTGGCGAACGTTGCGGGACACTTCGGAAAGACCTTTCTTCGCGGAGTCCAGCTCTTCGAGCACTACCATTGGCAGATAGATGTCATGTTCCTGGAAGCGAAACAGTGCGCCTGGATCATGCATCAGGACATTGGTATCGAGCAGGAATAGCCGCTCTGGGGCTTGGGACGTCATTCAGGTCAGATTAGAGATTTTTTATGGCCTTGAGGACCTCATTAACATGCCCGTCAACCTTCACCTTGCGCCATTCCTTCGCAAGTACCCCTTTTTCATTAATCAGAAATGTGCTGCGTTCAATCCCCCGCACTTTTTTGCCATACATGTTCTTGTCCTTGATAACATCAAATAAGTCGCAAAGTTCTTCATCATTGTCCGAGATCAATTCGAAGGGGAACTTCTGCTTGGTCTTGAAATTCTCATGTGATTTCAATGAATCCCTCGATACACCAAGGACGACGGTATTTCTGGCCCTGAATTTACGGATGTTATCCCGGAAGTCCTGACCTTCCAGGGTGCAGCCGGGGGTGCTGTCCTTGGGATAAAAATAAAGGACGACATTCTTACCCTTGAAATCCGATAGTTTGATAGTTTGGTCGCCTGTGGCGGGAAGTTTGAATTGCGGAACTTTGTTACCGACGCTGACTTTGCTCATTACTTTTTGTGATTTTGCAGAGATTAATAGTGAAACAATATCAGGGATAATGCATTTTGATAAGGGGTATTATTTAATAGGTTCCATGACGGCATCAAGGTTTAATTGATCACAAAAATCAATAAAGTCACCACGAATACCAGCTATGGAAATACTCGCAGGGATGTTGATGGTCATATGCATCGAGAACATCATGGCCCCGGTCAGGTTGGACTTGTAGGTATTGGTATACAAGTCATGGATAACCAGTTTATTCTCCAGCATGAACTTCACAACGTCATGAACAATTCCCGCCTGATCAAAGGCGACGATCTCGATCGCATAAGGCATCATTTTGTTATTGGTGCTGTGGGTGCTTGAACGGCGGCAGAGAATCGATAATTCAAGGCGCTGTTCCAGCCTCGGTTGGGAATTTTCAAATTTTGCGATGGAATCCCAGCTGCCGGACAGCAGCATGTGCAGGCAAATGACCTCATTCAGCAAGGTGGATCGGCTTTGTTCGATGTTGCAGCCAGAGTCCTTAATGGCTGCAGTGAATTGCTTCAGGGCCTCGGGAGAGTTTAGTCCCAGGGCGGTGACGATGAGATGGCTGTTCATGCTGGTTTTTGATCTGCGGGGTGGGATGTACCTCTGGATTCTGCTGTGTCATGCCAGGGAGGGCAAGCAATACCGGGATTTTGACTGAAAATATCCATTTTAGCCATCCCGGCGAGCTGGTGTATACTAGCCCCCCCCTGTCGGGGGAAGCAGTTCGCTGCCCAGTCGTCACCAGACCGGTAGCGGCTTTTTTTATTTCCAGAGTACAGAAAAGAAGGGCTAATGCGATGTTTCGAGGCAGTATGGTGGCCATTGCCACACCGATGCGGGACGGGGTCGCGGCAGAATCACCTTTGGATATGGAAAGTCTTGAACGATTAATAGAATATCATATCAAAGAAAAGACCGAGGCAATCGTTGCAGTCGGCACGACCGGCGAGTCTGCGACCCTGGATGAAAAAGAACACTGCGATGTCATCCGCGCCGTGGTAAAGATGGTTGATGGGCGTATCCCGGTCATTGCCGGGACCGGTGCCAACTCTACAACGGAAGCTATTAGCCTGACACGTTGTGCCAAGGATGCCGGGGCCGATGCCTGCCTACTGGTCACACCATACTATAACAAGCCTACCCAGGAAGGCATGTATCAACACCACAAGCTTGTGGCTGAGACTGTGGCAATTCCACAAATCCTCTACAACGTCCCCGGCCGTACGGCCTGTGACATGGCACCCGAGACTGTCGGACGTCTGGCGAGTGTACCAAATATCATCGGGATCAAAGAGGCAACGGCAGATCTGGCCCGCGTTGATAGGATACGTGAACTTTGTGGTAAAGATTTCATGCTGGTCAGCGGTGATGATGCAACCACTCGGGAGTTTATTCTCAGGGGTGGAGATGGAGTCATCTCTGTTACCGCGAATGTTGCCCCCAGATCCATGCACGACATGGTGGAGCTGGCACTCAAGGGGGACAAGGAAGGATCCAAGGCCATCGATGACAGGCTGGCAAGTCTGCACAAAAACCTGTTTGTTGAGGCCAATCCGATCCCCGTGAAATGGGCCCTGAATAAAATGGGTCTTATTGATAAGGGTATACGTTTACCCATGACCTGGTTGTCTGAGCAATACGAAGGTACTGTCCTGGAGGCCATGAAGCAGGCCGGGGTCATTTAAACCGGTTTAACCAGAGGTTTTTTAGATGTATTTGAGACACTGCTTACTGGTTGTTGTTGCCAGTTCAATGCTTGCCTCCTGCGGGCTTATCCCAGGAATGGATGATGTCGTGACGGATCGCCGTAAGGAATACCGCAAGAGTGAATCATTACCTGAACTGGAAATTCCACCGGATCTTACCCTTGAGGCAGACGTCGACCCCCTCTTGATTCCGGACGAGGAAATTACGACCTATTCGGAATACCAACGTCAGCGCGACCTGCGCAGCGGTGGCGCCACCGGTGGCAGTGAAGTGATCGACCTTGGCAGTGAACAGGTCATTGTATTGTCCGGTGCCGCCCTGGATATTTGGCCACGGCTTCGTGAGTTCTGGTTGGAAAAGGGCTATAGCCTGTCCCTGGATGACCCGGAACTGGGCGTTATGGAAACAGGCTGGCAGGAAACCGGGGGTGACGGAGTGACCGTCGGCCGTGGCAAGTTTATTCTTTTCACCGAGGCCGGATCCCAGGCCGACACCACCCGTGTGTATCTCTCCAGCGAAAGACAGGAGCGGCTGGCCTCATCGGGCGAGGGCGGCACGTGGCTTGATGTTACATCAGATACAGGCATTGAAAGAGACCTGGCTGACCAATTGAACCGCTACTTCGGCGGCGGCAGTCTTGCGGCCAGTTCAGCCGGCGGTCGTAATCTACCCGCGCCCAGGGCCACGGTCAGGGAATTGGGTAATGACCGGGTACTTTTGGAAATGCCAGATGACTACAGCACAGCTTGGCAGATTACAGGACGGGCTTTACGGCAACCCGGTTTCCTGATTAAAAGCGAGGATGAAACTAACGGGCTGTATAACATCCTGTTCTTCCCAAGCGAGGAAGAAAAAGGTTTCTTTTCCAAGTTAAAGTTCTGGGGAGATGATCAGGCTGACGGTGTCCCCTACCAACTTTCTCTGGCGCCCTCGGGTGAGTGGGCAGAACTCACGGTCCTGGATGAGAATGGCGGACAGGTAGACCAGGATGAGGCCTCCCGGGTATTGCTGCTCCTGCAGGGTTATTACAACGGCCAGCGCCGCTAGCGAGTACCTGAACTATCCGCGTTTTACCTGACGCAACAGCCGTTTTCGTTTTTGCTGCTGCCGCTTTGAGCGGGGATTTTTTCTGCCCTGGTAAGGGTTGTCGCCCTGCCTGAACTCAATAAATACCGGTGTCCCCACGAGTTTGAGGGCCTTGCGGAAACTGTTGGCAAGGTAGCGGCGATAGGCTTCCGGGACATGGTCTGTCTGGTTGCCGTGAATGATCACCCGCAGGGGATTATGTCCACCAAGGTGGGCATAACGTAACTTGATACGCCGCCCGTGGACCAGTGGCGGCAGGTGCTGTTCGACACAGTCCTGCAGGATCCGGTTCAACAGTGGTGTCGCAGGTTCCGCCTTGATGCATTTCCCGACCCGGTCAATCGTTCCAAACAGGTTGCCAACGCCACTGCCATGCAATGCCGAGATGTAATGCACACAGGCGTAATCAATAAACCCCAGCTTTCTGTCCAGCATGGTTTTGGTACGCGTTCGTTCTTCCGGCGTCAGCCCGTCCCACTTGTTGACTGCTATGATCAGTGCCTTGCCGCTGTCGACAACCAGTCCAAGCAGGCTGGCATCTTGCTCCGTGATACTGTCCTGGGCATCCACGACCAGGATGATGATCTCGGTCTCGTCGATGGCCTGGAGGGATTTAATGACACTGATCTTTTCCACATGGTCATTGATCCGGGCACGCCGGCGAATGCCGGCTGTATCAATAAGAGTGTAGGGGGTGCCATCCCTTTCAAAGGGAATCGAGATGCTGTCACGGGTGGTGCCCGGTTGATCAAACGTGATCATCCTGTCCTCACCCAGCATGCGGTTAACCAGGGTCGACTTGCCGACATTCGGGCGTCCCAGCACGGCGATTCTCAGGCCCCGGGCCTGTTCCGTGGTTTCAGGTTTGGCAGGCAGTTCAGATAACAGGCCATCCATCAGCCCGGGGATACCGCTGCCCCGTTTGGCAGAAATGGCCTGCAGGTGCTCAAAACCCAGGGCATGGAATTCCGCCAGTGCCAGGTTTTCATCCTGGCCTTCACATTTATTCACGGCAAGGAAGATACGCTTGCAGTTGCTTCGCAAGGTGCGGGCCAGATTCTGATCAGTGACTGTCAGTCCTTCGCGGCCATCTACCATCCAGATCACGGTGTCGGCCTCTTGCGCTGCGGCCAATGACTGCAGGCCGATTGCATCCGTTATCCGGTCACTTGAGGAGGCCTCCTCCAGTCCGCCGGTATCGATCAGAAGAAACGGGTGACCCTGCCAGTTGCCGATACCATACTGACGATCACGGGTAACACCGGGCTCATCGGCGACCAGTGCGCTGCGACTGCCAGTGAGGTAATTAAAGAGAGTGGACTTACCAACGTTGGGCCTGCCAACGATGGCAATGACGGACTTCATGCTACCCGGTGGTCCTATTCCTGAAATGAATAAGCGGCAAGGGTACCATCACTGGAATAAAAATATACGGTTCCGGCGTGGACCACCGGGGCCGCAATAATCCGATTATCAGAGAGCCGACCCCGGGCCACGATCTCCCCGGTGGTTTTGTCCAACCAGTGCAAGTAACCCTCGAGGTCGCCCACAGCAATCAGGTTACCTTGAACAGCGGGAGCAGTGACGGCACGGGCTGCCAGTTTCTCCAGTTTCCAGACAGAGTTGCCGTTGAAGCGATCCAGCGCCCAGACATTGCTGTCATCGTCGGTGATGTAAACATTGGAACTGTCCACACTGAGCCCGGTGTGGGTTGAGATTTCCCGGGTCCAGAGAATACTACCGGCTACCAGCGACAGGGCCGCAAGCCGACCCTGGAAGGTTGCTACAAAGATCACGCCACTATCGATCACCGGTTCTGCATCGATGTCGACCATGCGTTCTAATTCAGAACGTCCCGAGCCAAGTGCGATGCGGGTTTCCCAAACCAGTTTCCCCGTCTGCTCCTCGAGGGCCACAAGCCGGCCCTCGTCATAGCCAACGATGACCAGCTCATCATCAATGATCGGTGCACTGGTACCACGCAGGCTGAGTGCGGGCACTGATTGCTCATAAGTCCAGAGTTTCTGGCCGGTACTGGCATTAAGGCCCACTGTTTTTCCGTCGATAGTTCTGGTCGCCACGATATCAGCTGAGACGGCAGGCGCCGCAAGCACCTCGCTGGACACCGGGACGCGCCAGACAAGTTTGCCGGATTCGGCATCGATCGCGATAACCTCGGCATCACCCGAGCCCACTAGTACCAGGTTACCACCGACGCCCGGGCCGCCGGTCAGATAAGTGTCGGTGTCAAATTGCCACAGGCGTTTCCCGGTCTCGGCATCATACGCCACTACCTTGCCGTTACTGTTGGCGACAAAAACTTTATTTTCCGAGTAGACCGGCCCGAGGTTGAGGTAAGCTTCATCTGCACCGCCACCGGCATCCTCGGACCAGTCTTCTTTGATGCTGACTGTATTTTCGATGTCTTCCAGCGGAGTGGGTGGGATGGTATTGTCCTCGTCTCCGAAATACGCGCACGCGCACAGGGACAAGGTCAGCAACAGGACAACTGGATAGCGGATCATGTCCTAGTCCTGGGACTTGCTGTTATCAAACTTCAGCTGTAATAGTGAACCTTCCTTAATGTTAGTTTTTACTGCAGCCAGTGCCGTTTGATAGGCAGCATGAGCATCATCTTTACGCCCAAGCCTGATGTATATATCCCCCTTGAGTTCCTGGTAAGCGACGGAGAATTTTCCTGGCTTGCCTGCTTCCAGCATGGCCAATGCTTCATCCGGTTTGTCGCTATCCAGTAACAGGCGGGCCAGCCGCACCCGGGCGATCTGTTTCAGGGCAGCTTCACCGGTTTCATCCATTACAGTTTGCAAGTGCTTTATGGCTGCCTCGGTGTTTCCAGCTTCGGTCTCAATCTTTGCCAGCATCAGGGTGGCAAACGAGGCATAGGATGTGGAGTCATAATCCTGGATCAGTTGCTCGGCAAATTTTCTCGCGGGTTCGAAGCGTTGTTCCCTCATCTCGACCACCAGGTCGACATAGATATCAGATGCCGCCTCGGCCTGCAGGGCCTGATGGTTTTGCCAGCCGCGCCAGCCGAAGATGGCGCCCAGGCCGATCACAACACCGCCGACCAGTGCCCAACCGTTATCAGACCACCATTTTTTCAGGGCCTCGATTTGTTCTTCTTCTGTTCTTGTAACGTCCAAGCTTATCTCCTGTCTTTTCGGGAATGGTCAAACAAGGCGGCGATCATAATTGCGCATCAGCACAAGTTCAATTCTGCAGCCAGCCTGTTTTTCAGCCAGCCCGGCAGTTCCTCCTGTTGCAGGTTCAACTGAACCTCGTTATCCCGCAGAGACTTTATGCCAATTGCTTGATTTTCATATTCTTCCTCGCCTAGGACGAGCGCCAGCAAGGCGCCGGACTTGTCGGCCTTCTTGAATTGCGATTTGAAACTGCCACCACCACAAATCATCAACAGGCGTAAGCCGGGGAGCTGGTCACGGAGGTCTTCTGCCAGTTTCAGGCCCCAGTTTGCAGCGCGGCCCTCGGCCATGACTAGGCAGGCGTGTGGTGGTTCTGTCGGCAGGCCATCCTGAAGATTAACCAGCTCGAGCAGACGCTCCAGTCCCATTGCACAGCCAATGGCCGGGGTCGGCTTGCCACTAAAATGTTCGACCAGACCGTCAAATCGCCCGCCGGCACAGACGGTGCCCTGTGCGCCAAGTTGATCAGTGGTCCATTCAAATACGGTCCGGGTGTAATAATCCAGGCCGCGAACCAGGTGGGAATTCAGCCGGTAATGCACCCCGGTCTGTTCAAGCAGGGACTTGAGTGCTTCGAAATGATCCACCGATTCATTATCAATATGTTCCGGCAGGGCGGGTGCTGAATTTATCAGTTGTTTCATATCGGGATTTTTGCTGTCGAGAATACGCAGGGGATTTGTCTCCAAGCGTCTCAGACTGTCCTCGTCCAGGGCCTTGCGGTTATCGTTGAAATACGCCACCAGCAATTCCCGGTAGGCCAGTCGCGATTCGACTGTACCCAGCGTATTGAGTTCGAGCTGCACATCCAGTCGCAAGGCCTGCAGGATCCGGGTACAGATCAGGATCATCTCGGCGTCGACATCGGGTCCGGGCATGCCAAAGGCCTCCAGGCCAACCTGGTGAAACTGACGTTGCCTGCCTTTCTGGGGCCGTTCATGCCGGAACATGGCGCCGATATACCAGAGTTTTTGTTGCTGGTTATGAAACAGGCCATGCTCCATACCGGCCCGCACACACCCGGCCGTGCCCTCAGGACGCAAGGTCAGGGATTCCTGGTTTCGATCAAGGAAGCTGTACATCTCCTTGGCAACGATGTCGGTCAATTCGCCAATGGAGCGTTGAAAGAGTTCAGTCTTTTCAAGAATGGGAAGCCGGATTTCCTGATAACTGTATTGGCGGATGATATTGATAATGGTGTTTTCCAGCCGACGCCAGGCAACGGACTGCTCGGGCAAGACATCATGCATTCCACGAATTGCCTGAATTTTGCCGGACAAAGTCGTCTCCTGAGATTGCTTATCGTGTTACGAAAAAATGAATGGATTATGGTACGGCGTTATTCTAAAGCCGTGTCATTTCCCAGTATCAACCGGGACACTCCAGAGCTTGAGTAGCGTGCCGGTTCAACCTCCTTGCCGTTATATTGAATACTGACACCGGGAGTGTTCCCCAACAACAGGTTCAGTGGTCCAGTCCCTTCGACCCGGATAACTTCCCCGGCCTCGGCAAGGCCCATATACAACTGCTCATCATAGGCGTCATAGACTTCAATCCAGGATTCCTCGTTAACACTCAGTCTGACCGTAACCAGCTCCCCGGCCGTTCGCTGGACTTTCGGTGAACTACTCAGCATCCGGCCTTCGGGCAGGTCTATGGTACTGATAATCTCATCCGATAGTCTGCCGATAGCGTCCGGTGCCTGGGACTCAACGGGTTCGGTATGAGGCAGTTGTTCATAAGCCGGATAGTAGTGGACCACATGACCCTCATCAGCAGATTCCGATGTGGGGCTGTCCGGAGGCGCAACAGCACCAGAATCCTGAGTATCAGATGCCGAGTTTTTCTCGACCACATAATGGCTCTGCAACCAGGCCAGCAGCAGTAGGGCAAAGATGAATGTGATCAGATAAGTCACGGCCTTTACCGGCAGCGTCTTGCTGTGCATGAGTTCTGTTTTGTTGACCTCGGCAATGAGTTCAGGTGGCTGTTCAGTCTGTTCACGATCATTGTCGTAGACCTGAACCACCAGTTCGGGGTTGAGATCCACTGCCTTGGCATAACTTCGAAGATAACCCCTGACATAGGTGGAAGCCGGCAGCTTATTGACGTCGTCCTGCTCAAGAGCCTGTATGGTCTCCTGTTGCAGGTTCAGGCGATGGGCAATGTCCTTTACCTGTAGTCCCTTGCGCTCACGTGCATGGCGCAACAATGATCCTGCCGTGTCCTGGTCCCTGATCTCACCTTGTGAATTGTATTCGCTCATCTGGATTATTTCAGGCCGGACTCTTGCAACAATCTGGCTTCTTCTGACCTCGGAAAGTTGTTTCTCAGGGATAATGCATAACTTGAGAGGGTATCCCTGTCACCGAGTTCTTTCTCGATTTGTATACCCAACCACAGAGTTTTGGCGGTGTGTTTGCCGACCTCGAGATAACGTTGTAGGTATGCCCGGGCCGACAGGTAATTGTCATTATCATAGGAAAGTTGTGACATTTGCAGCAAGGCAATGGCTACTCTCGGGTTGATATTCAATGCCTCTCTGAAATGTGTCTCCGCTGCTTCCACATTACCGCTTTTAAGCGCACAGGTACCGGCATTGGTCAGCGATATCTCCGGTGATTCATAGAGTGGATTACCAGCGGCCTTGAGGAAGGCTTGCTCCGCATCTTCATAGCGTTCTTCTGTACAAAGTAATTGCCCATAGTTATTTAATGTCTGTGGTTCAGCGGGATTGATTCGAAGGGCGTGTTTAAAATAGCCCTCGGCCTCGTTGGGTTTTCCCAGTTTTTGATACAAAATCCCAAGGGCGTTATAGGTTGGTGGATATTTCGGATCGGCTTCCAGAGCCCTGTTCAGTTTATCAAGGGCTTTCTCGTAGTTGCCCCGTTTGAGATATTCAACGCCAAGATTCAGGTTGGTCTCGGCAACGCGATTAGTCTGGCCGGTGACTTGAATGGAATCGGGTGTTTGCGCACAGCTGGACAGGATTAGCAGGAAAAAAAGTAAAAAACAACGAATCCTCATACGGCGTTACCTACCTGATTGCCTTGAAATTTATGCGCGCGGGTTACAACCTGCCCCGCCAGCTGGCCGCAAGCCGCATCGATATCGCCACCCCGGGTCTTGCGCGTGATGGTTATTATGCCAGCATTCATAAGGATTTCCCTAAAGCGATTGATCGACTCCAGTGTTGAACGTTTGTATTCTGCACCGGGAAACGGGTTAAACGGTATCAGATTGACCTTGGCAGGCAAGTCCTGCAGCAATTTTGCCAGCTTCCTAGCATCCTCAATACTGTCATTCACATCTTCAAGCATCACGTATTCAAATGTGATGGTGTCTCCCTCATGATGTTCCGCAAAGATGCGGATGGCGTCCATGAGGGTAACGATAGGGTAGCTGCGGTTGATAGGCACCAGCTTGTCACGCAACTCATCGTGGGCAGCATGTAATGAGATCGCTAGGCTCACGTCTGAGTCCCGGGCCAGTTTTTTAAGGCCGGGGACGACACCCGCGGTACTCAGTGTGACCCGTTTGCGCGACAGTCCAAAGGCATGATCGCTCAGCATCAGTCTTATGGCAGAGAGGACATTGTCGTAGTTCAACAGTGGCTCTCCCATGCCCATCAGGACAATATTGGAAATCAGCCGTTCGCCGGTTCGGAAATGACCAAGGGCTTCATTTGCCAGCCAGACCTGACCGATGATTTCATGCAGCCCGAGGTTTCTACTGAATCCCTGCTTGGCGGTAGCACAGAAATCACAATCCAGAGGACAGCCGACCTGGGATGAGATACACAGTGTGCCGCGATCATTTTCTGGTATGAATACCGTTTCAATACAGTTTTGCCGATCGACCCGGATCAGCCATTTGCGGGTGCCGTCCTCGGAAACCTGTTCGGTGACAATCTTGGGGAGGCTGATGCGGGCGGTGTTTGTGAGTTTTTCGCGGAGGACCTTGCTGAGGTTGGTCATCCGGCTGAAGTCGGTGACCCCTTGCTGGTAAATCCACTTGATGACTTGGGTTGCCCGATAAGGTTTTTCACCCAGTTCAGAGAAAAAGGTAGTCAGGCCCTCGGGATCCAGTTCCAGCAGGTTGGTTTTGTCAGTCACCCCGCTATATTACAAAGTTCGTCGCTTCTTGACAGTATCTCGTCGGGACGGAAGAAAAAGTCAATTTCGGCGCGTGCAGTTTCGGCACTGTCCGAGCCATGCACGGCATTGTGGTGACTTTCCGGATCGGCCGGGTCAAAGGCAAAGTCACGGCGAATGGTACCGGGCGCAGCCTCTTTCGGAAGGGTATTACCCATCAGCTTGCGATAGTGACCAATGGCATTCTCGCCTTCAAGTACCTGGATCATCACCGGACCGGAGGTCATGAAATTGATCAGGTTCTTGTAATATGGGCGTCCCCTGTGAATGGCGTAGAAGCGCTCGGCCTGCTGCCGGGTGAGGTGCATCATTTTTGCACCGACAATTCGCAGGCCAACTTTTTCTAGTCTGGAGTAAATGTCGCCTATCCTGTTTTTCTCTACGGCGTCAGGTTTGATGATTGATAAGGTTTGCTCAATGGCCATCCCGATAACTCCCGGCATCTATAAATGTAAAATTAGGCGAGATTATACGTAATTGCTGCACTGCGTGAAAGTGTTGTTTTGTGCTGTATGTCATTTAATTTCAATAAGTTAGGATTACTAAGCTACCTGCACCTGTACATTTCCCTGATTTACCCTGACCGGGAAAATGGGAATATCCTCATAGGCCGGTGGGGTCAGTGCTGCGCCGGTGCGTATGCAAAAGCGGGCACCATGACGGGGACAGATGACCTGGTCAGCATCAATCAATTCTTCCGCTGGCAAGTCTGAGCCGAGCAGGGGTGAGCCGTCGTGAGTACAGCGATCCTCTATGGCATAGTAGTCGCCGTCAAGGTTGAAGACAGCCACATCCATGCCATTTACTAAGACCAGCCGGGCCTGACCCTCCCCGAATTCTGATTCGGGGGCTACATCAATCCATTCAGACATATGCTCAGTATAGACCCGTTTCCAGCCGGGCTGCCTCTGACATCATGCTTTGATCCCATGGCGGATCAAAGGTGAGGTCCACATTTACTTCAGTGACGCTGGGCACAGCGGCCACCTTGCTCTGGACATCCTGTGCCAGAAACTCCCCCATGCCACAGCCTGGCGCAGTTAAGGTCATGGTAATGTCCACCCGGTTACCACCATCTTCCAGTGGCGTGATCTCGCAATTGTAGATAAGGCCCAGGTCAACGATGTTAATCGGTATCTCGGGATCATAGCAGGTGCGCAACTCATCCCAGACCATGTCCTCATCCACTGTGCCATCTGCACGAGCTTTTTTCCTGGCTGGCAGATCCTCTGCTTTTACTTCGAGTCCGAGTGCATCGGCATCCTTAGCAGCAATACGTGCCAGATTGCCATTGATGTTTACGGTATAGGACCCACCCAGAGCCTGGGTGATAAAAACGACACTGCCTTCCGGTAACTTGATCGGTGTTCCGGCGGGGATCAATATAGCCTCGCAGTCACGTTCGATAGTGATTGCTTCATTGGTTTGCATATTGTTATTCCGTCGTAACCGGTGTGGTATAGCCTTCAAGCGCGGAATGCATGGTGTGCCAGCAAAGCGTGGCACATTTCACCCGGGCCGGATATTCCTTGACGCCGAGTAAGGCAGCGAGCTTACCCAAATGTTCCAGTGATTCCATGTCGCCCTGTTTTTTGTCCATCACCAGATCATGAAACTCGTGGAAGACTTTTTCGGCCTCGTCACGGGTCTTGCCTTTTAATGCCTCGGTCATCAGAGAAGCAGAGGCCACCGAGATAGCACAGCCGCTGCCATCAAAACTGATGTCCTGGATCCGGTCATCATCCATTTTTAGATACAGATTGAGACGATCGCCACACAATGGATTAAAACCTTCTGCCCTATAGTCGGCATCATCCAGTTTGCCAAAGTTCCTCGGACTGCGGTTATGATCAACGATCACTTCCTGATAGAGATCTTTCAAGTCAAACATTACCCAAAGATCTCCTTGCATTTTTTCAGTGCCTTGACCAGCGTGTCCACTTCCTCGCGGGTATTGTAAAGAGCAAATGATGCGCGTGCGGTTGCCGGGATGCCAAAACGTTCCATGACCGGCATTGCGCAATGGTGACCGGCGCGTACGGCAACACCTTCATGATCTAGAATAGTCCCGATATCATGTGCATGTATATTTCCCAGCGTAAAAGAGAGTATGCTGGTTTTTTTCTTCGCTGTGCCGACCAGTTTCAGTCCTTTAATATCACTGACTGCTGCCGAGGCATAATCAAGCAAATCGTGCTCATAGGCGGCAATGTTATCCAGGCCAATTGATTTGATGTAATTGATGGCCGCGCCCATGCCAATGACGCCGGCAATGTGTGGTGTACCGGCCTCAAATTTGTAGGGGAGTTCGTTGAAAAGGGTTTTCTCCAGAGTCACCATCTTGATCATGTCACCACCGGACTGGTAGGGTGGCATTGCATTCAGCAAATCAGTCTTGCCATAAAGCACACCAATACCTGTAGGGCCAAACATCTTGTGCCCGGAGAACACATAAAAGTCACAGTCCAGTGCTTGCACATCAATACCGGTATGGGCTGTCGCCTGGGCCCCGTCTACGAGTACCAGTGCATCATGTTCATGAGCCAGATCAACGATCTGTTTCACCGGATTGATCGTACCCAATGCATTTGAGATATGAACAATACTGACCAGTTTCGTTTTTGGCCCCAGTAAACTTTGGTAGGCTTCCAGCTTAAGCTCACCATCATCATTGATCGGTATTACCCTTAGCACGGCACCAGTCCGTTCACATAGAAGTTGCCAGGGTACGATGTTGGAATGATGCTCCATTTCCGAAATGATGATTTCGTCTCCGGTTTTCAGATTTGTCATGCCATAACTCTGTGCAACGAGATTGATACCCTCGGTCGCACCACGAACAAAGATGATTTCCTGAGTTGCCGGCGCATTGATGAAATCTCGGATGGTTTCCCTGGCTGCTTCATAGGCCGCAGTCGCTTTCTCGCTCAGTGAGTGAACACCGCGATGTATGTTGGAATTGTAACGGCGATAGTATTCATTGATGGTGTCAATTACCTGCCGGGGTTTCTGTGTCGTTGCCGCATTATCCAGATAGACCAGTGGCTTGCCGTTTACTTTTTGATCAAGCACCGGAAAATCTGCGCGTATGACATTTACGTCGATGGAGTCGATGTTGGTTGTGAGTTTTTCTGCGATAGGATTATTCATGGGTGAATTCCTTAATCAGTTCGGCATCTGGCAAGCGACCAATGACCTGATATTCCAGATAGTGCCTGATTTGTTCAATCTCAATCCGTTTGATAACCTCTTCGGCGAATGCATAGGTCAGGATGCTTTTTGCGGTAGCCTCATCAATGGCTCTTGACCGCAGGTAAAACATCATGTCCTTATCCAACTGGCCTACTGTGCTGCCATGTGAGCACTTCACGTCGTCTGCATAAATTTCCAGCTCGGGTTTGGTATCAATCTCGGCCTGATCCGATAACAGCAGATTGGCATTGGATTGAGCGGCATCGGTTTTCTGGGCGTCCTTGTGAACAACAACCTTGCCGTTGAAGACACCACGACCCCTGTCATTAAGCACTCCCCGGTAATGTTCTTCACTGGTGGTGTGTTGTTGCAGGTGATTGATCAAGGTGTGGTTATCTATGTGTTGCTTGCCGTTGGCCATATAAAGGCCATTGAGCAGCACGCCGGCCCCCTCGGCATCGAGCTGCACTTTAATATCATTGCGGACCAGTGCACCGCCCAGGGAAATTGAATGGGAATTCACCTGGCTGTCCCTGTCCTGATAAATATTGAGATTACCGATATGGTAACTCTCGACACTTTCCTGTTGCAGCTTGTAATGTGTAAGAGCAGCATTACTGGAGAGAACAGCGTCCGTGACGGTGTTAATGAAATATTGACGGTCTTTTGCACCAACATAATTTTCGATGACAGTGAGCCTTGCGCCACTACCCAGGAAAATCAGATTCCTGGGATGGGCTGAGAATTCATTGTCAGAATATCCGGAGAGATAAATCAGGTTGATCGGTTTATCTATTGAGCAGTCATCCGGCACATGGATCAATACTCCATCATGAATGAACGCTGTATTTAGAATATTAAACGGATTGGACTGGTCATTCAGCGTGGTATTACTCATGACAGAGTCAACCAGCATGCTGTGATTATTCACCGCGCTGGACATGTCTTCCAGTACGACGCCTTGTGGCAGGTCCTGGGACCGGGAATGTTCTACAGAAAACCGGCCATTGATAAAGACCAGTTCATGACTGTCTAGGCCACTTAGACGGGCATGTTCCAGCTGCTTTTCATAGCCAGTGGCCGGCTTTGCTTCAGCGATGCCAAAGGCTGACCGGGCAATCGGTTTCACATCCGTGTATTTCCAGTTTTCTTGGCGCGTGGTCGGGAAGCCCCTGGCCTGGAATTGGCCCATGGCCGCCTCGCGAATCAGTGACAATTTGTCACCAGGAAGCGATTCCTGCAGGCGATGCAGTTCTTCAATGTAATGTTTCACTGCCGTGTCGCTCATGCAGCAGCTTCCTCCTTGACCCAGTCATAACCCTTCTCTTCCAGTTGCAGGGCGAGCTCACGATGACCAGACTTGATGATCTTGCCATCGGACAGCACATGCACCTGATCCGGAACGATGTAGTTCAACAGCCGCTGATAGTGGGTAACGAGTATGATGGCCCGATCCCGACTACGCAGACTATTGACGCCTTCTGCAACAGTTTTTAATGCATCAATGTCGAGACCAGAGTCGGTTTCATCCAGGATCGCGAGCTTGGGTTCCAGTACGGCCATTTGGAAGATCTCATTGCGTTTTTTCTCGCCGCCGGAAAAGCCTTCATTAACCGATCGGTTTAACAGGTCATCCCTGAGATTCACGATCTTGGTTTTCTCCTTGACCAACCTGAGGAACTCCATGGCGTCCAGTGGCGGTTCATTACGATGCTCGCGGATGGCATTGAGTGCAGCCTTAAGCATATAAATATTATTCACACCCGGGATTTCTACCGGGTACTGAAAGGCCATGAATATGCCCTCTCGTGCCCGGATTTCCGGTTCCATCTCGCTCAGGTCCTTGCCTTCAAACAGAATCGAACCTCCTGTAATTTCATACGCATCACGTCCTGCCAGGACATTGGCCAGGGTACTTTTACCTGAACCATTTGGACCCATGATGGCATGTACCTCACCGGCATTGACCATGAGATCCAATCCTTTCAATATTTCCTTGCCATCTACCGAGGCATGTAAGTTTTTAATATCAAGCATTGTCATAACCTGTAGAAATAAAAATGTTTAACCCACCGCACCTTCCAGAGTGACGCCAAGCAGTTTCTGGGCCTCTACTGCGAATTCCATTGGCAATTCCTTGAACACTTCCTTGCAAAAGCCATTCACGATCATATTGACGGCATCTTCTTCCGAGATGCCCCGTTGCCTGCAGTAAAACAACTGGTCATCGCCGATTTTGGATGTCGTGGCTTCGTGTTCAACCTGTGCAGAGGCATTCTTGGCCTCGATGTAGGGAAAGGTGTGCGCACCGCATTTATCACCCATTAATAATGAGTCACATTGGGTGTAATTACGGGCATTGTCTGCCTTGGCGCTGATCCGCACCAGACCACGATATGCGTTTTCGGCGTGTCCTGCCGAGATCCCCTTGGAGATAATCGTGCTGCGGGTGTTCTTACCCAGGTGGATCATCTTGGTTCCGGTATCAGCCTGTTGGTAATTGTTGGTGACAGCCACCGAGTAAAATTCGCCAACAGAGTTATCACCCCGCAACAGGCAACTCGGATATTTCCAGGTGATCGCGGAACCGGTTTCCACTTGCGTCCATGAAATTTTGGAACTCACACCACGGCAATCACCACGCTTGGTTACAAAGTTGTAAATACCACCCTTACCGTTTTCATCACCCGGGTACCAGTTCTGTACCGTTGAGTATTTGATCGCGGCGTTGTCCAGTGCCACCAGTTCAACTACAGCTGCATGAAGCTGGTTTTCATCACGCATAGGGGCAGTACAGCCCTCAAGGTAACTGACATAACTGCCTTCTTCAGCAATAATCAGTGTGCGTTCGAACTGGCCCGTATTAGAGGCATTAATCCGGAAATAGGTTGATAATTCCATCGGACAGCGCGTGTTTTTCGGGATGTAACAGAAGGAACCGTCGGTAAATACAGCTGAATTCAAAGCCGCATAAAAATTATCAGCGGCCGGGACTACCGTGCCGAGATATTTTTTTACGAGTTCGGGGTGATCCTGGACAGCCTCGGAGAAGGAACAGAAAATCACACCTGCGTCTGCGAGCTTTTCCTTGAAGGTGGTGGCGACTGAGACGCTATCGAATACCGCGTCGACTGCCACACCGGCCAGCATTTTCTGTTCATGTAACGGGATGCCCAGCTTTTCGTAGGTCTCGAGTAATTTGGGATCGACATCGTCCAGACTTTTCGGGCCGTCTTTCTTTGATTTCGGTGCCGAATAGTAGGAGATAGCCTGGTAATCAATCGGTGGATAATGTACGTGTGCCCATGTGGGCTCCGACATTTTTTGCCAGTTGTGGAACGCCTTAAGGCGCCATTCCAGAAGCCAGTCCGGTTCGTCTTTCTTTTTTGATATGAACGCGATCACGTCATCGCTTAGACCGGGTGCAACGGTGTCCGAATCGATGTCAGTAAAGAATCCGTGTTCGTACTCTTTCTTTACCAGCGCTTCAACGTCTTGTGATTTGCTTGCCATAATATTTCCTGATTGATGTTTAGCCTGTTTCTTTCAGGCTGAAACTTTCACCACAGCCACAGGTTTCCTGCACGTTTGGGTTACTGAATCTGAATCCTGCATTCAGGCCTTCCCGAACGTAATCCAGCTCGGTACCAGCCAGGTAAAGCAGACTTTGAGGGTCGGTAATGATCTTGATGCCGTGGCTCTCAAATACCTTGTCCTGGTCGTTAATTTCCCTGGCGGCCTCAATGACGTACTGGTATCCGGAACATCCCGTAGGTTTAACGCCAACGCGCAGGCCTATCATCTCCTCCTGCTTACCCAGATAGTTCCGGACATGCTCAGCAGCCTGTTCTGTCAAAATGATGTCTGTCGTACTCATATATTCTTCAACTCCCTAGTGAGGACGTAATTGCATGATCACAGCGTCCTGCCGCTTGGAAACCTGTCGGACTTCCTTGCGCTGGACCAGTTCGGCCAGGGTAATCTGCTTGAGATAGGAAGCAATATGGTTACTCAAGTCATCCCACAGATCGTGGGTCAGGCACCGCAGCTCACCCTGGCAATTTTCCTGGCCGCCACAGCGGGTGGCATCCACGTGTTCGTCTACTGCATTGATCACATCGGCTACTGTTATTGCTTCCGGTTCACGCTTAAGGCGGTATCCGCCACCGGGACCACGGCTACTTTCCACCAAGCCGTTTTTCCTGAGCTTGGAGAACAACTGTTCCAGGTAGGCGAGTGAAATATCTTGCCTGCTGGCGATATCAGCCAGGTTAACCGGGTCCTCCGATTTGTGGAGGCTGAGGTCAAGCATGGCGGTTACGGCATAACGTCCTTTGGTCGTCAGTTTCATAGTCTCATATTATCGCAATGCAACATTTTTTTTGGGTGCTGCAGCTTTACATTTCTGACTAATTTAGTCAAGTAAATATCCTACTAAATTACTCATGAATTATGAAGCCAAAAATTGGCCAGTTTTTAGCCGTTCGATTGTAGCGGGCTGAGAAGCCCTAACGAGTGCGAATTCTGAAATAAGTCTCTGTTTTAATTATATATTACAGATTAGCGGTGGTTACACACCGGTTGCCAGCAAATTTCAGGTGCGTGGCCCACCGGTGCCGTAATCAATCTTTTTTCTTCAGTTGTTCCAGATCATCGTCCACCTTGTGCAAGTGGTCGAGGATGGTGTTTAACGCATTCTGGATGGGATCCGGCATGTCCTCGCGCTCGGCATAGGCATCGAAACCCATCTTTTTGGCCATGGCCTCGCGTTGGGCGGTCAGTTTTTCCTTGATTTCCTGTTTCACCACGACATGACCGGGCACGCCGACAACCGTGGCGCCCACGGGAACGTCTTTTACGACCACCGCATTACAGCCGATGCGGGCGCCGGTGCCAATGGTAATCGGGCCGAGTATCTTGGCACCGGCGCCGATGACAACATTGTTTTCCAGTGTCGGATGCCGCTTGCCTTTTTGCCAAGTGGTGCCGCCAAGTGTGACCCCATGATAGATGGAGCAGTCATCACCGATTTCCGATGTTTCACCGATGACGATCCCCATGCCATGGTCAATAAAAAACCGTTCACCGATTTTAGCGCCGGGATGGATTTCAATGCCGGTGAGGAAGCGGGCGATATGAGCACCGAAGCGTGCCAACAGATACAGTTTTTTCTTCCAGAACCAGTGATTGATCCGGTGAAACATGATGGCTTGGAAACCTGGACAGGTCAGTATGGTTTCCGCAACAGAGCGCGCAGCCGGATCTCTTTCAAACACCACCTCTATTTCTTCTCTGATCGTCTTGAACATTCGCTTCACCGTTGCAGGTTTTGCATCTTTTCCATTTGTTGGTTGAGTCTTTCCAGTATGCCCAGAGTTTCCTGCAGTTTCTGTTTTTCTTTGTCGACAACTTCTGCGGGTGCGCGTGAAACGAAATTCTCGTTATTCAGTTTCCCCTCCAGTCGCTGTTTTTCTGCCGCACGTTTTTCGATTTCCTTGCCTAGCCGTTCTATCTCGACGGCCGGGTCGATCAGATTAGCCAGTGGCACGAGCAGGGTCATGTCACCGGCCAGAGCGATAACGGCGTCATCAGTATCAGTCACCGGGGGGCCGACGGACTCCAGTCGCGCCAGTGTGTTGAGATAATGAATATGTTGCTTGAGCCAATCCTGTTCCTGTTTAGAACCGCCCTTGATTTGTACCGCCAATGGTTTGCCCGGCGGGATATCACGTTCAGCGCGTATGCGCCTGACTCCAAGTATAAATGATTTGATCCAGTCAATGGCATCAGCCGCGTCTTTGTCAATTGTTACTGCTGAGGAATCTGGGTAGGCCTCCAGCATGATACTGGGGCCGGACTTGTTCAAAAGTGGTGAGACCTTTAACCAGAGTTCGTCTGTAATAAATGGCATAAACGGATGTAATAAACGCAACAGGGCTTCCAGTACACTGATTAATGTATGCAAGGTCCCGCGTTTCTCTGCCTCGCTGGCATTATCACTGGTCAGCGTCGTCTTTGAGAGTTCCAGGTACCAGTCGCAATATTCATCCCAGGTGAATTCATAGAGTTCCTGCGCCGCCAGATCGAAGCGATAATCATGTATCGTGCGGGCTACATTCTCTATAGTCTGGCTGAGACGGGTCATTATCCAGCGTTCCGCCAGACCTAACATTTTCTCTCCCTCGTTGATATTTATGGTTTGCGTTTCAACACTCATCATTACATAGCGTGCCGCATTCCAGAGCTTGTTGCAGAAATTGCGGTAGCCTTGGATACGGCCTATGTCAAAGCGGATGTCGCGGCCCTGGGTCGCGAGCGAGGCAAAGGTAAATCGTAAGGAATCCGTGCCGTAGGCTTCAATGCCATTCGGGAAATATTGACGCGTGGCCTTTTCGATCTTTTCCGCATCCTGCGGACGCATCAAACCCGAAGTCCGTTTTTTCACCAGTTCACCAAGGCTGATGCCGTCGATCAGATCAATGGGGTCAAGGATGTTACCCTTGGACTTGGACATCTTCTGGCCCTCGGCGTCCCGTATCAACCCATGCATATAAACTTCATGGAAGGGCACCTTGCCGGTGAACTTGAGTCCCATCATGATCATTCGCGCGACCCAGAAGAAGATTATATCGAAGGCTGTTACCAGGACGCTGGTAGGATAAAACTGCTGCATCTCCGGGCTGTCCTCTGGCCAGCCCAGCGTGGAGAAAGGCCAGAGGGCGGAGGAAAACCAGGTGTCAAGCACATCTTCATCCTGGCTTAATTCAATATTGTCATCCAGATTTTCCTGTGTCCGGATCGCAGCCTCGGATTCACCAACATAAATATTACCATTCGGATCATACCAAGCCGGGATCTGGTGGCCCCACCACAACTGGCGGCTGATACACCAGTCCTCGATATTGCGCATCCATTCAAAGTAGGTCTTTGACCAGTTTTCCGGCACAAAGCGGACATCGCCATTTTCTACGGCTTCGATTGCGGGTTCGGCCAGCGGTGCAATCTTCACGTACCACTGGTCAGTCAGATAGGGTTCCACCACTGCATGGGATCGATCGCCCCTGGGTACCATCAGCCTGTGTGGCTCGGTTTTTTCCAGCAGATCGGCCGTTTCCAGATCAATAATGATTTGTTTGCGGGCAACGTAACGGTCCAGCCCGCGGTATGGCTTCGGCGCGTTTTCATTAAGTACGGCGTCGATCGTGAATATATTAATGAGTGGCAGATCATGGCGCATGCCAACAACGTAATCATTAAAATCATGGGCAGGCGTGATCTTGACGCAGCCCGTGCCGAATTCGGGGTCAACATAATCATCGGCTATGATCGGGATGGTGCGCCCGGTCAATGGCAGTTCCAGCTGTTTACCAATCAGTGAGCGGTAACGTTCATCGTCCGGGTGTACGGCCACGGCCGCGTCACCCAGCATGGTTTCGGGGCGGGTCGTGGCCACAATCACATGCTCAGTTTCCCCCTGAACCGGGTAACGGATGTGCCACATATGACCATTTTCTTCCCGGGAGATAACTTCCAGATCGGAGATGGCGGTATGCAGGACCGGGTCCCAGTTAACCAGGCGTTTACCCCGGTAGATTAAACCCTCATTGTAAAGATCAATAAAGACCTTTTGCACGGCCTTGGACAGGCCTTGATCCATGGTAAAACGTTCCCTGGACCAATCCATAGAGGTGCCAAGCCGGCGAAGCTGACGGGTAATGGTATTGCCGGAATGATGTTTCCAGTCCCACACCTTTGCAATGAATTTTTCGCGGCCCAGATCATGGCGACTGATACCTTCCTGTTCCAGTTGCCGCTCGACCACCATCTGCGTGGCGATCCCGGCATGGTCGGTGCCACATTGCCAGAGTGTCCGGTCACCCTGCATACGATGGTAACGAATCAATATATCCATCAGGGTATGTTGAAAGGCATGGCCCATATGCAGACTGCCGGTGACATTGGGTGGCGGTAGCATGATGCAGTATCCCGGGCCGTCCCCGGCGGGAGCAAAATACCCGTTTTCCTCCCAGCACTGATACATGCGGGATTCAATGGTGTGGGGATCGTAGGTTTTTTCCATGATAACTGGCTGTCCGGAAACTTAACGTCGAAAGTCGGGCATTATGCCAGTATTGTTGGAAGTTTTAACCGTTGCCTGAGGGTATTTACCGGACCGGTTCAGTCCTTGTCCTTGTCACGGCCTATTTTTTCATCGTCTGATTCCAGTTGCATCCTCAACTCATTGATGATGCTGTCCTTGATTGCATCTTTCACTAATACCAGTAATGAGTCCAGTTCCTGGGCTAGCTTATTGTCCACTTGTGCAAGCAGGCGATCGAGTCGTTCCTTGGTCAAATCAAACTCGACCGGGCTTGGGGTATCCAGGTAGGGGTTGTCCTCGTTGGACAGGCTTGGGTATTCAGTCTGTTCCATCTCCGGATCATCTTCAACAATGTCATCCAGCACCGGAATATCGGCCTGTTCATCCGCAGAGTCTTCGGGCTTGACCTGGGAGGAGAGGATGTTTTCGAGGGCGTCGATGCTGGCATCCAGCTCGGCCTCGTCTTTCTTGGGCTTAATCTTGTCGTTCTTGTCGGATTTAGGCGGCGTAGTCATTCTCTGAGCCTATCGTATGATTATGCAATTCACAGCCCCGCTGCCGATAGTCCCGGTAACGTTGACGGGCAATCTCACGTTCAGATTCATCGCCGCTGACAATCTCAACAATTCTCGAAAAGTTTTCTGCCTGTCGGGGGATTGTGTCAGAGAGATTAATCAGGACGTCCTGTTGTCCGGCATGATCCGGTTCCCAGCCTATGGTCACGGGAATATCTGCGGATATTTGCCCGTCTGCCCGTTGATGTGGCAGAAAGCTGATGTCGCGGAATGTCCAGAGCAGATCATCCATTCTTGCAACCTGCTCACTGGATGTGGCTTGCAGGTAAACAGAATGTCCCTGCTGCCGGGCCTTTTGTGCCATGACGCAGGCGAACTGGTCAGCTCTAGCAGCAGGCGGCAGGACGTAAAAATCAACTCTTGGCATGGGTCAAAACAATCAAACTATTTACTTTTATCCAGCAGGTATTGTACCAGCAGGGGTACTGGGCGCCCGGTTGCGCCCTTCTTTTTCCCGGTAATCCAGGCCGTGCCAGCAATATCAAGATGGGCCCAGTGGAATTTCTTGGTGAATCGGCCCAGAAAGCAGGCCGCCGTGATCGTACCGGCCTCACGACCACCGATATTCTGCATGTCCGCGAACGGGCTGTTGATCAACTTGTCGTAATCGTCCCAGATGGGCAATTGCCAGGCCCGGTCACCAGTCGTTTCTCCAGCATTAAGAATATCTTTTGCTAATGGATTATGGTTGCTCATTAGGCCGGAGGCATGGCTGCCAAGCGCCACAATACAGGCGCCAGTCAGAGTGGCAATATCGATCACTGTGGCCGGGTTAAAACGTTCTGAATAAGTGAGCGCATCACAGAGAATCAGGCGACCCTCGGCATCGGTATTCAGGATTTCTACCGTCTGTCCGGACATGCTCTTGATAATATCGCCCGGTTTGGTGGCCCGGCCGCCGGGCATATTCTCCGTTGCGGGCACCACGCCGGTGATATTGATAGGCAGACCTATTTCGGCTGCCGCAACCAGAGTGCCAAAAACGCTGGCGGCGCCACACATGTCATACTTCATTTCATCCATGGCCGCGGCCGGCTTGATGGAAATGCCGCCGGTATCAAAGGTCACGCCTTTGCCAACCAGTACATAGGGCTTGCTACCGGCCTTGCCACCCTTGTACTCCATGGTGATGAGCTTGGCGGGTTCGCGGCTGCCCCTCGCCACGGACAGGAGGGTATTCATGTTGAGCTTGGCCATTTCCTCTTCGTTCATGATCTTGACCTTGATGGACTTGTAGGTCTTGCCCAATTCTTTTGCTTGGTTGGCCAGGTGCGTCGGCGTGCAAACATTGGCCGGACGGTTGGCGAGATCCCGGGTGAGCTTCATGCCCTTACTAATGCCTACAGCATGTTGCAGGGCCCTTTCACCTGAATTCAGTTCTTTCCGGGTCGGTGCAGCCAGTATCAGCTTCTTGAGTTTTTTACGGCTAGCCTTGTTTTTGGTTTTGAACTCGTTGAATTCATAAAGGTTAGACTCAATAGTTTGAACGGCCTGGCGGATCTTCCAGTAATAATCACGATTCTTGACGTTGATTTCCGGCAAGTAATTTACTGCCTCAGTTGCCCCGGTATTGATGAGCTGGTTGATTGCATTGGCAACAATATTGCGGTACTGGTTGTCGTTGATTTCCCTTTCCTTGCCGCAACCAATCAACAGTAAACGATCCGCCAGCAAACCGGGGACGTTATAGAGCAAAAGCGATTGACCGGGTTTGCCCTCAATATCACCGCGACGAATAGTATTGGAGATGAACTTGTCGCTGATTTTGTCAATGGCCTTAGCTGCCGGTGATAATTTTCTTGATTCAAAGACACCCACAACCAGGCAAGCTGTGCGCTGTTTTTCTGCGTTACCGCTTTTTATTAGAAATTCCATACATACCTCATTGATTTGAATATTATTTTCCCTGATTTCTTGTGATTTTCTAGTTTTGATGGCTGGATAAGCCAGTATTTGCTATTTTTCTCAAGTTTATTCATTTAACGGAAGACACGCAAAGGCGAAAATTTTGATCATTGAGCGTTATATTTTTTGGGAAATCACGCAACGCCTCTTCTGGATTGCAGCCATATTGATCCTGGTTTTTTCGACAGAAAAGTTCGTGGATTATCTGGCAGATGCAGCCGCCGGTAAAATACCTGTCGAGTTTGTCATGAAAATGCTGTCGCTCAAGCTGGTTTCCATGCAGACGGAAATGCTGCCTGCGGTCATGTTCCTTGCCATCTTACTTGCCTTCTCCAGACTTAATCAGGACAACGAACTAGTCATTATGTCAGCCGCTGGCATCGGCAAGAAACGCCTGCTGGTTATTACCAGTATATACAGCCTGCTGTTTTGTATTCTGGTTTCAGCCGTTGCTTTTTTCGTCGCTCCCTGGGCCAAGCACAGGATAGATGAATTGAAAAACGAGGCCTGGAACACGGCAAACATCACCGGGATCATTTCAGGCAAGTTCAAGGAGTTGGACAAGGGGAATGGGGTGGTTTATGTGGAGAAACTCTCAGACGACAAGCAGGCCATGGAGAATGTATTTTTGCAACTGAGGTACAACAACCGTAACAGTGTGCTGCGATCTAATTCGGCGAGATTTCAAATTGATCCAAAACATGGCGGTCGATATATCGTTTTTGATAACGGCACACGTTACGTTGGAGAACCGGGATCGCTGGAATTTCAGATCACGGATTATGAAAAATACGGAGTATTGATCCAGGAAGGAGCCCAAGACATAATTTTCAGAAGTATTGAAGCGATGCCAACGGCAACCCTGATGTTATCACCTTTACCAAGACATCAGGCAGAATTTCAGTGGCGGCTTTCTGCGTTATTCATTTGTATTTTACTTGGACTGCTAGCGGTGTTGCTGAACCAATATCCTTTCGGGCAAAAGAAGTTTACTCTGGTTATTCTCGCTATCCTGATTTATTTTCTCTACAACAACCTGCTGGGAATTTCCAAGAGCCTGGTTGAACGCGAGCACCTGACGCCGTGGATAGGACTCTGGTGGGTACATGCATTACTGATCATAATTTTATTACTGATCTACCATTACCCTAGGGTCATGAAATTCAAACAGGGATTGTTCGGGTCACGGACTATGAATCCATGAAGATCATTGATCGTTACATCATCGTTACCCTGATCAAGGCCGCCACTGTCGCTATGGTAACTTTTCTGGCCATTATCGCCTTCCTGACCCTGATAGACGAACTCGGTGATACCGGCAGGGGCAACTACACGACCATAACGGCAATACAGTATGTGTTATTGGTGCTTCCACGAGTTGCTTACGAGCTTTTTCCCATCGCGGCCGTAATTGGGGCGATGGCCACACTGGGTATTCTTTGCCATAACAGTGAACTGGTCATCCTGCGTACCTCGGGTGTATCACTCGTGCGGCTGGCCTGGTCCCTGACAAAGGGCGGACTGCTGATTGTGCTGGCTGCTGTGCTGGTCGGTGAATTTGTCGCCCCGGTTTCCGAGCAGACAGCCCAGCAATTACGCACGGTTGCTATGTCAGAACAGATTACTCTGAAAACCCGTAATGGCTTCTGGTCCAGGGATGGTGATAACTTTATTAACATCAGAAAAATTCTCCCAGGTAATCGAATTGAAGATATTTACGTCTACGAATTTGACAACAATAACAACCTGAAGAGCAGTACCTATGCACAGAGAGCTGAGTATATTAAAGACCGATGGCAGCTGGAAAACATTGAAAAGTCCTATTTGACACGAACCGGCGTTACGCAGAAGGTTCAGGAAACGGAAAGCTGGGATGCCTTACTTAATCCGGAGCTGATTAACCTGGTTACTATCCGGCCACAATACCTGACCTTGCTAGAGCTTTACCGTTATATTGAATATCTGAAAAGTAACAGCCAGAACAGCCTGCAGTATCAGCAAGCACTCTGGTCGAAACTAATCCAGCCGGTAACTATCATTGCACTCATACTACTGGCCTTGCCACTGGTAAAAAGTGATTCGCGCTCTATCTCTGTCAGTCAACGTGTCCTGATGGGCAGTCTAATTGGCATTGCCTTTCATTTATTTAACCAGATCGCTGCCCAGATGGGTGTGGTCTATTCAATCAATTCAATTGTAAGTGCAACGTTGCCTACACTGGTTGTGCTTGCAATTACTTTTTATATGATGCGTCGTTCAGCGTAGGCGGGTTGTCTTGCCTGTCAGTCCTGATGAGTCTTGTGGTCGAGAATTGATCATGCAGGGTTTTATGGTTTTTATTGAAAAGGGCCCATAAAAATCCACCACCCAGTAATGACCAGGAGAAAATGGAAAGGCTGAAACGGATGATTGCCTTTTTCCAGTCAATTGAATCTCTGTTATCACTGATCAGTTTGACTTTCCAGGTGCGCATTCCCAGTGTCTGGCCGCCATGTGTCCATTGCCAACCAAAATAAACATAGGCAATCAATAATAGATAAATGACATAAAATATATTACCGTTGGATATTGCCTGCCCTTTTGTTATAGGTAGTAATGCCAATGTCAACAGGATATAAATAGAAACTAACAATATGGAGTCATACAGAATAATCAATAATCGGCGTAGCAGGGAACAGGAACGGCACACGGTTTGATGGTAGTAATCTATCTCGCAATCAGCGACAAGTTCTGACCAATATCCAGTCTTCTCTGGGGATACCGAGTCTGTCTGCCTCAGTGAAATAGCGGTCACAGAGATCGGCATCTGGCTCCCTAGTTCGTGAAAGCAACCATGCATATCCCAATGTAGGTCCAACAATCAGCGCCATGCTGTAATCCTTTTCCAGCTTGGCAATATTATAGGCACCGTAAAATGGCCCGAAAAAAGAGACTTTCAGTTTGCCAATATCTTTATCTTCCGTGAAATAGGCTTTGCCGACAGCCTCTTTCCATTTTCCTGTTTCCATATCCCTGCCACGGTTAATGACTTTAACGCCGCCGTCTTCTCTCGGTGAATATTGTGCAGTCACATCTGTAAGGTTCCGCTCAAAGCTGTGATCAAGTCTCGCGATCTCATGCCAGGTGCCAAGATAACGGCTTATGTCAAAGTCGGTGACGGGTTCCACACCCTCAGGTGTAGATATACAGCCAAATAAAAAAAAAGTGAGGGATATAGTGATTGGATTTTTCATTACAATGATTCGATATTCTCCAGCAACCAAGTTGTTCTCTCCCGGACTGCTTTTTGTTCAGACGCATCTTTATTATTCCAGTTACGAACCTGCATGGCCAGTCGAGGGTTGTTCGCAAGCAGGATCTGGTGATTCTCAACAAACTTCCAGAAAAGTGTTGTAAAAGGGCATGCTGCCTCACCGCTTGCCTTTCCAGGTTGATAGCGACAGTTTGAACAATAGTTTGACATACGATTGATATAAGCACCGCTAGCGATATAAGGTTTGGAACCAACCAGCCCGCCATCCGAGTATTGGCTCATTCCCAGTGTATTAGGTACTTCTACCCACGCTACGGCATCAGTATACATGGCCAGATACCATTCATGGATTTCCTCCGGTTTTACCCCGTACAGCAAAGAAAACAATCCAGTCACCATCAGTCTTTGTATGTGATGGCCGTAACCGGTATCGATGACCTGTCGTAAACATTCTTTCATACAAACCATGTTTGTCTGACCTGACCAGTAGAAGTCCGGCAGGGATCGTTTGGCACCCAGATGATTTGTTGCCAGCCATTTATCTCGGTTATACCAGTAGAGTCCACGAATGAATTCACGCCAACCGAGAATTTGCCGTATAAATCCTTCCACCGCATTCAGCGGCACCCGTTTTTTTTGATAGGCACTGATAGCAGAATTTATGACCTCCATGGGATCGAGTAACTTCAGGTTGAGACTGGAAGAAATACAGGAATGATAAAGCCGGTATTCTCCCGTCCACATGGCGTCCTGGTAATCGCCGAAGCCGGCCAGTCGGTGATTGATGAAATCACTTAACTCCCTCAATGCGTCTTTACGAGTGACTGGCCATTGAAAATCTTCAATATTGCCGTACAGGCTTGGCAGAAATTTTTTTATATCCTGTATGACTGATTTTGTGACTATATCTGCTTTAAATTTTATACAGCCAGGGAGCTTTCCCGGGCCAGCTTTCCCAAAGGCCTTCCTGTTCTCCTTGTCGTAATTCCACTTACCTCCTTCTGGTTTGTTATTATCCATAAGGATATCCCGGTCTTTCCTTAGATAGCGGTACCAATGTTCCATCCTTGGCTGCTTGCGTGATTGCATCCATTCCCTGAATTCGCTTGGCCTGGTAATGAAATGGTTGTCCTCCAGCCATTCGATTTGCAGTTTTTTCTTTCTAAAATATTTTTCCAGTTCACCGTATACACGGTAATCGCCAGGCAGCACACATTTGAATGAACCAATTCTAAATTTTTTCTGTACGGCATCCAGTGCGGATTCAAAATTTTCATGCTTGTCCGAGAGCTTGAAGTAGCAGACACTTATGCTTTTCTTTTTCAATTCAGCAGCGAAATGCCGCATGGCGGATAGAAACAGGACGGTACGCTGATTGCTTGAAGTGATCTGGGTAGATTCGCGACTGACTTCGGCCATCCATACCATATCTATTCCGGGATCAAAGTTGTCCCAGATAATGCTGCTGTGGTTTAACTGGTCACCCAGTACCAGGTAAAGATGTCGAACTTCAGGCATGGACCTGCCGGGTTTCCTGCTTGAACCCAAGAACTCTCAGGCGATTCACTTTCTGTAATTGCGGGCTCAAAAGGAATTTCAGCAAAATCTGGTAGGTGTCCAGATCAAAAGATACCGGATCATTTCGTGAATCCCACCATCGTTCCAGGGCTTCCGCGTCATTTTTGACACGACCTAAGTAAATCCACTGATCAACAAGATGGTAGTGGGTATCATCATAATTGCCAGATAATGGTTGTTCAATCACAAGCACAGGCCCACTCCAGGGCCATGACAGATTTTTGAGCTCCTGTATTGCCAGTTCCAGTCTCAGGTTATGCTGGGTCGCCGTTTCTTTACCACAACATGAACCCGGGCATTTCTTCAACTGATATGCGAAGCAAGCTCCCTCTCTTTTTTTCTCAAGGCCGAGCAACCTGTGACATAATCGATGTTTGCCGGCAATTTTTTTAAGTTGGTTGATTGCCTGTGATTTGCTACGAAACAGCCCATAACGATTGAAGATAGCAGGGGGCTTTGTCATGTCTGCCAATGCCAGGTGAAGCTTGATGTAGCCCAGTTCGTCGGTTGTTAATTCAAATTGATAGAGTTTTCGTTGACGGCGTTGACGGCGGTTATAGGTCGGAGAAAGCAACTTGATTTGCAGGTTTTCAAGAAGTAATGCACCAAAATCGGAGGGAGTTTTATCGTAATCAATATGGTGGACTTGCCGGTTTATATTTATCTCTCTTGAATTGCTCAGGTTCTGGCTGAAATGACTCAAAACGCGGGTCCTAAGCGTGACAGATTTTCCAACGTAGAGCAGGTTTCCGTTTTCAGAATAAAAACGATAGGTGCCAGGTGTGTTTGGCAGTTTGGTTACTTCCGATTCGTGCAGCTGACTGGGAATTGAGGGTTTATTCAAAAAGTGTTTACAGACTGCGGTGATGTCTTGTGGATCAAAATCCATGCTGATTCTTTCAAAGAAGCTGAGAATGACGCTGGTATCTGTCATTGCCCTGTGCCGGCCTGATATGGTTAATTGCAGGCGGTTGATAATGTCATCGAGTCTGTGACGCTTAAAAGATGGATAGAATTTTCTGCTGAGTTTGACAGAGCATAAAGTTTGCGCCGCAAATTCAATACCAGCATCTGAAAAGGCCTGTTTGATAAAGCTGTAATCAAATCTTATGTTGTGTGCAACCAGCACCTTGTTCTCAAGACGTTCCTTGAGTTCCCTCGCAATATCATGAAAAGATGGGGCATCGGCAACCATCTCATTACTGATACCGGTCAACCGGGTTATAAATGCAGGGATGGTTATGCCCGGGTTAATCAGCGTTTGCCATTGATCTATAACTTCACCCTTCTCGATTTCTATCAAGGCAATCTCGGTCAGGCGATCTCTGCCGGGGATACTGCCGGTGGTTTCACAATCCAGCAGCACCATTCGATCTGGGAAACCCTCAAGTTTTATATTTTGCTTAATTATGTTTACTTCTCCTACAGCGTTCTGAACAATAGATGACATTATTCCAGTCTTCTTTCCATTTTTTCACCAAAGGGACATCAGTTAATAAGAATTTTCCTCGCGGATAATCATCTTCAAAGATTATGACTGATGTGGCGCTCCCTAGGGGACTCGAACCCCTGTTTTCGCCGTGAGAGGGCGACGTCCTAGGCCACTAGACGAAGGGAGCACTTGATTTTATGCAGTATCGCCCTTATTGATGCTATTATACGGGTACCGGATTTATAACGTAATACCTGCCTTTAAAGTAACTAACCAATCCACCAGGGAATGAAACCAGCGCACCCAGAAGATAATGTCACCCGGATGAAAATTCCGCCGCGGATAATTCCGCGATCGGAACATCATATATCCCGTAGCGATATCAGTGATAATGCCCTGAAGGTGCTTTACCGCTTAAGCAATGCCGGCTTCAAGGCCTATCTGGTTGGTGGTGGCGTCAGAGATCTCCTGCTGGGCCACAAACCCAAGGACTTTGATGTGGTTACAGATGCCAGGCCAGACCAGGTGCGTGAATTGTTCCGTAATTGCCGTTTGATAGGTCGTCGGTTTCGCCTCGCCCACATCCGCTTCGGCGATGAGATCATTGAAGTCTCGACTTTCCGGGCTGCCTATCACGTAACAGATGGCGAACGGCATATTGAAGACGGTCGCATCATTCGCGATAATATTTATGGCGATATTGATGATGACGTCTGGCGCCGGGATTTCACGGCGAATTCCCTTTTTTATAACATTGATGATCAATCCATAGTTGATTACGTCGGTGCAATGGCGGATATCGAAGCATCATGGTTACGCATGATCGGGGATCCGGCAGAACGTTATCGCGAAGATCCTGTGCGAATGCTGAGGGCTATCCGTTTTTCTGTAAAACTGGATTTCAAGATTCATGAGGACACTGAAAAACAGATCCATGAATTAAATCATCTTCTAAATGATATACCCCCGGCCAGGTTATTTGAGGAATTCATGAAACTCTTCATGAGTGGAAAATCACTGAAGGTCTATCACCTGTTACGAGAGTTCAGCCTGTTTCCTCATATGTTTCCACTTACCCAGCAAATCCTCGAACAGGATGAAGCCAGAGTTGATAGTCTGTTGCATAGGGTGTTTTTAAATACGGATGAAAGGATTCATGATGACAAGCCGGTCAGTCCCGGATTTCTGATAGCCGCCCTATTATGGCCTTCAGTAATGGAATTCATGGAAGAATATAAAAGTAATGGTCTGGCTGACCAGGATGCGATCATGCTGGCAAGTGACACAGTTATTTCGCAGCAAATCAGCAGTATTTCCTTTCCCAGGCGTTATACCCTGATGGCCAGGGACATCTGGCTATTACAATCACGTATGAAACATCGTCGTGGTAAACGCCCTATGCGCCTCTTGTCTCATCCTAGGTTCAAAGCAGCTTATGATTTTCTATTGCTTCGAGCAGAAGCTGGTGAAAATCTTCAGGAGATGGTTGACTGGTGGTCAGACTTTGCAAATAGGTACCAGGATATCATTGAACAAAACCGTCATGGCAGGTCGCGGTTCAGACCCTCCGGCAGGCGCAATAAATCCAGGCGTTCGTAAATCCGGATTCATGGCCAGGGTCTTTATCGGGCTGGGGAGTAATCTGGATGATCCCCTCAAACATATTCAATCTGCACTTGATGGTCTTGCCAAGCTGCCGGACAGTACCCTGACTAAAGTATCCTCACTTTATTATTCCAGACCCATTGGCCCACAGGATCAGCCAGATTTTGTAAATGCGGTCGTCCAACTGGAAACCAGATTGACACCTGAAGCGCTTCTGGATCATCTGCAGGCGATCGAAGCCAGGCATAGTAGGGAAAGGAAGAAAAAATGGGGGCCCAGGACGCTGGATCTGGACATCCTGCTTTTTGATGATGATATGATTTGTACTAGGCGGCTAAGAGTGCCACATCCTGAAATGCACCATCGAGGGTTTGTACTGGTTCCCCTGAATGAAATTGCCCCCAACGCCTGCATCATTGGTCATGGCAGTGTCAGCACACTGCTGGAAGAAATTGATACCAGTGATCTTTCCAGAGTCACAGATACATGAATAAAAACAGGTTCCCTGATTACATTGTAGTGGAAGGTCCAATCGGTGTTGGCAAGACGTCACTGGCAAAAAAACTTGCCGAAACTTACGGTGTTGATTTACTGCTGGAAGCACCAATGGAAAATCCATTCCTGGCCAATTTTTACGAAAACCCAAGGTTATCGGCCCTACCGACACAATTGCACTTTCTTTTCCAGAGAGTCAAACAAATAGAAAACATGCGACAGGCTGATTTATTCAAGCCCGTGCAGATTGCCGACTTCTTAATGGAAAAGGATATGCTCTTTGCTGAGCAGACACTGACCACTGAAGAATTCGGACTATACAAACAGATTTTTGAAAAACTGGCACCTGACCCTCCTGTGCCCGATCTTGTTATCTATTTACAGGCCCCACCCGGCACCCTGATGAAACGGGTTCTGCATCGTGGTATAGATTATGAAAGAAATATAGAGGAAGGTTACCTGAGAAAAATCTCTGATGCCTACATCAATTTTTTCTATCATTATGATCAGTCGCCCTTGTTGATCATCAATACCGAGAATTTCGATCTAGTTGATAACGATAAAAACTACAAGTTATTGATTGATCACGTCAGTTCATTACCACCGGGCAGGCATTATTTTAATCCACAGGATTTCTGAATGTCCAAGATTACACTGACAAGTCTTAACAAGATGAAAAAAGAAGGCCGTAAAATTGCCTGCCTGACTGCCTATGACGCCAGTTTTGCCAGAATCATCGATGAGGCAGGAATGGATATCACCCTGGTCGGTGATTCGTTGGGTATGGTGATCCAGGGTAGCGAATCGACCCTAAAAGTCAGCATGCGCGACATGATTTATCACACCCGGATAGTTTCAGATGTCAGTAAGCATGCTTTCATTATTTCTGATATGCCATTCATGAGCTATGCCACACCCGCACAGGCACTTGGCAACGCTGCCCGTCTGGTTGCCGAGGGTGGTGCGGAGATGGTCAAACTTGAAGGCGGTGCACAATTTGCAGAGACCATTAAACTGCTGGCTGAACACGGTATACCGGTTTGCGCGCATCTGGGTTTCACACCCCAATCAATCAACAAACTGGGTGGATACAAGGTACAAGGCAAAGATCAGGATACGGCCAGGCAAATCGCGAGAGATGCATTGTTACTGGAAGCTGTTGGTGCCGACATGCTGGTTCTTGAGTGTGTGCCGGCCGATCTGGGCGCTGAGATCACGGCCAGGTTGAAAATACCGGTTATCGGTATTGGCGCTGGTGTTGACTGTGATGGCCAGGTCCTGGTGATTTATGATCTGATTGGTATTACGCCCAGGCAAGCCAGGTTTTCAAAAAATTTCCTGGAGACCTCTGCTTCAGTCCAGGCAGCCATAAAAAAATACATCAGGGAAGTCAGGAATTCTGAATTCCCTGGAGAAGACCACCGTTTTTAATCATGTTAGTGCTTAAGACCATCGATGAACTGAGACAGCAAATTACAGACTGGCGTAATTCCAGATTAGAGATTGCATGTGTTCTTACCATGGGGAACCTGCATAGTGGGCATCTTTCTCTGGTTGATAAAGCAAAGCAAGTCAGTGATAAAATTGTAGTGACTATTTTTGTAAACCCGACCCAGTTCGTCCGAGGTGAAGATTTTGAGAGTTATCCACGCACACTGGATACTGACATGGAAAAACTTCAGGCACTTGATGTCGATCTGTTGTTTTGCCCCGATGTCAGCGAGATTTATCCCAGCGGAGGAGAATCCCAAATCTGTGTCGAAGTGCCATCGCATCTGGAAAATATTTATTGTGGAAAATCAAGACCGGGACATTTCACCGGCGTCGCTACAGTTGTAACCAAACTCTTTAATATCGTGCAACCGGACATTGCAGTATTTGGTGAAAAAGATTACCAGCAACTTCTTGTTATCAAGCAGCTGGTCAAGGATCTGTGTTTCCCGGTTGAAATTATTTCCATGCCAACTGTTCGTGAGGCCAATGGTCTGGCGATGAGCTCGCGAAATACATATCTAGATGAACAGGAGACAGTCATAGCGGCAACGATCCACGATGTACTTGAGAAAATTGCGGCAGAAATACGATCAGGATCCGATAACTATAAAAAACTGGTGCAGCAAGGGAAGAAGACTCTGACCAGGGCCGGACTCAAAACGGATTATCTTGACGTGGCAGATGCAGAGACTCTGGGTGAGCCCGGGGATGGGGATCTGGTGGTTCTCGTTGCTGCTGTAATTGGCAAGGCAAGGCTGATTGATAATGTTACTATCAGGCGTTGAACCACGACCAGTTTTCGTACATACTTCTCGATTCAAATTCACATTTTCACTGTTTAAGCATGCAAGTCACTGTTTTAAAAGCTAAATTTCACTCCGCCTGCGTGACCCACGCTGAGCTTGAATATGATGGTTCATGTGCCATAGATGGTGCTTTGCTCGACAAAGCCGGTATTCTTGAATACGAACAGATCCAGATTTACAACATTAATAATGGCGAGCGTTTTATCACCTATGCGATACGCGCTGAGGACAATTCCCACATAGTTTCCGTGAACGGTGCTGCAGCACATAAGGCCAGTCCGGGTGACCGGGTCATCATTTGTGCCTATGGCGTGATTAATGAATCTGAAGTTAAGAAATTTAAACCCACACTAATTTATCTGGATGAAGAAAACCACATCGATCGCATCCAGGATCATATACCTGTACAGGCGGCCTAACAAACAAGTTGCTTACCGGCCCTCTGGTTCCCCGGGCCTCAACCTTTCCATATTACCTTTACGTCACAGACAGCATACTATTGGTCTGTGAGATTTTGCTGCTAATTTAAAAATCATGAGTGACCCGGAATTACATACGGCCGCTGTCATCATTATCGGTAATGAAATTTTGTCAGGCCGCACAAAGGACCAGAATCTGGACTATATCGGTCAACGCCTCGATAAGCTGGGTATCGCCCTTATGGAGGCCCGCATAATTCCTGATGATGAAAAAGTGATCATGGAAACGATCAATTCCCTGCGCCAATCTTTTACGTACGTTTTTACCACCGGCGGTATCGGTCCGACTCACGATGATATTACCTCGGCTTCAGTGGCCAAGGCATTTTCGGTTCAACTTAAAGAGAACCCCGAGGCTGTGCAATCACTCAGATCCTATTATGATGAAGGCAGTATTAACGATGCCCGCATGAAAATGGCCCTGATACCTGAAGGTGCCGTTTTGATCAAAAATCCTGTCAGTGGTGCGCCAGGTTTTCAACTGGATAATGTATTTGTACTCCCCGGTGTGCCCTTGATTTTGAAGGCCATGTTTGAAGGCATTGAAAACAGGCTGATTGGAGGTGCACCGATCCTGAGTGAGTCTGTGACTTGTAATCTCAGGGAAGGGCAAATAGCTGGTGCGCTTGGTAAAATTCAGAATAATTTTCCAGTTGTCAGTATTGGCAGTTACCCGTTTTTCAAGCGGAGCAGGCTGGGTGTCAATCTGGTGCTGAGATCCAAGGATGAATCTGCTTTGCAATTGGCAGCAAATGAAGTGCGCCAGATGGTGCAGGCACTGGGTGGGAAACTTTACGAAGCTCCCTGATGATAAACCGAAATCAGCGCAGGAAAGTTTTACGCAATCTTCATGAATGACATTATTCTCATACTTTCCCTCTCAGTACTTTCCGTACTGGTTGTTCAGCGTTTTCATTTGCCGGCTATTATCGGTTATTTACTGGTTGGTACAATAATTGGTCCTCACGCTTTTGGTCTCATCGAATTTTCAGAAACAACACGTTCTCTTGGTGAGATTGGTGTGGTGTTCCTGTTATTTACAATCGGGCTAGATTTCTCTATTGCGCAGCTACGTTCTTTTAAAACGACACTTTTTGGACTGGGCAGCGCACAAGTGCTTGTCGGAACCGTATTCGGTGGTTGGATTGCCTGGTATCTGGGTATTGAATGGAAAACTGCAATTATTGTCGGTGGAGCTCTGGCACTATCATCTACCGCGATTGTCATTAAGCAACTTACAGATCAACTTGAACTCAAAACGAGGCATGGCAGGGCTTCACTTGGAATTTTGTTGTTCCAGGATCTGGCAGCTGTGCCTTTCCTGGTTTTAATCCCGATATTTGCTGCCGGTAACGAGTCAGTCGGTACACCATTATTGCTGGCATTTATAAAGGGACTGATCGCTTTTTTTGCTATTCTATTCGTTGGGCGCTTTGTTTTAAGACCAGTTTTTCATCTGGTAGCCGGTACCCGTTCCGAGGAACTCTTTACTATAACGGTTTTACTCATTTCATTGGCGGCGGCATGGGTGACTCATCTGCTTGGCCTTTCGCTCGCGCTTGGAGCCTTTCTTGCCGGAATGATGTTGAGTGAAACAGAATATCGTCACCAGATAGAGGCTGAAATCAGGCCTTTCAGGGATATTTTGCTGGCATTGTTTTTTATTACGGTAGGTATGCAACTTAACTTGTTAATGCTGCCGGAAATTTGGCATTGGGTGCTATTGCTGGTAGCCGGATTGATCATTGGTAAAGGCTTGGTCATTTATTTTTTACTATTACTTTTTGGTCAAAGTAGAGATGTTGCAAGTCGAACGGGCGCAATTCTTGCCAATGGCGGTGAATTCGGTATTGCTTTATTGACCCTGGCGGTTATTACAAATCTGATCAATTACCAGGATACCCAGCCAATACTTGCTGCGTTGATACTGTCCATGGTGATCGCCCCGCTATTGATACGCAAAAATCATGTTTTCAGCAACTTGATTATGAAGAAAGATATTGAGGCCGGGGAAGATTTACCCGGACAAATCGCAGAGGGTGTAGGGATGCTGGAAGACCATATTGTCATTTGCGGGTATGGCAATGTGGGCAAGCAAATTGCCACAATCCTGGAGCATAATGACTATGCTTATATTTGTTTAGACAATAATATTGAAGTTGTAAAAAAAGCCTGGCTCGAAGATGAGCCTGTTTTCTACGGGGATGCGAGAAAACCCAGGATCCTGTCTGCCGCTAAACTTGTCCATGCGCGAGCACTGATGATATGTATAGATTCTGAAGAAAATGCCCTGCAAATACTTAAGCAGGCCAGAAAAATCAGCATGTGCTCGGTATACGTCAGGATCCGATCTGAGCAGTCAGCTGATATTTTCATGACCGAAGGTGCAACTGAAATCGTAGCCGAAACGCTGGAGACCGGATCGATGATGGCAGCACAGCTTCTCATTGGGATGGACAGGGAACCCAAGGAAGTCTTTGACCAGGTTGCCCGGTCCAGGAAGCAATATTTTGGTGGTTAGGGCCTTATGGCCCTGTTAAGTGCTATGCTGTTAAGTAATAGCTGGCAAATAATTCTTCACTAGAAAAATAAGGGATTTGTTAAGGTTCTTAAATGACTCATCCAGCCCAAACCATTGACTTTCATAAATTCAAGGTATCCTGTAAAGCCTGTAGTTTGCAGGAGCTTTGTCTTCCCAGAGGCCTTGATTCCTCCGGCATGGACAGGCTGGAAGAAATTGTAAAACGCTCCCGGCCTGTGCAGCGGGGTGATTTGATCTTCAGGGCAGGTGATAAACTCATCAATATCTACGCTGTGAGATCAGGTACCGTCAAACTTTCCATGCTGGATGAAAGTGGCGCTGATCAGATTCTTGGATTTATATTTCCGGGAGAGATAATCGGTCTTGATGGCATTGACAAACAGGTACACCAGGTATCGGCAACAGCGATTGAAGTGGCGACTTACTGCTCTTTTCCATTTAGCAGCATCAATAACATTTGCAAGCAAATTCCGGATTTGCAGATGCAACTTATGAGACTCATGAGCCGGCAATTGACAGCCGAGAATGAATTGATTTTGACAATCGGCAAGAAGAATGCTGACGAGAAGATTGCAATTTTTTTGTTAAGCCTGTCAGCCAGGTTCCATACACTGGGTTTTTCCGCGTCAGAATTCAAACTATCCATGTCCAGACAAGATATTGCCAATTATCTGGGATTAACCATTGAGACTGTAAGCCGGGTATTCAGCCGTCTTCAGCGGGATGGTATTATCAAGATTGACAGAAAAATGGTCACCATTCAGGACCGGGATGCATTGGTCAGTGTATCAATCAGCTGCCAGACAGCAAAGAAGCTAACCGGCCACGATTGACAGTTTATAAACGGAATTTATCCCAACAGGCATTCACTTCGCTAATCCAGTGATTGATGTGTTCAACATTATCATTGCGTTCAATCTCGGTCTTTTCAGTACACTGCATTGTCTCGGGATGTGCGGTGGTATTTACTGATTGAATCGCAGGCGTGGCGCCTTCTGCCGGACTATCGGACAAAAGGCTAGCCTTTGTTGCAATTACGCCTCTAGCTCATTAAACATTCTCAACCAGCTCGTATGATCCATCCTTATCGTGGACTTCCCGCCCGGTGATTGGCGGATTAAATACGCAAACCATTCTCATTTCCTCATTGGCACGCAGAATATGGCGATCATGATTGTTAAGTGCATATAGCGTCCCATCACTGATGGAATGTGTTTCGCCTGATTCCAGGTTCTGGATCTCGCCTTTGCCAGCGATGCAATATACTGCTTCAAGATGATTCTTGTACCAGAGTTTCAAATCATGACCCGGATGAATCAGGGTGTCATGCATGGAAAATCCCATGCCGTCCTTTTTCAGTAATAGACGACGGCTGGTCCACTCCCCCTGATCGGGTTTGACTTCACTATTGGTGCCAATAATATCTTTCAGTCTTTTTATTATCATGCAGTCGCCTTGGTATAAGCTTTTTTGCGTTCATCAAGGAGTTGCCCGATTGATTTCTCTATGATGGCCAGCCCTTCTTTCAGGGTTACTTCATCAATAGTCAATGGTGGCAATAGCTTGAGTACATCATCGTCAGCGCCTGATAATTCAATAACCAGGCCGTTTTCAAAGCATTTTTTGGAAAGTTCGCCGCAGAAACCAAGTTCCGGTATATGCAGGCCATTGATCATGCCTCTGCCACGGGCTACAGCATCAAGCTCGGGAAACTGGTCTTTCATCTGGCGCAGTTCATCCTGGATGATGCCGGCCTTATGCTTGACGGAATCCGCCAGTTTATTGTTGTCCCAGTAAGTAAGTGCTTGCGTAGAGGCTACGAAAGCCAGGTTATTGCCACGGAACGTACCCGTATGCTCCCCGGGACGCCATTGATCAAGCTCGCTGCGCATGAGAACAATGGCCAGTGGCAGCCCGCCACCGATGGATTTCGACATGGTAATAATATCCGGGGTAATGCCGGCTTCCTCGAAACTGAAGAAGGTGCCGGTACGGCCATTACCGACCTGGATATCATCAACTATCAAAAGGATATCCATCTCCCGGCAGAGCTTTTCAAGATCCCGTAACCATTGATTTGATGCGACCTTGACACCGCCCTCGGCCTGCACCGTTTCCAGGATAACGGCAGCGGGAAGATCAATACCACTACTGTTGTCTTCCAGAAACTTTCTGAGGTAATCAACCGTATTTACATCGGGACCAAGATAGCCATCAAACGGCATATGATCCACGTTCGCCCGCACATAGAATGCTTCGTCCTTGTAGAAGTTATTACCGGTCACTGAAAGAGAACCCATTGTTAAACCGTGAAAGGCGTTGGTGAAGGCAATGACATTGGAACGGCCCTTTACCATACGGGCCAGCTTCAGTGCTGTTTCAACTGCATTGGTACCGGTCGGCCCGGTAAACTGGATCTTATAACTTAAGTTGCGGGGTTCAAGTATGGTGTCACGGAACTTTTGCAGGAAGGCTTGTTTGGCCTTGGTTGCCTTGTCCAGCCCATGCACAATACCCATACGCTGCAGGTACTCAATCACAGCATCGTTTATTAACGGGTTGTTATGTCCATAATTCAGGGTGCCGGCACCGGCGAAAAAGTCAATGTACTTGTTACCCTGTTCATCAAACAGATGGCTGCCTTCAGCAGTATCAAAGATCACGGGGAATGATCTGACATAACTCCTGACTTCTGATTCCAGCTCTTCAAATATTCTCATAGGAACTACTCCTGTAAATGTTAATTCTGTTAATAAGGGCCAATAGTCAACAGGTCTTCCTGCTCATGTCCGCCGCCGGGGAGCATGCCGCTACTGAAACCCTCAGTAATTTTCAATTCTGTTTTCAATTCTCTCGCCAGAGAGTCGAACAACGCCAAAGATGCCTTGTTAGACGGAGAAACCGTTGCCTGTATCCTGTTGATTGCCTTGCCGGCATCAGAATCCAAGAGTTTCTTAAGTAATCGTTTTCCAACTCCCTTGCCACGCGTTTTTGAAGAAACCGCCACCTGCCAGATAAACAATGTGTCATCTGTTTCCGGTAAAACATAGGCGGATACAAAACCGACCAGCTCATTGCCTTGCCACGCTGTCATGCAGGTTTTTTTGAAATGATCACAAAGGAGGATATAGCAATAGGCAGAATTCAGGTCGAGGACGCCGGTCTCCTTCACCAATTGCCATACTTTCTGGCCGTCTTTTGCGGCAGGATGCTGAAAAATCAGCTCATCCCGCACAGGGTTGATTTTATTGGTGCCGGATTCCACGGCTGTAGTTTGATGGTTCATGAGCTTGCATCCTCAATTCTTCCCGGTTTGCCCTCATGACGGTTTTTTTTTCCTTTGTCCGTCATCGACAAATCTGACACATTACCCGGTGTCGAAATCGGCCCGCTGGTCAGCATGGGTGAAGAGTCTATTTCACGCGCATCCATCATTTCTGCAATCTTGTGCAGGGCACCGATGAGTTGTAACTGCTCCCATTTTTTCAGCTGGTTAAATTCACCGGCGAATGATTCCTGCAGCAACGGGGGTGAATCCGAGAGTTTTTCCTTGGCCAGACGCGTCACGGTAACCCAGACGCAACGTCGGTCCTGTTCCGAACGGATCCGTTGAACCATGCCGTATTTTTCCAGTCGATTGAGTATATCGGTCACGGTGGGCTTGCTGAGGTTAACCTGCTCGGCCAGCTGGCCCACGGTAGTTTCGCCGAGCTGAATCAGCACCTTGAGGATAAAGATCTGTGGTCCGGTCAGCCCGTGTGTGCGGACCAGCTGCCGTGACTGTAATTCGATGGCGCGGACGATACGTCTCAGAGACATCAAGACTTCATCACATAAGTCATTGGAATTCACGAAACAATTTCCCGGTCAGTCATACCGCCTATTTAATGAGGACACGAATTATAATACAGAATGTGCAAATAATCTAACTATATGATAAAAAAATAGTTTTTTCTGTAAGCATATAAAAAATGACATAAAATTCATTAGGGTCGAAATAAATTACCCACTTATGCTTTTAATTTTTTAAAGAGAGGTAAACATGCGAAATTTTATACTTCTGTTCGGACTTTCCTTCCTGCTGGCAGCCTGTGGACAGGATGATTCCACCACGGCTACCGATACCATGCCCGAGAAAGCGGACCAAGCCATGAAAGTCGTTGATCACACCCTTGATGAGGCTGAGTTTGAGTTGCGTCGCTCGATTAACGGTTGGGAACGAATCATTGAATCCTACCAGGAGCAGGGTGTGGATACATCCGAGGCCGAGGAAGAAAAGTCAAAACTCGAAAAAGAACTGCTAGAGCTGTTAACCAGCAAAGAATAACCATCAAATAAAGCCGTCACGGTAACGGGGTCGTCTTGTCAGGAAACGTCATTCCACAAGACGGCCTCGCAGATCATAGTCATCAGAATCCGTGATGCTCACCGTTACCATATCACCCGGACTCAGGTTTTCACCATCCCGGATAAACACCTGGCCATCGATCTCCGGGGCATCCGCATAGCTGCGGCCCACGGCCCCCTCATCGTTGATATCATCAACGAGCACTTCGATGGTGTTACCGACCCGGGCTTTGAGTTTGTTCCTGCTGATGGCCTGCTGGGTCTGCATGAAAGCGTGCCAGCGTTCCTCCTTGATTTCATCGGGCACGGGATCAGGCAATGCATTGGCAGCGGCGCCCTCGACCGGGGAATATTCAAAGCAACCCACACGATCGAGCTGAGCTTCTTCCAGGAAATCCAGCAAGGTCTCAAAATCCTCAGCCGTTTCCCCGGGGAAACCCACAATAAATGTTGAACGGATAACAAGTTCCGGGCAAATCTCCCGCCAAGCCTTGATCCGGGCCAAGGTATCCTCGGCGGCGGCGGGACGGCGCATGGCTTTAAGAATCTTCGGGCTGCCGTGTTGGAACGGAATATCAAGATAAGGCAGGAGCTTGTCCTCGGCCATCAGGGGCAGGATTTCATCGACATGGGGATAGGGATAGACGTAATGCAAACGTACCCAGACTCCCAGTAATGATAATGCCTCACAGAGCCCCTGCAGGCTGGCCTTGACCGGCCGGCCGTGCCAGAAACCGCTCTTGTATTTAATGTCAGAGCCGTAGGCACTGGTGTCTTGCGAAATCACCAGCAATTCTTTCACACCCGCAGCAACCAGCCCCTTTGCTTCGCGCATCACATCATCAAGCGGTCGGCTAATCAGTCTGCCACGCATGGAGGGAATGATGCAAAACCGGCATTTGTGATTGCAGCCTTCGGATATCTTCATGTAAGCATAATGTCTGGGTGTCAGTTTGATGCCCTGAGATGGAACCAGATCAGTGAAGGGATCATGATCTCTGATATGAGGCACATGTTGATGTACCGCGGAGACGACCTGCTCATATTGCTGCGGGCCGGTAATACTCAGCACTTGCGGGTGCAGGTTGCGAATCTCTTCCTCTTTTGCACCCAGGCAGCCGGTGACAATAACCTTGCCGTTTTCCCTGATTGCCTCACCAATACAATCCAGTGACTCGGCCTTCGCTTCATCTATAAAGCCACAAGTATTGACCACCACGAGTTCAGCATCCTCATACTCGGGCACGATCTCATAACCATCCAGACTCAGCTGTGTCAGAATGCGTTCTGAATCGACCAGAGCCTTCGGACAACCCAGGCTGATGAATCCAATTTTCGGGGCAGACACAATACTAGGGTGTTTGTAGTTGAAACAGTATTCTATAGGGGAATGCTACCAGACGACAGTAGTTAGAGAGAGGCCGGTTAAGGGAGATGCAGTTCCCTTAACCGGCCCAGTGGGATACAACGAGAACGAATTTAATACAACGAAATTAAGGGAAATCCAATAAAGCAACATTCAGTATGAGTGCTTGGGTTTCCAAGTAATTGAACTGGATCAAATTCCTATTAACAAATAGCAATATGTTACGACAACAGTATCATCCAGAGAATACATGTTTACCAATAAGTGCTGCTTAAATAATTAATATAAGTTATTTATGCGTATTGGTATTTGAATATAGTGTTCAGAACGAAGAGCAGTTACTGACCGTTACACTCGGGAAAGCTATCAATAAACTGTTTTAAGCCTTTTTTTTCTATTTCATAGTGAAATGTCTTGCGGTAATTCTTGACCAGGCTGACAGCATCAACGATCAAATCCGCGATCCGGAGTTTCCCTTGTTCAGGATTCACGGGGTAATCAATCGGTAATGGCCTATCCCCATCCGGGTCAAGTGTTTGCCGGATAACAATATAACCGCGTTTCCCTATTGGCTGTGCCGGTTCGTAAACTATGGCTTCACCGTGGTAGCTGAGCAGGATATCGGCATATCGTTCGATCAACAGATTACGAAATCCCGCCGTAACACAATCGTGTTCTGAGTCACTGAGTTCATCCCGATGCATACCTAATGCAAGAGTCGTCATTGTTTCAAAATCAAAGTGGGGCACGATCAGTTCACGGACGATAGTTTGAATATGAGACGGATCGGCAGCCAGTAATTCCCGGTCAGCATCCAGCCGGTTGAGGACTTCCTGGGTGGTTCCCCGGACAATGCCCTCTGCATCGAGGTTCTCGCCGTATGAAGCCAGACTCCAGCTGCTAAATATCATGCAAATAATCAGTAAGCGCATACACACAGAATAAATTAATACGGCAAGGTATTCTATTGCAGTTATATTAAGGTGAAGGATATTAATCTCAATGATCGCAACAGAGGAATAAAGTGAATCCAAGTTTTAATTTGGTGCCGGAGGAGAGACTCGAACTCTCACTCTGTCGCCAGAACCGGATTTTGAGTCCGGCGCGTCTACCAGTTCCGCCACTCCGGCAAAGGACAAAGAGGGCGCAGTATAAGCAAAGTCCGGGCAATGGAAAACCGTTTCTGCCCTCGTTCTCCCGTTTTTGATAGTATCGCGCGCCATGCGTCGTGATGAATTCCACTACGAACTGCCGCCAGAGCTAATTGCCCAATACCCGTCGAAAGTCCGGGGAGATGACCGGCTTCTGTACCTCAAGAGTGATGGCCAACTTGAAGATCGGCAATTTGTTAACCTACCCGGCTTGTTGAATGCCGGTGATCTGCTGGTATTCAACGATACCCGGGTCATCCCGGCCCGGTTGTATGGCCAGAAGCCCACCGGTGGCCAGGTTGAGATTATGCTGGAACGGGTACTGGATGAGCGGCGGTTCCTGGCCCAAGTGCGGGTCAGTAAACCGCCGAAACTGGGCAGTCGCTTGCTGCTTAATGGGGGTTTTGAGTTCGAGGTGGTTGCGAAACAGGAGGACATGTTTGTTTTAAGTTTTGACGGCCCCGGTAATCTCATAGACCTGTTTGAGAAATATGGACATATGCCTTTGCCGCCTTATATTGAACGGTCTGACGGGACTTTAGACAGGGAACGCTATCAAACCATATATGCGAGCAGGTCCGGCGCCGTGGCTGCACCGACTGCGGGACTGCATTTTACCGAGGCAATCCTCGATGAGCTTGCCGACAAAGGTGTTCAAAATGCCTTTGTCACCTTGCATGTAGGGGCCGGGACATTTCAGCCGGTCCGGGTTGAAGAGATTGAAGATCATCGCATGCACAGTGAATTCATCGATGTGCCTACCGGGGTCTGTGAACAGGTGAATGAAACCCGGGCCCGTGGCAAGCAGGTGATCGCAGTCGGCACCACCGCTGTGCGTTGCCTGGAAACGGCGGGGACATCTGGAGAGCTCAGACCTTACTGCGGGGAAACGGGTATTTTTATCTACCCCGGTTACCGGTTCCGGCAGGTGGATGCCCTGCTTACCAATTTTCATTTGCCGGAATCCACGTTGCTGATGCTGGTTTGTGCGTTTGCCGGTACGGAGCCGGTGCTTGCGGCCTACCGGCATGCCATAGCTGAAAAGTACCGGTTTTACAGTTATGGTGACGCCATGCTGCTAACCGCCGGACAATGATATAAGGGGAGCACACCCTGAAATTCGAGTTACTCAAGAAGGACGGGAATGCCCGTTGCGGACGCTTGACGCTGAACCATGGCAGCGCTGATACTCCCGTCTTCATGCCGGTCGGCACCTATGGTGCAGTAAAGGGACTCACACCGGAAGACCTGCAATCACTTGGCAGCCAGATCATCCTTGGCAATACCTTTCACCTGATGCTGCGGCCGGGACCGGAGATCATCCAAAAACTGGGTGGCCTGCATCAATTCATGCAATGGCACGGCCCGATTCTCACAGACTCGGGCGGCTACCAGGTCTTCAGTCTCGCCAAGGCCCGGAAGATTAGCGAGGCCGGGGTCCATTTCAAATCGTCCATCAATGGTGAAACGGTCTTTCTCGATCCGGAAAAGGCGATTGCAATCCAGCATGCCCTGAATGCCGATGTGATCATGATCTTTGATGACTGCACTGCTTATCCTGCGCCGGAAGAGCTGGTCCGGGAGTCCATGGAGTTGTCGCTGAGATGGGCTGCCCGTTCCCATGCGGCTCATGCCGGGCATCCCTCGGCCCTGTTTGGCATTATCCAGGGTGGGATGTTTCCCCAACTGCGGGACGCATCTTTGCAGGGACTACTGGATATCGGTTTTGATGGTTATGCCATCGGCGGCCTCTCCGTGGGTGAGCCAGCGGACCTCATGCTTGAGATACTCGGCCATACCACCCAACAGATGCCCGTGGAGAAACCCCGCTACCTGATGGGTGTTGGTACCCCAGAGGATATCGTCGAGGCGGTGCAGCGGGGCATTGACATGTTCGATTGTGTCTTACCCACACGCAACGCCCGCAACGGACACCTGTTTACCCGTACCGGCGTGATACGGATCCGCAACGCTATGCACCGCGAAAGCGAACAACCCATTGAAGAAGGCTGCGGCTGTTACACCTGCAACCGGTTCAGTCGGGCCTACCTGCACCACCTGGACAAAACCAATGAGATGCTCGGATCACGACTGAATACCCTGCATAACCTTTATTATTACCATACACTGATGCGGGAGCTGCGCGCGGCGATTGCCGAAAAACGCCTGGACAAGTTCATTTCAAATTTTCATGCAACTCGCACGCAAAACGACGAGTCTGTGTCATAATAGCGCGCTTTGAATGACCAAGGTGATTCCATGCTAGAGTTTTTAATCAATAATGCCTGGGCCCAGGATGCCCCATCTGCTGGTGGCGGGTACATGGGCCTATTACCGCTTATCCTGATCTTCATCGTGTTTTACCTGTTCCTGATTCGGCCGCAAATGAAACAGGCGAAGGAACACAAGCAAATGGTTGAGGCATTGAGTAAAGGCGATGAGATAGTCACCAGTGGCGGAGTGGCAGGAAAGATTACAAAAATCGGTGAAAGCTTTATCCATGTTGAGATAGCACCCGAGATTGAAATCAAGGTCCAGAAACATGCCGTCTCGGCTACCCTGCCCAATGGCACCATCAAGTCACTCTGATAAATCTGAATAACAAGAATACCGTATTACTATGAATCGTTACCCGAGCTGGAAATACGTACTTATACTGATCATTATCCTGGTAGGTGTCGTTTATGCGTTGCCAAATCTTTATGGCAGCGATCCCGCCTTGCAGATCTCTTCTGCGCGCGGCCTTGATATTACCCAGCAAACTGCTGAGTTGCAGGCCGAGATTGCGCTTGAAGAGGCTGGTATTGAACCGAAGCGTATGGAGATACAGGAAAACAGCCTGTTGATCCGGTTTGACGACGAGGAAAAACAGCTAAGGGCACAGGACGTGATCAAGAAAGCCCTGGGCCGGGACTACATTGTGGCACTGAGCCTGGCACCCTCGACGCCCGGCTGGCTGGCCGGTCTCGGGGCATCACCCATGTTTCTGGGTCTTGACCTTCGTGGCGGTGTTCATTTTCTGATGGAGGTGGACATGGAAGCCGCCATCCGCAAGGCTGAAGAGAGCCATGTCTCCGAACTGCGGTCCTTGCTGCGTGAGAACAAGATCCGTTACAAGACCATTGGCCGCCGTGATCAAGGTGGGGTGCTGATCCGGTTCCAGGATGCAGCCCAGCTGGACCCCGGTGAAATTCTGATTGACGAGAATTTCCGTGACGTCGATATCGAAGTCGATGATTCACTCGAAGGGGAATACCGCATCATTCTCCGAATGTCTGAAGACGCGGTTATTGAAACCCGCAAGAATGCCCTGCAACAGAACATAACTACCCTGCGCAAGCGGGTTAATGAACTCGGTGTTGCTGAACCGGTGATCCAACAACAGGGAGACCGCCGCGTGGTGGTTGAATTACCGGGTGTGCAGGACACCGCCCGGGCCAAGGAGATACTCGGCGCGACCGCTACCCTGGAATTCCGGATGGTCGATGACGAACACTCGGTACAGGATGCCGTACAAGGCCGGGTTCCGGCCGGTTCAAAACTCTACTCTGAGCGTAATGGCAATCCAATACTGCTCAAGAAGCGGGTCATGTTAACGGGTGATCACATCATCGATGCTGCTTCCGGAATCGACCCCGATACCGGAGGGCCACAGGTTAATATCACACTCGACGGCAAAGGCGGTCTCATCTTCAGCCGCATCACCGGCGATGAAGTTGGCAAACGTATGGCGACCGTGTTCATAGAGATCAAGACGGAAACCATTGAGGAAAACGGTGAGCTGGTGAAAAGAAAAATTACCACGGAAGAGGTCATTAACGCCGCGACCATCCAGTCACAACTGGGCAAACGTTTCCGCATTACCGGCCTGGAATCCACCCAGGAGGCCCGCAATCTGGCATTGCTGTTAAGGGCTGGGGCACTGGCGGCGCCGATCGAGATCATTGAGGAACGCACGGTCGGCCCCAGCCTGGGCAAGGACAACATCGAACAGGGCTACAAGTCTGTGATCATCGGCTTCGTCCTCGTCCTGATCTTCATGGCGGTCTATTACAGGTTGTTTGGAATGATTGCCAACCTGGCACTGGCGCTGAATGTAGTGTTACTGGTCGCCCTGATGTCGATGTTGCAGGCTACGCTGACCCTGCCGGGTATTGCCGGTATCGTATTGACCGTCGGTATGGCGATCGACGCCAACGTCCTTATCTTTGAGCGTATCCGGGAGGAAATACGAAACGGCAACTCGCCGCATGCCAGTATTCATGCCGGTTATGAAAAAGCCTTTTCAACCATTGCTGACGCCAACATTACTACCCTGATAGCGGCAGTTGTATTGTTCGGTTTTGGTACCGGACCCATCAAGGGTTTTGCCGTGACCCTCTCACTCGGCATTATCTGTTCGATGTTTACAGCCATCATGGTCAGCCGTGCTGTTGTCAACGCCATTTATGGCGGCAAGAAAATTCAGAAACTGATGATCTAGTGAATTGAAATGAAACTGATAGCCAAGAAAACCAATTTTGATTTCATGGGCGTGCGCAAGCCGGCCGCGCTTATTTCTATTATCTTCATAGTGATTGCGATTACCTCGTTTGTTGTTAATGGACTCAATTTCGGAATTGATTTTACCGGCGGTACCATTGTTGAATTGTCCTATGAGAACGGTGTGGATCTGGAAAAGGTTCGCAAGTCCCTGCTGGACACGGACTTCAGGAATGCCGTGGTGCAGTATTTCGGGACCTCAACTGATGTCTTGATCAGGATACCTCCGCAGCAAGGCATGAATACCGCCGACATCAGCAGCAAGTTGATACAGCTGTTAGGCACTAGTGGTGATGCAGTTCAGATGCGCAGGGTAGAATTTGTCGGCCCGCAGGTCGGTGAGGAATTGCGGGAAGATGGTGGCCTCGCCATGATCTGGGCGCTCCTGGGTATCCTTATTTACGTTGCGATTCGTTTCCAGACCCGCTTCTCCCTGGGTGCCATCGCTGCCCTGATCCATGATGTGGTCATTACCATCGGTTTCTTCTCGATAATGCAGATGAATTTTGATTTGACCGTGCTGGCTGCCATATTGGCTGTTATCGGTTACTCGCTGAATGACACCATCGTGGTGTTTGACCGCATTCGAGAAAACTTTCACCAGATGCGCAAGGCCACTCCCATCGAGGTCATGAATACCTCAATCAACCAGACACTAAGCCGTACCATCGTTACCGGGCTGACTACCCTGCTGGTGTTAATCGCGCTGTTTGTCTTTGGTGGTGAGATCATTCACGGCTTCTCGACTGCACTGATTATTGGTGTATTGATTGGTACCTATTCATCCGTGTTTATCGCCAGCCCCGTTACCCTGGCTCTGGGCGTCAGTCGTCAGGATCTGTTGCCTGTTGAAAAGGAAGGGGCCCAGCTCGACGAACTACCTTAAATTTTTGCTGCACAAGGCTGGGACTGACTGCTCAGTTCGCCTGTGGTTCGGTATATACCGTGCTGATGCCTTAACATGAAGATTGTTGCCGATTCACAAATCCCGTTGGTTGCGGAGGCATTTTCCCGCTATGGGGACGTCACCCTATATCAGGGTCGTGACATCGGTCCGGCACAGCTTGCCGATGCTGATATCCTGCTGGTTCGCTCAGTCACTAGGGTGGATGCTCGGCTTTTACAGGACAGCAAGGTTCGCTTTGTAGGGACCGCCACCAGCGGTATTGACCATGTCGACAGGGAATTTCTGGAACAGGTCGGCATCGGTTTTACCGCCGCCGCCGGCAGCAATGCCCAGTCTGTGGTTGAGTATGTCTTGAGCAGTCTCTTTGCACTGGCATCGCAGCAGGATATCAGGCTGAGTGATCAGACGGTTGGTATCATCGGTTGCGGACAGGTGGGTTCCAGGTTGTTTGAGGCACTGGAGGTTCTGGGCGTCCAATGTCTGATCAATGATCCGCCGTTGAAGGATAAAACCGGCGATGAACACTATCAGGAACTTGAGGCCCTGTACCAGGCGGACGTGCTGACATTGCACGTGCCCATGATCGAGACGGGGCCTTATCCAACCCGGAATCTGCTGGATAAAACTCAATTTTCAGCCATCAAGACCGATGCCATCATAATCAATACTGCCCGCGGTGGTGTGGTAAACGAACAGGATCTGCAGGAATTCCTTGTTGGACACCCGGATGCGTCTGTGGTTCTGGATGTCTGGGAGAACGAGCCGGCGATTGACCAACAACTGCTTGCTGCAATAGATATCGGCACACCACACATTGCCGGCTACAGCCTGGACGGCAAGATCATGGCGACCAGAATGGTATATGAAGGCTTATGTGATCATTTTTCACTCGAGAAGCATTGGCACCCGGTCTTCCGGATCATGGATGCCGGTCTGCATAATATCCGCATCGATGCCGACGTCACGGATCAAGAAGCTCTGCAGTATGCCGTGTTGGGACATTATGATGTAAGAAGTGACGCGGCTGCATTAAGAAGGATGATTGAACTGGATGTCGAGCAGCGCGAATTTTATTTCGATCAATTAAGAAAAAACTACCCTGCACGCAGGGAATTTAGTAGTACGGAGATTTCCATTGATAAAGGCAGAACCGGATTGATCGCTGAACTCAAGAAACTCGGTTTCCGTGTGGTAGCACTCTGATGCGAAAGGAACCACTAAAGCTTGGTTTCATGGCCTCCGGTAGAGGCAGTAATCTGCAGAGTATCCTGTCTGCATGCAAGGACGGCACACTGAATGCCGTGCCGGTGGTTGTGATCAGTAATAAGCGGGATTCCGGGGCGCTGCAAATAGCGAGCGCGAATCATATTCCGGGAGTTTATCTCAGCCCTTCCACTCATCCGGACCCGAACCAACTGGACAAGGAAATTGCGGGGACCCTGACAGAATATGGTGTTGAGTTGCTGGTACTTGCAGGTTACATGAAAAAGATTGGGCCAAATACCCTGAAGGTTTTTCATAATCGCATCATTAATATTCATCCATCATTGTTACCCGCCTATGGTGGCGCCGGGATGTTTGGGATCAAGGTCCATGAAGCAGTTCTTGCTGCTGGAGAACCATTGACCGGGGCAACGGTCCACCAGGTCAATGAAAAATACGATGAAGGCCGGATACTGGCACAGACCGAAGTCAAGGTGAAAGATACAGATACAGCGGAAACCCTAGCAGCCAGGATACTGGAGCAGGAACACCAGCTTTATGTGAAGGCGTTACAGGATATTATCTCCGGCAAGATTGATCTTGATGCGTAATAGTTACAAGCAGTTGCATAAATACTGATTACTGTTTAACAGTAATCGTAATTTTTCCAGAAATCAGCGGCGGTCGATGGGGTATATGGGTATGATCGCCCAGTAACAGTTGCAGTGTATGTTTGCCGGGTTCCAGGTGGATTGAGGTTTCTGTCTGGCCCTTGCCAAAATGCATATGGTTTTTATCTGACGGCACCGGTTTATCAAGATCAGGCAGATCAGTATCGATGAGCAGGTGATGATGCCCTGTGTTCTCGATATCGGTTCCGGCCGGCGCTACTCCCATGTTCCTGAGGCCAAATCGGATCGTGACGGGATTTTGCACAGTTTCGCCGTCAGTAGGGCTAATAAAGTACAATTCAGCATTTTCAGGCGCAGCCGATCGTGCAATAGCAAGATGGCTAAAGCACATAATGGACAATAGTAATATAGTTGTTTTCATCATATCGTTGCGGTTGAAGTTATTTCAGCAAGATTGTAGCACATGGCCCGACAGGATCGAAGGTGACTAAATAGAGACGATTAATCGGAAAAGCACAGCATCACTTCTTCCGAAAATAAAAAAATGTTTCATAAAATAAAAAATATATATAACACAATTGTTATTGAAAACCCCATGGTTGTTTTGGCGACAATGGTGTGCATCTTTGTTTTCTTTGCCTATCACATCAAGGATTTCAGACTGGATGCTTCAGCAGATTCCCTGCTATTGGAAGATGATGAGGATCTGAGAATGTTTCGAAATCTCATCGACCGATATCGTGCCAGGGAATTTCTGTTCGTAACATTTACGCCAGATGACGATCTGTTTTCTGATAATTCTCTCAGGCAGATTAAAAGTCTGCGTGATGAATTGAATGAACTGAGCGCTGTGTCATCTGTTATATCTATTATTGATGTTCCATTGGTGAAACAGGTTGAGGGTACTCTTGCTGAGGTAGCAAGGAACTACAGGACACTGGAGAGTCCGGATGTTGATCGTGAAAGAGCAAAACGGGAGCTTATGGACAGCCCCGTATTCAGTGAGATGGTCATCAGTGCAGATGGGCAAACTACGGCACTTCAAATCAATCTTGTTGATCATCCTGAGTTCAGGGAATTGCAAAAGCGGAGAAATTCACTTCTGCTTGCACAGAGGAAAGGTGAGCTGTTATCAGGTCAGGAGCAGGAGCTGGCACAAGTACTTGAATGGTATCAGTCAAGGAAGAAGGAACTCGCTGAGCAAAACCATGAAACCATAATGAAAGTAAGAAACATCATGGAACCTTACCGTCATTATGGGACCTTGCACCTGGGTGGTGTCCCGATGATCACGGATGACATGATCACCTATATCAAGAATGATCTCGTGGTATTCGGGTTTGGTGTCTTTGCATTTCTGGTGATTATGCTCAGCATCATTTTCAGGCGTAAGCGCTGGGTTATACTGCCTCTCGTTAGTTGTACCTATGCCGGTTTGTTGATGATGGGTTTGCTGGGGCTTATCGGGTGGCAGGTCACGGTAATATCGTCGAACTTTATTTCCCTCATGCTCATCAGCACTATGGCAATGAACATACACCTTGTGGTTCGTTACCGTCAGCTCCGGAATGATCATCCAGATAACTCACAGCGTGAGCTGGTTTCTGAAATGACAGGGAAAATGATCTGGCCTTGCCTCTATACAGCGTTGACAACCATTCTTGCATTCATGTCATTGGTTGTCAGTGACATTAAGCCGGTTATTGATTTTGGCTGGATGATGACGATGGGCTTATCTGTCACCTTTGCAACTTCATTCCTATTATTTCCCAGCCTGCTGATGTTGATGCAAAAGACGGATACTATGCCAACCGAACGTAAATTTCAGTTCACTTCGCTGCTGGCAAAAATTACTGAGCACCATGGTGAAAAGGTCATTGGTATTGCAATCATGTTTGCCATGGCCAGTCTTTATGGTATTAGCCGGCTTGAAGTTGAAAACAGTTTTATCAATTTTTTCAGTGATGAAACCGAAATCTACCAGGGGCTGAAATTAATTGATGAAAAACTGGGCGGTACGACGCCACTGGATATATTAATTAAGTTTCCTGAAGATGAACCTGTGGTTGAAGAAGATAGTGAGTTCGATCTGATTTTTGAAAGTTTTGATACAGGTAACGAGGAGGATTACTGGTTTACGCCCCAAAAAGTCGAGAAGATTGAGAAGGTTCATGATTACCTGGCAAACCAGGATGCTGTCGGCAAGGTCCTATCGCTGGCGTCGCTGATCAAGGTGGGTGAGGATGTAAACAAGGGAAAGTTCGATGCGTTTGAACTCGCAATTGTTAACAAACGCATGCCTGAAGAACTCAAGGAGAGCATGATTGATCCCTATATTTCCATTGCAGATGACGAAGCCCGGATAAATATCCGGATCAAGGACTCGTTGCCGGATTTACGCCGGAATGAATTATTGCAGCGGATTGACAGGGGATTGAATAATAGACTTGGTTTGGAAAAGGATGAATATCAGATTACTGGGCTGCTGGTCCTTTACAATAATATGTTACAGAGTCTATTCTCCTCACAGATTGAAACCCTGGGTGTGGTTATGGCAGGCATTGCCCTGATGCTGCTGCTGTTATTCCGATCAATTTCCTTGGCCGTCATCGGTATTATTCCCAACCTTCTTGCTGCCACGATCATCCTGGGGTTGATGGGTATTCTTGGAATACCCCTGGATATGATGACGATTACCATCGCGGCCATCACCATCGGAATCGCTGTAGACAACAGCATTCATTATATATACCGATTCAGGGAAGAGTATGCCCGGATCGGTGATTACACAAAAACCCTGCATTATTGCCATGCTAATATTGGTAACGCGGTTTTTTATACGGCTATTACCATCATCATCGGGTTTTCCATTCTGGTTTTATCAAATTTCATACCGACAATTTATTTTGGTGTCTTGACGGCACTGGCCATGTCCATCGCCCTGTTGGCAGCACTTACCCTGTTGCCAAAGCTGATACTCTGGTGGCGGCCGTTCTGACACGCTTGCGTTGAGCCGGCAAAGCCGGCAAATTTAATTAAATGTAAACGATTTCAGTTAGTTGTGCTCTGTATCCCAAACTGCCGGCCATGAAACCTTTTTATACGGGGCATATCAAATTAAAATAGCGCTACTTATCAGCATCAGGACTATTACAAAAATATGAAAATTTCGAGTTTTACACTAACCCATGCAGTTTTACTTTGCTGCCTGCTGGTTGTAACCCGGGATTCCATTGCTGATATTCACCCGGCAGAACAGGTGGTCAAGACCACTACCGACCAGGTTATCGAAAGGCTGATTGCTGACAAAGCAGAACTAGAGGCCAACCCGAACGGGATTTATGATCTCGTTAACAAGCTGATCATTCCCCACTTTGATTTTGTCAGTATGTCAAAGTGGGTGCTCGGGAAAACAAACTGGAAGGCCGCCAGCATGGACCAACAGGAAAGATTCGTCTCGGAATTCCGCACCCTTCTGGTACGTACCTACGCCAAGGCCCTGCTCGAGTACTCGAACAACGAAATCATTTTTCTGCCAGTTGATACCAGGCCAAACTCAAAACTCGTCAGGGTCAATACCGAAGTGCAAAGCGAAGGGGCCAAGCCAATACCTATTAACTACACCATGCATAACGGCAGCGGCAACTGGAAGGTTATTGATATCAATGTCGATGGAATCAGCCTGGTGGCAACCTACCGGGGTTCATTCGCCGCCGAGATAAAAGAGCATGGTATGGAAGCCCTGATAAACCAACTTGCCAACAGGAACGCCGGCCTGGCTGAAGATACCACGGCATCTAACTAGAAACCCCACCAGTCCTGCAACGGGCCAGACATACCCGTGAAGGCATGTTATTGGTAGCAATTCATATATAATTGTGCCGTTTATCGTGCCGGGAACTGTCCCGGCGTTGACTTATATATACTAAAAAACAGGGAGTTAACCGAGTGCAAGCTGAAGATATCAAGGCGTTGATCGCAACAGGACTGACCGATGTTCGCATTGAGATTGATGGTGATGGAACTCATTTTCAGGCAACAATTGTCAGTGATCAGTTCGAGGGTAAGTCGATGCTGCAGAGACACCAACTGGTCTATAAGGCCCTTGGTGAGAAAATGGGTACCGATATCCATGCCCTGTCCATGCAGACATTCACCACATCCGAGTGGGACGAACGTAAGAACCTCAGCCTGTTGAAATAAGAAAAATCGATGGACAGATTAATTATCAAGGGCGGTATCCCGCTGTCCGGTGAGATCAATATATCCGGCGCCAAGAATGCTGCACTGCCGATCCTGGCAGCTACTATCCTGGCAGACAGTCCGGTGACCATTTCTAATGTGCCGCATTTGCATGATATTACCACCACCATGGAACTGCTGGGACGGATGGGCGCCTTATTGACCATCGATGAAAAGATGAATATCGAGGTGGATACCGCCGGTATCAAGGAATACTTTGCGCCCTATGAACTGGTGAAAACCATGCGTTCATCCATCCTCGTGCTGGGCCCATTGCTGGCGCATTATGGTAAGGCCGATGTCTCGCTTCCGGGTGGTTGTGCCATCGGTTCCCGCCCCGTCAACCTGCACCTGCGGGGACTGGCCAGTATGGGTGCAGAGATTGATGTCGAGGGCGGTTACATACGCGCCAAGGCAAATCGACTCAAAGGCGTCCGCCTGGTCATGGATATGGTCACGGTAACGGGCACGGAAAACCTGATGATGGCCGCGACACTGGCAAAGGGGACGACCACCATTGAAAATGCGGCCCGCGAACCGGAAGTCATCGATCTGGCGAATTGCCTGAACAATATGGGTGCCCGGATCGAGGGAGCCGGTACTGACAAGATCGTGATCGAGGGTGTCGAGTCGCTGTCCGGAACAGAATACAGCATCCTCCCGGATCGCATTGAGACCGGTACCTATCTGGTGGCCACCGCTATGACCGGAGGCAAAGTCAAATTACGCCATACCCGCCCGGAACTCCTTGATTCGATCCTTGCCAAGCTGGTCGAGGCCGGCGCAGATATCACGGGAGATAACAACAGCATTACCCTGGACATGGGCGGGCGCAGGCCCAGGGCAGTCGATGTTCACACAGCACCGTTCCCGGGATTTCCCACCGATATGCAGGCGCAGTTTACTGCGATGAATTCTATTGCCAGCGGCTCTGGCATCATTACCGAATCCGTCTTTGAAAACCGGTTTATGCATTTACAGGAGCTCCAGCGCATGGGCGCAAATTTGAAGCTGGAAGGCAATACGGCCATCAGCAACGGCATAGAGAAACTCATCGGCGCGCCGGTCATGGCGACCGACCTGCGCGCGTCCGCCAGCCTGGTGCTGGCAGGTCTGGTGGCAGAGGGTGAAACGGTTGTCGATCGCATTTATCATATCGATCGGGGTTACGAAACCATTGAAGAAAAACTGGCCCTGCTCGGCGCTCAGATCAGGCGATTGCCATCTAAATAATCCAGCCCGCTGCTGCTCAATAAACCCGGGGAACCCTCAGAAAAAATTTTTTCATGAACAGATCACATAACCTCACGATCGCTGTGTCCAAGGGGCGCATTTTGACCGAGGCACTGCCGTTACTGACAGAACTTGGTATCAGACCTGTTGAAGCCCCGGAACAGACGCGCAAGTTGATCCTGGAAACCGCCAAGCCGGGCATCAAGCTGGTTGTTGTCCGGGCGACGGATGTGCCGACCTACGTGGAATATGGTGCCGCTGATCTGGGGATCGCCGGCAAGGATGTGTTGTTGGAATACGGGGGCAAAGGACTGTATGAGCCGGTGGACCTTAAGATTGCCCGCTGCAAGATGGTGCTGGCTGGCCCGAAAAAAGAAGCAAAGCTAAACCGCCGGTTGCGGGTTGCCACCAAGTATATTAAAACCACCCGTGATTATTTTGCTTCACGCGGGGAACAAGTCGAGATCATCAAGCTCTATGGATCCATGGAGCTGGCCCCTTTGCTGGGCCTGGCCGATCGGATTGTTGATTTGATAGATACGGGGAATACTCTGAAGGCCAATGGCCTGGTGCCACTGGAACTAATTACCTGGATCAGTTCCAGGCTCATCGTTAATACGGCAGCGATGAAAATGAAACATGAATTGATCAAACCCATCATTAATCAGCTGGAGCAACTTTGTAAATAATGATCACAAAACTTGACACCGCGGCAGAGGATTTTGCAGAGCGTTTCCTGGCACTGCTGAGTGCGACCAGCGAGCCGGACGCGGATCTGATCAACACCGTGCAGGATATTATTCAGGATGTCCGTAATCGGGGTGATGAGGCACTGCTGGAATACACCAATCGTTTTGATAGAAGACAGGCGAGCCTTACTGATCTGGAAATAGCCGCTGAGACCCTGAACCAGGCAGTGGCTGAGATACCGCAGGCAACCCGGCAGGCACTGGAATCCGCGGTCAAGCGAATCCAAAATTATCATGATCGGCAAAAGCAGGAATCCTGGGAATACCAGGATGCGGAGGGTACGGTCCTTGGTCAGCAGATTACTGCACTCGACCGGGTTGGTGTCTATGTGCCAGGTGGCAAGGCCGCCTATCCATCCTCTGTGTTGATGAACATCATCCCGGCGCAAGTTGCCGGTGTCGGTGAGATTGTCATGGTGGTTCCGTGTCCCGATGACGAGATGAACCCGGTCGTGCTGGCAGCCGCCAGCATAGCCGGAGTTGACCGTGTGTTTTCTGTTGGTGGCGCACAGGCTGTTGCCGCTCTGGCCTATGGTACACAATCGGTACCTAAGGTAGACAAGATCGTGGGACCCGGAAACCGCTATGTCGCTGTGGCCAAGCGCATGGTGTTCGGTGTGGCCGGAATCGATATGATTGCCGGGCCTTCCGAGATCCTTATCATCAGTGATGGCAGCGGGGATCCGGACTGGACCGCTATGGATATGTTCTCACAGGCCGAACATGACGAAGATGCGAGGGCGATATTGTTATGCCCGGATTCAGGTTATCTCGAGCAGGTGGAAACCAGCATCAAGCAATTATTACCGACCATGGAACGGGCCGAAATTATTGAGGCCTCGTTACGAAACCATGGTGCCCTGATCCGGACACGGGACCTGGATGAGGCCATTAGTCTTGCCAACCGGATAGCCCCGGAGCATCTGGAACTTGCCCTGACAGAGCCAGACGATTGGGTACGCAAGATCCGGCATGCCGGTGCCATCTTCATGGGCCACTTTACGGCAGAGGTTCTGGGCGACTATTGTGCCGGTCCCAATCACGTCCTGCCAACGTCAGGAACCGCGCGTTTCTCATCACCGCTGGGTGTTTATGATTTTCAAAAACGATCTTCGATCATCAAATGCTCAGACAGCTCTGTAGCGCCCCTTGCAGCAACCGCATCGGTGCTGGCTCGTGCCGAAGGATTGACTGCGCACGCCCGTTCAGCTGAATATCGTTTGAAGAAAAACTGAGTCCAGGTTGTTGCCAGTGTTAGCCGGGTAACTGGCCTCACAGTTCGATGAAACGTATCAAGCAACTCATCAAATCCTCAGTGCTGGCCATGCAGTCTTATCAGGTACTGGCAGCGAATGGATTAACCAAGCTCGATGCCATGGAAAACCCCTATCCGTGGCCGGATGATCTCAAGCGAGAATGGCTGAAGGTGATTAGTAGCGTCGAGATCAATCGTTATCCCGAGGCCGGGGCCAATGCCTTGAAAGCGTCCATCTGCAAAGCACTCAAACTGCCAGATGGTATGGACATCATGTTGGGTAACGGTTCGGATGAACTTATCCAGATCCTGGCGTTGGCCCTCGGCGGTAGCGACCGGGTGTTTATGGCACCGGAACCCAGTTTCGTGATGTATCGCCAGATCAGTCAAACAGTGGATGCCCGGTTCGTCGGAGTGCCCCTTATGCCTGACAATTTCTCTCTTAACCGTGAGGCCATGTTGTCGGCGATTGCTGTACATGAACCGTCATTGATCTTCTTTGCCCGGCCGAATAATCCTACCGGTAACCTGTTTGACGAAAATCTGATTATCGAGATTGTGCAGGAGGCGCAAGGTCTGGTTGTAATCGACGAGGCTTATTATGCGTTTGCAAAAGAGACACTGATGGAATATCTGCCCCGGTTTGAGAACTTGCTGATTATGCGCACCTTCTCAAAATCAGGCCTCGCCGGTCTCAGGCTGGGCTATTTGATGGGTTCCCGTGACTGGCTGGTGGAGCTGGATAAAATCAGGCTGCCTTACAATATTAATGTGCTGACCCAGAAGACCGTTGAATTCATCCTTGGGCATTCCAAGCTACTTGAAGACCAGGCCGCGGCCATTTGTGCACACCGGGAACAATTGTATGCGGCACTGGCGGCTATCCCTGGGCTAAGTGTCTGGCCCAGTGCAGCCAATTTTTTGTTATTCAGATCCAGTAACCAGCCCGCTTTGGAAGTCTTCGAGGGCCTGAAACGGGCAGGGGTCTTGATCAAGAACCTGGATGACAGCCACCCGCTGCTGGAAAATTGTCTGCGGGTCACGGTGGGCCTTGATACTGAAAATCACCGTTTTCTGGAAGCGCTGGAGTCACTGATTTAGATCATCTACCAAATACCGGGCGTTCAGCCACTCTGGCGGTGACGATGATCTTCTCCCAGCCCCTTAATAACTCGATTTCAACAGTTTCACCGGGCACGATATCAGAGATCATCTCGATGGCCTGTTGCGGGCTGGTAAGATTCTGCTGATTGATGTTCCGAATGACATCGCCCGGCATGATCCCGGCCAGGTCCGCCGGGCCACCGTTCAGTACGCCGGCGACCAGGACACCGCCACCTTCGATACCGCTATCCTGGAGCAGGTTCGGAGGCAAGATCTGGGCCTCGATACCCAGCCAGCCACGCACGACATGACCTTTGGAAATGAGTTGTTCCATAACATGCAGCGCCATATTGATGGGCGTAGCAAGACCTATTCCCTCAGAGCCGCCGCTGCTGGAAACAATGGCGGTATTAATGCCGATCAACTCTCCACGGGCAGTGATCAACGCACCACCGGAATTGCCTGGGTTGATGTCAGCGTCAGTCTGGATAAAGTCCTCAAAAGTCGTGATGCCCATGCGTTTTCGACCTTTGGCGCTGACAATACCCTGGGTTACTGTCTGACCAAAATCATAGGGGTTGCCGATAGCGAGGACGACATCACCAACTTTCAGCTGATCGGAGTCCCCTACTGTGATCTGCGGCAGGTCAGGCAAATCAATTTTAAGCACGGCCAGATCGGTATCGTTATCAATACCGATCACCTCCGCCCGGGTCTGATAACCATTATTGAATGTAATATTGATTTCGTCCTTGCCCTGGATCACATGGGCATTGGTGAGGACATAGCCGTCCGTATTCATCAGCACGCCGGAACCCAGGTTACTGTCACGACGAGTACCCGGACCGGGTTGTTGTGGTTGTCCAAAAAAACGCTGAAACAGCGGATCCTGGAACAGCGGGTTTACGGGTCGCTGAAACACCTTACTGGCATAGACATTAACCACGGCGGGTGCCGCCTGGGCGACAGCCTCGTTGTATGAGCTGATATAATTGTTACCCGCTGATTTCGCAGAACCTGTCGGACCGTGGACCAGCTCAGGCCAGAGTATCAAGATAACCCCGGCAGCCAGCAATCCGACCAATACGTAGCGGATTATGTAGTTCAGACTTGAAGTAATTTGTATTTCCTCCCGGGTCTCAAAGTAAGATAGGGTAGCCGTTTTTTTGAAAGATGGCTTGACATGCCATGTTATAATACCGCCTTTGCAATGAATACACGGCAGTGCATTACAGATCAAGTTTCTGTGGGGAATCTAACATATGCAAGACGGGGCAGTTGACAAACATCGCCGCCGGTTTTTGACGACGACCGCAACTGTCGTCGGTGGCGCCGGTGTCATAGCAAGCAGCATTCCTTTTATTTCCGCCTTAAAACCCAGCGAAAAAACCAAGGCAATTGGTGCGCCTGTCGAGGTGGATATCAGTGAGATGAAACCCGGTGAAAAACTCGTCATTGAGTGGCAGGGTAAACCAGTCTGGATATTAAAACGTGATCAAAAGACACTGAATGATCTGGAATTGCTTGATGAAAAATTGCGTGATCCGGATTCAGAGCAGCCTCAGCAACCTGATTATGCTGAGAATCAATACCGCTCTATCCGGCCCGAATACCTTGTGGTAGTCGGGCTTTGTACGCATCTTGGATGTTCACCCAATTATTTTCCAATTAATGCGAATGCTGGTCTGGGCGATGACTGGAAAGGCGGTTTCTTCTGTCCATGTCATGGCTCACGTTTTGACCTTGCTGGGCGTGTCTTCAAGGGCGTGCCGGCACCGACAAACCTAGTGATCCCTCCCTACAAGTATCTGAGTGATAGCCGTATCCTGATAGGTGATGATTCCGGAGAGATAGCATGAATATGATCAAACAATCTCTCTGTAATTTCATCTCTTGGGTGGATGCCAGGTATCCATTGCTTAAAACCTGGAATGAGCATCTGGCGAAATATTATGTACCGAAGAATTTCAATTTCTGGTATTTCTTCGGCGCACTGGCTTTACTGGTACTGGTGATTCAGATCGTGACCGGTATCTGGTTAACCATGAATTACAAACCTTCCGCCGAAGAGGCCTTTGCATCTGTCGAATACATCATGCGAGATGTAGAGTGGGGTTGGTTGGTCCGTTACCTACACTCTACCGGCTCCTCGGCATTTTTTATCGTTATTTACCTGCACATGTTCCGGGCTCTATTATATGGCTCTTTCAAGAAACCCCGGGAATTACTCTGGTGTACCGGCATGTTTATTTACCTGACCCTGATGGGTGAAGCTTTCTTTGGCTATCTCCTGCCCTGGGGTCAAATGTCTTACTGGGGAGCTCAGGTAATCATTTCCTTGTTTGCCGCTATTCCGATCGTGGGCGATGGTTTGGCGGAATGGATCCGGGGTGATTATGTTGTATCAGATGTAACACTAAACCGGTTTTTTGCATTTCATGTGATTGCAATGCCGCTGATATTGGTGGGACTGGTGTTCGTGCATATCATTTCCCTGCACGAGGTGGGTTCAAATAATCCGGATGGTGTTGACATCAAGAAACATAAAGATAAAAACGGAATTCCCCTGGACGGAATCCCTTTCCATCCGTATTACACAGTAAAGGATATCGTTGGTGCTATAGTGTTCCTGATCTTATTTTCACTGGTCGTGTTTTACGCACCGGAAATGGGAGGGTATTTCCTTGAGCATGCCAATTTCGTTCCTGCCGATCCGCTACAGACGCCGGAACATATTGCACCAGTATGGTATTTCACACCTTTCTACGCCATTCTTAGGGCGATTCCCAGCCAGCTGTGGGGGGTTATTGCCATGGGCCTTGCCGTCTTTATGTTCTTCCTGTTGCCATGGCTGGATCGAAGCCCGGTAAAGTCCATACGCTACCGTGGTTATTACTATCGTATTGCCTTGACCGCGTTTGTGATTAGCTTTGTTTGCCTGGGTTGGCTTGGCATGCAGGCTGCTACACCTATGTATAGCTGGCTTTCAAGATTATTCACAGTCATTTATTTCCTTTTCTTCGTGCTTATGCCGTTTTATACGAGTATTGACAGGGATAAGCCTGTACCGGAAAGGGTGACTGCGCCGTGAAAAAAATAATCTTTATAGTTTTTTTGGCCTTATCCAGCGCTGGCGTAATCCACGCTGCCAGCACTGATACCCGTGGTTACCATATGGATCCGGATTTATCAGATACCAAATCCCTGCAGAGGGGAGCACGTATCTTTATAAATTATTGCCTGAGCTGTCACTCAGCGGCCTATATGCGTTATAACCGATTGGGTAAAGATCTGAATATTGCCGAAAATATATTAAAAGATAATTTCATGTTCGGAACAGATAAGCCAGGTGACACCATGAATGTCGCATTAAGGCCGGCAGACGGTGAGCAGTTTTTTGGCGTAGCACCGCCGGATCTTTCGGTAATAGCAAGGGCACGCGGCGCAAACTGGTTGTACGCCTATTTCATGACATTTTACAGTGATCCTTCCCGGCCCTTCGGCGTAAATAATCTTCAGTTCAAGGATGTTGCGATGCCTCATGTATTGTGGGAATTACAGGGTTTTCAGCGACCTGTTTATAAAACGGTTACCCATAAAGATGGAACCATTACCCGGGTTATTGAAAGTCTGGAAACTGGCAAACCTGGTAAATTTTCTGCAGAAGAATATGAACAGACTATATATGACCTGATTAATTTCCTGGTTTATCTTTCAGAACCTGCAAAGTTGAAGCGTGAAGCTATAGGAGTCTGGGTCATAATTTATTTGCTGGTGTTTCTCGTCGTGGCATATTTGCTAAAGAAGGAATTATGGCGGGACGTTGAATAATGCCCGCGTGTTCACGTTAAAGTAATGAAGTACGGAGGATAAATATGGCCAGTATTGCCAACAGACGATCAGTCATGGTTCTTTATACAGACCCGCAATCCCCACTTAGCCATGCCGTCAGGATTGTACTGGCCGAAAAAGATATTAATGTAGATATCAATTTTGTTACTGCTGAAAATCGTCCGGAAGAGCTGAATGAAATTAACCCATACAATTCACTTTTAACCTTAATTGACAGGGAACTGGTTTTGTATGAAGCGCAAATTATCATGGAATACCTGGATGAGCGTTTTCCTCATCCGCCGTTATTACCAGTTGATCCTGTTGCAAGGGCAAGTAACCGACAGTTACGTTATCGGGTCATGCGTGATCTCTATTCCCTGATAGACGAAATTGAAAGTGAAGATGAAGCTGTGGCAGCCAACGCCCGCAAGCATCTTAGAGACAATCTCACAGCAATATCTCCCTTGTTTGATCAAAAACCGTTCTTTATGTCTGACGAATATTCCCTGATTGATTGTTGTATGGCTGCTTTATTATGGAGACTAGACAGTTATGGGATCAAGTTGCCATCCTCGGCCAAGGCAATTAACAAATATGCCGAGAGATTGTTTGAACGGGAATCATTCAAACAATCACTTTCTGAAAAGGAAAAAGATCTGAAAAGCGTTTAAGTGAATTCTGATATGACATCCAATCGCCCTTACTTATTGAGGGCGCTGTGTGACTGGATACTGGACAATGCAATGACACCGCATTTGATGGTGGATGCTACCCAGGAGGGAGTAGATGTACCGGATCACTATATTGATAATGGCAAGATCGTTCTCAATATTCATCCTGATGCCGTACAGGACTTCAATATCTCCAGTGACCACGTAATTTTTAATGCCCGATTTAATGGCAAATCCAGCCATATTGTCATACCCATGAATGCCGTGATGGCTGTTTATTCCAGGGAAAATGGCAAAGGTATGATATTTCCAGATGAAACCCCGGGTGATGAACAAATAAAAAAGGAGAAGGATAACAAAAAGGTAAAACCGGGCGCACCACACCTGAAAATAATCAAGTAAATTTTCACCTTTGTTCAATGATAGAGATCATCCAGTCAGACATTACGGCTCTCGATGTGGATGTGGTAGTTAATGCCGCGAACAACTCCCTTCTGGGCGGGGGTGGAGTTGATGGAGCCATTCACCGGGCTGCCGGACCTGAATTACTGGATTATAATCGCAGCATGGGTGGTTGTGACACCGGTGAAGCAGTTATCTCTCCTGGATTCAAGCTCAAGGCAAGCTGGATCATCCATACGGTCGGGCCAGTCTGGCGGGGCGGTAAAAACAATGAGTCAGGGTTATTAAGAAATTGCTATGAGAATTCGCTCAAGCTGGCGTTTGCCAAGGGACTGAGAAGTATTGCTTTTCCTTGTATCAGTACCGGTATTTACGGCTACCCCAAGACCGAGGCAGCCAAGATTGCCATTGCCGCCATGAAATCCCATGAAAAATCATTCGAGAGGCTGATTGTCTGCTGTTTTTCAGCCGAAGACCGGGATATCTATCTTTCCTTGCTCTGAGACAGCTGGTCGTCAGTCAATATACTGGAATAATTTTACTACTTTCTGAACACCACCAACCTGCCTGGCCGCGTTGGTAGCAATCTCGGATTCCTGCTGTGTAACCAGTCCCATGAGATAGACAATGCCTTTTTCAGTAACCACCTTAACCCTGGTCCCATCGAAGTCCTTGATTGTCAGCAATCTGGTCTTGACCTTGGAGGTGATCAGGCTGTCACTGCTGCGACTGACCAGCGAACTTGGTGCTGAAATGGTTAATTCGTTATAAACATGCGTAACCTTGGGTAATGTCGCCACTATGTTACCAATGCGTTGTTTGAGTTCTTCTGACGGTGTTTCTCCGCTAATGAGTACCACCATGTTAAAACTGGTGACATTCACATGGGAACTGTCCCCGATTTCCTTGTCTTCATAGAAAGCCTGATTTGCCTTAAATTCAATTCCCTGGTCATCAATCACTGTACCGGTTGTTCGCCGGTCATGTGCTACTACGACGCCGGTTGCTGCGGTACCAACCACAACTGGCGCACATGCCTGCAGTAACACTGATATTGATAAAGAAGAAAAAATAGATATAAAAGCTGTTTTATTCATTATACCTCCTGACCAAGTAAATTGTTATCAATCAGATCACATAGAGAGTGAATGATAGTAATGTGCAGCTCATGAATTCTTGCGGCTGTTTAGTATGGAATACGTATTTCAATATCATCGTCTTACATGAAATAGGCAACTCGTCTATCCTCGCGGCCGGTTAAAGCAATGACTGTCATATCCCGATCATATGCAGCGTCAATGGCATGAATTATGTTGTGTGATTTACCGCTGATCGTTAGTGCCTGGAGTATATCGCCAGGTTGATCGAATGCCTTTATCTGCTTTGAAAAAATATCTGCAAACTGATACTCATTAGCAATTGAAGTCAATGTCGAAGAATTTGTCTTGAGAGCAAAGGCCGGAAGACCAGAGCGTTCCATTTCAAAACGATTCAGTAACTCAGAAGAAAATCTCTGTGAATCTGCAGCTGAGCCGCCATTACCGCAGCTTAATATCTTGCTTTCCTGCAATATTGCATTTGTCATCAAAATTGCAGCCTCTCTGATTTTATGTGCCAGCAACTCAGCTGACTCCTGTTTAAGCCTTATGCTTTCATCGAAGTTCTGCTTAATCTGTTCAACAGGATCCATAGATTAATTCACTTTAGATCTGTGTTAAGCAATAAATGCATCTTTTATCCATTGTATGCCTGGATGATCCAGATCACCTGTTACTAATACGATGTCAAACCTGTACATCATATCCGAATCTGTTCCGGATGATTGCTGATAATACAATCCTGTTTTTATGATCCGATCACATTTTCTTTTATCAATGGATTCGCGAATATCATAAAAGCTATTATTATTACGATATTTTACTTCTATAAAAACTGTTAGTTCGTTATCTTTCATTATAAGGTCAATCTCTCCCGCTGGAATCCGGTAGTTTCTTTCAATTAACATCAGACCTTTATTTTCCAGATGAGCAAGGGCTATATCCTCGGCCCATTTCCCAGTTACTGAAGTAATTTTCTTCTTGCTCGGTGAGATCATCGTTGAATCATGACGGGAATACCGTTAACAAACTTGGCCCAGATGGAGTAACGCTTTACTTGTCCTTGCTCATCAACGGCAAGTGTGCCGGTATTGCCCTGGTAATTGTTTCCCTGGATATACAGACTTCCAAGTTGTGGGATTAGTTGATAGGCATCCGTTCCAAAGGCATATAGGCGTCGGTAAGGAGAGTTCATCTGCTGCCAGGCACGATTTAATTGCTGTTGTAGTGGTGATCGCTGGTATTCCTTATCAACAATCCAAGGCATATCGGAAAATATCACATTTTCAATATCTTCATCCTTTTGCGGATCATAAACACCGGTAAAGATATTTGAAATGGAATAGGTTGCAATATTGGCTGCATCATAAAATCGTAATTGTGGTACCAGCTGTCTAGCCATATCTGCAGATACAGCAATAAAAATTGCATCGGCATCATGACGTCGTCTTGGTTCAAAAAATACCTTACGACCCAACGTTGCCATCAGTTCCCGTGCACGCTGGTTACTATTGTTAATATTCAATAATTCTTCTACGGGTTGGGCATAATTGCGACTGGAGTCAAAGATCCTGACGTAATCCATGATTTCACCGCCAAGCTCCGTCCATCTTGACTTGAAAGCATTATAAATCCTGTCTCCCCAGATGTTATCAGGCGTAATGACCAAGGCCCTGGAATGTCCATCCAGCCAGATTTGCTCGGCAAGCTGGTTTGCCTCATCTTCGGGTACCAGGCCAAACTGGTAGACAAGCGGTGTAATATCAGTCCCGGTTGCGTTACGTGGATTGGTAAAAGAGCTATCCACCCGATTGAGTGTCAATGTTTTGATAGTCAGGGCATTGGACATCAACAAGCTTTCTATAGAATTCTTTTCCAGTGGCCCAACAATAAACTCTGCTCCTTCTTCAACTGCACGTTGGTAAACATCTGAGATGCTTCCCTGGGATGTGTCATAAACCCTGATTACGGGCCTCTTGCCTGTTGAGTTATACCATGCCGCCATGAAGCCGTCCCGGATGGCATTGGAGAATTCTCTGTAAGTTTCATTAAACGGGAGCAATAAAGCAATCTGCTCAGGTAACTCATTCACTTCCCTGGCCAGTACCATAATTGTTTGCAATATATCCGGTTTGGCAGGGTGAGAAGCATAACGTTTGCTCCATGAGCTGATAGATGACTCCAGCAGCGGCATATTATAAAGGCCGGTTTTCACAATGATACCTAGCTCAAGCCATCCCGCATTGACTGAATCAGTTAATGCCTCCTGGTGGGCCTTTTCCAGCTTGCGCAGATCCGTATTTGTAATGAGTTGCCAGATTTTTTTCTGGTTTTCTTTCTGTAGTTGTTCATCGGTAATGGATGGAGAATAACGGCTTCTGTCATAGAAGGCATTCAGCATTTGACCATCTTTCTCAAAGGCTAGCGATCGAACCAGATAATATTCTGTTTCCAGGTCTACTGGTACATTTTCCGGGATGCTTATATCCAGTTGATGCAAGGCAAGCATTGCATCCTCTCTAATCAATGCAATTCTTGCTGCTAGTATCCGACTTTCAAACACCTGGATTGGATCAAGCTTTTGATTCCGGAGTCTTTTTAATGTTTTTTCTGAAAGTTCCAGGGCATTGGCATCAAGATAATTTCTGGCAGCTTTGAGATAGAAATAATCTGCGTAGTAATCATGTTCATCAGCGAGACGCAGATATTCTTCGGCAGCTGCAAGTAGGTTGCCGTCTTGTTTATATAACATGGCCTGTTGCTCTACTTCCTTGTCGAGTTTTGGCGGTCCGATAGTGCAGGAGGCCAGAATGGCAATAACAAACAGTAAACCTGTTAAACGATAATTTGTTATTTTATGTAACATAGGCAGCAATTCAGACCGGGATATTCAGGCGGAGTTCTGTGCAAAAAGATCAGGGAACATTATATGTGGTAGCCACCCCTTTGGGTAATCTGGATGATTTAAGTCCTAGGGCAGTCAGGCAGCTGAATGCATGTGATCGGATACTGGCTGAAGATACCCGCCACAGCAGGAAACTGCTCGAATATTATGCTATCACAACACCAATGCAGGCATATCATGATTTTAACGAGGCTGGGAAAGTGACTATGATCATCGGCCAATTACAGGGCGGGCTGTCGATGGCGTTGATATCCGATGCCGGAACGCCTTTGATCAATGATCCAGGTTTTAAACTGGTGAATGCCGCGCATAAGGCCGGAATCCCGGTAGTAACCGTTCCGGGCCCATCTGCTGTGATCGCCGCACTGTCTGTTGCCGGCCTGCCGACCGATCGTTTTGTGTTTGAAGGCTTCCTGCCGGATAAGCGGGTTGCAAGAAAACGCCATTTGCAAAGCCTCGCAAACGAGCAGCGAACCTTGGTTTTTTATGAAGTACCGCACCGGATCCGGGCAACACTCGATGATTTGTCCACCATATTTGGTCGGGAACGGAAAGCGGTAATCGCCAAGGAGCTGACCAAGCAACACGAAAGTGTGCGGCGGGGAACGCTTGAAGAACTGATTGCCTGGCTGGATGAAGATACCAGCCGCCAAAAGGGAGAGTTTGTCCTGATGGTCTCAGGGGCAACACCGCTTGGCATCCCGGAGCAAGAGGCCCGAAGAATCCTCAGCATATTAATGAGGGAAATGTCAGTGAAACAGGCTGCCACTGTGGCTGCAGACATTCTGGGAGAGAGTAAAAATCGCCTCTACAAGCTTGCCCTAGAAATGAAAGAAATCCCAGACTGAAAAAGCTTGCATGTTGTCTGTCTATCACCGAGACTTTGCAGAGAGTGTCGACCGGGCAATCGCTGCAGCTTCCTGCAGAGGAAAGTCCGGGCTCCGCAGGGCAGGGTGCCAGGTAACGCCTGGGAGGCGCGAGCCTACGGAAAGTGCCACAGAAAATATACCGCCTTGCCTCCTCCAGAGTGGTTTTATTGATAGTGAATACTCACTAAATTTGACCATTCCGGTGGAGGCAAGGTAAGGGTGAAATGGTGCGGTAAGGGCGCACCGCGCCGGTCGTAATACCGGTGGCAGGGTAAACCCCACCCGGAGCAAGACTAAATAGAGGGGCGTGGCGACAGCCAATGCACGGCCCGTGCAGGTCCCTGGGTAAGTCGCTCGAGACATTCGGTGACGGGTGTCCTAGATGAATGATTGCCCATGGTCTTATTGGGCCATGACAGAACCCGGCTTACAGGTCGACCTCTCCTTATTTTACTGCCCTGAAACACTTGGCTTTTTGGCCTGCATAGTACTTTAAGTTGTATTTGCAAGTTTCTGATATAAATAGCTAAAATGTGGTGCCGATCTGGTCCAGCGAGTACTTTTCACAACTTTTCTAACATAAGTCCCTGTAAAATAAGACAGAATCCCTCCCAAAAAAAGCAAAGATTGCTTGACATTAATTACGCCAAGTACCTATAGTTCGAAAGTGGGTAAATGTGGGTAAATGTGGGTAATTTTTTCTTTATTTATGGGGAGACCGCGTGTTTAGAGGGTGCACGAAACTCAGTCTGGATGACAAGGGCCGAATGGCGGTACCCAGCCGCTACCGGGACCGTTTGGTCGGTCTTTCCGATGGCGCCCTGATTTTGACACTGAATCCCCTGGACCAGTCCCTGTGGCTTTATCCCCTGCCGGAATGGGAAATCATAGAAACCAAGCTGGCCGCGCTTTCTGATTTTGAGAAACAGGGACGACGGGCCAAACAGATGATGCGTGGTTATGCCACGGACTGCCAGCTCGACGGCCAGGGCCGGATCTTATTGCCCACCGAATTAAGGGAATACTCGGGTATCACAAAGCATGTGATGTTGCTTGGCCAAGGCAACAAGTTTGAGCTCTGGGATGAGGGCACCTGGCAGAAGCTCAGGAAAGAGTGGCTTTCTGAGGTGGGTAACGAATCAGCCGAGCCCGCTGATTCCCTCAAGTCCCTGTCATTGTAGTGAAGCCGGGGGGTGACGAGAAAAGCGGCTATGTACATATGCCGGTGTTGCTGCATGAGGTTATGCAGGCCCTCAACATACAAGCCGAAGGTATTTATGTGGATTGCACATTTGGAAGAGGTGGTCACAGCAAGATGATATTACAACAGCTTGCAGATAACGGCCGGTTGTTCGCCATTGACAGGGACCCCGCAGCCATTGATTCGTTGCTTAACGAATTTTATCAGGATCCCCGTTTCAGTCTTGAGAAGGACCGGTTTTCAAAACTGCTGGAATTCACAAGGAAGCACCGGATTAACGGCAGAGTGGCTGGCATCCTGCTCGATCTCGGTGTCTCCTCGCCTCAGTTGGACGATGCCGAGCGAGGTTTCGGTTTCCGCAATCAGGCGGCGCTGGATATGCGTATGGACAATTCCTCCGGCATGACAGCGGCAGAGTGGGTGAATTCTGCCAGCGAAGACGAGATCACTAATACTCTCAGAGACTATGGTGAGGAGAAATTTGCAAAACGCATCGCCCGCGCCATTGTAGAGACCCGCAAGGATGAACGGATTGAATCCACAACCCGTTTAGCGGAACTGATTGCCAAAGCCGTACCCGTTCATGAGAAGGAAAAACACCCAGCGACCCGATCCTTCCAGGCAATCCGGATAAGGATCAATGAGGAGCTGGATGAACTCAGGACCGTTCTTGTGCAGGCGTTGGAAGTTCTGGAGCACAAGGGCAGACTGGTTGTAATCAGTTTCCATTCCCTGGAAGACCGCATTGTGAAACGTTTTATGCGCGACCATTCCAGAGGGGATAACTATCCCCCTGATATACCTGTAACAGCAGACCAGTTACATCCGAAATTGAAAATAATAAACAAGGCAGTTTATCCCACTGAGGATGAAATCAGGAAAAACCCCCGGGCCAGGAGCGCTGTTCTGCGCACTGCCGAGAGGATCCGGGAATGAAGAATTTATTTTTTGCCTCACTTGTCTTGGCGGTTTTCATTTCAGCTCTTTTCGTTGTCGTAGCGCAGAACAAGGCCCGGGTCTTGTTTGTGGAAATACAGGAACTGGAGAGTGAGCGTAACCGCTTGAATGAAGACTGGACCAGACTGTTGCTTGAGCAAAGCACCTGGGCGACGGATGCGCGGGTCGAAGAGGTCGCACGGGGCCAGCTTGACATGAAATCACCGGATAACAGTTCATTAGTGGTCATAAAGCAGTGAGCGGAACTGAACAACCAGCTGAATACAGCAAGCGCAGAGGCCTGTTACTGGGCCTGTATTTTATTGCCATGTCTGCGCTCTTGTGGCGGGTAATCGACCTGCAGGTGCTGAATAATGAATTTTTACAGGAGCACGGTAATGCCCGGGCGCTTCGAGTGGTCGAAATCCAGGCGCATCGTGGCATCATTACTGATCGTAATGGCGAACCCCTGGCCGTAAGTACACCGGTCAAATCGGTCTGGGCCACACCCAGGAAGGTGTTGTCCTCGGGCCATGACCTGGCGCAATTGGCCAACTACATGAATATTCCATTGCGGGAACTCAGCGGCATGATGGAAGAACGTATTGGGCGTGAGTTTGTCTACCTGAAACGTCATGTTGAGCCGGCCCTGGCAGAACAAATTATGGCGCTGGGGATTCCCGGGGTTTCTGTTGAACAGGAATTCAAGCGCTACTACCCCGCCGGTGAGGTAGCTGCACACATTGTCGGTTTCACCAACATTGATGATATTGGCCAGGAAGGCCTGGAACTGGCTTACGATAAATGGTTGCGCGGGACGCCCGGAAGTAAGCGAGTGATCAAGGACAGATTGGGGCGCGTGATCGAAGATGTTGAGAGCATCAAAACACCAAGTCAGGGCAAGTTGCTGCAGCTAAGCGTCGATCGACGAATTCAGTACCTTGCCTATCGGGAGCTGAAATCAGCAGTCAATGTCTACGGTGCCCGGGGTGGGTCCCTGGTGATGTTGGATGTGAGGACCGGTGAGATCCTGGCCATGGTCGGCCAGCCCTCTCATAATCCAAACAACCGCAGTGAGATGCGTACTGAGCTGTTCCGGAACCGGGCGGTGACCGATGTGTTTGAGCCGGGCTCCACCATCAAGCCATTTACCATTGTTGCCGCCCTGCAGTCCGGAATCTATTCACCAAAATCGGTGATCAACACCGCACCGGGTTATTTTCGGGTCGGCAACCATACAATCAGTGATCACCGAAATTTCGGCTCAATAGATATACCCACGATCATCCAGAAATCAAGCAACGTCGGTGCCTCAAAGATAGCCCTGTCACTGGAACCAGAGATGGTCAGAAGCGCATTGGCGCATGTGGGCCTGGGGAACCCTACGGGCAGTGGTTTCCCGGGTGAGTCAGCCGGCTACTTGGGTCCCGGTCCTTACTGGTCCGATATTGAGGTAGCCACAATTGCCTTTGGTTATGGTATCTCGGTAACTGCCCTGCAGCTCGCCCAAGCCTATCTGGTGTTGGCAGCAGATGGCGAGTTACTGCCACCGACGTTCATCAAACAGGAATTTCCCGTGAAGGGTAAACAGGTTATCCCGGCCCGGATTGCCAGGGAAATCCGGCACATGCTGGAAGCGGTTGTCAGTAACGATGGCACGGGTGGACAGGCGGCAGTCAGGGGTTACCGGGTCGCGGGCAAGACCGGTACTGTTCACAAGGCCGTTGGAGGCGGCTATTCCGAAGATAAATATATTTCTCTGTTTGCCGGCATGGCACCGGTTTCGGATCCGCGTTTTGTGATCGTCGTCAGCATTGATGAGCCCCGGGGCGAGAAGTATTACGGGGGGCAGATCGCAGCTCCCATCTTCTCAACCGTAATGCAGGGTGCTTTGCGGCTGATGGATGTGCCGCCAGATGATCTCAGGCAGTCACGGGAAGCACCGATAGTGGCCGGGACCCGGGGGGCGCAATAATGATGGCAGCCGGAAAGACAGCACAAAAGGCCAGACTTAACGATCTCCTGCATGTGCTGGGAGAGGAAACCCGATCTGAGGATACCCTGTTCTCAGGCATCGCCACGGACAGCCGCCGGCTTCAACCGGGCGACCTGTTCATTGCCCGGGATAGGGCTATATCTTATATCAACGATGCGGTTCGTGCTGGAGCCGCAGGCGTTCTGGTGGATACAACCTCGATCTCGGAACCAGATATCTGTGCCGTCCCACTGGCACGGGTTCGAGACCTGGACAGAAAGCTAGGCGTAATCTGTGCCTGGTACTTTCAGGAACCGGCAAATAAGCTGCAAATCACAGCGGTTACCGGGACTAATGGCAAGAGCTCGGTCAGTTACCTGTTGGCGAAGGCGCTGTCAGCGGTCAATATGCCCTGTGGCCTGATTGGTACACTGGGCTATGGGCCGGTAACTCAGTTGAAACCTGCGACACATACCACACCGGAGCCACTGGCACTGCAGGAAATACTGGCAGATTTTTGTGATCAGGGAATCCGCCAAGTGGTTATGGAAGTGTCATCTCATGGTATCGATCAACACCGGATTGTTGGCTTGCGGTTTGAACTGGTCGTGTTCACTAATCTGAGCCGGGATCATCTCGACTACCACGGCAGTTTTGATCATTATGCGGAGACCAAGAAAAAGCTGTTCACGGACTATCCCCTGAAATATGCCGTGATCAATCTCGATGATCCCTTTGGTCGGGATCTGTTTGAGGGCCTGCCCGAAACTATCAACAAAACCGGTTATACATTTGATAGAGAGCTTTATGACTCCATGGACAAGCAGAGACTGGTCCTTGCCGGGGTTAGTGATTTATCAATCGAGTCGATGTGTATCAGCATCAAGAGCCCCTGGAGCGATGTGACATTCAATTCGCGTTTGATTGGTCAATACAATGCACAAAATCTGGTTGCCTGCTTCATCAGTCTTTGCCTGTTAGGCTACCCTGCCAGCGACAGCTTACAGCGATTGTCTCAAAGTCAAGCGATTCCCGGACGTCTGGAAAAATATGGCAGGAAAGGCAGACCGCAACTGGTAATCGATTATGCCCATACACCTGATGCTCTTCGGCAGGTACTGCAAACTCTGAAGCAGGTTTGTAAACAAAAACTCTATTGTGTATTTGGATGCGGTGGCGACCGTGACCAAGGTAAACGGGAAATGATGGGGCAGGTTGCCGATCAATTTGCGGATTGCATCATTGTGACCAGTGACAATCCAAGGTATGAGGAGCCCTCTGCCATCATCGATGACATCATCACCGGGATACGCAAGCGGGAAAATCTGATTATCGAACCAGACAGGGCCCGTGCCATTGCGAGAGCCATTGCGGATGCAAAAGCAGGCGACATCATTCTAGTTGCCGGGAAAGGCCATGAAACCTATCAGGAAGTTGCCGGTGAACGACATCATTTTAGTGACAGTGAAATAGTAAAGGAACTGCTGGAAGTAAAAGCATGATCAGCATGTCACTGACAGAAACAGCTACAGTGCTGAATGCAACTTACGATGGTGCCGATGATTATTTTTATGGTTGCAGCACTGATACACGAACTCTGCAAAAAGGCCAGTTATTTATAGCGATCAGGGGTGAACGGTTTGATGGTCATGATTATCTGGCAGATGCCAAACAACAGGGTGCTGTAGCTGCCCTGGTGGAAAAAACTGTGAACCAGCCTCTCGCCCAAATCAGGGTTAATGACTCCAGGCGGGCGATGGGTGAACTTGCCGGACATTGGCGTGCAAGGTTCAGGATACCACTGGTTGCCGTTACCGGAAGTAACGGCAAGACCACGGTGAAAGAGATGCTTGGTTCCATTCTGGCGCAAAAGGCACCCGTTTTGACGACCCGGGGCAATCTCAATAATGATATCGGCGTGCCATTGACACTGTTCGGCCTGGGTGATGAACATCGCTATGCGGTTATCGAAATGGGTGCCAATCATCCCGGTGAAATTTCCTGGTTAAGCCGTCTCTCCAGACCGTCGGTGGCTGTGATTACCCAGTGTGCGCCGGCCCATCTCGAGGGTTTTGGAAGTATAGAAGGAGTGGCAAAAGGCAAGGCAGAGATCTATGAGGGCTTGCTGGATGATGGTGTCGCCATAATTAATGCTGATGATGACTATGCCGGGCTCTGGCATGAAAAGATTGGCGACTCAAAAATGATTTCCTTTGGTCTCAGTTCGGATGCCGATATTACCGCTACCGAGATCAATTATCTGGCAGCGGATGGCAAGCAGTCCTTCAGTCTCGTCACACCTATTGATAAGACCCGGGTTCAGCTAGCCTTGCCTGGCCGGCACAACATCATGAATGCTCTGGCTGCTGCAGCCTGCGCCAGTGCCATGAATATCGACATCGATACTATAAAGACCGGTCTGGAACAAGTGCAGCCAGGCAAGGGACGGCTGCAAATCAAACCCGGTATCAAGGGTCTGACAATCCTGGATGATACCTACAATGCCAATCCGCTATCGTTGCAGGCCGCAATTGATGTCATGTCACTCTACCAAGGTGAACATTGGCTGGTTCTTGGTGACATGGGTGAACTTGGTGTGAAAGCGCGGGCACTGCATGCTGATTCAGGTGAGTTGGCAAAACAAAAAGGTGTAAAGCGTCTGTTCGGCCTTGGGCCGTTGAGTGAGGCAGCGGTTGGTGCCTTTGCCAATGGTGCAGAACATTTCGAAGATATGGACTCGCTGATCGAGCGTCTGAAATCCCTTGCCGGAGAAAATATCATCATGCTGGTCAAGGGGTCGAGGGCAATGCAAATGGAACGCATCGTCAATGCCTTGCAGGAGTCCCGGACATGTTAATCTGGCTGACCGAGTATCTTTCCCAGTTCCATAGCGGGTTCAATGTCTTTCAATACATCACCTTGCGCATAATTCTCGGTGTGTTGACGGCACTCTTCATTGCCCTGTTTGTCGGTCCTTCCCTGATCAAACGTTTGACCATACACCAGATTGGACAGAGCATCCGCTCGAACGGACCCACCACTCATCTGCAAAAAACCGGAACGCCAACGATGGGCGGACTGTTAATCATCATATCGATCATTCTGAGTACCTTGTGCTGGGCTGATCTGGGTGATCGTTTTGTCTGGGTGACCTTGCTGGTTATTGTGTTGTTTGCAGGTATAGGCTGGATTGATGACTATAAGAAAGTGGTAAACAAGGATCCAAACGGCCTGACTGCACGATATAAATATCTACTGCAGTCCATCATTGGATTGGGCGCAGCCACATTTCTTTATCTGACCGCAGAAGTGCCTGCAGAAACACGGCTGATTCTGCCCTTTATCAAATCGATCAGCTTTGACATGGGAATTTTTTATATTGTCTTTACGTATTTCGTCATTGTTGGCAGCAGCAATGCAGTTAATCTCACCGACGGTCTGGATGGACTGGCCATTATGCCCACGGTGCTGGTTGCCGGCGCCCTTGCCATCTTCGCCTATGCGACAGGCCATGTGCGATTTTCCGAGTACCTAGGTATCCCCTATGTACCCGGCGTCGGTGAAGTCGCGATTATTTGCGGGGCAATCGTGGGTTCCGGTCTCGGCTTCCTCTGGTTTAATACATATCCAGCCCAAGTCTTTATGGGCGATATCGGCGCCCTGGCACTGGGCGCTGCCATCGGAATCATTGCCGTACTCGTGCGCCAGGAGCTGGTGTTATTCATCATGGGTGGCGTATTTGTTGTTGAGACACTCTCGGTCGTTTTACAGGTGGCCTCGTACAAAATGACCGGCCGCCGGATCTTTCATATGGCACCCCTGCATCATCATTACGAACTGAAAGGCTGGCCGGAACCAAGGGTGATTGTCAGGTTCTGGATCATCACCGTCATTCTCGTGCTGGTGGGGCTCGCCAGTCTGAAGATACGTTGAGGTCATGAACATTGACTGTATTCGCAGAACAGGCAAGAGATATGGAAGGACAGAATAAAAAATTTGACACGGTGATCGTCGGTATGGGAAACACCGGACTGTCCTGTGCCCGTTATCTGGCTAAACAAGGCGTTGAATTTGCCATGTTGGATACACGCGAGCAGCCGCCAATGGCGGATACAATCAGCAGAGAATTTCCAGGTATCCTGCTGTCACCGGGAGGGCTTGACGAGGAATTAATACTGAGTGCCCGCCGGATCATTGTCAGCCCCGGAATATCTTCAAATCAGCCGCTATTCCAGAAAGCTAAGGCCGGCGGTTGCGAAGTCGTGGGTGATATCGAGTTGTTTTGCAACGTAGTCGAGGCATCGGTAATCGCTATCACAGGATCCAACGGTAAAAGTACGGTGACCAGTCTGCTGGCAGAAATGGCAAAGACCGATGGACATAAATGTGCCGTTGGAGCCAACTTGGGAACACCGGCGCTGGATTTGCTTTCAGAAGGCAAGGTCGATCACTACATTCTGGAATTGTCCAGTTTCCAGCTTGAAACTGCATCCAGATTAGATGCCGTGGCTGCCGTTGTGCTGAACATCTCGGATGACCACATGGACCGTTACAACACGCTTGCCGAATATGCTGCTGCAAAAGCAAGAATCTTTAATGGTAACGGTGTCATGGTACTTAACGGGGATGATCCTCAGGTTATGAACATGCAGCGTGAAGGCAGGGAGATGTATACCTTTTCGATGGCTGAACCAGATGATCATAATTATGGCCTGCGAACTTATGACGATGAAGTCTGGCTGGTTCGGGGTCATGAAAAGATCATCCGCCGCAACGAGATAAAACTAATCGGTGATCACAATATTGCGAATGTGCTGGCCGCCATTGCTCTGGCTGATGTCATGAACATTTCACGTTCAGCCATGGTCAGGGTATTAACGTATTTCACCGGACTCCCACACCGATGCCAATGGGTAGCTGAAAATGATGGGGTTAACTGGTACAACGACTCAAAGGGTACCAATGTAGGTGCAGCGATCGCCGCTATCAAGGGGCTGGGTAACAGGGGTCGGATCATTCTCATTGCAGGCGGTGAAGGGAAAGGGGCAGATTTTACCCCCCTCGCGGATGTTGCAAGGGAATATTTGTCTGCCGCCGTCCTCATCGGTCGTGACGCAGCAAAAATCAGGCATGTTCTCACCGGGATTATCCCTCTTGTTGATGCCACGGACATGTCCGCTGCTGTTCATGCAGCCGTCATGCTCGCAAAAGTCGGCGATGATGTTTTGTTGTCACCGGCCTGTGCCAGCCTCGATATGTTTGAAAATTATCAGGACCGCGGTGATGCCTTTGTCGAAGCAGTAAAAAAACTGGTGGCAGGTAAATGAGACAGGCAGTTCCAAAGACGAACTCTTTAATTAATCAGCAAGCATTCTATGGCTATGACGCTTGGTTGTTTGCCGTGGCCCTTATTCTTGTCGGCCTGGGACTGGTGATGGTCGCATCTGCTTCCATCAGTGTTGCTGAAAGGCAGCTGCATGAACCACTGTTTTATTTCTGGAGGCAATTGATGTCAGTTGTCCTTGGTTTTATGGCCGCGTTGATTGTAATAAAAATACCCATGTTTTTCTGGCAAAAGATCAACCCGCTGCTCTTATTCTTGTCATTTGTATTATTGACGATTGTGCTGATACCGGGAATTGGTTACGAGGTTAATGGCAGTATGCGCTGGATTAATACTTGGCCACTGCCGTTACAGGCATCCGAGCCGGTCAAGTTTTTTGTGATTGCTTATCTTGCCGGTTATATGGTCAGACGATCAGAGGAGATCAGGACAAGTTTTTCCGGCTTCATCAAGCCAATTATTATTCTCACAGTTCTTTCAGCATTGCTCCTGCTCGAACCGGACTACGGCGCGAGCGTCGTACTCTTCATCACCGCACTGGGCATGTTGTTTCTGGGTGGTGTGCCCTTGAGCCGTTTCTTTTCCTGGATGGCGGTTGCGGTCTCCGCATTGGCAGCCATTGCGGTTTTGTCACCCTACCGAATGCAGCGGCTGGTTAGTTTTGTTGATCCCTGGCAGGACCCATTCAATTCAGGCTTTCAGTTGACCCAGGCCTTGATAGCTTTTGGCCGTGGTGATTGGTTTGGTGTCGGATTGGGTAGCAGTATACAGAAACTCTTCTACCTCCCGGAGGCACATACTGATTTTGTTTTTGCTGTATTGGCAGAGGAGTTGGGGCTTTTCGGCAGTCTGCTGGTGATATTGCTGTTTTCATTTATTGTCTGGCGCGCCTTTGTCATTGGTCAGCTTGCCCAGGCAAGGGGCGAGAGTTTTTCAGCCTACTTTGCCTATGGTATCGGCCTCCTGCTTGGTGGGCAGGCGTTTATCAACCTGGGCGTAAATATGGGGATATTGCCGACCAAGGGCCTGACCTTACCGCTGATCAGCTATGGCGGTAACAGCATGATTGTGACTTGCCTGTTGCTGGCTATTTTGCTGCGCATCGAATACGAAAACCGTCATTCAAGACGGACGGTAGGTGTCTATGGCAAATAGACCTATCTTGATCATGGCAGGTGGTACCGGTGGACACGTGTATCCGGCTCTGGCGGTTGCTGATTATCTGCATGGGCGGGGCATACCCTTATTCTGGTTGGGCACCCGTAAGGGCATCGAATCGCGCTTGGTGCCTAGTAAGGGATATACTCTCATGACCATTCACGTCAGTGGCCTCAGGGGCAAAGGTTTCATCAAGTGGGTATTTGCCCCGCTCATTATTCTGGTTGCAGTGGTTCAGGCTATGGGACTTCTGATCCGGATCCGTCCAGCGGCGGTACTCGGCATGGGTGGCTTTGCCAGTGGTCCCGGGGGCCTCGCCGCATGGCTTATGCGTGTTCCCCTGTGTGTGCATGAACAAAATGCCATTGTCGGGATGACTAACCGTCTGTTGGCACCACTCGCCTGCAGAGTTATGCAGGCGTTTCCCGAGACCTTTGCTGAAAAGTATGCCCCGCACACTACCGGCAACCCGGTCCGTAATGATATTCACTCCATTCCCGGGCCAGTCAAGCGGTATCTTGAACATGACAGTCGCCTGCTCCGGGTGTTGATCCTTGGCGGTAGTCAGGGAGCGCGAGCCCTAAATGAAGTTTTTCCCAGGGCCATGGCAAACCTGCCTGATGAAATAGACATAGATATCTGGCATCAATGCGGTGAACGGCTGCTCGATGAAACCACCCGTCTCTATGGGCAAACAGCCTGTAAGGTAAAGCTTGTTGCCTTTATTGATGACATGGCAGCCGCCTATAGCTGGGCGGATCTGGTGATATGCCGCTCAGGGGCATTGACAGTTGCCGAGGTTGCCGCTGCCGGTGTAGCTTCAATACTGATTCCCTTTCCATTTGCTGTTGATGATCATCAAACAGCAAATGCCCACTACCTGACCGATAGTGGAGCCGCTTTGCTGTTACCTGAACATGAACTGAATGCTCGAGTATTGCCTGAACTACTGGCAGATTTGTACCGGGATCGGCAAAGACTTATCAGTATGGCAGAGAAAGCGAGACAGCTAGCATGCCCGGATGCGACTCACCGGGTTGCCGAAACCTGTCTGGAGGTGGCGTATGCCTGAGACCAGCGATCAACCACTCGGCCGCGTCAGACATGTTCATTTTGTCGGTATTGGCGGTGCTGGCATGAGCGGTATTGCCGAGGTATTGCATAACCTCGGTTATACCGTCTCAGGATCTGACAAAAATGAAAACAAGGTAACCTCACGCCTGAAATCACTGGGTATTCATGTCGTCCGTGGTCACGAGCCTGGCCATGTAGAAAACAGCGATGTCGTGGTTTATTCGAGCGCCGTCAGTCAGGACAATTCCGAGCTACAGGAAGCACGCCTGCGCCGTATACCGATTATCCCCCGGGCGGAAATGCTGTCTGAATTGATGCGTTTCAAACATGGTATTGCCGTGGCTGGTACACATGGGAAAACAACCACCACCAGTTTAATCGCCAGTGTACTTGCAGAGGGTGGGCTGGATCCCACCTATGTCATTGGTGGTCTGCTAAACAGATCCGGATCCCATGCAAGGCTTGGTAAAGGTAAATACCTGGTTGCAGAAGCTGACGAAAGTGACGCCTCGTTTCTGCATCTACAACCGATCATCGCAGTGCTGACCAATGTCGATGCAGACCATCTTGAAAATTATTCCGGCGATTATTTTCTCCTGCAGAAAAACTTTCTGGATTTCCTGCAAAACTTGCCATTTTATGGACTTGCAGTGGTGTGTATGGACGACAAGGGCAGCCGGTCTTTACTGGATCAAATCACTAAACCGGTCATGACTTACGGGGTCGATTATGAGGCGGATATTCATGCACGTGTGCTCGAACACAATACAACCAAAACCCTATTTTCAGTTTCACGCAAGCACAAACTTGACTGGATACAGGTCCAATTAAATCTCCCGGGCAAACACAATGTGCAAAACGCCCTGGCTGCTATTGCGGTCGCGTACGAACTCGGTGTTGAAGAAGCTGCCATTATCAGGGCACTGGAAAATTTTGAAGGTATCGCCAGACGTTGCCAGGTCATCGGCACTATCCATATCGATAACAAGAAAGCCACATTGATAGATGATTATGCACATCATCCCAGGGAGATATCCGCGACCTTGCAGGCCATCAAAAAAGGTTGGCCTGATCACAGGTTGATTGTCATATTCCAGCCGCATCGTTACTCGAGAACCCGGGACCTGTTTGAAGATTTTGTACAGGTCCTCTCAGAAATTGATGTTTTATTCATGCTTGAGCTTTATACAGCCGGGGAGCAACCGATCACCGGCGCGGACAGTCGCTCATTATGCAGGGCCATAAGGATGCGTGGCCAGGTTGATCCCATTTTTATCGAAAACCGGGAAGAGATCGGTGATCTGTTAAAAGGTGTTTTGCATGACGAGGATATAGTCCTTGTGCTCGGAGCGGGTGACGTGGCTGCGGTCGCTACCTCTGTCTGGCAGCAATATGGTGATCAGAATGTTCGGCATTAAGGTGTTGGCAATTTATGAGACAGAAAATTATTGGAATAGCACGACCACTCAGGAAAGCATGTGTGCGCAAACTATGGACAAATCAGAAATCAAAGTGAAGGGTTTGCTGAAAACGGATGAATCCATGGCCCGGCATACGTCATGGCGGGCCGGTGGCCGTGCCCGACAATATTTTGAACCAGCTGATCTTGATGACTTATGTCATTTTTTAGCTGCGCTTGATCCCGATGAGCCGATCCTGATGCTGGGTCTTGGGAGTAACCTGCTGGTCCGTGATGGTGGCTTTCCCGGTAGTGTCATCGCACTTGGCAAGTCATTCAGCCGGATCGAAATCAACGGTTCTACCGCAACAGTCTTTGCTGATGCTGGTGCCGCCTGTGCAAAGGTGGCAAGGGCGAGCGCGAAAAAAGGCCTCAAAAATGCAGAATTCCTCGCCGGAATTCCCGGGACCATGGGCGGTGCACTGGCCATGAATGCTGGCGCTTTCGGCGGGGAAACCTGGAACATCGTCCACATGGTTACCACGGTTGATCGTTCCGGAACGATACATCGACGTTCTCCCGACGAATTCCAGGTGTCCTATCGTGATGTCAGATTACCGGCTGAGGAGTGGTTTATTTCTGTTGAATTACAGCTGCAAAATGATTCTGAGGGCGTGGCCGAACGATCTATCAAGCAATTACTTGATAAACGGGCTTCAAGTCAGCCCATGGGACTGCCAAGTTGCGGCTCGGTGTTTCGTAATCCGCCAAATGATCATGCGGCTAGATTGATCGAGTCTGCAGGACTCAAAGGCAAGAGCATCGGAAAGGCATGCGTTTCTGACAAGCATGCAAATTTCATTATTAATCTTGGTGGTGCAAGTGCGAGAGACATTGAGTCATTGATAAAACATGTACAAGCGACTGTCAGGGAAAACTTTTCAGTCGATTTACAGACTGAAGTAAAGATTATTGGTAATGAAGCATAATCACACATATCAACCGAAAGATTACGGTAAAGTCGCTGTGCTGATGGGCGGGTTGTCGGCTGAGCGAGAGATTTCGCTGGAAAGCGGTCAAGCTGTTCTCAAGGCGCTGCTCAGCAAAGGAGTGGATGCGCATGCGGTCGATGTTGGAAAGGACATTTGGCAAGTACTGGGTCGATCAGGTTTTGACCGGGCCTTTGTTATTCTGCATGGGAGAGGAGGAGAAGATGGAGTAATCCAGGGGGCACTTGAAGCCATGAACCTGCCTTATACGGGCAGCGGTGTGATTGGTTCAGCACTCGCGATGGACAAGATTAGGAGTAAGCGTATCTGGCAAAGCTGTGAATTACCAACACCCGGGTTTGCTGAAATTCACAATGAAACGGACTGGGACCTCCTTGTTGAAGAACTCGGCCTGCCCATCATGGTGAAACCCTCGCATGAAGGTTCAAGTTTTGGCGCCAGTAAGGTGAAACATGCCGATGATCTTGAAAGAGCATGGCGTGCTGCGGCGGAGTATGACACTGACGTGGTAGCCGAACAATGGATCACCGGTGGTGAATATACGATCCCGATTCTAGGTAGACAAGTCTTGCCCATGATTCGCCTGCTTACACCGAGAGAGTTTTATGATTATGAAGCGAAGTATGTTGAGGAAACGACACAATACCTTTGCCCTTGTGGTCTTGAAGAAATAATTGAGAGGGAGTTGGGAAAACTTGCACTGTCTGCTTTTGATGCGCTTGGCGCCTATGGTTGGGGAAGGGTAGACATGATGCTTGATGAGAACCAGAAACCCTGGCTGATAGAAGTCAATACGGTTCCAGGTATGACCAGTCACAGCCTGGTTCCTATGGCGGCCAAACAGGCCGGTCTGGATTTTGCTGATCTGGTTTTGGCAATTCTCGATACGTGTATGAGTAAAAAGACATCAAGGGCCGCCTGAATGGATACCTTGATACAAATGCAACGGGAATTACCGGAGAGTAATAGACAACGACGACTACAGTACGAATTACTGGCCCTGGCTCTGTTCGCTGGCTTGGTTGGCTGGTTGATGACCAACTTGTTTGCCCCGGAAACCTTGCCTATTCGCCAAGTCAGAATAGAAGGCGAGTTCAAATATCTTTCGCCTGAAGTGTTACGTGAAAGAGCGGAGTTACATGTCAAAGGCGGCTTTTTTAATATCAACGTTGCTGAGGTCAGGGACAGATTACTGGCTGAGCCCTGGGTTCGTAGTGTGTCCGTTCACCGCGTATGGCCAGACTCATTGCAGGTTTTTATTACCGAGCAAATTGCTGTTGCTGCCTGGAAAGACTCCGGTCTTCTTAATAGACAGGGCGAATATTTTTCACCTGACAGATCCACCTTTCCAGAGGGGCTGCCGGTTATTAGCGGGCCTGATGGGTATCACGAACAAATGGTTGATAAATACTACACACTGCAAAAACAATTGGAACCGTTTGCGCTTAATTTACATAAATTGTCACTGGATGATCGGCGTGCCTGGAACCTGGAGCTGGATAACGGCCTGGTGATTTTACTGGGAAGAAAGAACTTCAGGGAAAGGTTCAACAGGTTTATTACGCTGGTCCCCCTGCATCTCAACAGGAAGATAGAAAAAGCAGAACAGATTGACATGCGCTACCCAAACGGGTTTGCAGTGAAGTGGAAAAGCGGGAATCCCACACTTAATGCCGGCAGTGGAGCATTATAAAAATGGCAAAAAAGACTGAAAGAAAAATGATTGTTGGCCTAGACATTGGAACTTCCAAGGTCGTGGCTATTGTTGGTGAAATTACAGCAGATGATGAAGTTGAAATCATCGGCCTGGGTTCCAGTCGATCACGAGGTCTAAAGAAGGGAGTCGTCGTGAATATTGAGTCAACAGTTCATTCCATACAAAGGGCAATCGAAGAAGCCGAATTGATGGCCGGTTGTAATATTCATTCCGTATTTGCCGGAATTGCCGGAAGCCACATACGCAGTTTGAATTCGAACGGAATCGTAGCTATTCGAGACAATGAAGTTACTTTCGGCGATGTCGATCGTGTTATTGATGCCGCGAGTGCTGTCGCAATCCCGGCAGATCAAAAAATCCTGCATATCCTGCCCCAAGAATTCGTGATTGATAACCAGGAAGGGGTCAGGGAACCTGTGGGCATGTCCGGGGTGAGGCTGGAAGTGAAGGTTCACATGGTGACCGGTGCCGTCAGTGCCGCCCAGAACATTATTAAATGTGTCCGCCGTTGTGGACTGGAAGTCGATGACATCATTCTGGAACAACTGGCATCAAGCTATTCAGTATTGACCGAGGACGAGAAGGAACTGGGTGTTTGCCTGGTGGATATCGGCGGGGGTACCACGGACATCGCGGTATTTCGCGACGGGGCTATTCAGCATACCGCCGTCATCCCGATTGCGGGCGACCAGGTTACGAATGACATTGCTGTTGCACTCAGAACACCTACCCAGCATGCGGAAGATATCAAGGTTCAATATGCGTGTGCACTTACCCAATTGGCAAATTCAGAGGAAACCATAGAGGTACCAAGTGTGGGTGATCGCGCCCCGAGACGCTTGGCCAGACAGACACTGGCGGAGGTGGTTGAACCGCGCTATGAGGAATTATTCACCCTGGTACAAGCGGAACTCAGACGCAGTGGTTATGAGGACATGATAGCTGCCGGCATTGTTCTCACTGGAGGCAGTTCAAAAATGGAAGGTGTTGTTGAGCTTGCCGAAGAAATATTTCATATGCCGGTGAGAATTGGCCTGCCTCAGCATGTTACTGGTCTTTCTGATGTAGTCAAAAATCCAATTTACTCTACTGGTGTAGGTCTGTTGTTGTTTGGGCGCAAGCACATTACCGAAAACCTGGCGCCCATCGGAGTGGGCAAGGGTTTTAGGAGCGTTTTTGAAAGAATGAAGAGTTGGTTTCAGGGTAATTTTTAATATTGGGGAATAAAACTAAGGAGATCTAACCATGTTTGAACTCGTCGATGCAGAAAATTCAACTGCGATTATAAAAGTCATAGGTGTTGGTGGCGGTGGTGGCAATGCCGTTGAACATATGGTCAATGCAAGTATTGAGGGTGTGGATTTCATCTGCGCCAACACGGATGCACAGGCCTTGAAAAAGTCTTCCTCTAAGACCGTGTTACAACTCGGGCATAATGTCACCAAAGGGCTGGGTGCCGGCGCGGACCCGGATATTGGCAGACAGGCCGCACTGGAAGACAGGGACCGGATTATGGATGTCCTTGAGGGATCCGATATGGTCTTTATTACCGGCGGCATGGGTGGTGGTACCGGTACGGGCGCTGCACCTATCGTTGCCCAGGTGGCAAAAGAGATGGGAATCCTTACCGTCGCGGTAGTTACCCGGCCGTTTGGTTTCGAAGGCAAGAAACGTGCGGCGGTTGCTGATCAAGGCATCAAGGAAATAGGCCAGTTTGTCGATTCCCTGATCACCATACCGAATGAAAAACTCCTGAGTGTTCTGGGCAGGGAAATAAGTCTCTTGAATGCCTTCAGCGCAGCCAACGATGTGTTATTGGGGGCCGTCCAGGGTATCGCCGAGTTGATTACCTGTCCCGGCCTAATCAATGTCGACTTCGCAGACGTGCGCACCGTCATGTCGGAAATGGGTATGGCGATGATGGGTTCTGGCAAGGCCAAGGGTGAAGAGCGGGCCCGGATCGCCGCAGAAGCGGCCATCTCCAGCCCGTTGCTGGAAGACGTTAATCTCTCCGGGGCGAGGGGCATGCTGGTCAATATCACGGCTGGTATGGATCTGTCTATCGGTGAATTTGACGAGGTCGGTAATACCGTCAAGCAATTCGCCTCGGATAATGCCACGGTTGTGGTTGGTACCGTCATTGATCCTGAAATGAGTGGTGAAATGCGGGTCACGATCGTAGCAACGGGCCTGGGCCAGGCTGCCCGGGAGGAGGCTTCCCGGGTCAAGCTGGTCAAGGCTGCCAGCGGCGGTGGCGTGGATTATCGGGACTATGACAGGCCGACAATCATGCGCAATCAGCCTGCGGATAAGTCCGAACAGACTGGCCCCGGCCCATCGGAGAACGATACCGATTATCTGGATATCCCGGCGTTTCTGAGGCGTCAGGCCGATTGATTAAAAAGGGAGACTACTTGGCAATTGTTGCTGTAATGCAACATTTGTACTTGACAGTTGTCTGAATTCAGACTACAAAGAACAGGTTTACGGTCAACTTTTGCCCCAAAAGGACAATAAAATCAATGATAAGGCAGCGTACGCTGAAAAATATTATACGTGCGACCGGCGTCGGATTACATACAGGGAAAAAAGTACTTCTGGTACTCAGACCGGCGCCTGAAAATACGGGGATCATTTTTAGACGAATCGACTTAGACCCGGTTGTGGAAATTAAGGCCACCCCAGAACATGTGGGTGATACGCGCCTATCAACAACCATTACCAAAGATAACGTCCGGATTTCCACCATAGAACACCTGCTCTCTGCGCTAGCAGGTTTTGGCATTGATAACGCCTACATCGATCTCAGTTCTGATGAAGTACCCATCATGGACGGCAGCGCTGGACCGTTCGTGTTCCTGATCCAGTCCGCTGGGGTGATGGAACAGAACGCAGCCAAACAGTTTATACGTATCAAGCAATCGGTTCGGGTAGAAGACGGTGACAAGTGGGCCATGTTTGAACCTTTTAGTGGTTTCAAGGTTGCATTTACTATTGAATTCGATCACCCTGCCTTCAATGAAAGACATTGCCAGGCTGAAATAGATTTCTCCACGACCTCCTTCGTGAAGGAAGTCAGCCGTGCCAGGACTTTTGGCTTTATGCGTGATGTGGAAATACTCCGTGAAAAAAATCTGGCACTTGGCGGCAGTCTGGACAATGCAGTGGTAGTCGATGATTACCGGATTCTCAATGAAGACGGGCTGCGCTATGAAGATGAATGCGTCAAACACAAAATACTGGATGCGATTGGTGACCTGTACCTGCTTGGGCACAGCCTGATAGGTTCGTTTTCAGGTTTCAAATCAGGCCATGAGCTGAATAACAGGCTACTCAGGTCACTGCTTGCAGATGAAAAGACCTGGGAATTAGTGAGTTTCAAGGACGAAGTCGAACTGCCTATCTCCTTTATTCAGCCAATCACAGCAACATAAAAAACGGTTAGGCAATTGGTCAGGATTTATTGAGCTTGGCCAGTTTTAGAAAACGGGTACGCAGGTCAGGATCGCTGGTTGAGACAGCAGCCTGCTCGAGATAATTCGAAGTCTGGGCTGTGATTCCCGGCCCAGTGGATTTCTGCTTTTGAGGCTCGCTTTGCTTCGGAAATACCCGAATTCGAATGCTTTTTAGAGAGGGTAGCTGACACTCGCGGCGAACATGCTCAAGAATATTTGGGGTTAAATACCTTATTTTTGCCGCCCAGGCGGACGTGTCTGCACGCAGGACCAGCATGTCATCTGTCATGTTGGCAACGCAACAATGTCCCGCAAGTGGCTGGCCCAGGCAGGTGCTCAACTCCCTGTCCAGGGTCTGCAAGCGCCTGATATGCTGCAATAAGTCAGCCAGAGCCGACTTGTCGTTTTCAAGTATGGAGTTTACAGAATTGAATGTAGTTGGCATTTTAGTGGTGGGCATGGTGCTACTATTATAAGGTTCGCTGAAAACATATAAATACCATTAATAAATACTATGGAAATTATTATCTTAAAAAAGAGTCTTCAGGGGGCGCACAAAGTACAGCTCGACCCGTTAAAACTGTTTTCAGTGATATTCGTCATGCTCCTACTGTTCACTGGTGCTTTTCTTATCGGTGGACATTACGGCCTGAAATATTCTACCGACATGACCTCGGTAAGGTACCAGGAGGCTACCACGCTACAACAATCCGAGCTGGACGAACAGAAACTTGTCATTGAAAATGCCCGCAGGGAAGCCCAGGAGAACCTAGATGCGCTGGCGACCCGACTCAGTAAATTACAAAGTCATGTGATGCGCCTGGATGCACTGGGGTCGCGGCTCGCAAAAATGGCCGACGTCAAGGATATTGATTTCAGCGCCAGTGTCCCGGTTGGTGTGGGTGGCCCCCAAGAACCCGGCCGGGTGCAGGATTCACTGGGCGTGCCAGACTTCCTCAAACAACTGGACGATTTGACTGTCGAGATAGAAGACCGGAACGACAAGCTTGCCGCTATAGAGAGCATGCTGATGAATACAGCTCTACGGGACAGAACCCAGCCAGCGGGAAAACCGGCATTCGGGGGCTGGATATCTTCACTCTTTGGGTTTCGAACTGACCCTATTAATGGTAAGCGTGAATTCCATGAAGGCATCGATTATGCCGGGAAACCCGGCACCGTTGTCAGGGCAGTGGCTGCCGGTATCATAACCTGGTCGGCACGACGTTCAGGATTTGGTAACCTAGTCGAGATAAATCATGGTAACGGACATGTCACAAGATACGCCCATAACCAGGAAAACCTCGTTGCTGTTGGAGACAAGGTTGAAAAGGGACAGCCTATTGCTATTATGGGTTCAACCGGGCGCTCTACTGGGACGCATGTGCACTTCGAAGTCATTCATAATGGCAAGCACGTCGACCCGATTAAATACATCTCTGTAAACTAGTACCACCTTTAGTTGTCATTCTCTATAATATCGCGGGTAGCTGGTTCTATTCGCCCTCAATTTTAAGCTTATAACACCTGAATTCATGATTTCCCGTCTGGCAAAAAAACTATTTGGTAGCCGTAATCAACGATTAATTAAGAAGCTGTCCAGGATAGTCAACAGAATAAATGAACTGGAACCAGATATATCGGTACTGAGTGATTCGGAATTTCCTGTCAAGACCAGTCAATTGAAAGAAAGGGTCAGGAACGGTGAAACCCTTGATGCCTTATTGCCGGAAGCATTTGCACTGGTAAGAGAAGCATCAATACGGGTTCTGGAGATGAGGCATTTTGATGTACAGATGATTGGTGGAATCGTCCTGCATCGGGGTGATATTGCAGAGATGAAGACCGGTGAGGGAAAGACACTGGTAGCTACATTACCGGCTTATTTAAATGCCCTAGAAGGTAAGGGAGTACATATCATAACTGTCAATGACTACCTGGCCCAAAGAGATGCTGACTGGATGGGCAAAGTTTACGATTTTCTAGGGATGAGTACGGGCGTCATCATTTCAGGTCTATCCACTGAACAAAGACGAGAAGCTTACAATTGTGATATTACCTATGGAACTAATAATGAATTCGGATTTGATTACCTGAGAGATAATCTTGCTTTCAGCAAGGATGAACAGGTTCAAAGGTTACTGAACTATGCAATAGTTGATGAAGTGGACTCGATTTTGATTGATGAAGCGAGAACACCATTAATCATATCCGGTGCCGTTGATGATCGTAGTGATCTATATATCAAGATTAATCAGATCATACCAAAACTCAAAAAACAGGAAATGGAGGATGGTCCGGGCGATTATAGTATTGATGAAAAAACAAAACAGGCATACCTGACTGAAGCAGGTAATGAATGTATAGAAGAATTGTTGAAAGACGCTGAAATCATTGAGTCCAAACAGAATTTGTATGATCCTGCAAATATCCTGGTATTACATCATATCAACGCTGCGATACGTGCACATGCGCTTTATCATCGTGATGTGGAATACCTGGTAAAGGATAATGAAGTCCTTATCGTTGATGAGTTCACTGGTAGGACCATGCCAGGCAGGAGATGGTCTGAAGGATTACACCAGGCAATAGAAGCAAAGGAGGGTGTTCCAATACAAAACGAGAATCAGACTCTGGCATCGATTACCTATCAGAATTATTTCAGGCTATATAACAAATTGTCTGGAATGACAGGTACTGCAGACACGGAAGCGTTCGAGTTTCAGCAGATTTATGGACTTGAAGTTGTAGTAATACCTACTCATATGGAAATGATACGTGAAGACCTGAGTGATGCAGTGTATTTAAAAGCTACCGATAAATTCAATGCAATCATTGACGATATAAAGTACTGCAGGGAAAAGAAACAGCCCGTGCTTGTTGGCACAGCATCAATCGAGGTTTCCGAATACCTTTCCAAGTGGCTTGATAAGGAAAAAATTCCGCATAACGTTTTGAATGCAAAATTCCATCAGAAGGAAGCACAAATAATTGCACAAGCAGGTGAACCGGGTGCTGTAACGATCGCCACCAATATGGCTGGTCGTGGAACTGACATAGTACTCGGCGGCAGCCTGGATAATGAATTGCAAAAGATTGATCCTGTAAATGAAAAAGAAATCAATTCGCTGAAAGGTGAATGGTTGAAAAGACATGAAGAAGTAGTTGCTGCGGGAGGTTTACATATTATTGGTACCGAGCGACATGAGTCACGAAGGGTAGATAATCAGTTGAGAGGAAGATCAGGTAGACAGGGCGATCCTGGATCCAGCCGATTTTACCTGTCTCTCGAAGATAATCTGATGAGAATATTTGCATCAGACAGAATTACCGCAATTATGCAGAAACTTGGCATGGAAAGCAGCGAGGCTATCGAATCAGGGATAGTCAGCAGGGCGATAGAAAATGCACAGAAGAAAGTTGAGGCACATAACTTTGATATCAGAAAACATCTGCTCGAATTTGATGATGTTGCCAATGATCAGAGAAAAGTAATTTATGAGCAAAGAAATGAGCTCATGGAAGAACAGGATATTTCCGATAATATTGAATCAATGAGAGAAGACGTTATTATCGATACAGTGAATTCATTTGTTCCCCCTGGCAGTATTGATGAATTATGGGATATACATGGTTTGGAAGAGCTATTGGAGAGAGACTTTGATATCAGTGAAAATATCCAGGGATGGCTGGATAATGATGATAATTTGAATCAGGAAAGCCTTCGCCAGAGAATTCTGAAAATTGCAATCAGGAATGCCAAACAAAAAGAGGAAAATATCGGAAGCGATATTATGAGACGTCTAGAAAAACAGGTTATGCTGGATTTTCTGGACAGGCACTGGAAGGATCATCTCATTTCAATGGATCATTTGCGGCAAGGAATCGGACTACGCAGTTATGCTGCAAAAAATCCAAAGCAGGAATACAAGAAAGAGTCTTTTGAATTATTTGTTAGTATGCTGGAAAATCTGAAATTTGATGTCATCAGGTTCCTATCCAAGGTCCAGGTACGCACTGAAGAAGATGTAGAAAAAGCAGAACAACAACATAAACGCAGCGAAAGCATGAATTTCAGTCATCCTGAAGCCAAATCAGCACTTTTAACAGGATCAGAAAATCCTAATAAAGCAGCAAAGACTCCGTTTGTCAGGGATGGCAGAAAAATTGGGCGTAATGAACCGTGCCCATGTGGTTCCGGAAAAAAATACAAACAGTGCCATGGCAGGCTTAATTGATAGAAGGCAATAACATTGGAGAATGCAAAGGTAATTAGTCCAGTAAAAGGTATATTTCTTAACGCGCTGTCTGCTGGGATATATAAAAAACAAAGAGCAGATCTTGCATTGATCCAATGTGAATCTGGCTCCAGTATTTCTGCAGTATTTACCAAAAACGCATTTTGTGCTGCTCCTGTCATAATTTCCAGAAACAACCTGAATGAGACAAATCCCGTATATTTTTTGATTAATGCCGGCAATGCCAATGCAGGAACGGGTAAAAAAGGCATTGATGACGCACTGGGTACCGCGATCAGCTTGTCAGATTATACGGGTTGCCATGCCAATGAAGTACTTCTCTTCTCTACTGGTGTAATAGGAGAATATCTTCCAGTTGATAAGATCAAGCAAGCGATACCTGCACTTGTAGATGGTCTCGCTATTGATAAATGGTTTTCTGTCAGCAAAGCAATTATGACCACAGATACCCGTCCAAAGATTGTTTCAAATAGTATCAGGCTGAATGAGAAAGATGTAAAAATAACAGGTATAGCGAAAGGCTCAGGCATGATAAAGCCGGATATGGCAACCTTGCTCGCCTTTATTGGAACAGATGCCTCGGTTGAGCATTCAATACTTGATGATATGCTCTATGAAATAACAAATGTTTCATTTAACCGTATCACTGTAGATGGGGACACATCAACCAATGACGCCTGTGTCTTAATTGCAAGCGGATCCTCAGGCTCTAGACAAATCAGCAGTAAAAAATCAGATGAATATCATATTCTTTATAATGCTCTTGAAGAGGTATGTATCTTTCTTGCCAAGGAAATCGTGCGTGATGGAGAAGGTGCAACCAAGTTTATAACACTGGATATAGTTGGTGGTCATACAATCGAAGAGTGTATTACAGTAGCAGATAATATTGCGCAATCGCCATTAGTAAAAACCGCTTTGTTTGCCTCTGATCCGAATTGGGGGAGAATCCTGGCTGCTATTGGCAGATCCAGTATTAATGAGCTGAAAATTGAAGAGATAAATATCTTCGTTGATGATCTCTGTATTGTATCGAATGGAGAGAAATCTGCTGAATATACAGAAGAAAAGGCTGCAGAGTTGTTTAAACAAAGTGAAATAACTATCCGTGTGGAGATGAACCGAGGTAAATTCAAAACCAGGCACTGGACCTGTGATTTGTCCTATGATTATGTCAAGATCAATGCTGAATACAGGACCTGATTCATGTATGGATTACACTTGTGGTGTAGGCAATCAATATTTAAACTTTAATGAAATCTATTATTCCGGTCTCAGTCGGTATTATTTTTAATAACGCTGGAGATGTATTTCTGGCAAAACGCTCACCCGGATCAAATCAGGGAAATTTATGGGAATTTCCGGGTGGTAAAATAGATAATAACGAAGATTCTCTTGAAACCCTTCGCAGGGAACTTTTTGAAGAGATTGGTATAGAAATAAAGAAGACCAGGCGACTCATTTCTATCAAATACCAATATCCGGATTGTCTGATTCAACTGGATGCTTGGCTGGTCAAATCTTGGAAAGGAACGCCTTCAAGCAAAGAGGGACAATTAACACGCTGGTTCAAACTTGCTGAATTGAAAGATATTGAATTTCCTGAAGCAAACCGCAGTATTATAAATTCACTGAAACTTCCTGAATTTTACCTGATCAGCCCACCACCAAGCGATAATTCTGAGGCTTATCTATATGCTCTTGAAGATTTCGTCAGGAAAGGTACTCGGCTGATACAGTTACGCTATGACGAACAGACAATTAAGTCCAGACCATATGTGATCAGGGAAGTCACTAGTCTCTGCCACAAGTATGGGGCAAAAATCATGTTAAATTCCACTGCAGCGGATGTTATCGCACATGATGTCGATGGAGTGCATCTGACCAGCACCAGATTATTACAGCTCAATGAACGCCCACTAGGCAGGCATTATCTTGTATCTGCCTCCTGCCATAATCAGATGGAGTTATCTCACGCTGAACGGATAAAGGTGGATTTTGTTGTTTTATCACCAGTAAATAAAACTGACAGTCATCCAGATGTCGAACCGCTTGGCTGGGATAAGTTCGGAGAGCTGGTCAAAAACTGTAATGTCCCTGTGTTTGCACTGGGGGGTATGTATCCGGATGATATGGAAAAGGCATGGCAATACGGAGCACAGGGCATTTCGATGTTGAGTGGTATCTGGACTTCTTCCCAACCTGGCGAGGTGATTAACCGTTGCGTGACGGCAGGGTATTAGTGGGTATTGCTAGGAATATCCGGGCCATCCGGGTCATTAATTTTGTGTTTTTCATCAATCCATTCACCAAGGTCAATTAATCTGCAGCGTTCACTGCAGAACGGGCGCCACTTGTTTGATTCATCATATACGGTTTTATTGCCGCATTGCGGACATTTCATTTCAGTCATTACAGAAAACAACAATGTAGTTCAAACTCGACGTTTTCATTCGTTTGAACCGGCCTGGATATACTTGATGATTGTTCCATGAATCTGACAGTAAACCGGTGCTTTCCACCGCTAATTTCAGGGTAATAGTTGCTGTCAGAGGGCAATCTTATCCTGATGAGCTGGCAGGATAACCCGGAGTCAATAGGTTTCTGGAAAAACCCTGAAGTAGCTATTTCCCGGACAGGGGTTGAACTGTTCCTCACCATAGTAAGGGTTAGTTTTACCCCCTCAAAAAGAATATCAAGATCCTTATACCATTTTTGCAGATCCCGGACCCTTTCTTCATGTGGGGTATTAAGCCAAAAATGATAATTAGGTAAATCAAAGTTACATGAGCCACCGGGCATGATGCTGCGCTGCTTGATTGTAGAAAGGAATTCATCTTGTCTAATTGCCTGACCCGGTTGACAGGAAGAGTCTCTGAGAATGGAGGTTACCCTTAATATGTTTTCCAGAATATCTGACAGCTTATCTGTATCAACATTTCTGTTGTGTTTTAGTGCTTCCAGTGTGCCAGCATGTTTTTCAAGCTCTTTAATCAGGTCCATCTTGATGTCAGAGCGACTGATCAGATCGACAATATTCAGGAAATCAACGATCGCTAAGCGATGGTCCCACTCTGTAGTTCCGGACATATGATATGATGCAAATCTGAACAGGTGTTCGAGCCTCAGAAAAATTCTGATGCGCTCATTCAGTGGTTGTTCGTATGTAATTTTGCTCACATCGATGTCCAGAATCAAATTAGCCGGTCCGTGATTTGCACAGGTCCAGATATAAATTGTTATATTTAGTTACCTTCTTTTTCAACGAATCAATTTTCCCGCTGTTATCTATGATATCATCAGCCATAGACAAACGTTCTTTTCTGTTTATTTGTGATTTGGCTATTTTTTCAATCGACTTTTTGTCAGATTTATCTCTGGTCATGGCCCTCTGTAATTGCATCATTTCAGGTAAATCGACAACCAGTATTCTGTCGAACAAACTCTCAGATCCTGATTCAAATAGCAGAGGAACGCTGACAACACAATAGTCAGATTCGACTTTTTTAATTTTCTCCTTTATTTTATTAATTACCAGTGGGTGCAGAAGTTTTTCGAGCCAGATTCGCTTTTCTTCATTATCAAAAACTGCGTTGCGAAGATATTTTCTGTCCAGATTGCCATCATCATCCAGTGCTACTGCTCCAAAATATTTTTTAATTTTACTTTTTATATCAGGGTTATTTTCGCTGATACACCGGGCTATTTCATCAGCATCAATTACTTCAATACCAAGTTCCCTGAACATATTACTCACAGTGGTTTTCCCGCTACCAATACCTCCTGTTAGCCCGATTACCAGCATTTTTTAAATCAGAAATATCCAAGATAAAAGCGAATGATTTCCTCACCCCAGATCAGGCTAATCCAGCCAGAAATTGCCAGATAAGGGCCGAAAGGGATTGGTATGGTTCTTTCATGCCCTCTGAATATAATGATTAATATCCCGATAATGGAACCGGAGAGGGAAGCAAGCAGGATTATCAGAGGAAGAGATTGCCAGCCCATCCATGCCCCAAGCATTGCCAGTAGTTTAAAATCTCCATGACCCATTCCTTCCTTGCCGGTCAATAGCTTGAACAGGATGAATATAGACCAGAGGATTCCATAACCCAGCGAGGCACCAATCACGCTGGCCTGGAGGCTGGTAAACATATCGAATAAATTGCACAGCAGGCCCAGCCAGAGAAAAGGAAGTGTTATATCATCAGGCAATAATTGCTTGTCGAAATCTATCATCGTTAGGCTAATCAGCGCCCAGGTAAGCAGACATATAAACAGGGTCTGGATGGTTGGACCGTATTTCCAGGCTATAAAAAACGCCGCTAATCCGCTCAAGAGTTCAATCAAGGGGTAACGAATGGATATTTTCTGGCCGCAGTGACTGCACTTTCCGCCGAGGAAGAGATAGCTAATAACCGGTATATTCTCTATGGCGCTGATTTGATGGTGGCAATTCGGGCACCTGGAACGTGGATGAACGAGATTAAACGTTTTTTCGGGTTTTTTCGACTCTGGTTCGAGTTCCAATAATAATCGGCATTGTTGCTTCCAGTCTGTTTCCATCATTATGGGTAACCGGTATATGATAACGTTAAGAAAGCTCCCGACAATAAGTCCCAGTAATAACATTGCCACGAGGAACATAAACGGAAACATCTCAAAATACTCCACGATCGCCATGATAATAATCCTGAAATTAAATGGATATAAATGAAATTATCAGGGTGATGAGAAAACTTGGCAGGATTACCCGGCCGGCGGCATACAAAATCAGGTACCGGCCGTTACTTACATCCTGATCAGACAACAGCACCCAGCTTGAATATAGGCAGATACATGCCGACGACAAGGCCACCGATCACGACACCAAGGAATGCCATGATCATTGGTTCCAGCAAGCTGGTCAGTGCCTCAACAGCATCATCAACTTCCTGTTCATACCAGTCAGCCACTTTACCAAGCATGGTATCAATGGCACCGGATTCTTCACCGATGGCGACCATTTGAATCACCATGTTGGGAAACAGTTTGGTCTCCCTCATGGCTGTCTGTAACTGGGTTCCCGTAGAGATTTCATCGCGTATATGAATACAGGCGTCGTGGTAGACAATGTTACCGGTAGCGCCGGCAACAGATTCCATCGCCTCAACGAGAGGAGTGCCCGCGGCGAACATGGTCTCCAGAGTTCTGGCAAAACGGGCGATTGCAGCTTTCTCGAGTATGATGCCTACGATGGGAATTTTAAGAGACATACGGTCCAGAAAATGACCGAACTTTAGGGAACGTTTCCTGGCCTCCAGAAACGCAAAAACACCACCAATGACGGCGAAGAGAAGGATATACCAATAATTCACAAACCAGTTCGATACATTAATAATCATCAGGGTCAATGCCGGCAAGTCAGCCCCGAAGCTGGAAAACAATTCCTTGAACTGGGGTATTACGAAGATCATCAGGATGGTAACAATAATGAAGGCAACCACAATGACCGCGGAAGGATAGAAAAGTGCACTCTTAATTTTTGACTTGAGTGCCTCGGTTTTCTCCATGTAGGCTGCAATCTTGTGCAGAATTGCCTCAAGGATACCAGCATGCTCACCGGCTTCGACCAGATTGCAATAGAGGCTACTGAAATAGCGCGGACGCTTTCTCAGGGCGTCAGTCAAACGGCCGCCGGCTTCTACATCGGATTTGACGCCCAGAATGAGTTCCTGCATGCCGGCGTTCTCATGGCCTCGGCCGACAATTTCAAAGGCCTGAACCAATGGCACACCTGCAGACATCATGGTGGCGAGCTGACGGCTGAATACTGTGATGTCCTTGGGAGAAATCTTGGTTTTAGCACCTATCCCAAGCAAGGGCTGAGGTTTTTTCTTGACCTTGATAGGATTGACGCCCTGTCTGCGTAAGACGGCCTTGACCAGCGCATCGGATTGTCCAGTCATTTCACCGGAAACTTTCTTGCCCTGCTTATTAGTCCCTTCCCAGACATACATTACTGATTTAGCTGCTTTGGCCATAATATTTACTCTAGGGTAACGCGGTTAACTTCAGCAAGACTGGTGATTCCATCCACCACTTTTTTCAGTCCGGAGGTACGTATGTCCCAGACCCCTTCTTTCACCGCCTGGTCGGTCAGTTGAACGGCATTGGCGCCCTCTATGATCATGCGTTTGGTTACATCACTTATCGGCATGACCTGGTAGATACCAGCACGGCCCTTAAAACCGGTTGGACAGTCATCGTTGCCTTCAACGGGTCCATAAACATTGAGGCCCTGTTCAACCCATTTCTTCGGGAAACCTTCATCTAGTAACGCTTGTTTGGGCATATCAATTTTTTGTTTATATTCCGGATGCAATCTCCGGCAGAGTCGCTGCGCCGATATCACATTGATGCTGGTGGCCACTGCAAATGCCTGTATACCCATGTCCTGGAGACGGGTCAGTGTTTGCGGGGCATCATTTGTATGTAATGTGGACATGACCATATGACCGGTTTGTGCAGCTTTGACTGCGATCGAACCGGTTTCTAGATCTCGGATTTCTCCAACGAGTATGATGTCAGGGTCCTGGCGGAGAAAGGCCTTGAGGGCCTTGGCAAAGGTCATTCCCGTGCGTTCATCGACCTGGACCTGGTTAACACCCGACAGGTTGATTTCAACAGGATCTTCTGCGGTGGAAATATTGACATCGATCTTGTTAAGCAAGTTGATGCCCGTATAAAGCGATACAGTCTTGCCGCTACCGGTAGGCCCTGTCACCAGAAACATTCCATAGGGCTTCATCAGGTTTTCCATGAATATTTTTTTCTGGAAGTCTTCATAGCCCAGCTGATCAATTTGCAATGAGGCCGCATCCGAATTCAGGATACGCATGACAGCCTTTTCTCCATACAGCGTCGGGCAGGTGCTGATACGAAAATCGATGGCCTTGTTTTTCGATACCTTGAGCTTGATGCGACCATCCTGTGGTACACGCCGTTCCGAGACATCCAGTCGGGACATTACCTTGATACGAGCGGCAATTTTCTGTGACAGTGCCAATGGTGGTTTGGACATTTCCTGGAGCACACCATCGATTCGAAAGCGTACCCGGTAGACTTTCTCATAAGGTTCAAAATGCACATCAGAGGCCCCTCTCTTGATAGCATCCAGCATGCACTTGTTTACGAACCGCACTACCGGAGCATCATCAATATCGGAATCATCGCTGGCCTCGTTGGGTTGTTCACTCGCTATGTCCAGATCATCCAGGTCCTCCAGTTCATCATCATCCATTTCAAAGCTGGTATCTGCTGCTTCCAGTGCCTTGTCGATGGCCTTTTGCAGTTTATCCTCTTCCACCAGCACGGCCTCTGTACCCATGCCGATGGCGAACTTGATTTCATCGAGGGCCATCAGATTAGTGGGATCAGATACTGCAATAAACATACGTTTGCCGCGCTGGAAAATCGGCAAGGCATGGTGCTTTTTGAGCAGGTTTTCCTTAACGAGTTTGGTGATCTGGGGATCGATATCAATGACACTGATATCCAGTAGCGGGACGCCAAACTCCTTGGCTGCAGAGAGAGCAATCTTGTCGGCCGGTGCCAGTTTGTTTTCAACAAGATAGTTTACAAACGGCTTTTTTGCTTTCAGTGAGCTCTCGTGAGCCCGCGCGGCTGCGGCCTCATCCAATATCCCGTCGAGCACAAGTTTTCGTGCCAGACCAGACAGGGAAATTTTCTTGTTAGTGACCGCCATTGGTATATTTATCTAACTTTGCAAAGATTGACGCCTAAATATTAGATTATATGAGAGAAATAACCAACAATTTTCCTGAATTAAGCTCTTATTTCGGGGGGTTGTATGGTGATCCGTGACGGATTTCCACTTTGGCAGGGTTTGAGAATTACCTATCCGAGAGCCACTGGCCTGAGTGCTATGGTGCAGTGCAAGATAAGACGAGGATCGTCATTATTCATGCAAAGGTCAGCCTGTCACCCTCCAGCTGTACCTGGATTCGGGATCCTGGACCATACTTACTGGCCAGGATCTCTCTCGCTAGCGGGGTTTCAATATATTGCTGAATGGCCCGCTTCAACGGCCTGGCCCCATAGACCGGGTCATAGCCCACCTTGCCCAGCCAGGTCATGGCATCTGGGTTGATGTTGATGCTCATCTCCTGGTCTTGCAGCCGTTCCTGCAAGCGTTCAATCTGGATCCTGGCGATCTCCTGGATTTGGGCACCTGTGAGGCTGTGGAATACCACAATGTCATCTATGCGGTTAATAAATTCCGGTCGGAAATGTTCTGCGACTATGCCCATGACCGTGTCTTTCATGGATTGATAGTCACTTTCATCGGACATTTGCTGGATCCGTTCCGAGCCCAGGTTGGAAGTCATGACGATGACGGTGTTGCGAAAGTCGACTGTACGGCCATGACCATCAGTCAGTCGCCCGTCATCAAGGACCTGTAACAGGATATTGAACACATCAGGATGTGCCTTCTCGACCTCATCCAGCAATATTAGGCTATAGGGTTTCCGTCGTACCGCTTCAGTCAGATAACCGCCTTGTTCAAAGCCAACATAACCCGGCGGGGCACCTATTAACCTGGCGACAGCGTGCTTTTCCATGTATTCAGACATGTCGATACGGATCATGGCTTCTTCGGTGTCAAATAAAAAAGCTGCCAGGCTTTTGCAAAGTTCCGTCTTGCCGACACCGGTGGGACCCAGAAACATGAAGGTGCCATTGGGTCGGTTGGGGTCAGAGAGACCGGCACGGGAGCGGCGGATTGCATCGGCGACCGAGAGGATGGCTTCATCCTGCCCAATTACCCGGTTATGTAATTCTTCTTCCATGCGTAACAGTTTTTCCCGCTCACCTTCCAGCATCTTGGCAACTGGGATACCGGTCCAGCGCGAAACAACCTCGGCAATTTCATTTTCAGTGACCTTGTTGCGAAGCAGTTTCATTTTCGGTGATTCTTTTTTGTCAGCTTGCTGCAATTGTCTCTCGAGTTCGGGAATAACGCCGTATTGCAATTCAGACATCCTGTTCAGGTCACCGGCACGGCGTGCGTTTTCAAATTCCAGTTTTGCACGTTCAAGGTTTTCCTTGATATGGTGCGTTCCCTGCAAGGCTGCTTTTTCACCTTTCCAGATCTCTTCCAGATCTGAAAATTCCCGTTCGACCTTGCCGATTTCATCCTCCAGAGTTTGCAGGCGTTTTTTCGAGGCTTCATCTTTTTCTTTTTTCAGTGCCTCGCATTCGATTTTCATCTGGATCAAGCGACGTTCAAGCCGGTCCATCGACTCCGGTTTTGAATTGATTTCGATGGATATGCGGCTGGCCGATTCATCGATCAGATCAATAGCCTTGTCGGGCAATTGTCGATCTGTAATGTAGCGCTGTGAGAGGGTGGCTGCTGCAACAATGGCCGGATCGGTGATCTGGACATTATGATGCACTTCGTAACGTTCCTTGAGTCCCCGCAGGATAGCAATGGTATCTTCTATACTGGGTTCATCGACCAGCACTTTCTGGAAACGACGCTCCAGTGCCGCATCTTTTTCAATATTGTCCCGATATTCATTCAGAGTAGTGGCACCGATGCAATGCAATTCGCCGCGTGCCAGGGCGGGTTTCAGCATATTACCTGCGTCCATGGCGCCCTCGGCCTTGCCGGCCCCCACCATGGTATGAACCTCGTCGATAAACAGGATGATTTGCCCTTCCTGCTTGGTCAGATCATTCAGCACGGCCTTGAGCCTTTCTTCAAATTCACCGCGGAACTTGGCGCCCGCAATCAGGGCCCCCATATCCAGCGCTAGCAGTCTCTTGCCCTTGAGGGCATCGGGTATTTCAGCGTTGATGATTCTCTGTGCCAGACCTTCGACGATGGCCGTTTTACCCACACCGGGTTCACCGATGAGCACAGGGTTGTTCTTGGTCCGACGTTGCAAGACCTGGATCGTCCGCCTTATCTCTTCATCCCGGCCAATGACCGGATCCAGCTTGCCCTGTTCAGCGCGGGCGGTGAGATCGATCGTATATTTTTCCAGTGCCTGTCGATTTTCCTCTGCATTCTGGTCAGCTACCGGCTGACCACCCCGTATTGCCTCTATGGCCTGCTCTATACTGGTTTTATCGGCGTTACATAGACGCATCAATTTGCCCAGTTCGCCCTTGTCTTCCAGGGCCGCGAGGGCAAACAACTCGCTCGAGATATACTGGTCTTTACGTTGCTGTGCGTATTTATCTGTGAGGTTGAATAACCTCTCCAGGTCCTTGGAAATCAGCACTTCACCCGCCGTGCCTTCAACCTGGGGCAGTCGGTCCAGTGCCTCGTCGAGCTTGGTCCGGAGCTGGCTGTTATTGATACCGGCCTTGACAAGAAGGTTACGCATACTGCCGCCTTCCTGATCAAGCAGGGCAGACATGACATGAACAGGTTCTATGTACTGGTTATCGCGTCCGACCGCAAGACTTTGAGCGTCCGCCAATGCCAGTTGGAACTTGGATGTGAATTTGTCAATACGCATTAATATTGTCTCAATAAATATGGCTATCGATTAAATAAGGGCAGCAGCTGCCTTTTCAAGTGAAGGAGGATTAAAAAGACCTAAAAAACGCCAATGTCGTAATAGGATCGGGATATCTTGTCGATGGCGACAACATAAGCCGCTGTCCGGAGGTCAGTCACCTTGTTGTTGGATAGAAAGGTTTCCTTTAACTCCTGGTAGGCCACACGCATGGTATCGTCCAGACCAGAGCGCACCAGATCGAGTTCATCGGCACCACGGGCCAGCTCGGCATAGAATAAATCAGGAACGGCCTTTCCGGTCAGGTTCTCCATGGCAGACAGTTCAATTTTCCCTCGCAGCTCCTCGTAACGCCTTTCCATGCGTCCAAAGCGAATATGTGCCAGATTCCGGATCCATTCAAAATAGGAAACTGTTACACCACCGGCATTAACAAAGGCATCAGGCAGAATGGTGATATTTTTTTGCTGAAGTATTTCATCAGCGTTAAACGTTACCGGCCCATTGGCCGCCTCAACGATAAGCCGGGTTTTGATATTATCTGCATTTTCGGAAGTGATCTGGCGTTCCAGGGCGGCGGGAATCAATATGTCACATTCATGTTCAAGGACGGTATCGCCATTATCAATATAGCGGGCATCAGGATAACCTTTGACTGTCTGTTGGTGTTCATTCATATATTGCTTCACGCTTTCAACATGAAGCCCTTTTTCATTCACCAGCGCACCATCCTTTTCGATTATGCTGATTATGCGGGCACAGTCCTCTTCCTGTAGAAGCTTAGCTGCATTGTAACCGACATTGCCCAGTCCCTGGATAATAATGCGTTTGTCACCAAGTCCGCCATTTAATCCAGCTGTCTTCACATCTTCGGTGTTTCGAAAGAATTCACGGATGGCATAGACGACACCTCTGCCGGTCGCTTCCTTGCGCCCACTGATACCACCATGATGTACCGGTTTACCTGTGACACAGGCCGAGTAATTGATGTCCTCAGGATGCAGGTGTTTATAGGTGTCTGCAATCCATGCCATCTCGCGTTCCCCAGTGCCGAGATCCGGAGCCGGTACATTCGTAGCCGGGCTCAGGAAACCTTCGCGGACCAGTTCCCTGGCAAACCTGCGGGTAATCAACTCCACCTCATCACGGGTGTAATCACAAGGATTGATTTGCAAGCCTCCCTTGGAACCTCCGAAAGGTACATTGACGATGGCACATTTATAAGTCATCAAGGCAGCCAGTGCCTCGACCTCATCCTGATTGACGATTGGTGCGTAGCGGATCCCCCCTTTTGCTGGCAAACGATGTGTACTGTGAGTTGCACGCCAGCCGGTAAATACTTCCACCTTGCCTTTTATATCAACGGGAAACTTGACTTGCAGGATGGAATTACAGGACATAATGGCCTGGGCGATGCCGGGCTCGATTTTCAGGACCTTCATGGCCCGTTTGACCATACGATTAACGTTACTGGTAAACGAGGGTATTCTGGTCTTGTTTGCCATAATTCATACCCGTTGTTGATTGTCTTTATTTGGGGTACTTGTCACAAATATCTCTCGTTAAGCCTAGCTTATTCAGGGAAGTTATCCATCCATATCATGGTTGCCATCCTTCCACAATTACCGTCCCGTCGATATGAATAGAAAAGCAAATCATCCCGGTAGGTGCAATGACCTGTCTTGTATATTTGCTGTATACCTTCACTGGACAGTTGCTGAGAAGCGAGTTGTTTTAAATCTGCAAACCAGTGACCAGGTCGACTGGCCGTAAAAACAGTCATCGCGGCAGGAGCAATTTGGAGGCAGGCGTCACGCACAACCTCGTCTATTTCGTAATGCGCCGGACTGATACACGGTCCCATCCATGCCAGCAACTCTTCAGGCGATGCTTTGAAGCAATCCAGTGCCTGATGGACAATGTTGCTGCTAAAGCCCCGCCAGCCAACATGAATTGCTGCGATTTCCTCGCCTTTTTTGTCACAAAGAAGGATTGGCAGGCAATCAGCCGTCATCACGACACACACTTGTGCGGGTTGATTCGTGTAACAGCCATCTGCTTCTCTGCCGGGATCATTTTCATTCTGTCTCAGGATCCCATTGCCATGAACCTGTTGCAACCAGTATGGTTCAGCTGGCAGTCGCAGTAACTTTGCCAGCTGTTTTCGGTTTTTACGGACATTGTCATTATCATCACCGACGTGGTTCGCCAGGTTGAATGAGGCAAATTTACCGCTACTGACACCACCTTTCCGGGTCGTGATCCCGGCCCTGATATTTCCGGCTGCCGGCCAGTCGGCCGCTATCCATGATTCTGGTTCAGGCTTCATCGGCCCGTAAGGCTGAGATGAGTGCTTGCATGTCTTCAGGCAACGGGATTTCGAAAACGACCGTTTCCTGGCTCAGCGGATGTGTCAAGCTTAGAGCGCAGGCGTGCAGAGCCTGTCGGGGGAATGCCCGTAGCCTCGCAAGCAGATCATCAGAAATTTGTTTGGGAACCTTCGCCCGTCCCGCATAAACCGGATCACCGACCAGTGGATGTTTCAGGGAGGCCATATGTACGCGGATCTGGTGGGTCCGCCCCGTTTCTAGCTGGATCCAGATATGAGTGTGATGGGAAAATTTTTTTACGATCCGGTAATGGGTGATTGCCGGCTTGCCGTGTTCGACAACGGCCATCTGGGTCCGTTTCCTGGGGTGACGGCCAATGGGTTTATCGATCGTGCCACCGGCTGTCATGACCCCATTGACTATCGCTTGGTATTCACGTTTTATAGTCCGCGCCTGCAGGTCAGCCACCAGCCGATTGTGACATTCGGGTGTTCGGGCAACCACCATGATCCCCGAAGTATCCTTGTCCAGCCGCTGGATAATGCCGGCCCTAGGGACAATTTCCAGGCCCGGATCATGATGCAGCAAGGCGTTCAGCAGGGTTTGACCCCTGTTTCCAGCTCCGGGGTGCACCACCAGTCCTGGAGGTTTATTGATGATCATCAAGGCCTCGTCCTCGTAAACAATATCGATTGGAATATCTTCTGCTGACCAGTTTTCCTGGGTTTCGTAACTGGCCCTGATTTCGATATACTCACCACCCCGGACCGGTTTGCGCTGATTGACCGTCTGATTATTGACAGAAACCAGGCCGCCCTTGATCCAGGCCTGCAGGCGGGAACGGGAATGCTCGGTAAACATCCGCGCCAGGGCCTGATCCAGACGTTTCCCGGCCAGTTCTGTGGGTATTACAGCGTTGAGATTGACTGGTTTCTGCATTAAGAAGTGTAATATTTGTACATACAAGACATTATCAGGCCATGACACAGCAAAATGAAATAGCAAACAAGTTTCCTAGGCGATTGATATAAAGATGCCCAAGTTTCTCCTGTTAATCCTGATTTTCTCACTTTCTGGTTGTACCTTTTTCAAGGGCAAAGAGGACCCTACCATCAATATGTCTGCTGAGCAGCTCTATGCCGAAGCAAGTGGGGCGATGGATTCAGGTGATTATGACAAGGCGGTTGAATATTACGAAAAACTGGAGAGCCGTTTTCCGTTTGGTGTCTATGGTAAACAGGCGCTTCTGGATTTGGCCTACGTGCATTTCAAGAACGACGAACCGGATTCCTCGGTTTCAGCTGCTGAGCGCTTTATTAAATTGTACCCGCAGAATCCTCATGTCGACTATGCCTATTACATAAAGGGACTTGCCAACTATAATCGGGGCTGGTCCTTTACCCAGCGCTACCTGCCACTGGACAGGACCCAGCGAGATTCGAGTTCGGCCCTGTTCGCTTTCAGGGATTTTGCCGAGCTTACTCGGCTTTTCCCGGACAGCATCTATGCCGAGGATGCCAGGCAGCGGATGATTTACCTGCGCAATATTCTTGCGGATTATGAATTAAATGTTGCCAATTACTACATGCGACGTGGTGCCTTTGTCGCCGCGGCCAATCGTGCAAGTTATGTGGTCGAGAAATATCCGCGCACACCGGCAATACCGGACGCCCTGGTTATTATGGCCAAGGCTTACAAGGTACTGGAGATCAATGACCTCGCGGAGGATGCACTACGCATACTTGAATTAAATTACCCCAGCCATCCCGGGCTTTATGAGGTGCGACGTATTGTCGTGCGATAGGTTCTACTCCCGATAACCTGAAGTAATCGGATAGCGTCTGTCCCTGCCAAATGCTCGCTGGGAAATTCTCACACCGGGTGCGATCTGCCGGCGTTTGTATTCGTTTCGATCGACTAGGCTGACCACACGTTCGACATCTCTCTGATTAAATCCGGCCTTGATAATTTCTTCCGGGCATTGATCCTGCTCAATATAGCGCTCCAGTATTGGATCCAGTACTTCATAGGCCGGCAGGCTATCCTGGTCCAGCTGGTTTTCCTTCAGTTCGGCGCTTGGCGGCCGGTCAATGATACGTTGTGGTATAACCAACGAGATACTGTTACGCCATCTGGACAGTTCATAGACCAGGGTTTTTGGTAGATCTTTCAACGGCGCAAAGCCACCCGCCATATCCCCGTAAAGTGTCGCATAGCCGACAGACATCTCACTCTTGTTCCCCGTGGTCAGCACCAGCCAGCCGGTCTTGTTGGATATGGCCATCAGGATGATACCCCGACAGCGTGCCTGGATATTTTCTTCAGTGGTGTCTTCTTTTGAAAGCCCGGCGAAGATGGGTTCCAGGATGTTGGTAAATGCCTTGAAGGGCGGTTCTATGGAAATCGTGTGATGCTTTACGTCCAGAATACGGCACATCTCGGCCGCATCTTCCATACTCATTGCCGATGTGAAGCGGGAAGGCATGATCACTGACAGAACATTCTCATTGCCCAGTGCATCAACGGCAATTGCCAATGTCAATGCAGAATCAATGCCGCCGGAGAAACCGATGATTGCTCCCTCAAAACCATTTTTCCGGACATAATCCTTCACGCCCAGAATCAGTGCACTGTAAACAGCCTCGTTTCTGCTGAGTATTTGTGCCGATAGATTATCTCTGCAGTTAAACGAATAGTTTTGATACTCCAGAATGAAGATCCCCTCGGTGAACTCGGGTGCCTGGAAACAATGACGGCCCGAGGCATCCATAACCATGGAGGCCCCATCAAACACCAGTTCATCCTGTCCCCCGACCAGGTTGGTATAAATGATATCCAGCCCGGACTCTGCCACCCGCTGTCTCAGCACCTGCTCGCGCAGACTGATCTTGTTGGAATGGTAGGGGGAGGCATTGATATTGAATAACAACCGGGCACCGGCCTCTCTGGCTTGCTGACAAACCGGTTTACTCCAGATGTCTTCACAGATACTGAGCGCCACCGGTACGCCTTTCAGGTTGAATACACAAGGCACGGAACCTGGCTGGAAGTACCGCTTTTCATCAAACACACTGTAGTTGGGCAATTCCTGCTTATGGTAGCGGTGCTGAATTTTTCCTCCGGAAATATGGGCACAGCAATTATAAAGTTTGTCATCAACCTTCTCCGGATAACCTAGGACAAGATCGATATCGATACCGCACTGACAGATTTCATCCAAGGCATCGGCAATTGCAGAATACAACGCAGGCCGGTAGAGAAGGTCTTCCGGAGGGTAACCCGTGATGGTCAATTCAGGATAAACAATGACGTCCGCCTGTTTCTGTTTCGCCTCGCTGGCAGCCTGGATGATCTTTCCGGTATTGCCGGCAATATCACCTACCAGCAGATTGATTTGCGCCAGTGCAATTTGCATCGATTACTGAAGCTTGCCCAGAATTGCCGAACCAATTTCGGCGGGGGAACGAACGGCCGTGACATTGGCAGCCTCCAGAGCAGCGAACTTGTCATCCGCAGTACCCTTGCCCCCGGAAATGATGGCCCCGGCATGACCCATCCGTTTACCCGGCGGTGCGGTCACACCGGCGATGTAACCAATAACCGGTTTGCTGACTTGTTGCTTGATGTATTCGGCAGCCTCTTCTTCGGCGGTACCGCCAATTTCACCTACCATGATAATGCCCTCGGTGCCGGGATCCTCTTGGAAAAGCTTCAGGCAATCAATGAAGTCTAGCCCATGGATTGGATCGCCACCGATGCCGACACAGGAGCTTTGGCCGAGACCATTGATTGTGGTCTGGTGCACGGCTTCATAAGTCAATGTCCCCGAACGGGAAACAATGCCGATTGTCCCGGGCTGGTGAATATTTCCCGGCATGATGCCGATTTTACATTGGCCCGGAGTGATGATGCCCGGGCAGTTGGGTCCAATCAGACGGATATCCGGGAAACGCTCCAAATAGGCCCGGACTTTTAGCATATCAAGTACCGGTATGCCTTCGGTGATACATACAATTATCCTGATGCCTGCATCTATGGCCTCGACAATGGATTCCGCGGCAAAGCCCGGTGGTACCATGATCATGCTGGCATTTGCACCGGTATCCACAACGGCATCATGTACTGAATCAAATACGGGGCGCTCAAGATGCGTCTCCCCGCCCCGCCCGGGAGTCACGCCACCCACAACCCGGGTGCCATAATCAATCGCTTGCTGGGCATGAAAGGTCCCTTGCCGTCCCGTGAAGCCCTGGATAATAAGCCTGGTATTATTATCGATTAATATCGCCATCAGTTAACCTTACCAGCAGCAGTGACGACTTTAACAGCAGCATCAGCCAGCTCATCTGCTGTGATGATGGTCAGACCACTATCAGCAAGCAGTTGTTTGCCTTGCTCGACATTGGTCCCCTCCAGCCTGACTACGACCGGTACACTTACCCCGACCTGTCGAACAGCATTGATGATACCCTCTGCAATGAGGTCACAACGGACAATACCACCAAAGATGTTAACCAAAATGGCCTTGACGTTCTTGTCAGAGACAATCAGCTTGAAAGCTTCAGTGACCCGTTCGGCAGTGGCTCCGCCGCCAACGTCCAGGAAATTTGCAGGCTCGCCGCCATGTAATTTAATGATATCCATGGTTGCCATAGCCAGTCCGGCACCATTGACCATGCAGGCAATATTGCCATCAAGTGTCACGTAATTAAGGTCATTGCGTTTTGCGATACTCTCTTTCTCATCTTCCTGAGTTGGATCATGCCATTCCTCAAGATTGGGCTGTCTGAACAGAGCGTTATCATCTATTATTACCTTGGCATCCAGCGCCATCAGATTTCCATCGGCAGCAATAATCAGAGGATTGATCTCGACGAGACTGAGATCTTTTTCGATAAACAGTTGGTATAGGGACTTGATAATATAATCCAGTTGCTTTTGCTGGTTGGCATCAAGTCCCAACATGCCAGCGATTCGACGGGTCTGAAAACCTTGCAAGCCAAGGATTGGGTCGATGGCGATACTTAAAATTTTTTCCGGCTGGCTTTCTGCTACTTCCTCTATGTCCATTCCACCTGCGGCTGAAGCAATGATCGCAACGCGGCGCGATGCCCGGTCCACCAGCAGACCCAGGTACATTTCCTTCTTGATGTCTGTGAGACTCTGTATCAGTACACAGTTGACCGGTTGCCCGCCCGGTGCCGATTGCTTGGTAATCAGGCGTGTACCCAGCATGGCGCGGGTCAATGACTCCACTTCCTCGATCGAATGTCCAAGTTTGACCCCCCCGGCCTTGCCCCTGCCACCCGCATGCACCTGGGCCTTGATGACCCAGCCTTCCCCAAGAAGCTCTGTTGCATGACGAATGGCTTCCTTAACAGAATGCGCAGGATAGCCGGGGGGAACAGGTATGCCGTATTCTATAAAGAGCTTCTTGGCCTGATATTCGTGAAGGTTCATTATTCTGTCAGTCTTGAATATGAGGAGAGCCGTGGTGTGATATCGTAAGCATACACAGATTTCAGGGTGTTATGAAGATAATGTTCCTCGCCTTTTTTTCGATTTATACCCTAGAATCATTATCGAACAAGTCAATTATTCACTGATATGTAATATGCTTAGAATTCTTATTCTCATTGCTGCAGTCTGGGTTATCTACAGGCTGTTTTTTCACAAGAGGAAAACAGTCGAGCCTGATAATAAAGGTGAAAAGAGATTGAGTGCCGTTCGTTGCAGTTTTTGTGGAATATATGTCGACAAAAATGATGCTATTAATGATAAAGATCTGTTCTTTTGCAGCAGAGATCATTACCTGAATTACAAGGACAAGAAATCGAAATGAGCCAATCACAGAAAGAGAGAAAATTCCTCACTGATATTAATTGGCGGGCTGTGCGCTTTTTTAATGCCTATAGATTCCTTGTCGGGTTTTTATTTACATGCCTCGTCTGGGTCGGACAGTTACCAACACCGATTGGGACATACAACCCCCTGGTATTTTCTTTGGCCATTCATTTTTACCTGCTGTTTTCAATCATCTGTTTCTGGTCTATAAGCAGGCGGAGTCCACGCTATGCCTTACAATTAAATATCCAGGTACTGATCGATCTCTTGGTCATATCGCTTTTGATGTATTCCAGTGAAGGACTGTCCAGTGGTTTTGGAATGTTGCTTGTTATTGCTGTTGCCGGTGGCAGTATTCTCAAGGGTGGCAAGATAGCTATATTGTACGCAGCGATAGCCACGATTCTGGTACTCACACATGAACTCTATATTGATTTATTTAGTTCTGCTCTGGAACCTAACTATACTCATGCGGCATTCTTGGGGATTACTTTCTTTATCACAGCATCACTGGGACGCTTGTTGTCTGCTAGAGTTGAAAAAAGCGAGGCAATTGCGAGCCAGCATGCAGCAGACCTTGAAAGCCTGGCACAACTTAATGAATATATTGTTCAGCGTATGCAGTCAGGGATTATGGTCCTGGATGAGGAATTGCATATTCGGCAGATCAATGAATCCGGGCGAACCCTGCTTGGGTTATCAGATGATGTAAAAAACCAGTTACTCCCTGCGGTTGCTCCGGGCGTGGCACGATATGTTGAAGAATGGTTGCAGGGGAAGGGTAACCGGATTGTTATCTTCCGTTCAGATGCCGGTGATATCGATATCCAGCTGTCCTTTACCCAGTTGATACCGGAAACCCGTTTCGGAATTCTGGTTTTCATCGAGGATTTGAGCCTGATGAGACAGAGGGCCCAGCATTTGAAACTGGCATCTCTGGGCAGGCTGGCGGCAAGTATAGCTCATGAAGTAAGAAATCCCCTGGGCGCTATCATGCATGCCAGTCAGTTGATTTCGGAAGCTGATAATGTAGCGCCTGAAAACGAAAGGTTATTGCAGATCATCACAGATCAGTCTAACCGGGTGAATACCATTATCAGGAATGTTCAGGACCTGAGTCGTAGACAGGTAGCCACCCTGCAGGTCGTTGACCTTTCCAAATGGCTGGATAATTTCGTCAATGAATTCATCACCAGCCATCGACTGGGTCCTGGTCAGGTCAACTGTCCGATTCATGAATCGGAGGTATTGGTCAATGCAGATCCGGACCAGTTATTTCAGGTCATCTCCAACCTGGCGGAGAATGCGGTCCGTCACGGTACCGGCAATCCGCTCGTGGAAATACAATATGGTGTAAAAGAGGACTCAGAGAGGCCTTATATTGATATAATTGACCAAGGTCACGGAATTCCTGATGATAATATTCAACACTTGTTTGAGCCTTTTTTTACAACACACTCCGGTGGAACCGGACTTGGCCTGTATATCGCGAGAGAGTTATGCGAGGCTAACCAGGCCAGCCTGATACTTCATAAGAACTCGGAAAAGGGCTGTTGTTTTCGAATCCAGTTCGCTCATATTGAAAAACAGCATAATCTAATTGAATGAACAGACCTGTCGCATTGGTTATTGATGACGAGCCGGACATTCTTGAACTGCTTGATATCACTCTCAAGCGTATGGATATCGCTGCGGTCTGCGTGGAAAATCTCAAGTCGGCCAAGAAATTATTAAAGGAAAGGCCATTTGAGATTTGCCTGACCGACATGCGCCTTCCTGATGGAGATGGTGTCGAATTCGTCAGTTATGTGCAGGAGCATTACCCCGAAATGCCGGTTGCCGTAATCACGGCCCATGGCAGTATGGAGGCTGCCATTCAGGCCCTGAAATCAGGCGCCTTTGATTTTCTCTCCAAGCCGGTTGACCTTCCTACCCTCAGGACTCTGGTCAATAGTGCACTCAAACTTTCCGGGCAGAGGGAGCCGACCGACCACGCGCTGAATCTGATTGGCACAAGCCGGGAAATGGCAGGTATCAGGGCCTCGATCAATAAACTGGCCCGAAGCCAGGCGCCTGTTTATATCAGCGGTGAATCTGGAACCGGTAAGGAACTAGTTGCTCGGATGATCCACGAGCAGGGGTCACGTGCTGATAAGCCCTTTGTACCGGTCAATTGTGGTGCCATACCCCATGACCTCATGGAGAGTGAATTTTTCGGTCACAAAAAAGGCAGCTTCACTGGTGCAGTATCGGATAATGCAGGCCTGTTTCTCGCCGCCCAGGGCGGCACACTGTTCTTTGATGAGATTGCAGAGTTGCCGCTGCACATGCAGGTAAAATTATTGCGGGCCATTCAGGAAAAATCCATTCGCCCCGTGGGAGCAACAGCCGAGATTGCGCTCGATGTCCGTATTCTAAGCGCTACGCATCATAATCTTCTGGACTTGGTCAATGCCGGTAAATTTCGACACGATCTCTTCTATCGTATCAATGTGATCGAATTGCAAATCCCGCCCTTGCGGGAACGCAAGGAAGATATTCCCCTGTTGACGGAATTTGTACTGGCAAAACTGGCCATGGAAACAGATGTTAGTGCGCCGGAAATTTCGGACGAAGCGCAGCAGAGCCTTGTTAATTACTCCTTCCCGGGCAATATACGTGAACTTGAAAATATACTCGAACGCGCACTCACCCTGTGCGATGGCAAGGTGATCAGCAGTGAGGACCTGCAACTGCCCGAGGCCAGCGCCGAGAGCCAGGCAACACTGACTGAGGCAAAAGCTGCTGCCCCGCTGGATAGCTATCTTGATGATATCGAGCGTAAGAAGATTATGGACGCCCTGGAAAAGACCCGCTGGAACAAGACGGCAGCCGCCAAGCTGCTGGGCATCAGCCTGAGGGCGTTGAGATACCGCCTGGAAAAGCTGGATCTGGACTGAATCGAGAGCTATGTCACATTTAGCTAACGGACAACGTCAAAATGTGACAACATGCGTCACAATTCATAAAGTTGTCATCCCGCCGGAACCGATAGGACTTGCTATTTAACATAATAGAAACATATACTTACGCAAAAATTTTGATGCATATTGTTTTTGGCATGCGAAGTGCATTAAAGATATCGCAAATTTACAATCTACTTGCCGGGAAATCCGCCTGGCTGGTGAGCGTAACAGGTTAAGGTAGCGATGCGTGCCATCTACCTTAGTAATAGTTCAATCATTAGGAGACTTAAAATGAAGCAACTACAGAAAGGTTTCACACTGATCGAATTGATGATCGTTGTGGCCATTATCGGTATTTTGGCAGCGGTCGCGATTCCTGCTTATTCTGACTACACCGCTCGTTCACAGGTAACTGAAGCGGTTGGTCTGGCCTCAGGTTACAAGACTGGTTTCGCAGAATTCTATGCTGACCAAGGTGTCTGGCCTGATGGGCTGACCCAAGTCGGTTCTACGTTATCAGGCAAATATGTGTCAACCATGACTATCGCTGCAGGTGCAGGCACCTCAGGTACGGTTGTCATCACGGCTACCATGAAGGCTGTTGGTACGAACCCTGACATCGCCAGTGGCGTTTATGCACTCGGTTCAACCAACGGCAAACAGTGGTGGTGCGGTAATGCAGACGCTATTGTCAGCGGCACCACAGACCTTGATAGCAAATTCCTGCCAAGTGCCTGTAAGTAATACTTGAGCAGTATCAAGGGATGTCAATTTAGCTTTAAACATCCCTGATTTTGAGTAATCATAAAGGCCGCCAACAGGCGGCCTTTATTTTTTATCATCTTAAAACCGGCAAAAGATGAATGATCTCTAAAAATAGTTGGTATAGTCATTGGCCATTTTTGCTGGTGTTAATGCTTACCCTGGCAGCATATTGGATTGGCCTGGACAGTCGTTTTCTGCTGGATGATTTTTCAACCATTGCATCGCTTGTTGATGTCGAGCGCAATGGATATTTTTATTATATCTTCACAAACAACTCAGGACCCTCCGGGCGCCCTGTCTCCCTATTAACTTTTGCCCTTCAATACAGCGACTGGCCTACTAACCCACAGGCATTTAAGGCTGTTAACCTCGCTATCCATTTATTCAATGGCATACTGATTTATCTGGTAACTCTCAGCCTGTCGAGATACATCAGGCCACTCGGGGTGAGTGGGAAATGGTTTTCTCTTCTGGTTGCCGGGCTCTGGTTAGTGCACCCGATACATGTCAACACCGTGTTGTATGTTGTACAGCGCATGGCACTGTTGACCACTTTCTTTACGCTCGCAGGTTTATATACCTATTTAAGATTATGGGATCCGGAATATCCGACAAGCAATCGAAAAAAGTTATTTTTAGGAAGTGTTCTTTATACTAGCTGTCTTTTACTTGCAGTATTCAGCAAAGAGAATGGGATACTGCTGCCATTGTTCATACTTTGTGTGGAATTTACCCTGTTGAACGATGTGAAACGCTCTGCTACATGGAAAGTATGGATTGGCATTTTCATACTGACCCCTCTGATCCTATGTTTGATCTATCTCGCCTTGGGATTCAGCGATGTCATAGAAAATTATGCAATGAGATCATATACGATGACAGATCGCCTGATGACTGAAGCTAGGGTCGTAATCATCTACCTGGAGCATTTGCTAATACCGAATCCATCCAGTTTTAACTTGTTTCATGATGATTTCACTGCATCAAAGGGGTTATTAAGCCCTCTAACTACGCTTTTTGCAATTATGGCCATAGCCTTGATGTTGATTTCAGCATTTATCTTAAGAAAAAAAAGCCCAGCCTATACATTTGGAATCTGCTGGTTCTTTACAGCACATCTGCTGGAATCTACATATTTGAATCTTGAGCTTTATTTCGAGCATAGAAACTATCTAGCATCATTTGGTATTTTATTTATTGTAGCTTTTGCCATGATTGGAATCAGAAGAATATTAAATAGTACAAGGGTAGCTAACACATTAATCGGGGCGATATATCTTGCAATTGTTATGGTTACCCTCAGTGAGATAACCTTGTGGTCAAGCCCTGTTGAACAGACATTAGAGTGGAAAAGACGTTCCCCCCAGTCAACACGGGCTATTTTAGAAGTTGGTGATTTGCACTTGAGAATGGGTTTATATAACAAGGCAATAATGACATACAAACAGATAACAAATATTCATCCCGATGATATTTATCCTCAGATACAATCCATGACTATCAAATCATGTATTAAAGGTGAGATATTAAATCATGATGAATGGAATTTGCTCTATAGAAAAGCCGCAAAGGCAAAATGGAACGGCGTGGCACCAGTAGTTACACTCGATCAATTGACGGTCCGCTTGCTGAAGGGCGATTGCGATACGATCAACATTTATGCACTGATACAGCTAATCGTGATAATCGCAACTAACCCAGATTTTTCACATCATAGTGCCCAATTACATGAACTCGCGGCGTTGTTGAACGGTGTGATTGGCGAAGCGGAGGCAGCGATAGAGAATGCATCTAAGGCAATCGAGGAAAGGCCATCACCACAGCGATACCTTTTGAAACTTAGGATATTGCTGGATGTTAAAAAGTACGATGAGGCAAGAGATACATTGGATACGATGAAAAGACGTTACAAGAATGATATCAGATTCCATCTCGCATACGGTAACATGATTGGATATTTTGAAGACAGGCTTGTAAAGGGTCAAGCTTCTGAAAACAATAATTAAACAATCCTACATATAAGAAAATGTCGGCTACATCTTCCAGGAAAGTGCCTTATATTGTGCTGGCGATGCTGCTTTTTGCCTGTTTTATTATTTATTATCCAGCAAGCCAGGGCGGCTTTATTTACGACGACCTACCAAATATAGTATCCAATAAAAAATTACAAATAGATTCATTACAAGCTGATGAATTATTAAAGGCAATGACATCTGGCAAAAGTGGCCCCCTTAAACGGCCCGTGAGCATGTTGTCATTCGCTATAAATTATTATTTTACAGGACTCAACCCATATTATTTCAGGATAGTAAATATTCTTATTCATTTGATTAATGGATTATTGATATACATATTAACACGTAAAATCATAGGACTTACTGAATGTAAAAATTCAAAAAACAAAACGATTGAAATAGCGTCCCTGGCAACCACAGCCTTATGGCTATTCCATCCAATCAATATCAGCGGTGTAGTTTATATAGTCCAGAGAATAAATGAGTTGGCTGCATTATTTACGCTGACTGGTCTTATCCTGTTTATTTATGGCAGACAGATGCTTCAGGAAAGAAACCAGGGAAGGTTTTTAATAGCATCTGCTTTTTTGTTTTGCGCACCACTAGCAGTTTTTTCCAAAGAAAATGGCGCTTTGATCGTTTTATTTATTGGATTACTGGAACTGGTATTTTTCAAATTTAAGGATCTGAAAAATTATAATAAGCTCTATCTTGCAGCCTTATACTGCATTTTTATCATTATACCCTTTATAGCCATATTATTATCACTTTATCTCGAGCCTCAAATATTACTGAGTGGTTATAAACAGCAAGAATTTACCCTGTATGAACGAATACTAACAGAGCAGAGGGTGCTCTGGTTTTATATCTATATGATATTTGTACCTGATATTACCCAGCTCTCTTTGTTTCATGACGATATAGTTTTATCACGGAGTTTAGTATCACCCGCTACTACTAGTATTGCAGTGGCCGGCACATCAATACTATTAATTTTAGCATTAATATTACGAAAACAGGCAAAGATTCTTTCGTTTGGCATGCTTTTTTTTCTTAGTGGTCATTTAATAGAATCAACAATTCTTCCGTTGCAAATTGCGTTTGAGCACAGAAACTATTTACCATCCTATGGATTAGTACTTATTGCAGCATATTATCTTACTAATAAGGAATTCTCAGAGAAAACGGTAAATATAAGAAGGATATTATTCGCATTATTGATTGTAATAGTAGGAGTCAGTACATATATCAAAAGTACACAATGGGCTAATACACAGCTATTGATATTCTATGAACTCGAGCATAAGCCAGAATCTTCACAGTTGAACTATGAGGCGGGGATATTTTTTGCAAAAATGCTCGATAAAAGAAATATAAAGAATCAAGATAAATTATACGAGAATGCCGAAAAATATTTTCATAATGCGATTGAACTCAATCCTAACAACACAGAAGCCATGATCGGCTTGATCATTCTCTCCTCATCAAATGGTTATAAAACAGATGTATCAGTGATAGAGCAGCTTGCAAATACGCTGAGTAGTCAACCAATTACAATTACCGGAAACAGGGCAATTCATGCTCTTTTAAAGTGCCAGCTGACGAATGAATGTGTACTCCGGAATGATGTAATTAACAGGCTTATCGATTCTGTTTTAGATAACCGATATCTTTCCGGTGAGCGTATGGAACTCATCTACAAGGATATTTTTGAATACTATGTTTCCAGGGATGATCTGGAATCTGCCTACAGAGTTTCTAAAAAGGGTGTCATTAATGATGAAAGTTCAATCATTCTAAGAATACTTTATATCAGATTATTGATTATGACTGATAATATGGATGATGCCAGAAAGCAGTTGGAGCTACTTGGATCAACTAATACTAAAGAATATGAAAGTGATATCAGTATGCTGAATGCTATCCTTAACAGATCATCAACACCATGAGTTCCGACAAATTGTCATTTCGAAACAGGATGAATTTGGGAGTATCAGACTCTATCATTATGTTCCTCTATGTAATTGTCTGTATTTTCATTTACTGGAATGGGCTAAATGGGCCATTCATATTGGATGATCTGAACAGCTTTGCACCTTTGTTTAATATAGGTAATAGCCTGGAAACAGTATTATTGAATTTGAAGCGTTATGTGATAGAGCTGGACAGACCATTAGCATACGCAACATTTATTATAAATTCTTTGTTCAGTGATGAAAGGACATTCTACTGGAAGGCTACCAATCTTGCCCTGCACATATTAACAGGGATTTTATTATTCATTTTATGTGAAATTCTGATGAAGGATCAGAAGAAATCGAGATTATTGGCAATTTTAGTATCTGGACTTTGGCTTATACACCCACTACAAATCAGCACAGTTTTATATGTTGTACAAAGGATGACAATATTATCTGCACTGTTTGTGTTGGCAGGATTAATAGCCTATGCCCATGGCAGAATATTGCAAAGGAACGGAAAACAGGGAATCGGCTTCATTTTATTAGCATTTATTGTATTAATGCCGCTTGGGGCATTATGTAAAGAAAATGCTCTTTTATTACCGGTTTACGCACTCATTCTTGAGATTTTCATTTTCCACTTTAAATCAGGATCTGATAACAAGACTGATAATTATCTCGTATCGATGTTCATCATGGCCATGATAATTGGTATGTCCATATTACTTATTACATATAATACAACATTACTTCAGGGTTATGATATCAGGGAATTCACTCTCATTGAGAGAGTCATGACGCAAGGCAGGGTCATGGTGCTTTATCTATTGCAAGTTATATATCCCATTAAAGGTAACCTTGGATTTATGCATGATGATGTCGTGTTATCAGCCAGCCTATTCAAACCAGTCACAACTATTACCAGTATCATTATCTTGACATTGATTGCATTATTAGCCTGGCATATAAGGAGTAGGAACAAACTATTCACTTTTGGAATCTTCTTTTTCTTTGTTGGTCATTTGATGGAGTCAACGATATTACCTTTAGAGCTTATGTTTGAACACAGGAATTATTTGCCATCGGCAGGCATTATTATTGCAACTACTATGGCATTGTATAATTTATTAAATAAATCATTTTTCTATCCAATATTGGCTGGATTTACCATTTGTCTCGCTGTGCAGACATATCTTATAACAATGACATGGAGTTCTATGCCTTCGCTTTTTAGCTATATGTATTCTGCACATCCAGAATCAAAACGACTAAAAAATGTCAAAGTCTCTATTCTTGCCGAAGAAGGACGGTTTTCAGAAGCATATTATTTACTGAATACCATGGAAGACCAAAGAGCGAGAGTGAAGAGACTCGTCGTAAAGTGTCTGGAAAATGGAAAACTTGAACAGAACGAAATACGGGATGTATCTGAAAAAATAAATAGTTCCATCCACTCAGATTTTGTAAAGACATTAGGTGAGTTATCAGATCTGGGATTGAGCAACAAATGCCAGTATGAAAATAACAGTATTATTGAATTGATTAATACGAGCCTGAAATTCAGGATTATAAATACATTTGAAAAGCATAGATTGTTTGTATATAGAGGCTATCATTTCTGGGACGAAAAAGATTATGATAAGGCACTAGAGTCATTTGAACTCGCACATAATGTCTATCCCAACGATCCATTACCTTTGCTAATGGCAACTAACCTTGCATATAAAATAGGTGACATGAAAAAGGTATCGGTGTATCTACGGTATATAAATAATATCCCTGAACCTTATAGAATCAATTATAAAAAAGATATATTATTGTTTGAAGAAATGCTGAATTTTAAACAATGAACGAGTCCCTCTATGACTGATATAATAACCGGAATAAGTATTGTTATTCCTGCCAGAAATGAGGAGGAAGGATTGGAGAGATTGTTGCCTCTGCTGAAGGACAGATATCCGGACGCACAGATTATCGTTGTAAACGATGGCTCAACAGATGGTACAGCAGATATTTGCAAGCAACACAATATTACCCAGATATCACACCCCTATAGCATGGGTAATGGCGCAGCAATCAAAGCCGGTGTTAGGGCAGCAAAAAAAGACATAATTGTATTTATGGACGCAGATGGTCAACATGACGTCAATGATATTGAGAGGATGACTGAGAAACTAAACCAGGGGTATGAAATGGTTATAGGTGCAAGATCACTTGACAGCCACGCTTCACTGCCTAGACGTTATGCCAACCAGATATATAACAAACTTGCTTCATTCATGACAGGCTACGATATTCATGACCTGACTTCAGGATTCAGGGTTGCAAAACGCGACAAGTTCATCAAATTCCTTTATCTGTTACCAAACGGGTTTTCCTACCCAACTACGAGCACAATGGCATTTTTCCGCTCAGGATATGCAGTTGGTTATATTGATATAAAAGCGGGAAGCAGGGAAGGGAAAAGTCATATTAATGTTTTCAAGGATGGTATAAGGTTTTTCATTATAATTCTTAAAATTGGTGCGTTGTTTTCACCAATGAGACTGTTTCTCCCAATCAGCTCATTATTATTTATGACCGGCATAGGTTACTATTTGTACACCTATTTAGTTTTCGGTCGTTTTACAAACATGAGTGCATTAATTATCCTTGCATCTTTAATTACATTTTTAATGGGCATCATGGCTGAATTCGTTACTTCATTACATTATAAGGACATAGAAGAAACCAATTCTAATATTAATCGTTAATTAAAAGTATGGGAAAATCAGCTCTTCACCTTGTTAAGAGGTACTTTTCCGGGACGCCTCTACACCCGCAATGGCTGATTTTCAGGGACAATTATCAAAGTATTTCAAGACATAAAAAATATTTGAAAGGAAAAGTGCTTGATATTGGTTGTGGTCAGGCCGATGTTAAAAAATATCTGGAGTCTGATACGGAATATATAGGGCTGGATTACTATTATACATCCCTGAACTGGTATGATTCGCTTCCTGATATATATGGTAATGCCATGCAGCTTCCTCTAGCAGATAACTCTGTCGATACAGTTCTGCTTCTTGATGTTCTGGAGCACCTGCCTTCTTCAGAAAAATGCATCAGCGAAATTTATCGATCTCTCAAGCCCGGGGGCACATTCCTGCTCCAGGTGCCGTTTATTTACCCGATCCATGATGCGCCTCTGGATTTCAAGAGATGGACAAAGTATGGGCTGCAAAAAGTATTACAATTATATAACTTTGAAATTGTTGAAGAGCGTGTACAGGGACAGCCTGCAGAAACATCAATTCTCCTCTTGAATCTGGCACTTGGAAAACTATTATTGAACAGTTTCAGAAATAAGAATCCATTATTGATACTTATTCCCGCATATCCATTGATTGTATTGATTATGAATTTTCTGGCAGTGGTTACTACGGTAATTGCTCCCAAAGATAATTTTATGCCGTTTGGGTACCGAATTATCGCTATAAAAAAATAATGAGGCATCTGGGAATAATTACCACCTCATTCCCTTCCGGTGAGCTTGGTTCAGAAGCTGCTGGCTCATTTGTCAGCGACTTTTGCCAAAAACTTTCTGAATCGGCCCGGGTAACTGTATTTGCACCTGATTTAAAATCTTCACGTAAACAAACGGGGAACCTGGAGATAATCAGGTTTACAGTGCCCAGGCTTCCTCTTTCCAGTTTAAAACCTTCGAACCCCCTGCACTGGATCGCCATCATCCGGACATTGATATCGGGAACTCGGATAATTTGCAAGGAAACCGCCTTAAGGAGATTTGATTATCTATTTGCGTTGTGGGCAATACCCTCCGGATATTGGGCGAGGAAGTGTTGGCACAAGTATGGTGTTCGCTATGGGATCTGGGCTCTGGGCAGTGATATTTGGGCTATGAAAGATAAACCATTTATCAAAAATATATTAAGAGAAATCATGCATGATGCCGAACACTGTTTTGCAGACGGTTTGCAACTGGCCAAGGATGTTGAATCGATAACAGGAAGAAGATGTATGTTTCTGCCAAGTTCGAGAGAATTCAATAAACCCGAGAAAAGAAAAAAACACATCAAGCCGCCTTACAATCTGGCCTACTTGGGGAGATGGCATCCAAATAAAGGAATAGACATTCTGATGGATAGCCTTCTCGAATTGCAAGATAATGACTGGGATAAGATTAAAGAAGTTAGAATAAGGGGTGGGGGTCCACTTCAAGATCTTGTTAATGTACAGGTTTCTAGGCTCTTAAAAGTCGGAAGACCAGTATCAATTGGGGGATATATTTCCAAGGATGAAGCCATGGAACTGCTCGACTGGACCGATTACCTATTGATACCTTCAAGAATCGAGAGTATTCCGGTTGTGTTTTCTGATGCCTTGCAATCCGAAACTCCTGTAATTTCGATGCCAGTGGGTGATCTCACCGAATTAATCAAGAAAAATTCATGTGGCATTCTTGCGTGCGATGTTACTCCTGTTGCCTTTTCCGAATCAATAAGGTTGGGATTAAGTCGCAGTCCTGATTGTTTTTTGGCCGGCATTAGAGAAAATGCTGTACAATTTAATCTCGATTCGACCGTTAAAAAATTTATTGAAACAATCAAAAATTATTAATGTTTCAATTATTTTTAGTATGAATTCAAATGTCTAACATTCCTAAATATCAAAAAGATTATTCCTCTCATTGCCCTAAGATACTGGATACTGACGTTAGACTGGAAAAAGCAGGGAAAATGATTTGTGTTCTTGAAGATGCAGGAGTTCTTGCATCTAATACCGAAGTTGCTTTGGATATTGGCTGTTCTGGAGGTTATTTCATCAGGGCATTATCTGATTATTATGATTCTGTGCTGGGTCTGGATATTGATGTGAATGCCCTGTTATTGGCAAGGGAGGAAGGCATAGCTGAGAATATCAGTGTTATTGCAGCTGATTCAATGAATATGCCGTTGCCTGATAATTCAGTTGATCTGGTCGTGTGCAATCATGTCTACGAGCATGTCCCAAGCTCAGAAAAACTTTTTTCTGAAATATACAGGGTTTTGAAAGAAAATGGTGTGTGTTACTTCGGTGCTGCGTCACGACTTGTACCAATTGAGCCACACTATAATCTTCCCTTGTTATCCTGGTTTCCCAAGAAAGTTGCAAATGTATATATGAAACTAGCAAGAAAAGGTGATTATTATTATGAAAACCTGAGAACATATTGGGGTTTAAAGAAACTTATTAGTCAATTCGAAATAATAGACTATACACTGGAAATAGTGGCTTACCCCGATAAATATAATGCCAGAGACCTGATAAAAAAAGGCAGTTTATTAGATAGAATCCCTATGATTGCATGGAAACTTTTTTATAGAGTTCTCCCCGGTTACATATTTCTTCTTGTGAAGAGGTCATCACAAACTCAGTGATATGAAAAATCATGAACATTCATTCGATTTTTTATTATTGCTTCTCCGATATAAAAAATGGGCTATGTTTTATATCTTCAAAAATAAATCATTCAAGAATATTGTGACCAGTGAGAATAAATCATATTAGCCAGTGCGTAAATAAGTCAGTAGCGAGGCTTTAACATATAATGATTCAAAGTATTTAAGCTGAATTCTAGTATGAACCAGTACAAGATATATAATGAAATACCATCCGGATGGCAGGTAGCTTGTGAGAAGCATAATGCTTTTTTTCATTCTCCTGTGTGGCTGGATTTGTTGAAGAAAGCATTCAATATGGACACATTATTTGTCTGGGACGAGATTAATGAAAATGGAATTGTGATAAATATATTCAAGGTATATATATTTAAAATTGGATATGTAAGCTTTCCTCAAGTGGCTTATATTAACGGAAATAGCCTCGACAAGGATATGATCAATGAATTAATAAAACTCGGCATAGATGAAAAAGTAAATATACTCAGATTCACCGGGAAGGATTTAGAAATAGAGCAGGATGATCATTGCACAATAATCGATTTACCTAATACATTGATTCCAAACTTGCAGGAATGGAACATAAAAAAACTTTCGTCATCCGTTCGTTATAGTGTTAACCGTTCAAATAAGACTGGGTTTCAGGTTGTTGAATCTTATGATAGCTCAAAGTCACAAAATATTTTTGAACTATATGCTAATGTGATCAGGAAAAACAAAGGTAATATCAGGTTTAGCAAGAAATACTTTAAGGAATTGCTTGAATATGGGCAAAATAATGAAAATATAAAATGTTACTTCTCAATATTGGAAAACGATTTTATCGGATTCATTATTATTATTGTTCATAATAATTGTGCATATTATCTTCATGGTGCATGTTATGACAATTACAGAAAGGATTGTCCATTTTATGGTCTTATGAATGAAGCTATTAATTGGGCCAAGGAGAATGGGCTGGAACGATTTGATATGATGATTTCGCCACCAGATCAACAATCCTTGGTTACTTTCAAGGAAAAGTGGGGTGGAACCACATACACAACCAGATCATATACAATTTATTTGAACAAGCAGCTCGGTAAGCTATTTTCCATAGCGCAAAAGCTATATGATATGTTTAGTTAGCATCTGGATTGGTTCTTCCAAAATGTAGTTTTCCTTCTAGTATAGCCAGTAGTACTGCAGAAGCAATTATCCTGAATGCAAAAAGAATTGCACCTGCCAGTATGCCTACTGAAACTGGTAAAGCGATATATGGTGCTAATGCACCAAGAAGTGTTTCTCTAACACCTAGGTTACCAGGAGTAACGGAGATCTGTGAAAGGGCATTTACTGCAATCGCGAATAAAGAAGCATCAATAAACGTTATGTTATATCCTAAGCTTATAAGTATACACCATAAAATTCCCAGAAAAATAAAATAGAGTATAAATGCATACAAAAAAATAGACGGTAGACACATTATATAACTGAATGAATATTTTTTACTAAAAATTATTGATATTAAAAAAATAAAAATTATTACAATAAATATTAATTCAATTCTGATGAAAAATAATAGTGAGAATATAAAACTTATAAATAATGTTACAAGACTGCTAAATATCATGAAATGTACATAATCTTTCCAACTAACGTTATATTTTTCAGTTAAAGTATGCAAAAGCACAAGTGTACCTGACTTTGCCGGAAGGAAGGTATTTAGTATTGCTTTTCTGACTGTAAAAAGTATCGCCCATTTCCAGTCGATTGATTTTTTATGAAAATCGATGAATATTTTTAATTGTAATACCTGTATAAACAATGATATCAATGTAAGTAAAATTGCGGGTATCACCCATAAAGGATTTAAATTCCAGATTTCAGAGGGAGTTTTCGAAAGAGCATAAACTATAGCGATTAAAAATAATAAATAACCAGCAATTTGTTTTATAATTATTAAAGAGGGTTTCATACAAAATATTTTATTTGATACTCTCTAGTTGCTTTAGTTTTGACTCTATTTTAAAAATAAGCTCAGGTGGCAAGCTAAGCTTTTTATTTTCCACGAACGAAGATGGGATATTTGCACAGTCGCGTTTTCTAAATCCTATATCGTATAACCAGTGTTCCAGCGTATTAAGAAAGGAAAACGGTGAATTGCACAAGTCAGAATAATTTATTTCCAAATATCTGCCTTTTGCATATGTTTCAAGATTTTTTCTTGCATAGTACTCTGCAATATATATCTGCGTAGTTACCTGTTCCCAGACAGGCTTTTCTTGCAGTGAACGATAACCGGGTGGTTTGACTGACCACCAATCATCTGGTGATATTTTCTGTCGTCCTTTAAGCATGGACTGAATATTCGCAAGAATATCGCGCTTGACCCGTATAAACCTGGCCTGTGGAAAGACTTTGGCAAGAACACCCACAGTCATGGTGTGGTATACATTTTTAAACACAATCGGTTTTTTATGCAGAGATATGAGCGAATAGATGGTTTCTTTCATCTTATCAAAGTCATTAACCTCTATTCCATCAGCGGACAGGTAATGACCATTTTCTCCATCACGTGGAAACCATCGGAACCAGAAATTTGCGGGCTCTCCCGGAGAAAAAATTCCTTTTATATGACCATAACTGGATTCAAAATTTGAATCAGGATGGTTGATAAAAGGACGGATAAACCGACCAACAATGTTTGGAATGCCATATAAATAATTATAGGTATTATTGAAATAGGCCACATCAAAATACTGGACTATGGTTTGATAGGTCAGAGTCGTACCTGATCTTGGTGCCCCAATTATGAAAAGAGGTTGCGGGCCAGATTCATTGCCAGTTTTCTGGAATAATGAATCAACTGGTGATATGCAAAGGTTACAAAAATCGAGTAGTTTTCTTAAGAAATCCCTACTTACCTTGTATCCCTTGCTCATAATAAGTTTTTTGCTGCGGTTATCACATTTTCTACATCTGTATCAGTTAAGGCAGCAGACAGGGGAATGCTGACTGTTTGTCTGCCGATTTTCATTGCGTTGGGGAAATCTTCGGGTCGCCATCCGAATCTGTCCTGATAATAAATGTGTTCAGGAATACTCATGTAATGTACACCGATACCAATATTCTGTTCGGTCATGCCGGATAAAAATTCATCACGGCTGATTCCGCACTCATTATCGTCAATCTGTAAGGTAAAAAGATGAAAGGCATGTACCTGATCCTCGTTTACCGGCGCAGGCAGTGTAACAGGGAGCCCTGAAAGCTTATCCATATAGAGAGACCAGATTTCCTCACGTCTTTCCCGATATGACTTTATCCTCTTCATTTGATGGATACCGATAGCTGCTTGTAGATCCATCATATTGTATTTAAAACCACATTCGACAACCTGATAATGTTTGTATCCAGCATCACTAAAACGATTCCAGGCATCCTTGGACATGCCATGTAAAGCAAGGATCTTCATTCGTTCAATATCTTTCAGGTTCCTTGCCAGCACCATACCACCCTCGCCCGTGACGATATTTTTTGTAATATAGAAACTGAAGCAGCCAAAATCACCGATGGTCCCGGCCTTTTTCCCTTTATATTCAGTTTCAATAGCGTGAGCGCAATCTTCAATGACCTTGAGTCCATGTTTATCGGCTATTGTCATAATGGCATCCATTTCACAGGGGCGACCGGCGAAATGTACCGGGAGGATGGCGCGTGTGTGTGGGGTAATAACGGCCTCGATCATTTCCGGACTGATATTCAGCGTCAGTGGATCTATGTCTGCGAGGACCGGTGTTGCACCACTATGAATAATGGCATTCACAGTAGCGCAGAATGTCATAGGGGTGGTAATTACTTCATCGCCCGGGCCGATGCCCGCGGCTATCATACTGATATGCAGGGCCGCCGTGCAGGAATTCACTGCAGCGACATGTGTATTATCCACCAGTTTGTAAGCTGCAAAATCCCTCTCAAATTGTGCCACCCTAGGACCGGTGCCAAGCCAACCGGAACGCAGGCAAGAGACTACTTCATCAATCTCGTCTTCCCCAATTGCCGGTGAACCGAAAACAAGAAAATTATCACGCACCGGTTTCAGGTGATTTCTATTGCCCATTAATGTGGAAGAATCCGATTATCGTTTTCCAGCAGGATCTTACTGGCCTCGAACAGGGATTCAAAAGTTCCTGCGTCTGTCCATCGGCCATGACAAATGCTGTATTCAAGCAGACCTTTTTGGATATAAAAATTATTTACAGTAGTGATTTCCAGCTCGCCACGCTCAGATATTTCTATATTTTTTATTATGTCGAATACTTCATGCCCATAAAAATACAGGCCGACAACTGCAAAGGATGATTTGGGGTTAGCAGGTTTCTCCTCAATATCCAGAATGTGTTTCTCATCCATAGCTGCCACACCATAACGTTCCGGATCCCCGACTTCTTTTATCAGTACTCTCGCTCCTTTTTTTTGATTTCGAAATGCTGTTACATAGGGTTCAATACTGTATTCAAAAATATTATCCCCAAGCATAACGCAGATCTGATCACTCCCTGCATAGTCTTCCGCGAGTGCCAGTGCATGAGCTATGCCACCCGCTTCTTCCTGTACCTTGTATGTGAGTTTACAGTCAAAATCCTCGCCACTGCCCAGACACTGGACGACATCGCCCATATGATCGGTACTGGTGATGGTAAGTATGTCGTATATTCCGGCACTGACCAGTTGCCGTATCGGGTGATAAAGCATGGGTTCTCTGCCGACAGGAAGTAAATGCTTGTTGGTAGCCCTAGTCAGGGGGTAAAGACGGGAACCTAGCCCGCCGGCGAGTATGATACCTTTCATGGTCAGATTAATCCCAGCCTTTCACCACTGTAGGTATTTTCCATGACCTTCTCACACCAGTCAAAATTATCCAGATACCACTTAACGGTATCTTTTAAGGCCTGTTCAAAACTATGTGAGGGAGACCAGCCCAGTGATTTATTAATATAGCTGGTATCCATGGAGTAACGTTGATCATGCCCGGGTCGATCCGGAACATATTCAATGAGTTGACTATGAGGAATAAATTTCGATTCAGGTAATAATTCGTCCAGGATCTTGCAAAGGATATCGACTACTTCATTATTTGATAGCTCGCAATTTCCACCAATGTTGTAACATTCACCTGCTTTGCCTTGCTCCAGTATTTGATGAAGTGCGGTTACATGATCCCTTACATATAACCAGTCTCGTACATTGGTTCCATCCCCATAGACAGGCAAGGTCTCACCTTTGACAGCTTTTAAGATCATCAGTGGTATCAGTTTTTCAGGAAACTGATAAGGCCCGTAGTTATTGGAACAATTGCTAATCAGTACGGGCAGGCCATAGGTGTGATGCCAGGCTCTTGCCAGATGGTCAGAACCAGCTTTACTGGCTGAGTATGGGGAATTGGGACGATAGGGGTTGTCTTCACGGAAAGCGGGTTCCCCGGAGTCAAGAGAACCGTAAACTTCATCTGTTGATACATGTAAAAACCTGAAGGACTGTTTATTCTTGTCCGGCAGTGTAAGCCAGTAGTTTCTCGTATTTTCCAGTAATTCATAGGTACCAAAAATATTACTCTGTATAAAAGAACCTGGATGCTGGATCGATCGGTCCACATGCGACTCTGCCGCAAGATGCATGACTGCATCAGGCAAAAACTCATTCATGATTTCCTGCATTTCCTGGCCATTACAGATATCTGTTGGTGAAAACCTGTAAGCATCACCAGCAGTTTCTTCCAGGTCTTTGTTGGTGTAACCACTGCCCGGGAACACCAGTTTATCAACATTAAAAATTGTAATACCAGGCATGGACAGCAAATAGCGGACCAGATTTGTTCCGATAAAGCCTGAACCACCTGTTACCAAGATTTTCAAATCGATATTCCTAATTGCTATTTAGATTTGAAAGTGCCGTTTTAATCTTCTTGCTCAACTCGTCAAGCAAGAAAGGGTTGCCAGCGATAATATTACCTGATTCAAGGATGTCCTTGGCACCTTCCATGGTAGTGATCATCCCACCCGCCTCCTGAATAAGTAATGCACCGGCAGCGATGTCCCATGGTTTGAGGCCGAATTCCCAGAAGCCATCCAGTCGTCCACAGGCCACATAGGCCAGGTCTAACGCCGCAGCACCCGCACGTCTGACGCCAGCTGTGAGAGGAAATAGGACGCGGAAAGTATTTATGTACTGTTCAATCCTTTCATTCTCCCTGAAGGGAAAGCCGGTCCCGAGCAGGGAACCATCCAGATGCCTGCGTTTACTGACCCGTATTTTCCGTTCATTGAGCTGGGCACCGGAGCCGCGGCTGGCAGAAAAGAGTTCTTGGCGCAGTGGATCATAAATAACGGCTTGGTCCAGCACATTCTTGTGTCGCAGGGCAATGGATACCGCGAATTGCGGGAAACCATGCAGGAAATTGGTGGTTCCGTCCAGTGGGTCTATCACCCATTCATACTCGCTTTCACCTTGACTGCCACTTTCCTCTGCCAGGATGGCGTGTTTCGGATACGCCTTGAGGATGGTGTCTATGATCACGGCCTCGGCGTTCCTGTCGACTTCAGACACAAAATCATTGCGGCTCTTTTCATTGACCGGTAAATCATGGACATAATCCATTTGCCTTATAATGACATTGCCGGCACTACGGGCCGCACGAATGGCAATGTTGAGCATCGGATGCATGATGTACCCCTAGGATAAATCGTATATTGTAATGCAAGATCGACAGATTATGTGTATTAAAACATGTCGTACTTGGAACTTTTAGGCAAATTATCTCAATGCTGGAAAACATTTCTGACAAAATTCGTTTCGTCATGGTTGAAACCAGTCATCCCGGTAACATCGGTGCGGCTGCGCGTGCTATGAAAACCATGTGTCAGCAACAACTTTATCTAGTCCGTCCGAAGATATTCCCCTCGGGTGAAGTGACGGCACGTGCAGCCGGAGCCGATGATATTTTGGCCACGGCGGTCGTTTGTGAAACATTGCAAGAGGCGGTACATGACTGCGGGCTGATCATAGCTACAACCGCAAGAAGGCGCCGCATACCCTGGCCAGTCTACTCCTCCCGTGATTGTGCTAAACAAATCATAAACTCAGTATCGTCAAACCAGATTGCCATCGTATTCGGTCGTGAAAGCTCCGGTTTGAATAATGATGAAATAGAACTCTGCAATGCAGTATTGCAGATTCCAACTAATCCCGGATTCAGCTCGCTTAATATTGCCTCCGCAATACAAATCATCTGTTACGAAATTTTGATGGCTTCAGGCAAGTACCAGCCAGAGGAGACTGATGAAGGAGTACCGTTGGCAACCGCGAATGAATTGGCACAGTTTTATGAGCATTTTGAAGCTAGCATGACTGAAATAGGTTTTTATGATCCGAAGAAACCCAGACAACTGATGCGCAGATTAAAACGCCTCTTTAACCGCGCCTTGCTTGATCAGAATGAAATAAACATTTTGCGTGGCATGTTGACCAAAATTGAAGAAGCTACGGGTAAAAAAAAGAAATAGTTACAGCGGAGCAAAACGGACAGTTGATCGGTCGCCTGTACTTTCAGCCAGATGACCTAACAACCATGCTGTTTCACCCGATTGTGTCAGCTGTTTGATGGTGTCCATTTTCTGCTCATCCGTAACACAGATCACCATTCCTATACCGCAGTTAAATGTTCGGTACATCTCGCTGAGAGCCACATTGCCATGCTCCTGTAACCAGGTGAATATCGGCGGAAGCGACCAGGTCTGTGGATCTATCACGGCGTCGATGTTTGCAGGTAGTACCCGTGGAATGTTTTCTACCAAACCGCCACCGGTTATATGGGCAAGTGCACGGACATCAATAGTCTCTATCAATTTCAACAAGGGCTTTACATAGATCCGGGTGGGTGATAACAGCAATTCACCAATAGACTGACCAGCTACCACATGATCATATTGAGTGTCGCTGTCTTTGAGGATCTTTCGTATCAGGGAATAGCCATTGGAGTGCGGCCCGCTGGAAGCGATAGCAATCAGGGCGTCACCAATTAGCGCCCGGCTACCATCAATAATCCGTTCACGTTCAACTGCGCCAACACAAAATCCGGCGAGGTCATAATCTCCGGGCTGATACATGCCGGGCATCTCGGCAGTCTCCCCCCCTATCAGGGCACATCCGGCCCGTTGGCAACCCTCGGCTATACCCTCGATGACCCGGGCCGCGACATCCACATCCAGTGTTGAGGTGGCGAAATAATCCAGAAAGAAAAGGGGTTGGGCACCCTGTACCAACAGGTCATTGGCACACATCGCGACCAGGTCGATGCCTATGGTATCGTGGATACTCATCTCGATGGCCAGCTTGATCTTGGTACCGACGCCATCAGTACCGGAAACCAGAACCGGATCTTGATAACCCAGGGGAGCCAGATCAAACAATGCGCCGAATCCCCCGAGGTTACCCATGACTCCATGGTTATGGGTCGCAGAAGCTGCAGCCTTGATCCGCTCTACTAACTGGTTGCCACGTTCAATGCTGACACCGGCATCTTCATAGCTGGTATTCTTGTCCCGATTGCTGGTCATGGGGCTGCATAGTAGAGGGAAGCCGCACTTGCCGCAATCCTTGACTTGTCTGTCACTCTTGCATAGCTTGCAGTGCATGCTAGCCAGATTTACTTTATTGATTACCCTGTTGGCCCCGCCGTTATCATTCCTGCAAGCCGCTGCCGTGACTGGTTTATACGAGGCAGAGGTACCGGTCGCCGATCAGTCACAGGAAAGTTACCAGGATGGTTTGCCCCGGGCCTTGAAAGCTGTCCTGGTCAAACTGACCGGGGAGCGTGATGTACAGGGCAGACAGGTGACGGCCTACTTGCTCGATAACCCGCAGTTGTATGTGCAGCAATACAAATATCGAAACAAGGCAAAACAGAAAGCGGATCAACTGACGCTGGAAAAAGAATTGTTTCTATGGGTACAGTTTAATGAACAGGCGCTTAAAAATGTTTTCAGGGACTACCAGGTTCCCCTGTGGGGTAATGTCAGGCCAAACACCCTCGTCTGGGTCCTTATAGAGGAAAATGGCGAGCGCCGCTATGTCACACTCGAAGAAGAGGAAACTTATACCACTGTCTTTGAAAATTCTGCACAGAAACGTGGTATTCCATTGAGCTATCCATTACTGGATGAGGAAGACCGGGTAATGGTTGAAAAGGCAGATATCTGGGGTGGTTTTTCCGAACCGGTTAAACGGGCATCACAACGCTATTCACCCAATGCAATTCTCATGGGCAGCGTCTACCAGATTTCAGCGCGGAAGTGGGAGGCGCAGTGGATGGTCATCGTTGATGACCGGTCCATCAGCTGGACTCAATCGGCAGAAAACCCTGAACTGATACTGGCCGACGGGATAGATAAGCTTGCGGATATTCTGGCGGATCGTTATGTACAGGCAACGGGCGGCTTACAAGACACGAGGATCGAGGTAACGGTAGATAATGTGTATAAATATGATGAGCATGCCCGGGTCCTGAAATATTTCCGCTCACTGAGTAATGTCAGTGATGTCAATATCAAGTCCCTGAAGACGGGCAGTGTGACTTTCAGTATCAGTACTGCCGGCAGTGATGAGCAGGGATTAAGACAAACCATACAGCTGGGTAATACCCTGGAACCGGTGGCCGGCAATACCAACCTTTATCGTTTGGTTCGTTAATCAGCCATGAATGAAACACAAAAATGGTGGGTACTGGGTCTTACGATCTTTACCGGCTGGTTGCTGTATCTTTTGGCACCTGTCCTGACACCTTTTGTTATTGCCGCCCTGCTTGCTTACCTAGGTGATCCGCTGGCCGACAGGCTGGAGAGCATGAAGCTTTCCCGGACCATGGCCGTAGTAATTGTTTTTTTTATTATGATATTGATAGGCCTGCTGTCCCTGTTTTTCCTGATTCCCCTGATCGAAAGGCAATTACTTGGATTTATAGACAGTGTTCCCGTATTGATTAACACGATTCAAACGAAATTTATTCCTAAGCTTGCGGATATTTTTGGTTTCGACCCGGAAGTGATAAACCTGGATTCCTTGAAACAGGCTGTGGCTTCCAACTGGCAGGATGTTGGCAGTGTTGCCGGCAAGGTTATGATGAAAATCTCCGAATCAGGTCGGGCGATCATAACCTGGTTTGCCTATCTGTTGTTGATACCCGTAGTTACTTTCTATCTGTTGCGGGACTGGGACCATCTGATTGCCAATTTAAGGGATCTGATCCCACGTAAGCAGGTCGGTTTTATTAGCCAGCTGGCATATGAATGTGACCAGGTCCTGTCAGAATTCATGCGTGGGCAGTTACTAGTTATGCTGGCGCTCAGTATCATTTATTCTATCGGCCTCTGGATTGCGGGGCTTGAGTTTGCATTATTAATCGGCATGTTGGCCGGGTTAGTCAGTTTTGTGCCTTATCTCGGTGTACTGGTTGGCAGCATCGCTGCAGTGATCGCGGCATTAATCCAGTTTAATGATGTATGGCACCTGGTTTATGTCGGCCTGGTGTTCGGTGTGGGTCAGGCCCTGGAAGGCATGGTGCTGTCACCGTTACTGGTAGGAGACCGTATCGGTTTGCACCCGGTTGCCGTTATCTTTGCGGTTATGGCCGGTGGGCAGTTATTCGGTTTTTTCGGGGTGCTGCTGGCTCTGCCAGTTGCTGCGGTGATCGTGGTTATGCTGCGTCACATGCATGAGTTCTATGTTAAGAGTGGTATGTATCAGCCATGAACAAACGGCTGTTCCCTAGGCAGGATCAACTGACCTTGCCTTTGTCTCTCCGGGAAAAGCCCGGTTTCGATCAGTTTATCATCGGTGACAATATTGAGATTGTGCAGTTGTTAAAACTGATAGCCGGGGGTATCAAGCATTCCCGGCTTTTTCTCTGGGGCAGCCATGGTTGTGGTGTCAGTCATCTCCTTCAGGCAAGCTGTGTTTTGGCCGATGAAAAGGATCAGGCGGTTGCTTACATTCCCCTTGGTGATTATCAACAACTGGATCCGGTCATGTTCGAGGACCTGGACCGAATGGTGATGGTCTGCATTGATGATATTGATGCCATTGCCGGGGATTTGGAGTGGGAAACAGCGCTGTTCCATCTCTACAACCGCCTGCGCGAGAAAGATATCAGCTTATTGATGACTGCCCACAGCAACCCTCGCAATCTACATTTTAAGCTGCCTGATCTCAAATCCCGCTTGGTGTGGGACCTGGTTTATTACCTGAAACCTCTTGCGGACACCGACAAGATCGATGCTCTGCAGAGAAGGGCCCATGCCAGAGGCTTTAGATTGCCCAGGGAAGTGGCGGAGTTTCTCGTCAACCGTGTCCAACGGGACATGCCAAGTCTTATGCAATTGCTCGACCAGCTGGAGCAGGCGACATTAACCGCGCAGCGCAAGCTGACAATACCGTTTGCCAGGAGCTTCCTGGAAAACAGGTAGAGTGGTCTCAGTCGTGCGGTTCAGAGATTATTGTTTCAGTTTCTGAGCGGTCTCCGCCAAGCGTTTGCCGAGAGCCAGGCAGATTTGTTTTTCTTCCTGGGTCAGCGCCCGGTCATTGTTACTGCCCGCTGTGTGACTGGGGCCGTAGGGAGTACCACCGGATGCGGTAGTGGCCAGTTCCGGTACCTGGTAAGGAACTCCGAGAAGGATCATGCCATGGTGCAAGAGTGGCAACATCATGCTTAACAGTGTCGATTCTTGGCCACCGTGCATGCTGCCCGTGGAAGTAAAAACAGCGGCCGGTTTACCGGTGAGCTTCCCAGACAACCAGAGATCACCAGTGCCATCAAGAAAATATTTCAGGGGCGCAGCCATATTCCCGAACCGGGTCGGGCTGCCCAGTGCCAGGCCGTCACAATCTATCAGGTCATCCGCGCTAGCATAAGGTGGTCCGGTGTCGGGGATGCTGTCCTCGGTACTTTCACAGACGCTTGAAACCGGGGGTACGGTCCGCAGCCGGGCCGTACAACCTGCAACCGACTCGACTCCCTGACAGACAGTTTCAGCCATACTGGCTACATTGCCATAGCGGCTGTAATAAAGCACCAGCAGTTCGGCCATATCAGAGTATCTCCAGCACGCTTTCCGGCGGGCGGCCAATGGTGGCCTTGCCGTTAGCCAACACTATTGGCCGTTCAATCAGGATGGGATACTCGATCATGGCAGCAATCAATTGCTCCTGGGACAGGCTTTGATCATCAAGCCCCGCTTCCTTGTAGGCCGATTCTTTTGTTCGCATAAGATCCCTTGGCTCCATGTCGAGCATCTTGAGTATCTCTTGCAAACGGACTTTGGATGGCGGGGTTTTCAGGTATTCAATGATCTCGGGTTCTATGCCGTTCTCCTGTAACAGGGCCAGTGTTTGCCTGGATTTTGAACATCTCGGATTGTGGTATATCGTAACTGTCATGGTCTATCCTGTGGGCATTAAAAGTATCATTCTAACGGCAGCTGCGGCATTCTGAAAACCTCTTGACGAAGACCGGCATGAGAAATACAACATCTGAGAAAATAAACAAGCAAATGCACCGGCTTATGCGCCGGGCACATACGGCTTTACTCTGGCTTTATTATTTTATACGTTTTGTAATGCATCAGTATGTTGCCCGCCGCGGACTGCAAACGGCCTCTTCGCTTGCCTATACAACACTGCTGTCCATCGTCCCACTTATAGGTGTGATGTTCAGTTTTTTTGGCAACCTTTCAGTCTTCCGTGAATTGAGTGAGGGTGTTCAGGAATTCGTCTTTGGAAATTTTGTTCCGGCCTTTGGAGCAACCATAAAGGAATACCTCATCGGTTTTTCTGTCAAGGCGTCTCAATTAACGGCCACCGGCATTGCCGTGCTGATAATCATCGCCTTGTTGATGCTGTCTACGATTGAGAGTGCGATGAACCATATTTGGAATGTCACTACACGGCGCAGTACGGTCGCGCGGTTTCTGGTGTACTGGGCCATACTGACACTCGGACCAGTACTATTAGGTATCGGTATGTATTCAACTTCCTATATTCTCGCGCTGCCGCTGGTATCTTCCATGGATGAAACACTCAGTCTCAAGTCACGTCTCCTGGCGCTCATGCCGTTTTTTACCAGCACTCTCGCCTTTAGCCTGCTCTACGTTATTGTTCCAAATTGTGAAGTGAGAAAACGTGATGCTTTTATCGGAGCAGTAGTTGCAGCCCTGTTATTCGAATTTGCGAAATATACATTTGGTGTGTACGTGCGCGCCGTTCCGACTTATCAGATGATCTATGGCGCGATTGCAGTTATACCCATGTTCCTGATCTGGATATATGTCTCCTGGCTGGTCATCCTGCTCGGCTCACAGATTGCCTGGTGTCTCTCGGTGTTCAGGCTGGAGGATGCCGTCAGGAAACGCGGACGTTATGACTGGTCATTTCTGGATGCCTATCAGATTCTGGCAGTTTTATGGGAAGCTCAAATGACGGGTGATCAGTTAAATGCCTTCCAGATACGTAAGCAAGGCGTGAAAATACCGCACCTATTGATCACCCAGGTGCTGGAGATACTCAACACTGAGAATTGGGTGTACCGAACCGGTTCCGGAAAATGGATGCTGGCACGTGATATCAACGAACTGACATTACTGGATCTGCATCGTATCCTGCCGCGGAAATTACCAGAGCACATCATGGACGATTCCAATTCATGGCAGCATGCGGTCAAGACTGTAATCGATACCCACCAGGGTAATCTTGAAGAATGCATGTCCGTAAAACTCGGTACCCTGTTTCGACAATCTTCCAGAAATAAGTGAAAAAAACCTGTCACTACCTTGTATCAGGTCGAGTTCAAGGGGTATGTTTCCGCATGGACACGGAACAACAGGCACACATACTCGGTGTAACAGGATGGGTGCGTAATCTACCGGATGGACGCGTCGAGGTTATGGCCACAGCGAGTGAGAACACCCTGAATCAGTTTAGGCAATGGTTAAAACGGGGCCCTGAGATGGCGAAGGTACTGGATCTGACCGAGGAGGAAGTCGATCTGAAAGAATTTGATGGGTTCAGTGTTCGTTAGTGGCAGGCTTCAAGACGAACAGGAACTCGGGAGGTTTATCCGGCATGCGTAATGAACGGGTTGGTGTTTTCGGGCTTGGTATCATGGGTGAGGCATTGGCTGCCAACTTACAAACTGATGGGAGGCTTGTTGTCAGCTGGAACCGGAGCCGAAAGGTATCCTCACCCTGTTTTGAACACGATATCATCAAGGCCACGGAAAAGTCGAACATCTTGTTGATCACTGTCAGCGACGCCGCCGCTGTCGCTGACGTGCTGAAGGCAATGGCACCTGCTCTGGGCAAGGATAAGATCGTAGTCAATTGTGCCACGGTCAGCCCTGATGAAAACCTGGCCCTGTCCCGGCGGGCAACAGCTTCCGGAGCGGCATTCTGCGAGGCCTTGATGGGTGGTAGCAAATTGGCCGCGGTGAATCGCAAGCTCCCATTTTACCTGGGAGGTGAGAAGAACGTGATTGACCGGGTTTTGCCGGTGCTTGAACCGCTTTCCTCGGTCTGCCTGCACGTGGGTGATATTGGTACGGCCAGTGTCGCCAAGCTGGCGATGAACCTGAACCTGGCCATGCAACTGGAGGCACTCTGCGAGAGTTATGCCTATGCCCGCACGAACGGTCTAACTGATGACCAGTACTTTAATGTGTTCCGTAATAACACTGGCTGGAATTACCTGTGCGAATACAAGGAACCAAAACTGCGGTCGCGGGATTATGCCCCGCAGTTTTCTGTCAGGAACATGCTCAAGGACATCAGGCTGGCCCTGCAGACGGACCATACTGTAAACGGACTGAAATTGCTCAAGGAAACCGAGGCTATCTATTCCCGGGGAGAGTCACAGGGACTGGGCGAAGAGGACATGATCGCACTCTTAAAGTTGATTCAGCCTGATTGAAACAATTTTTTCTATAAATAAATCCGGCATTTTTCTGCGGAAGGAGGTGCACCATGATCCCTTGGGAAATAAAGGCAAGAGAATTTGGCAATTGCAATTGTTCCTATGGTTGTCCCTGCCAGTTCAGTGACCTGCCAACCCATGGTAACTGCGAAGCGGTCGTCGGTATGGAAATTGACGAAGGTCACCATGGCGAGACGGACCTGGCTGGTGTCCGCTTTGCCTGCATTATGCAATGGCCGGGTGCCGTGCATGAAGGACAAGGAAAATGTCAGCCAATCATAGACAGCCGTGCCAGCAAGGCGCAGCAGGAAGCGGTATTGAAAATTATCAGCGGTGAGGATACCGAGCCTGGCAAGACGGTGTTCCAGGTCTTTTTCACGACCTATGAGCAGGTGTTCGAGCCGATCGTTGCTGAAATCGATTTTGAAGTGGACATCGACGGTCGCAAGGGGCTTATCCGGATCGACGGAGTTATGGAAACCAGCGGTTCGCCCATCAAGAATCCAGTCACGGGAGAAGAACACCGTGCACGCATTGATCTCCCTGACGGCTTCGAGTACTCACTGGCAGAGGTTGGCAGTGGCACAACAAAGACACACGGAAATATAGAACTTGATCTCAGGGAAAGCTACGCACAGTTTGCACATATTCATCTCAATAACAACGGTATCGTCAAAAAATAGTCAACAAGAGATGAACTCAGTACCCCTCCCCGAAAGCATACTCGCCAGTGATCGCAGAATCGTGGTGACCGGGCTTGTCACCATGACCTTGCTGGCCTGGTTATACCTGTTGTCTGGTGCAGGGATGAATATGGATATGAGCAGGATGATTTCGCTGGCATTGCTCCCCCGACAGTCAGGTATGGCTGTCACTTCATTTGTAAGCTGGTCCATTGACTACATTGTCATCGTCGTCCTGATGTGGTGGATCATGATGATCGCCATGATGTTGCCGGGCGCTGCACCAACAGTCCTGTTGTATGCGCGGGTAATTCGTCAATCATCTGGCAGTCAATCTTTCAAAGTCAATGCATCGGTCATGTGCTTTATAACAGGTTACCTGCTGGTCTGGCTGGTGTTTTCATTACTTGCCACAGGACTGCAATGGTGGCTGGAACAGCAGCAGTGGATCTCCATGCACCTGGCCTCCCGTAATGCCTTTCTCTCTGCAGTAATCCTGTTTCTGGTTGGTTTGTACCAGTTAACACCATTAAAAGATGCCTGTTTGCGTCAATGCCAGGCGCCCGCCGTATTTATCGTAAATCATATGAAACCCGGCCTGTTTGGTGCACTTCAGATGGGGCTGGCGCATGGTGTTTTCTGCCTGGGCTGTTGTGTGTTGCTGATGACCCTGTTGTTTGTCGGGGGAGTTATGAACATGCTCTGGATTGCTGTGCTGATGTTATTCATCACTGCGGAGAAATGGCTGGTCAACCTCAGGTATTTGCCCGGGATAACCGGGATCCTCTTGATCCTTTGGGCATTCATGGTATTAATCCTGTCTGCTGCAGCTTGATCCGGCCTTGATCTAGCGCTTATTGCCCATATGTATATAAAAATACGCTAACAAAAACATCCAGACGCATGTTCAAAACAGGTCAATCCTTCTCTACATCCGTTGTTGGCAAAACAGTTGGCATTATCGTGGCCATTTATGTGGTCATTGTGCTATTGCTCATGTTCATCTGGGACAATGAACCCGATGAATTTGATGTGGTTGCCAATGCCCATGCGATTATCGGTCAGGATACCCGGCTTGTGACCGGTTCGATCACGACCGCAACCCTGATCGGGATCATGGATGAGACTCTTTACAAATTTGGTGGGTACTTGAGTAACGATGTTACTCCTCCCGGTGTGTTTATGGATAACATACCCAACTGGGAATTTGGTGTGATCACCCAGGTCCGCGATATGGCACGAGCTCTGCGTAATGATTTCAGCCGTTCACAAACCCAGTCAACCGAGGATCCTGACCTTGCCGTCGCCGATCCCCAGTTTCATTACGACAACGAGTCCTGGATATTACCGTCTTCCGAGGGGGAATATAAAACCGGTTTGAAGGCCACCCGAAGCTACCTGCAACGTCTGTCCGATCCCTCACAACAAAACGCCCAGTTCTATGCCCGCGCCGATAATTTGCGTGACTGGCTTGCCATTGTCGAGAAACGATTGGGCAGTCTCTCGCAACGCCTGAGCGCCAGTGTCGGCCAGACCCGGGTGAATACCGATCTGCAGGGAGATACCGCTGCCCGGCAATCGACGGGAAAACCGGAGGAGGTAGCAGTCAAAACCCCTTGGCTGGAAATCGATGATGTTTTTTACGAGGCGCGTGGTTCCACTTGGGCACTGATTCATTTCATGAAGGCTGTAGAAAAGGACTTCGATGCAGTCCTGCGCAAAAAAAATGCCTTGGTCAGTCTCAGGCAAATTATACGCGAGCTGGAAGCTACCCAGCATTTTGTCTGGAGTCCGATGATCCTGAACGGTACGGGATTTGGTTTCCTGGCCAATCACTCGCTGGTTATGGGTTCTTACATTTCCCGCGCCAACGCCGCGGTGATCGATCTCAGAAACCTGCTGGAGCAGGGATAAGCTACTCAGGAACGTTTCATTTCCTTGTCGAGCAACACTTTCAGGTTGCGTGTGCTTTGGCTATAGTCGCCATCAGCGATTGATTCACTGATCACGCGATGAGCCGTTTCATAATCCTTCTGCAGGTAAGACAGCGTGGCCAGCATGAAGACCTCGTCCGGTCGCTGGTAATTACCCAGGGCCAACAATTCATATTCACGGGTCAAATCATCAACGGCTGGCTGTAAGCCACGAGTGATATTGATGTAACGTAATGCATCCGGATCGACTTCCAGGGCCTTGCGCATGGAACGGGTCCCGCGTTCCTTATCGCCGTTGATCGCGGCAGCCAATGCAAATCCCACCCGTGGCATGCCCGCATTCAAATCTTCCTGGGATTGCAGGGCAAATATGTCCATAGCCTTCTCTGCATACCCGCGTTCCAGCCAGTCCCAGCCCTCGTAATCACTTAAGCGGGGAACGGGCTCGTACTGCTGAGGAACGTACATTTCCTGACCTGGCTGTTCGTAACGCGCCCTGCCATAGGGCTGGCGCCGTGGCCGATCCTCGTAGGCGTCATCGCGTTCATGCTCATACTGGGCCTGGGTGAAAATACTGGTAAGTATGGCGCCGCCAATCAGGCCGAGGATCAGGTAACCCGCGGCATTACCGTGACCATGGTGGTTGTAGTGTACGCCGTAGCCATAGTGACTCTTGTAACCATGATGACCGTAACCATAGCCGTGGCCGCCACGCGCCTGGACCCCGCTGGACATAATTACCAGGCTTCCAATCAGCAACACTTTGCCGAGATGGTTCATCCGTTTCATGGTCTTGTCTCTCAAGTTCTTGGTTATGCTGTTTTGACCGGGGATTGGTTCAAAAGTGCTTGCCCGCATTGCAATAAAACCACGTCTGTATACAGTATAGTGAAAAATTCCTGTCCCGAGGTAAGCCCATGATCCCCATGATTTTATGGAGATTTATCGCATTCTTTTATGCTGCTTTAATAACCCCTGTTGCTTTAGCAGACGAAGCAACCCGCAACGGGCAGGTTGTCGTGACAGTGAAATCCCCCGAGGCAATCCAGTCCGTGCAGAAGTTGCTTTTTTCGTGGGCATATCACAGGAAACTGTCGGTTCTAAGGTGTTATCCATGAATCTGGTGATTATCCCGCCCGGTAGCCAGGCCGAAGGGCATTACCACGACGGGTTTGAGTCAGCGGTGTATCTGATCGAGGGCAGGGTGAAACCTGTTACGGCGAGGGACTGAAACAATGCATTGTGAATGAAGCCGGAGATTTTATTTTCATCCCGCCTAGAGCCATTTAGCCATGATGATAGGCCTAATGGCTTAAGCGGGAAAATTAGCGGGGTAGTAGATTATTTCTATATAGGCTTCATTGTATTGCTCAATGCCCTAATATATCTTTTTACCGTAAATGTAATTCGGGCTGTTTATCAAAAGCTATGCAAGTAGCCCAATAACAAGTTTATTAAACATCGTAGCGACCCAAGAGCGCCACCACTGGACGCGTAAAAAGCGCGCACTATTTATAAAAGCGATATACTGTTTAATTTTTAACTTAAAAAATATGGAGGGGAGTAAAGAACACAAAATATTGATATCAGAACGTAGAAAAATGATTAACTATTAGAGGATTGTAGCTATGAGCATGATGAAAGAATTCAAAGAGTTTGCGGTAAAGGGAAATGTTGTTGACATGGCAGTTGGTATCATTATAGGTGCTGCATTCGGGAAAATCGTTTCAGCATTAGTTTCAGGCGTTATTATGCCTCCAATAGGAGTTCTATTGGGTGGCGTAGATTTTTCTGATTTAGTATTTGTTCTAAAGGATGCTGTAGGCGATGCGCCGGCAGTCGTCATCAGCTATGGAGCGTTTATTCAAACTCTTGTTGATTTCACTATCATTGCTTTTGCAATTTTTATGATGGTGAAAGCAATTAACGCTTTAAAGAAAAAAGAAGAAGAGGCGCCCAAGGCCCCACCAGCGCCTTCTGCGGAAGAGGCTTTACTAATGGAAATACGCGATTTATTGAAATCCAAATCATGATATTTAATTCTCTGTGTATCGTATAACAAACGCATACAGTCGGAAATGGTGCGTGCGTTGCGGGCACCATTTCCGCTGATGCGAGGCGTTATGTGTTCAATTTGAATCAATAATTCATATGAAAAGTTGTCATTTAAAGCTTAGAAATGAGTTGGCAATAATATGAATTTTAGCTTAATTAGAACACTCGGATATTGTATTGGAGGCATTTGGACGGCTTGGGGAGGTCGTGAAAGGATTGAAGCCAAACAGCTTAAAAACCTTCGACGTCTTATACAAACGGCCCGTAATAAATCTCCATATTTTAATAAACTTTATACTCATTTGCCGGAAACAAATCTTATAAAGCTAAACGATCTTCCTGTAACGTCTAAGGTTGATCTTATGGATAAATTTGATAATTGGCTAACTGATCGTTCTTTAACTCTTGCTCAAGCAAGAAAGCATATGGACAGCATGGATAACCTTGGCGTTCCGATTGGTGAATATGCTGTCTTCCGAACGTCCGGAAGTTCAGGGGAACCTGCAGTTATCGTTATCCCATCATCAGTGCTTGAGTTTATCTTTGGGCTTTCTTTGGCTCGACTTTCTAAGAAGCAATTACAAATCGAAAGAAAAATTAAAAAGGCGGGTACTAACGTTATTATCACAGGGGGGAATGGCCATTTTGCTGGCGCCGGATTGCATAAGCTCATGCACTTTTTGGCGCCTCGACTGGCAGAAAAAATAACGTTTATTCCGGCTGAGCAACCGATCGGAAAAACGGTTAAACAGCTCAATGGGATGGGACAAATAGCATCAATAATGATTTATCCAAGTATGCTAGCGATTTTAACAAGAGAAAAGGAAGCTGGACGTCTAACAATAGAACCTAAACTTTTCAAGGTTGCCGGCGAAACATTCACGTCTGAACTTCGTGGACGCGTTGAAAAAGTATTTCCTTCACTTGAGTACGGCATTGTTGATATTTATGCTTGTACAGAGTGTCTCTTCATGGCTTTTAAATGCGATTGTGGCCGTCAACATGTACTTGAAGACTGGGTCATATTAGAGGCCGTCGATGAAAATAAACAGCCTGTTCCGGATGGGGAATTATCGACAACGGCACTGATAACAGTACTTTACAATCACGTTCAGCCTTTTATTCGCTATGATATTGGCGATCGCTTGCGATTTTATCGTGAGCCTTGTGCCTGCGGCTCGCCATTCAGAAGTTTTCAAATTGAGGGACGGCAAGCAACAGTAGTTCGAGTGGGAAATGTCACTCTGTCACCTTTAGCTTTTGATTTAGAACATGAAAGTGCTCAGCGAGTGCAATTGGTCCAAACTTCAGAATTCGTCTTTGAAGTTCGAGCCGAACTTTTAAATCCTGATAATCCAGACCAAGTTTTTGAGCAAATAATTCAGTCAATAAGTGCAGTGTTTTCAAAAAACGGACTAGTAGATGTCAAAGTTGGTAAAAGTGATGCACCTCCTCTTCTTACTGCAAGCGGTAAGTTTCATGAAGTGATCCCCCTTAAGTAACATGCTTGAGTATTTATTGCTGTGTGTAATTAAAAATGGAGACAGAGCACTTTTTTACGGTAGCCCCAATTAATCATGGTCAGTCCCCAAATGTTCCTTATCAAAAGTCCAAGCCACTCTATTGGGCTGTGGTAGAAGGCTCGTATAAGATGGACTAGTAGGTAAAGATAAAAGCTGCAAATAGCTTGGAAGGATGGACCAATGAAGTGAGCAATTTTACAAACCAGGATAGTAGTGGATAAGGGCATAACAAGGCGCTGCAGACGGACAAAGTATCCACTACGCGATCACTATGCCGCTGAGCACAGCGTTACAAGACATTCCTGATAAATTCCACGACCATATCAATCTTGATTTCTGTATTATCCTGATCAGTTCGTTTCTTGTATTCCAGCGTATCGTTATCCAATCCCTTTTCTCCAAATGTGAGTCGATGCGGGATGCCGATGAGTTCGGCATCTGCAAACATGACGCCGGGACGTTCCTTGCGATCATCCAGTAACACTTCCACGCCAGCATCCATTAATTCACCGTACAGTTTCATCACAGCGTCGCGCAGACGCTGAGACTTATGCATATTGATCGGGATCAAGGCTACCTGGAATGGCGCGATATTAACGGGCCAGATGATGCCCTTGTCATCGTGGTTCTGTTCGATGGCCGCAGCGACGATGCGTGATACGCCAATGCCGTAACAACCCATGGTCAGGGTGATGGAATCGCCTTTCTCGTCGAGGCAGTGGGCCTTCATGGCCTCGCTGTATTTCTTGCCGAGTTGGAAGATGTGACCTACCTCGATGCCGCGGACGAATTTAACCGGGCCGCTGCCATCGGGGGCCGGCTCACCTTCAACAATATTACGAATATCGGCAGCCGCTGGAGCAGTCAAGTCGCGACCCCAGTTGACACCTATAAAGTGCTTGTCCTCGCGATTGGCGCCACAGGTAAAATCACTCATGGTCAGGGCACTGTGATCGGCGATTACGGTCATGTTTAAATTTATTGGCCCCAGTGAACCGGTGCCGCAGCCCGTGGTTTTCTCTATCTCTTCGTTACTGGCAAAACTTAATGGTGCCGCAACCGTGTCCAGTTTCTCAGCTTTGATCCGGTTCAACTCGTGATCACCGCGCAAGACTAAAGCCACGAGTGAGTCATTAATGCCACGGACGACCAGGGTCTTCAGACATTGGCTCTGCTCTATGTTCAGGAACCGGCACACTTCTTCGATGGTATATTTTCCGGGGGTGTCCACGGTCTCCAGTTTCCGGGCCGGGCCGGCTGCCTTGGCAGGCGGTATTGGGGCTGCGGCAAGCTCGATATTGGCCGCGTAATCCCCGTTTTCGCTGTAGACGATCACGTCTTCCCCGGAGTCGGCCAGCACGTGGAATTCATGAGAGGCGCTGCCGCCAATATTACCGGTATCGGCGAGCACGGCCCGGTATTTCAGGCCAAAGCGATCAAAGATGCGGGCATAAGTGGCATACATTTGATCGTAGGTTTCCTGCAACGAGTCCTCGCTGAGGTGAAAGGAATAGGCATCCTTCATCAGGAATTCGCGGGCGCGCATGATGCCGAAACGGGGCCGGATCTCGTCGCGGAACTTTGTCTGGATCTGGTAGAAATTGGCCGGCAGTTGCCTATAACTGCGGATCTCGCGGCGGACCAGGTCCGTGATGATCTCCTCGTGGGTAGGTCCCAGGCAGAAATCCCGCTCATGGCGGTCCTGGAAACGGAGCAGTTCCAGGCCGTATTGCTCCCAACGGCCGGATTCCTGCCAGAGTTCCGCCGGCTGGACAGCGGACATCAGGAGTTCCTGTGCCCCGGCGTGGTCCATTTCCTCGCGGACTATGGCCTCGACCTTACGTAATACCCGCAGACCCAGGGGTAGCCAGGTATAGATACCGGCAGCGATCTGGCGGATCATGCCGGAACGCAACATCAGTTGATGACTGGTGACCTCGGCGTCGGCCGGGGCCTCGCGCAGGGTGGTTAGGAGAAATCGGGATAATTGCATTTATTATTAATTGACTCGTGGTTGGGCGGCTATGTTAGCGCAATTTCGGGCTGAGGTCGTAATCGTCTGTCATGCCCAGACTGGCAGTCTGGCGATGATAGCAATCCGGCTCTTGGCTTGACCTGCCGGGCGATTGCCAGTAACTTCTCACGGTTTACATTCAGCTCAGATGAATGTCCCCCTTGAAGCACAAAAACGAATGGTAGGACAGTGGCTAAATCGAAAGAAATCCTGCGTGGCGCCGAAATATTTTGCCGAGCCCTAAAAGATGAAGGGGTCAAACACCTGTTTGGCTATCCCGGCGGTGCCGTATTGCACATTTATGATGAACTCTTCAAGCAGGATGCCGTAGAGCATATCCTGGTCCGTCACGAACAGGGTGCCGTGCACGCGGCCGACGGCTATGCACGAGCCACCGGTATGCCTGGTGTTGTCCTGGTGACCTCAGGTCCCGGTGCAACTAATACTGTTACCGGCATAGCCACGGCCTTTATGGATTCCATCCCCATGGTGGTGTTCACCGGCCAGGTCGCCACCCACATGATCGGTAATGATGCCTTCCAGGAGGTTGATGCCATCGGCATCACCCGACCCTGTGTCAAACACAACTTCCTGGTTAAAGACGTGAAGGAGCTTGCAGCAACCATCAAGCATGCTTTCTACGTGGCGACCACTGGCCGTCCTGGTCCAGTTGTGGTCGATATCCCGAAGGACGTTACGGCCGATAGTTGTGAATATGAATACCCGACCAGCGTGGACATGCGCTCCTACAAGCCGGTGGTCAAGGGCCATCCCGGCCAGATCAAACGGGCTGCTGAACTGATCCTGTCTGCGAAAAAACCGATGATTTACTCAGGCGGAGGCGTCATCCTCTCAAATGCCAGCGAGGAACTGACGGATTTCACCCGTGAACTGGGTTATCCAATCACCAATACCCTGATGGGGCTCGGGGCCTATCCTGCAACCGATAAACAGTTTGTCGGCATGTTGGGGATGCACGGTACTTATGAGGCCAACATGGCCATGCATCATTGCGATGTTCTGATCGCCATCGGCGCCCGTTTTGATGACCGGGTTACCGGGGATCTCGACCAGTTTTGCCCTTACGCAAAGATCATACAAATCGATATTGATCCATCATCCATTGCCAAAAATGTTCCCGTGGACATTCCGATTGTGGGTGATGTCAAGCATGTGCTCACGGATCTGACGGCCTTGATCAAGGCCAGCAAAAATAAACCAGATACCGAAGCCATTAAACTCTGGTGGGACCAGATCAAGGAGTGGCAGAGCATTGACTGCCTGAAATTTGATCGCACGACCGAGGTCATCAAGCCGCAGTATGTCATAGAAAAATTTTATGAGCTTACCAATGGTGACGCCTATGTCACCTCAGACGTGGGACAACACCAGATGTGGGCCGCCCAGTTTTATAAATTTGACAAACCCCGTCACTGGATTAACTCCGGGGGACTTGGCACCATGGGATTTGGTCTACCCGCAGCCATGGGTGTCAAACTTGCCTTCCCTGATGATGTTGTTGCCTGTATTACTGGTGAGGCTAGCCTGGTGATGTGTATCCAGGAATTGTCCACCTGCCTTCAATATGGTTTACCGGTCAAGGTCATTAACCTCAACAACCGTTATATGGGTATGGTAAGACAGTGGCAGGAATTCTTTTATGCTGGCCGCTATTCCCATTCCTACATGGAAGCTATCCCGGATTTTGTCAAGCTCGCCGAGAGTTTCGGTCATACGGGCATGCGCATCGAAAAAACGGCAGATGTTGATGGCGCCTTGAAAGATGCACTGGCAATGAAAGACAAGCTGGTGATGATGGACTTTATTACTGACCAGACAGAAAATGTATATCCCATGATTGCCTCCGGCAAGGGGCAGCATGAGATGCATCTCCCCCCGACGACTGATCGAGAGCTGGCATAAATGCGCCACATACTTTCATTGCTTCTGGAAAATGAAGCCGGTGCCTTGTCGCGGGTGTCCGGGCTGTTTTCTGCTCGTGCCTTCAATATTGAATCCCTGACAGTTGCACCCACGGAAGACCCGACGGTGTCTCGTATGACCCTGGTGACGTCCGGTTCTGACGAGATCGTCGAGCAGATTACCAAGCAGTTGAATAAACTGGTAGATGTTATCAAGGTCGTCGATCTGAGTGAAAGTCGTCACATTGAACGTGAGTTGCTATTGATTAAGTTGACAGCAAAAAATGATCACCGGGAAGAGATTAAACGCCTGGTTGATATTTTCCGTGGCCATATTATTGATGTGACGGACAGCAGTTATACCATCGAAATGACAGGTAGTGGCGACAAGCTTGATGCGTTTATTGACGCACTGGATAAGAAGTTGATCCTCGAGGTTGTCCGATCAGGTGTGTCTGGAATTGCCCGTGGCGATAAAGCCATCTAGTACAAATTTCAACGATATATTTTTTCGAGAGTAAAGCTAATGAATATTTATTACGATAAAGATGCCGATATTTCCCTGATACAGGGAAAGAAAATCACCATCATCGGTTATGGATCCCAGGGCCATGCCCATGCCAATAACCTGAAGGATTCAGGTGTAGATGTGTGTGTTGGTTTGCGTGAAGGGTCAGCTTCAGCCAAAAAGGCGGAGAAAGCCGGTATCAGTGTGAAATCTATTCCTGATGCAGTGGCCTGGGCGGACGTCGTTATGATCCTGGCGCCGGATGAACACCAGGCTGCACTCTATCGTGATCAGGTCGAACCTAACATCAAGAAAGGTTCAGCATTAGCCTTCGCCCATGGTTTTAATATTCATTTTGAGCAGATAACCCCGCGAGCAGACCTTGACGTCTTCATGGTTGCACCGAAAGGCCCGGGACATCTTGTCCGTTCGACTTACACCCAGGGTGGCGGTGTACCTTCACTGATCGCGGTCTATCAGGATGCCTCAGGACAGGCCAAGGAACTGGCATTGTCGTATGCCTCAGCCAATGGCGGTGGTCGGGCCGGTGTCATAGAAACCACATTCCGTGAAGAGACTGAAACCGACCTCTTTGGTGAACAAACTGTGCTTTGTGGCGGTATTACGGCACTTATCCAGGCTGGTTTTGAAACTCTGGTCGAAGCTGGTTACGCACCTGAGATGGCCTATTTCGAATGCCTGCATGAAACCAAGCTTATCGTTGACCTGATTTATGAAGGCGGCATCGCCAACATGCGTTATTCCATATCCAATACAGCAGAGTATGGTGATTTTACCCGTGGCCCACGTGTGGTAACTGAAGAATCCAGGGCTGCGATGAAGACCATTCTCAATGAAATCCAGAGCGGGCAGTTTGCGAAGGAATTCATTCTTGAAAACCAGAGTGGTGCCGCGTCATTAAAAGCCATGCGTCGAATGAGCCGTGAACATCCGATTGAAGTCGTGGGAGCGAAATTGCGGTCCATGATGCCCTGGATTAAAAATAACAAACTGGTCGACCAGGAAAAAAACTGATTATTTTGATCCAATCCAATCCGCTGGATTTAGCCACATAATTAATACTGTCACTGCCTGATTGTCTTGATGAGTTATGGCGAGTAATTCCTATCCCGTAATTGCCAGGGAAGGATGGCCTCTATTGGCCATATTGCTAGTAATATTAATCCTTTCCGGGCAGTTTCTGGGTGTCTTAGCCACGTCCGTCGTTTTTCTGATTTTATTGTTTTTTATCTTTATATTTCGGGACCCTAATAGAGAAATACCTTCATCACCGTTATCAATTGTCAGCCCGGTATCTGGCAGGATACTCGGCATTAGCCAGGTCGATGATCCCTGGATCGATCGTTATGCCAGGATGATCAGCATCAAGTCATCATTTTTTGATGTATATTCCATTCGCAGCCCCGCGGAAGGCAAGATTGTGAATCAGTGGACCAGGCGTCCCGAAGAAAATGATAACAAAAGGCGATTTGCTTATCGCTTGCGGACTGATGAAGATGACGAAATCGTGGTTGTAATTAATTTGAATTTCATCACGGCTTTTTTCCTGCGATTCTATGCACACTCCGGTGAGCGTATCGGCCATGGACAGCGATGTGGATTCCTGTTTTTTGGTGGGCGTGTTGACGTACTGATACCGGATAATTCCAAGGTGAATGTCGCGGCAGGCGAGACTATCTGTTCCGGTTCTGGTGTGCTTGGCCAACTGGTGCACAGAGAATCAACAAGCACAGAAACTGCTGCTACCTGACAGAGCCAACCTGATCCAATCGGGCGCCTGCTCTGTTATAGTCCAAGCATGATGATTCATCGAGCTTGCTATTTACTGACCAAGTCCAGATATGGTATTCGCCATGGTTAATCGGCGTCGAGGTCTGTATCTGCTACCTAACCTGCTTACAACTGGGGCGATGTTTGCAGGGTTCTATGCCATCGTTGCGGGCATTAATAGCAATTTCGAGGCCGCTGCCATCGCGATTTTCATTGCCATGATTCTCGATGGAATGGATGGAAGGGTCGCCCGTCTGACCAATACCCAGAGTGACTTCGGTATGCAGTATGACAGCCTGTCCGACATGGTTTCCTTCGGACTGGCTCCGGCCCTGGTGATTTACCAGTGGTCATTGTCCGGTCTCGGCAAACTCGGATGGCTGGGTGCCTTTGTCTACGCCGCTGCGGCAGCCTTGCGCTTGGCCCGTTTCAATACCCAGGCCAGCACGGCCGACAAGCGGTATTTCCAGGGATTGCCCAGTCCACCGGCAGCCGCGCTGATTGCCGGGATGGTCTGGTGTGGCGAGTATTTTTCAATTGATGGGGTTGCTTCATTCACCCTGTTCGCCTTTCCCACCACCATGCTGGCGGGCATCCTGATGGTTAGCAACATCCGTTACCACAGTTTCAAACGGTTTGACTTGAAGGGACGCAAACCGTTTGTGGCTGGACTGGTGATTGTCATGATCTTCGTGTTGATCGCCAGTGAACCGCCACTGGTTCTGTTTTTGCTTGCACTGATCTACGCGGTCTCCGGACCCGTATTGACCCTGATCTACATCCGCAGACACCGGGCCGCGCGTAAGAGCCAGGAAAAGCAGCAGGTCGCGGATGACGTGAACTAGTTGAAATTATCAGCATTCACGCTATAGTTCCTGATAAATGAAGAAAATGAACGCGCAAACCAGACTTTTCTCCCCCATGGCAATTCTGCCAGGCGCACTGTTCCTGCTGCCCTGACGGGCAAATACGTTCTATTCCCAAAAACCAGTCGTTTTACTCCTCGTCCGTCGAGGACGGATTATTTACAGTTGTTTCATCCATACACGCCATTTAGTATGGATATAGACCCCGGAGCAGGAATTATGAGTAACAGATTAATTATTTTTGACACAACATTGAGGGACGGTGAGCAAAGCCCCGGCGCCTCAATGACCAGAGATGAAAAATTACGCATCGCCAAGGCACTTGAGCGCATGAAGGTTGATGTGATTGAGGCCGGCTTTCCGATTGCAAGTCCGGATGACTTCAGGGGCGTGCAACTGGTAGCCAAAAATGTCAAGCACAGTACCGTCTGTGGTTTGGCACGGGCCATAGATAAGGATATCGATACAGCGGCTGAGGCACTGAAACCGGCAACTTCATCCCGCATTCATACCTTCATTGCGACCTCGCCGATCCACATGCGGGAAAAATTACATCTGGAGCCGGAACAGGTGCTCGAACAGGCAGTACATGCAGTTAAACGCGCGCGCCAATATACCGACAATGTAGAGTTTTCACCGGAAGATGCAGGCCGTTCAGAGCTGGACTTTCTCTGCCGGGTTATCGAGGCTGTCATTGATGCAGGTGCCACTACGGTCAATATACCGGATACGGTTGGTTATAATCTTCCCAGCCAGTTCGGTGAATTAATCCGACAGTTGCGCGAACGTGTGCCCAATTCCGACAAAGCCATTTTTTCCGTGCACTGTCATAATGATCTGGGGCTTGCCGTGGCCAATTCATTGTCTGCTGTATTGAATGGTGCGCGCCAGGTGGAATGCACGATCAACGGACTAGGTGAACGCGCCGGTAATGCCGCCCTGGAAGAGATAGTAATGACCGTACGAACCCGTCAGGACATGTTTCCCTGTGATATCGGTTTAAATACCCAGGAAATACTGCATTGTTCCCGACTAGTGTCCACGATCACCGGTTTTCCTGTGCAACCCAACAAGGCGATAGTCGGCGCCAATGCCTTTGCCCATGAATCCGGTATACACCAGGACGGTGTGTTAAAGAGTCGCGAGACCTATGAGATCATGCGGGCCCAGGATGTCGGCTGGCATGCCAATCGCATGGTACTCGGCAAACACTCCGGCAGGAATGCATTCCGCAGTCGTTTGCTTGAACTTGGTTATGCCTTTGAGCGGGAGGAAGATCTCAATGCCGCCTTCAGCCGGTTCAAGGATCTCGCCGACAAGAAACACGAAATCTATGATGAAGATATCCAGGCACTGGTTTCAGAGACCATTCAGGAAGCGGCCGATGAACGCATCAAGCTGGTGTCAATGAAAGTGTGTTGCGAAACCGGCGAGATTCCGGATGCCATGGTGACCTTGCTGGTGGATGGTGAAGAAAAACATGCCAATTCCATCGGCAGTGGTCCGGTTGATGCAACCTTCAGGGCCATTGAATTGATTGTCAACAGCGGCAGTGACCTGCAATTGTACTCGGTCAACAATATTACGACGGGAACCGATGCCCAGGGAGAAGTCACCGTGCGTATCGACAAGGGTGGACGCATTGTCAACGGTCAGGGATCTGATACTGATATTGTGATTGCATCTGCCAAGGCCTACATCAACGCTATTAACAAGATCCTGGAACCGATCGAACGGGCGCACCCCCAAGTATGAGTCTGAATCCATTACAGCAATATTACCTGCAACAGATGGGTATCAATGTCTATCTACAGCGGATGGAAAAGCCGGATAATACCGACGATGTTGTTGCTGAACCATCATCAACTTTTGATTCGGTAGCCTGGGAGACATTACGTCGTGAAGTGGCTACCTGTGGAAAATGCGAGCTGTACAAGGGTCGTACGCAAACGGTATTTGGTGTCGGAAATCCACAGGCTGACTGGCTAATCATCGGCGAGGCTCCGGGTGCCGAAGAGGATCGTCAGGGTGAACCGTTCGTCGGGAGGGCCGGAAAACTGCTGAATGCGATGCTGTTGGCTATTGGCCTTCAGCGTGAGGAAGTCTTCATTGCCAACATATTGAAATGTCGGCCACCAAACAACCGGGATCCACGGCCCGAGGAAGTGGCGAGTTGCAAGAATTATCTCCGTATCCAGATAGAGATGGTCCAACCAAGGATTATTCTGGCCGTGGGCAGGGTGGCTGCACAAAATCTGCTGGAAACCGATACACCCATAGGGAGGATGCGCGGACAGCGTTATCAGTATGCCGATACCGGCATCCCGGTTGTGGTTACTTATCATCCGGCTTACCTGTTGCGTTCACCCGGCGAAAAACGCAAGGCATGGCAGGACCTGCAAACGGCGCTAAAGATCTACAGGGAGTCGGAATGAGCGCAGTACTGGAAACTCCGGTCCCTGTTTTTCGTCCCATGACAGATGCGGATCTGGATCAGATCATACAAATAGAGAATTCTGCCTATACACATCCCTGGACTGAGATGATATTCCTTGATTGCCTACGGGTAGGATATAGCTGCTGGATCATGGAAGTAGATGAAACAATCATTGCCTATGGCGTTATGTCTGTTGTTGCAGGCGAATGTCATCTGCTGAACCTATGTGTTAAGCCGGATCAGCAAAACTCGGGATATGGCAGTTTGTTGCTTGAACATCTCCTTATACTTGCCAGGGAACATAAGGCAAATATAGCCTTTCTTGAAGTCCGTCCATCAAACCACGTTGCCCTGCATCTCTATCAACAAGCTGGTTTCGATGAAGTTGGCATGCGTCGAAATTATTATCCCGCGGTAATTGGCAGGGAGGATGCAATAATACTGGCCCGACACCTGGCCTGAGATATACCTGATATATTGCAGGCAGAAACGGCTGCATTTGCATTAATTAAGAAAATCATGACCAATAGCGACATACCTACAATAGAATCTTTCGTCGGCAATACTCCGCTTGTGAGGTTGCAACGCATCCCGGGGCAAACCAGTAATCTGTATCTGGGGAAATTGGAAGGTAACAACCCGGCGGGTTCGGTCAAGGACAGACCGGCAATGAGTATGATCCGTCATGCCCAGGAACGTGGAGAAATCAAACCCGGTGATACCCTGATCGAGGCCACCAGCGGCAACACGGGAATTGCATTGGCCATGGCTGCAGCCATTCGCGGTTACCGGATGGTGTTGATCATGCCTGAGCACATGAGCATGGAGCGGCGGGCAGCAATGACAGCTTTCGGTGCCGAGATCATACTGGTAACCAAGGAAGAAGGCATGGAAGGGGCCCGCGATCTTGCAGAACAAATGGAACGTGAAGGTAAAGGCAGAGTACTTGATCAATTTGCCAATCCGGATAACCCACGTTCACATTATGAAGGTACGGGACCAGAAATATGGCGTGATACCAATGGCAAGATTACGCACTTTGTCAGTTCCATGGGTACTACCGGGACCATCATGGGGACATCACAGTTTCTCAAGGAGAAGAATCCGGAGATCCAGATTATTGGTGTACAGCCAGCGGGTGATGGAAATATCCCGGGCATACGTCGCTGGCCTGAAGCCTATCTGCCGAAAATTTTTGATAAAAGCCGCGTGGATATGACGATCGATATTACTCCGGAAGAAGCCGAGGATATGACCCGTCGGCTTGCTGCGGAAGAAGGTATTTTTGCCGGCATATCATCCGGCGGCGCTATCTCGGCGGCATTGCGTCTCGGCAAGGACCTGGAAAATGCCGTAATTGTCAGCATCATCTGTGATCGTGGAGATCGTTACCTGTCCACCGGAATTTTTGATCCGAAGTAATACAGATTTTATGAATGTTCTAGTCTTTGACATAGAAACCATTCCGGATATTGAATCCGGTCGCAAGTTATACAAGTTAAATGGCCTGTCTGATAAGGAAATTGCCGAAGTGATGTATACCAAGCGCCGCCAGGAAACAGGTGGTAATGAATTCCTGAGACATTATTTACATCGGGTTGTTGCCATTTCGGTAGTATTACGCACTACTGACAAGATCAGTGTCTGGTCCCTCGGCGATCCGGATTCTCCGGAAGAAGAAATCATCCAGCGCTTTTATGATGGCATCGAGCGTTTCAGCCCCATGCTAGTTTCCTGGAACGGGCGCGGATTTGATTTACCGGTTCTACATTACCGTGCATTGATACATGGCATCAGTGCCCCACGCTACTGGGAAACCGGTGAAGAGGATCAGAGTTTTAGATGGAATAATTACATCAACCGTTTTCATGAGAGGCATACGGATTTGATGGATGTGCTGTCCGGTTACGAGGGCCGTGCTGTGGCCCCGCTGGATCAGATAGCCGGTGTCTGTGGTTTCCCAGGCAAGATGGGTATGAGCGGTGACAAGGTCTGGGACTGTTTCATGGAGGGTGATGTCGGTGCCATCCGAAATTATTGTGAAACCGATGTACTCAATACTTATCTTGTTTTCCTGCGTTATGAATTGATGAGAGGACGCAAGTCCCGGCAAGGTTATGAAGAGAGCTGCAAAAATTTATGTGAAATGTTGCAGTCAGAAGGAAAACCTCACCTTCAGGAATTTCTGGACGCCTGGGAATCCACCTGACGATTTTCTTAATGTCCCGTCGTCGCAGAAGACTGTCCCGTGAACCGGTAACCGCCACCATAGAATCCCTGTCTCATGAAGGGCGGGGGATTACCCATGTCGGTGGTAAAACCGTCTTTGTTAATGAAACCCTGCCTGGTGAAACAGTCAGCTTTCAATACACACGCCAGCATTCACGATACAGTGAAGCAATTCCACTGGAAATCCTGGAACCAAACCCGGAACGGATCCCGGCAAAATGTGATTTTTTTTCCATCTGCGGCGGCTGCAGTTTTCAGCATGTATCATCCGGTTATCAGATAAAACACAAGCAACAGACACTGAGCGAGCAGTTCCAACGCATAGGCGGCATTCAACCCCGTGAATGGTTACCGCCTCTTACCGGTCCGGCTTGGGGTTATCGGCGCCGTGCCCGGTTGGCCGTGAAGTATGTCGAGAAAAAACAACGATTGCTGGTTGGCTTCCGGGAAAAAAGCTCACCGTTTGTTGCTGACATCAGTCACTGCGCGGTCCTGCATCCCGGTGTTGGGGACCTGCTGGAACCTTTGCAGGAGCTGATCTCAGGATTATCTGTGATCAGGCAGTTGCCACAAATAGAGATTGCCGTCGCCGATAATGCAGTGGCACTGGTATTCAGGCATCTACGGGCACTGACTGATGTTGACAGGACCCTGCTCGAAGCGTTTGCAGCAAGGTACGGAACCCGGGTTTACCTGCAACCGGGTGGACTGAATACGGTAACACCGTTAACAACGGGCAGAGAAGAGCCTTTGTTCTATCATCTTGGACAGCCTCCAATCAAATATTTTTTTCTGCCTACGGATTTTATTCAGGTTAATGCCCGGATCAATGAGGCCATGGTGAAGCTGGCAACCCAGTTGCTCGCCCTGGATGGTTCGCAACAGGTTCTGGATTTATTTTGTGGGCTGGGAAATTTTTCTCTACCTCTGGCGAGAAAATCAAAAAGTGTTACGGCAATTGAAGGTGATGCTGGTCTTATAGAAAGAGCAAGAAAAAATGCCGAACATAACAATATAGATAATATTAAATTTCATACAGCTAATCTGGCTAATGATAAAATCGCCAGCGAATTCATAGCCAATACCTATGATCGGGTAATTCTTGATCCGCCTCGTACAGGCGCTGATATCATCATTCGACAACTGAATCACAAACCAGTGGATCGGGTTATTTATGTATCTTGCAACCCTGCAACACTCGCACGAGATGCAGGTATACTTGTTAATGAAATGGGTTACAGACTTGATCTGGCCGGCGTCATGGATATGTTCCCGCAAACGGCACACATTGAATCGATTGCTCTGTTTATCCGGTAATCATGAGTAATTGTCTTCAACGCGCCATCTGTTTATGGATTTTCTGCCTACTTCTTTCATTGTTGTTGAGCGCCTGTAGCAATGAACCCCTTGACAGTATTCGCTTTGGCCTATCAGCCCCTCCGGTTACTCTTGATCCAAGACTGGCAACTGATGCAGTTTCACATAGGATCAACCGTTTACTTTACCGGCAGTTGGTAGATTTCGATGAACAGCAAAGACCAGTACCATCTTTAGCCAGCTGGGAAATACTCTCTGACACTCATTATCGGTTTACACTCGGTAGACAAGGCCGCTTGTTTCATAACGGCATGCGCCTTACCGCAACTGATGTCAAATCAAGCTATGATTGGATTCTTGATCCGCTAAACATATCACCACATCGTGCAACTCTGGAGAATATACAGGATATACGGGTGATTGATTCAAACATTATTGACTTTCACCTGCAGCATATTGATCCATTATTCCCGGGTCGACTGGTCATTGGAATTCTGCCGACGCAACTGATTGCTACCAATTATCCCTTCTCTCGAAAGCCTGTAGGCAGTGGCAGCTTTCGTTTCGTGAGCTGGTCAGATGAGTCGCGGCTGGTTTTACAGCGAGTCCGTGACAACCAGGCTGTCGAATTTATTACCGTGAAAGATTCAACTGTAAGGGCACTGAAGCTATTGCGCGGTGAAATTGATATTATTCAAAATGATCTGCCTTTTGAATTATTGAACTGGCTGAATCAAAAAGAAACCATCATACTCGAAACCAGGCCTGGTAATACCTATTCCTACCTCGGGTTCAATCTCCGTGATCCGATATTGAAACAACGAAACATACGCGAGGCGATTGCCCACGGGATAGACAGGAAAGCCATCATCCGTCACTTACTCGGTAATGCAGCGCGTCCTGCTGGCAGTATCCTGCCTCCGAATCACTGGTCGGGACACCCAGAACTTGAGCCATATACTTATGATCCGAATAAGGCCAGGAAATTACTCAGACAATCAGGCTTTGATGAGACACAGCGTCTGTCAGTCGAATATAAAACTTCCAGTAATCCACTTCGTCTCAGGCTGGCGACGATCATCCAGTATCAGTTGAAGCAGATTGGCATCGATCTGGTTTTGAGAAGTTATGATTGGGGAACCTTTTATGGCGATATCAAGTCCGGCCAGTTTCAGCTTTACAGTCTCTCCTGGGTCGGCCTGAAAATGCCGGATATTTTTCGTTATGCTTTTCATAGTGACTCGGTACCGCCTGCAGGCGCTAACCGAGGTTATTTAAATGATGACTTTGTGAACCAGTTAATCGAAGCCGCCGAACGAGAGGCAGATCCGAGGAAACAGCTCATACTGTACAGGGAATTACAGGAGCGATTGCACGACATGTTACCCTATGTGTCGTTATGGTATGAGCATAATATCCTGGCAAGACGCAGTAATATCCACGGATACCGGCTTTCGGTTGATGGTGAATTTGATGCATTAAATAAGGCATATCGACAAAATTAATAGACATAAGGAAAAATGAAAATCGAAATCAACATCACCGAACAAACATTAACCTTGTTTGAAGGTGACAAGCCAGTCAAAAAATGGCCGGTTTCTACAGCCAAAAATGGGCCAGGGGAACTATTGGACAGTGAATGCACGCCGCGCGGTCACCATATCATTGCAGAAAAAATCGGTGACGGTTGTGAAATTAATACGATTTTTGTCGGCCGTAGACCTATCGGTGAGATCTATCATCCGGTTTTGCGTCAGCAGTTCCCTGAACGGGACTGGATATTGACGCGGATTCTCTGGTTAAAAGGGACCGATGCAGGATTTAATCTGGGTGGTAACAGGGACAGCCATGAACGTTATATATATATCCACGGTTGCCCTGATGAAATAGATATGAGCAAACCAAGTTCACGTGGTTGTATTAGAATGCGTAATTCCGATGTTATCGAATTATTTGACCAGGTGGATGTGGGAACGATAGTTTGGATCATAGAAAACTAGTTCAAGAAAACCTTTCACCCTCTTTATTGGCATATTCTCTAAATAGACAAAATAGTCTCAATCTCACTCATTTGGGCAAGGTTATGTAGTTTCTGCGGAGCATTTAGGAATTCAAGCGACTTTTTTTCCTGTAAAACTAACTGGCGTTTCCAATCAAGTAACAATGCCAGACCCGCACTGTTCACATAGCTTACATCAGATAAATCTATAGTGATTTCCCTGAAATCCCGGAAGAGTTTGCGTGCTTGCAAATTGAGAGAAATGACACTCTCAAAATCAAGCTTGCCCTTGATTTGAAATCTAACGGTAGAGCCATCACTTTCCAAAAGCTCAAGGCCGCAATCAGAATCATTTTTCTTCATTCAGGTAAGAAATAATTTTTATTTAGAAATTATTTCCGAAATGAACCTTCCGATCAGGTTTTCCAGAATCAATGCTGAATCTGCCATAACAACATCACTGCCATCCTCAAGATAGTTATCTTCTATACCCGGGACCAGTTCAATATATTGTTCACCAAGAAGACCGGCAGTATATATACTTGCCCTCGAATCAATTGAGAAGCTGTCAAATCGATTTTGTATACTCATGGTAACAACAGCGACGCTGTAATCCTTGTCATATTTAATATTACTGACACGGCCTACAAGTACACCACTCGCTTTAACAGGTGAACGTATGCTAAGACCTCCAATATTATCAAAACGTGCAGTTATTTCATAAGTATCACCGGTGCTAACGGTGCTAAGATTACTTACTTTCATGGCAAGCATGAACAGAGCAGCGATACCTGCTGCGACGAAAACACCTACCCAGATCTCCAATATTTGTCTAGTCATATTCAGCTAGTCTCCAACATTAGGGCGGTTAATATAAAGTTCAGGCCAAGAACTGCCAAGGATGCGTTTACCACGCTCTGGGTTGTCGCTCTGCCAATTCCTTCAGAAGTTGGTACCGAATCATAACCTTCAAAAAGCGCAATCCAGGTTGCCACAAAACCGAATACAACGGTTTTCCAGACTCCATTCATAAAGTCTTCATGAAAATCTACCGACTTTTGCATTTGTGCCCAGTATGCACCGTCATCCACCCCCAGAAGATACACTCCTACATAGTATCCTCCATAGATACCAACGGCACTGAAAATTGCGGCCAGCATAGGCATGGATAAGAACCCTGCCAGGAAGCGTGGGGCAATTACACGCTTGAAAGGGTCGACCGCCATCATTTCGAGCGCAGAAAACTGCTCTGTGGTCTTCATCAAACCCAGTTCGGCAGTCAGGGCAGAGCCGGCCCTGCCGGCAAACAATAGGGCAGTAACGACGGGCCCGAGTTCACGCACAAGAGTCAATCCGACCATGGTGCCAAGTGATGACTCTGAATTGAATCTTACCAATATGTTGTATCCCTGAAGACCCAGGACCATACCTACGAATGTTCCTGCAACCAACACAATAACAATTGTGAGAACACCCACTGAGTATAATTGCTGAATTAACAACCATGGTCTGAGAAAAACAAACGGGATACTTTTAAATACCCTGACCAGAAACAGTGTGCTTCGTCCCAGACGTTCAAAGGAGTCCAAGCTTCTATCCCCCAGGGATTCAAAAACTGCAACGGTTTTTCTCAGAAAATGTTGCATTTAGGAGATTTCAAACAAGTCAATAGCATAATCTAATGCCGGGTAATGAAAATGGACGGGACCATCAGGAAGGCCTTTCAGGAATTGTTTCGCCCACTCTGAGGCAGTTTCCTCGAGTTCAGCGGGTGTGCCCTGGTCCATGATCTGCCCGTCACTGATTATATAGATATAATCTGCTATTGCTGATACTTCATTCACATCGTGGGAGACGATTATACTGGTCAGTCCCAGGTTATCATTCATGGTTTTGATGAGCTTCATCAGAACCCCCATGGAGATTGGGTCCTGCCCGGAAAATGGCTCATCATACAATATCATCATGGGGTCCAGAACAATGGCACGAGCCAGGGCAACCCGCCGTAACATACCACCGGAAAGTTCTGATGGCATTAACTGCGCTGCACCCCTCAAACCCACGGCATGTAATTTTATCAAAACAAGATATCGGATCATTCGTTCATCAAGGCGGGTATGTTCCCTGAGTGGATAGGCCACATTATCAAAGACATCAAGGTCTGTAAGAAGTGCACCGGACTGAAACAACATGCCCATGCGTTTTCTCATTTCAAATAGTTCTTCCTGGTCAAGCCCATGAATATTCTGGCCGTCTACCATAATAGAGCCTACTGTTGGCTCTAGCTGTGCACTAATCAGTTTCAGGAGAGTGGTCTTGCCAGTACCGCTTGGCCCCATGATCGCAGTGATTTTTCCTCGCTCAATATCCAGATTTACATTATTAAATATAATACGGGAGCCGCGATTAAAGCTCAGTTTAGTTATCTCTACTAGGGGACTCTTCATGAATAATGCCGTGTTTTTCAGTAAATTTTGCTTGAGAGGCCTGACATATCAGAACTGTATACAAGAAATTATATGAATTAAAATCTTCAATAACTATCTGCTTTTGCAACCCGAATCATGTTGCTATGTAGAAAAAAAGTGGCTTTTTTTGATGATGTTGGCACTTAAACTAATATAAGGTGTTGATTTATGTCAATTACTGCTACTTTATTACTATGCAATATATTATTTTGGAGAGAGTCATGAAGATATTATGCATCTCAACTACAACCCTCTCTTCATTGTTTCTGGGCCTGGGGCTTTCAAGCTCTGTTCAAGCCCAGAATTACGATGAAGGACTGATCCCTATTGATAACTATGAACAGCAGTTGCTTGAACGACAAAGGGAACGAATCGCCCAGATGAGCCCGACAGAACGCGAGGCTATGTTGGAAAGGCAAAAATTGTTATATCAACGCTGGAGTGATATGCCTGATGCAGAAAAGGAACAGCTTCGTGATGCTAAACGTAATATGTATCGCTTGTGGAACACCATGAGTCCTCAGGAAAAGGAACGCTTAAGACAAAGCCGGTTTGCAATGCGGGATAAACTCAAAAACATGACGCCGGAGCAACGCCAGGAGTATCTGAATAGCCATCGTAATAATGAAATGGAAGCCATGTGGAAAGAGGCTTTTGAGGAGGCAGAAAAAGCGGAATAGCACTTTATTACACGCCTGCAGTTGTTTTGACTGCAGGCAGATCTACTTATTCTGGCGATTAACATCTTTCAGTATCATTCGTGCAAATTGTTTGATTTGCACATCATAAAGTACCAGTTCACCTCCTATTTTCATGGCAGATAAAGATATCCTCGCAATCATCAATAACAGCAGGAGGACAATAATCCAGGCCAGAAAATAGGAAATTCTAATATCGTTGCTGGATTTCTTCTCGCTTGCAGTTTTTGCGCTTGATGCAACAGGCGAACCATCATTCAGAACTGGGGAATCATCTATGACAGTGTTCTGGATAGACACCAGGGTTTTATCAATATTTGAACCTCTTTCTATTGCCACCGCAAACCGTTCGATACGCTCAGGATTATTATAAAGCTTCAGTGCCTCGGTCAATACCTGGAATGCTATCCAGAGTCCGGCGAACAGCAGGATCAGACCAGCAAATCTGACAATGATACTCATGACAATCCTGCCTGTTTCCGCAGTTTTACCTGTATCACTCATTAGAAATATCCTGTTTTTCCCTATCACGCCTATAGATTGGTTATTATGGCTAGTAGATAACAGGTGTTGTCATTCGTCAATCTTCAATCCGGTAAATGTTGAACTATCTCGTTAAACGCATCTTTACCGCAGTCATTGTCATTTTGGGTGTTTCTACTGCGGTATTTTTGCTGATACATGTTGTCCCCGGTGACCCGATACAGGCTATGCTTGGAGAAACCGCGTTACCTGGCAATATTGAGGCCATCCGGATTGCATTGGGACTGGATTTGCCGATACACCAGCAGTGGCTGGAATTCATGAGGGGACTGCTCCGGTTTGACCTGGGGGAATCTCTTTACTCACGTCGTGCCGTTGCTGAGATCATATACGAACGACTTGGACCGACTGCAGTGCTGGCATTTGCCAGTCTTGTTATCGCCATGTTGATAGCCTTCCCGCTGGGTATTCTGGCTGCCATATGCAAAAATACTATCTGGGACAGTTTGGCCATGAGTTTTTCCATTCTCGGGGTTGCTATTCCCAATTTCTGGATGGGGCCAGTGCTAATTCTGGTTTTCTCGATTGGACTCGGCTGGCTGCCGGTAAGCGGGCACGAAAGCATTTCCTCACTGGTCCTGCCGGCATTGACTCTTGGCACAGCGCTCGCCGCTATCCTAAGTCGCATGATCCGTTCTGCCTTGCTGGAAGTGCTGAATGAAGACTACATAATTGCAGCCCGGGCCAGGGGACTTTCCACCCTGCACATTTTATTGCAACATGCCTTGCCGAACGCGGCTCTGCCGGTTATCACCGTACTTGGAATGCAGTTTGGCAACCTGCTGGCCGGGGCTGTAATTACTGAAACCATATTTTCCTGGCCGGGGATCGGCCAACTAACGATCGAATCCATTCAACGCCGGGATTACCCTGTAGTACAGGCGTGCGTGTTACTGATCAGCATTACCTATGTATTTATCAATCTCGTGACAGATCTGTGTTACGGGATGGTCGACCCCCGGGTCAGGGTTGAGCAATGAAGTTCCGTATGACTTTTCCACTGCTGACTATCCTTTGCTGGGGCCTGGTCGCGCTGCTCGCAGGTATATTGCCGCTGGAACCCGATCGCATTAACCTGGAAAAAGTTCTGGTCCCGCCGGATTGGCAGTCGTGGCTGGGTTACGATGACCTCGGTCGAGCGATAGTGGATCGGCTGGTGATGGGCGCCAGGACTTCATTGCTGGTCGCAATTTGTGTCGTTTTCATTTCAGCTGTGTTTGGCACTTTACTGGGCATATTGGCCGGTTCCATAGGGGGTCGCTGGGATCAGTGTTTCGTTATTATCCTGGATATTTTCATGGCATTTCCCGGCATACTGCTCGCGATAGCCTTGGCCGGGCTGCTGGGGCCGGGAATTTTGAATGCGGTGATTGCGCTCAGTATTGTCGGCTGGGTCGGATTCGCCCGGCTTGCACGCGCGCAGACTCTCTCTATCAAGCATCGTGAGCATATTATGGCTGCACATGCGCTGGGCATGCGGGGCTGGCGCATCGGCAGGCAACACATTTTGCCGCTGATTACTGCGCCCTTGATAGTTGAAGCGACATTTGCGGTTGCTGCAACGGTGATCGCCGAGGCCAGCCTATCGTTCCTGGGCCTAGGTGTGCAGGCCCCCGCAGCCTCTTGGGGCAGTATGATACGGGAAGGCACCCGCTATATGCTGGTTGCACCACATATGGTGCTGGCGCCGGGTATCGCTATTTGCGTGGTGGTATTATCAATCAATCTGCTGGGTGATCAATTCAGGGATCGAATCGATGTTCGCCAGCTCAAGCCCTTATCGTAGAAGAGAGGTGTTCATTGTCACTGGGCCCAATCATGATGGATTTAGAGTCTACTTCCCTGAGTGGAGAAGAGAGAGAATTACTCTGTCATCCGCTCGTTGGTGGCCTGATACTGTTTACAAGGAATTATGAATCGCGGGAGCAGCTTCGAAATCTGATCGATTCCGTTCATCAAATTAGGAAACCCAGCCTGATGATTGCCGTGGATCATGAAGGCGGACGGGTCCAGAGATTCAGACAGGGATTCACCCGGTTACCGGCAGCAGGACTCGTCGGTGAATACTGCAAAATTCATCCGGATCAGGGATTTGCCCTTGCGGAGAAAGCAGGCTGGTTAATGGCAGTAGAACTTCGCGCCGTGGGTATAGATTTCAGTTTTGCACCGGTACTGGATTTGAATAAAGGCATCAGCCAGGTTATTGGTGATCGGGCATTTGGTCGTGACCCGGATCTGGTTGCCCAGATTGCCAGGTCCTACATGTTGGGTATGAAGCGGGCCGGCATGGCTGCTGTTGGTAAGCATTTCCCCGGTCACGGTGCAGTCAGTGAAGATTCCCATCATGAGATACCCGTGGATAGGCGCCGTTACGAAGATATTGAACTGGATGATTTGATTCCTTTTGAGCGCCTGATCCATGCCGGCTTGCCGGCTATCATGCCAGCTCATGTCATTTATTCCGAGGTCGACATGCATCCCGCGGGATTCTCGTCAGTATGGTTAAAAAAAATCCTGCGTCAGCAGTTAGGCTTCCAGGGTATTATCTTCAGTGATGACATTAATATGGAGGGAGCAGGGATTGTGGGTGATTTCCTGCAACGAAGCTACACTGCTCTCGAAGCAGGTTGTGATATGGTACTGGTATGTAATAATCGCGATGCGGTCATTCAAGTACTGGACAATCTGGAATACAGTCATGATCCTGCCCTGCAGGCACGATTGATCCGCATGCACGGCAAGAACACCACAGACCTGGCAGAACTCGATTCAAGTTCTGAATGGATGGAAGTTTCAAAAGAAATCGCTGCTCTGGATATGGCACCTGAACTGGACCTCGGTAATGACACTGTATAACCAAATAAAACTAATAACGATTTTACTGTTCGCGGCTCTATTGCTGTTAATCAATCCTCTTCTCAATGCAAAAGAGCTTGGTCTGAATGATTGTCGCACACTAGAAATCTCCCAGAGGGCGGCCGGTGAAACGCTGGAGTATTCCAATGCCCTGCTTTGGAGGGTTTCAAAATCAAATATGCCAACCAGCCATATATACGGGACCATTCATGTTTCTGATTCTGATGTGACCACGCTACCAGATCAGGTGAGCATGGTTTTGCTTGATGCCGATGTCTTTACCATGGAAGCATTACCGGATGATGAGCAACTCCTGAAATTTTCGGAGATGATGTTTTTTAAAGATGGAACGACATTGAGAGATTTCCTCGATGAGAAGCTGTTTGAGCGTACTGCCGCAATTCTTTCAGAACATCAGTTTACGACAGAAATGGTTTTGTTTCTCAAGCCCTGGGCTGCATTCCTGATCATGAATTATCCCCCGGATGATGGATTACCCCTGGATTTCCAGCTACTGAATACTGCCCAGGAAAACGGAGCCCGAATCACTGCGTTGGAAACACTGGAAGAACAGATACAGATTTTCGGAGGCATGGCACTTGAGTCACAACTCAGATTATTGCTGGACTCGGTTTGCCACTATGAGGTGATAGAGGAGGACTTCGAGGTTATGAAATCCTATTACTTGGATCGCAACTTGAATGATCTGTATGTCTACAGTAACCAATATACAATTGCAAATGAAAAACTCTACAAGGATCTGGTCAAGCGTTTATTGAATGACAGGAACCATACCATGGTGGAACGCATGCAAGATATCCTGAAAGAAGGTAATGCTTTTATTGCTATTGGCGCTATGCACTTACCCGGACCAGAAGGGGTCTTGGCACTGCTTGCATCAAAAGGTTTTACTATTACACCGGTTTATTGATATTTACTGAATGAGTCGGGAGCTATATGGATTTTCTTTCCAAGATACAAGCCTACATAGGAAAAACACCGGCATATTTTCAACTTGATACCTGGATTATACAGGTTTTCATAGTTGTCTTTCTGACCTTGGTGTTGAATTTTATTGTCAGCAAGGTTTTGAAGAAACTCGCCGAACGTACTAGACAAACCAGCACCAGCTGGGACCACCCGATTTTTGAATCAATGAAAACACCTGCTGCTCTGCTGGTGTGGATCATCGGTATTGCCTTTGCAGCGGAAATTGTCTGGAAGGAAACTGACACCGCCATATTTTCCGTGGTCCCAACTTTCAGAACGGTGGGGGTGATTTTTTGTATCTTCTGGTTCCTGTTCAGGATGATCCACAACGTCGAAGAAAATATTGTTAAGCAAAAAGTTTCTGAAGATCCCAGCTTCGATCGTACAACAGCTGATGCCATTGCAAAACTACTCCGGCTTTCTGTCGTTATTACTGCCTTTCTGGTGGTTTTACAATCTCTGGGGTATAGCATTTCCGGTGTCCTGGCCTTTGGCGGCATCGGTGGTATTGCCATTGGTTTCGCTGCCCGTGATTTGCTGGCTAATTTTTTTGGTGGTCTCATGATCTATATGGACCGTCCATTTGCTGTGGGAGACTGGGTCCGTTCACCGGATCGGGAAATCGAGGGTACCGTGGAAACCATCGGCTGGCGCCTGACAGTCATTCGTACCTTTGACCAGCGCCCCCTGTATCTGCCGAATTCAATTTTCAACACCATTGCAGTGGAAAATCCGTCACGAATGACAAATCGCCGTATCAACGAAACGATCGGAATCCGCTACGATGATGCAGGCAAAATGGCGGATATTGTCCGTGATGTCAAAGCCATGCTGAAATCGCATGATGCATTAGATACCGAAAAGACCTTGATCGTAAATTTCAACAAGTTTGCAGCCTCGTCACTGGATTTCTTTATATATACTTTCACCAAAACCACAAACTGGATGGAATATCACGAGATCAAGCAGGATGTCATGTTGAAGATCATCGATATCATAGAGGGTCATGGTGCCGAATGTGCCTTCCCCACTTCCACTCTGCACATCCCGGACGGGATCAATATCGAGCAGAGTTAATCTGGTTTCAGTGATTCCCACTTGATTGGCAGTCAACTACGGGTAATCTAGCTGTCATGGAACTGTCGTTCACAAAAATGCATGGCTTGGGCAATGATTTCATGGTTGTTAATGCCATCGAAGAACCTGTGATTCTGGAAGCGGATCAGATCAGGCAGTTGGCAGATCGCCATTTTGGCATCGGTTTCGATCAGTTATTGATGCTGTCTCAACCTGTAGATAACGGTGCTGATGTCAGTTACCGGATATTTAACAGCGATGGTGAGGAAGTATCACAGTGTGGCAACGGGGCCCGTTGTATCGCAGTGTACTTATATGAGCGCGGTATCATTACCAAGCAAGATGTCATTGCAGAGACCCGTGAGGGGCTGTTGACCCTGCATCGTCTTGAAAATGGTCAGATCAGGGTCAATATGGGCGTACCTAGGCTGGAACCAACCGAAATCCCAATAAATGTCCCCATTCGTGCCCGTGAATACACTCTGGTGATCGATGATGAAAAGATAAAATTTGTTGCTGTGTCAATGGGTAATCCGCATGCCGTATTGACAGTGAAAGATGTCATGCAGGCCCCGGTAGAAACACTTGGACCGGTGATACAGCATGACAAGCTGTTTCCGCAAGGCGTCAATGTCGGCTTCATGCAAGTTGTCGATAGATCCAGCATCCATTTGCGTGTTTATGAGCGCGGGGCGGGAGAGACACTGGCCTGTGGCAGCGGCGCCTGTGCCGCAGTCGTCGCCGGTCGTTTGCAGGAAAAACTGGATGAATCTGTCAAGGTGGGTCTCAATGGCGGACAATTACTGGTATCATGGAAGGGTGAAGGTGAGCCCGTATTCATGACGGGACCGGCAACTTTTGTTTATGACGGAAGGGTGACACTATGACGACGCAGAAAGAAAATAACGCGGCCATCTCGTCAATTTCCGATGATGATGTTGTTGATTACCTTTGCAAACATCCCGATTTTTTTCACGAGCATACCGATTTACTCAGTCAGCTCGAGATCCCGCATATAGACAGTGGCGGTGCCATTTCCCTGGTAGAGCGCCAGGTCCAGGTGCTCAGGGAACAAAATCAGCATGCTAGAAAAAAACTGCATGAACTCATTGAGATCGCCAGACAAAATGAGGAGCTGGCCCGGCGCATGCATAAACTTTCATTAACCCTGATGGATGCCGACGAGCCCAAGGATATTTTTTCAACCTTGTACGACAATCTAATGAAGAATTTTCATGCCGATAAGGTTGCCGTGCGCCTGTTTGCTGATCCGGCGTTCATTGATAGCTATAGTGGTGAAGAATTTGCAGGTAGTGATGCCGAAGAAAAGGCACTGTTCAAGAGTATCATTGATAAACTGGAACCTTTATGTGGCCGTATGAAACATCAGCAGCGGGTGTTTATGTTTGGTGACGATGGCAATGAAGTCGCTTCGTCTATCATGTTACCGCTGCATGGTAAAGGCTGGAGTGGCATACTCTCGATAGCCAGCTTTGACCCCGAGCGTTTTCAACCCGGTATGGGTGTAGAACTTCTTGCCAATCTTACTGAAGTACTGAGCTTTATCCTGAAACCATGGGTTATTGAAAATTAAGTCACCCTCAGACATTGACTTGTCGACATTCCTTAACTCATATGCAAGACAGTGAACAAAAACACCTGGAAGAATTTCATGCAAGGCTCAAGCATCTCTCTGTTCATACCCGTAACGCTTATCGCCGTGATCTGAATAAACTACTGGATCATTGCCGTAACCAGGAAATAGCCACTTGGCAGGCGCTCGACAGCCGGCAACTGCGCAGTTTTATTAGTTCCCAATTTCGTCGGGGTATTGGTGGCAGGACGCTGCAGCGACAGCTCTCCGCTATTCGCAAGTTTTATCATTATCTAATTGATGCAGGGATCTGTAAACAAAACCCGGCTCAGGGTATTAGCGCGCCCAGGACACCGCGTAAGTTGCCTCGTGCACTGGATGTGGATCAGGCTGCCCAGTTACTGAATATCGACAACAAGGACCCACTGGCCATTCGGGATCTGGCTATGATGGAATTATTATATTCCTCTGGTCTGCGACTATCGGAATTAATCCAATTGAACCTGGAGAATCTGGATCTCCGGGATGCACTCGTTACGGTACTCGGCAAGGGCAAAAAGACCCGCACTGTTCCCATCGGTCGGCAGGCACTAAGGGCAATCGGGGACTGGCTGACACTGCGCGAGACGATTGCCAATACCGGGGAAAGCGCCGTGTTTGTCAGTCGGCGCGGACAACGCTTGTCAGCGCGCGGTCTGCAGCAGCGCCTGCGACAATGGGCCATACGTCAGGGTTTGCCCGCTAACGTTCATCCACACATGCTACGTCACTCGTTTGCCAGTCACTTACTGGAATCCAGCGGTGATCTCCGGGCCGTCCAGGAGTTGCTGGGACATGCCGATATCAGCACGACACAGGTCTACACTCATCTTGATTTTCAGCATCTGGCAAGGGTTTACGACCAGGCCCATCCCCGGGCCAGGAAACGCTAGGCCAGTTATTATCCTTTCCGGGCCTTGTTTTTTTTCTGCAAGGCACAATCTTAGGTACAATGCCGCTTCAAAAATGATAAGGAGAATTCCCTTGCAGCAGTTCAAAGGTACGACCATTCTTTCCGTGCGCCGGGGGAATGCCGTTGCCATCGGCGGTGATGGCCAGGTGTCACTGGGCGACACTATCATGAAGGGCAATGCCCGAAAAGTGCGGCGGCTTTACAAGGATCAGATACTGGCCGGATTTGCCGGTGGAACCGCTGATGCTTTTACCCTGTTTGAGCGTTTTGAAGGCAAGCTGGAAAAACATCAGGGTCACATGATGCGATCAGCTGTAGAACTGGCCAAGGACTGGCGCAGTGACAAAATGTTACGTCGGTTGGAAGCCATGCTTTGTGTGGCAGACAAGCAAACATCACTCATCATTTCGGGCAATGGTGATGTGATTGAACCGGAGGACAATATCATGGCCATTGGTTCGGGAGGAGCCTTTGCCCGGTCAGCCGCATTGGCCCTGTTACAAAACACTAAACTCTCAGCACAGGAAATCGTAGAAAAAGGACTGAATATCGCGGCAGATATCTGTGTTTATACCAATCACTCTCTGATAATCGAAGATTTGTCAGGCGAGTAATACTCATACCTTTCCGGATTTTTTATGTCAGAGTTAACCCCATCAGAGATTGTCAATGAATTAAACAAGCATATCATTGGCCAGGAAGAGGCCAAACGGGCCGTCGCTATTGCGCTTCGCAACCGATGGCGCCGGCTCCAGGTTAAGGAAGAACTTCGTAACGAAATAACGCCCAAAAATATTCTAATGATTGGTCCTACTGGTGTTGGCAAGACCGAAATTGCAAGGCGCCTTGCAAAACTGGCCAACGCGCCCTTTATCAAGATCGAGGCAACAAAATTCACAGAGGTAGGTTATGTAGGGCGTGATGTGGAATCGATCGTGCGTGATCTCGTGGATGTATCAGTGAAAATGACGCGCGAAGTAGAAATGGCAAAGGTCAAGGACCGTGCCGAGTATGCTGCCGAAGCCAGAATTCTCGATATTCTGTTGCCAAAGGCCAGGACATTTGAAGATACGGAAGCAGAGGATGCTAATACCACCCGTGCCAAGTTTCGCAGCATGTTGCGGGAGGGCAAGCTTGATGACAAGGAAATCGAGATTGAACTGAATATGCCCGGAATTGGCGTTGAGATCATGGCGCCTCCCGGCATGGAAGAGATGACCAGTCAGTTGCAAAACATGTTTCAGAACATGTCTGGCGGGAAAAAGGCAACGCGAACCCTAAGGGTTAGCGAAGCAATAAAACTACTGGCTGAAGAAGAAGCAGCCAAACTGGTTAATGAAGATGATATCAAGCTTCGGGCAATTGAAAATGCTGAACAGAATGGCCTGGTATTTCTTGATGAGATCGACAAGGTCACACGGCGTTCTGAAAGCAGCGGTCCGGATGTGTCTCGGGAGGGTGTGCAACGAGATCTTTTGCCATTGGTAGAAGGATCTACTGTTTCCACCAAGTTTGGCATGGTAAGGACGGATCATATCCTGTTTATCGCTTCGGGTGCCTTCCACCTGGCAAAACCTTCTGACCTGATACCGGAGCTGCAGGGACGCTTGCCTATTCGGGTTGAGCTCAATGCGCTGACAGTCGAAGACTTTGTGCGTATCTTGACAGAGCCGGATGCTTCTTTAACAGAACAATATACTGCGCTGATAGCTACCGAGGGTGTCAGTCTGCAGTTCAGTGAAGATGGAATTTCACGCATTGCCGAAATCGCCTGGCAGGTCAATGAAAGTACAGAAAACATCGGTGCCCGGCGCTTACATACCGTTATGGAACGCTTGCTCGAACCGATATCATTTGATGCTTCAGAAACGGCCGGACAAACAATCAGAATTGATGCCGAGTACGTTAACAGCAAGCTGGGATCATTGGCAGAAGACCAAGATCTTGCGAGGTATATTCTCTGATAAGCAAGTCGTATCAAGCATGGATAAATCACCCAAACCGCTGTCGATTAACCTGCACAAGAAATCACGCTGTCTTGATATCGAATTTGATGATGGCAAGCAGTTTCGCTATAGCTGTGAGTTTTTGCGTGTCCTTTCTCCCTCTGCTGATGTGAAGGGGCACGGCCCGGGACAGGGCGTGATCCAGACAGGCAGGGAAGATGTTAATATTGATAACATCGAGCCGGTTGGAAATTACGCTATAAAACTGTTATTTGATGACGGACACCATACAGGACTGTACTCCTGGTCCTATCTGTATGATTTGGGCACGAACATGGATGAATATTGGCGGGACTATCTGGAGAAGCTGGAAAAAGCGGGGCATTCGCGCAAACAATCATGAATGACACGACAACTGATTTTGGCTTTACCAAGGTACCTTCAGACCAGAAGACACGACTGGTAGGAGAAGTTTTTACCTCCGTTTCGTCCCGTTATGACCTTATGAATGATCTGATGTCATTCGGCGTGCATCGATTGTGGAAACGTTACGCTGTACATCTGTCCGGAGTCAGGCAAGGTCATCAGGTGCTGGATGTAGCAAGTGGAACCGGAGATCTGGCCAGACTGTTTCAGCGGCGTGTAGGAGAAAGTGGCCAGATTGTTATCGCGGACATCAATCTTGACATGATCCGGGAAGGACGGGACAAGCTGATTGATCAAGGCATTGTCCGTGGTATGGAATATATCCAGGCAAATGCCGAGAAATTGCCATTTAGAGATAACTCGTTTGATTGTGTTTCGATTGCCTTTGGTTTGCGCAATGTGACCAACAAGGCAGCAGCGCTACGATCGATGTATAAAAAAACACGGTATGGCGGTTCTCTTATCATTCTTGAATTCTCATCGGTCGTATTGCCATATCTTGGAGCCTTGTATGAAAAGTATTCATTCAAGCTTATCCCGATACTCGGCAAGGTAGTTGCCAGAGATGAAGGCAGTTATCGTTACCTGGTTGAATCTATACGCACGCATCCTGACCAGGAAGCCCTTAAACTCATGATTGAGGCGGCCGGTTTTAATCGAGTTGAGTACCATAATCTCTCCGGTGGAATTGTTGCCGTGCATCGCGCCTGGAAACTCTGAGGATATTTTTGTATGTTTTCATTCCAGGTAAAAATGCAGTCATTATTCAATGAACTTATCAAGCAAGATGCCCGTAGTGCGGATAAACTTTCTGCCTTGCGCGGCAGAGTCGTCATGATTCACATTGATGGACCAGACAGAGTTGTTTGCCTGCAATTCCTAGAGGATGGTGTCAGGTTACTGGAAGCTTTTGAGGGTGAACCACATGTAACTATTTCGGCAACTCCCATTACGTATCTATCGCTATTGATGAATCATGCCGGCGGTTTCCCGGCGAATATGAACATTCAGGGTGATGTCGGGGTGGTTCAGAAATTCCAGCAATTTTTGCATGAACTCGAGTTCGATTGGGAAGAGCTGGTCTCACACTGGACCGGTGATATTGCAGCAAGGCAACTGGGCCGGCTGGCCAGGGCCATGCGTCATTATCTGGCAGAAGTCAGGGAAAGTACCCGCCTGAATATCAGCGAATACCTTTTGTATGAAAAGGAAATTGTTCCGGAGAAAAAGGAAATCGATGGTTTTATCCGGGAAATCGCCACATTAAGAAATGATTCGGAGAGACTGTTTCAGCGCTTTGAACGCCTTGAAAAACAAGTACAGGGGTCCAGCTAACGGGTTATGGAAAGCCTTGGTGAAATTTTCAGACTGCTGAAGATCCAACGCATACTCATTCGCCATGGGCTTGATGAGATCATATTTGCCACCCATCTGTTCCGGCCAGTTCGTCTGCTGTTTTATCTTTTGCCCTGGAATTGGTTTGGTAACCGGGCCAAGGGAACACATGCTGAACGCATTCGCCGTGCCCTTGAAGACCTCGGCCCGGTTTTCGTCAAGCTTGGTCAGTTATTATCTACTCGACGTGACATGTTGCCCGAGGACATTGCCAATGAACTGTCCAGGTTGCAGGATAATGTGCCACCGTTTCCCGGCCATGTTGCCCGCCGGATCATCGAGGATGAGTTCGATAAACCGATCAGTGATCTGTTTGGTGAATTCAATGAAACGCCAACAGCCTCAGCCTCAATTGCCCAGGTGCATGCAGCTACCATGAATGATGGCCGAAAGGTGATCGTCAAGGTGTTACGCCCTGACATTGAGGATATTATCAAGCGTGATCTGGGTCTGTTATACTTCCTGGCCCGCCAGGCTGAGCATTATTCGGAAGATGGACGGCGGCTTCGCCCTACCAATGTGGTGCTTGAATTACGCAAGACATTATTCAATGAACTGGATTTCATGCGAGAGGCTGCAAACGCTTGCCAGTTCAAACGAAATTTTGCAAATTCGACCAGGATCCATATTCCTGAGATCGAATGGCCACTGACCAGTGAACGTGTACTGGTCATGGAGCGTATAGATGGTATACCGCTCACTGATATTGCCTCTCTCAAGGCCGCAAACATTGACCTCAAGTGGCTGGCAGAAACCGGAGTGGAGATCTTTTTTACCCAGGTATTTAGAGACAGTTTTTTCCATGCGGATATGCATCCCGGTAATATCTTTGTGGCACCGAGCGAAAATGGTAGGCACCCGATCATACAGCTGGTGGATTTCGGTATCGCCAGTTCACTCAGTGAATTTGACCAACGTTACCTGGCAGAAAATTTTATCGCTTTTCTGGACAAGGATTACCAGCGCGTTGCTGAACTGCATGTCGAGTCTGGCTGGGTGCCAAGGGGTACGAGAGTTGATGAATTTGAAGCGGCGATCCGTACTGTATGTGAACCACTGTTTGATCGTGCGATCCAGCAAATATCTTTTGGTAACTTGTTACTCAGGTTATTTCAGACTGCTCGTCAGTTTGGCATGGTAATTATGCCGCAGCTTTTATTATTACAAAAAACTCTGGTAAATATTGAAGGCATGGGCCGACAATTATACCCGGATCTTGATATCTGGAAGGTTGCACGTCCACAGATGGAGCGCTGGATGAGTGAGCGTGTCGGCTTGCGAGGACTCTATCGCGGGACACGTAAGAACATACCTCATTGGCTGGATCGTTTGCCAGAATTACCGGGGAAGGCGATCGATCTTATGGAGAGATTGCGAGATGGACGGATTGAATTTCAGACTCGCTCGGATGATATTCAAAAATTGCGACTGGAGATAAAACAAGCAAACAAACGTACAGTAATGGCAATTGCAGGTTCAACATTTATCCTGGCGGCGGCGATTATCTATGGTCTGGATGGCTTCTCCCCGTTGATGTTCAGCGGTGCACCGCTCCTTTCCTGGGTATTTGGTATTGCCGGTATTGGCTTACTGGTATTTTCGTCAGGTGATTGACTGTTAATTCAAAAAGTGTGAGCCAATCAACAGACTGTTGTTGAACTGGAGTAAAAGTCATGGTCATATAATATAGTAACAACAACGGTAAAAGGGATATGTTATGACCATGCTATCCATGAGTTCCGTAATTGTCATATCAGTTGGCATGATTATCCTCCTGCAGGGATGCAGTTCCTCATCGCAATCAGTCCGTAACGAGACATTACCACGTCATCAGGCTACGCATCGTGAATCACGGCAGTCTTATCACCCGTCAGGGCAAGATTTTTATCCCATTCGTTGCAGAGGGAATGTCATCGATGTCGGTAATCCATTGCAACAGATTACCGCACATCTAGAGGCCCAGGCGATACCCTACAATTCCATTCCTCTGAGTGATTGTTCGGGCATGTTTCACCGTGTGTTATTGATGCTGGACAGTACCTGTCCCGGCAATAACTTTCCTACGTACAGGCAACAACGGAGCACACGACAGCTGGCAGAATGGTATCATCATCGAGGCAATCTTGTGCTGGTGCATGATGCCATGGCAAGTTCCTATTTGATTAAACCTGGCGCCGTGATGTTTTTCGGCAAACGCGGTAAACGTTATGCTGATTTTAATGCCAATGATCTTTTTACACGATCGAGGGGAATTGAACACATGGGTGTAGTTATTTCAGTACAAGAGGACAAAAGGGGAAGGGTAGTGAGTTATCGTATGTTTCATGGCAGGAAATCAGGCAATATTGCCAAGGCAACGACACATCTGCGGCATTACCACAGTAAATCATATCCAGCCTATGGCAATGGATCGCAGCAATGGGTAGCAGTTGCTCGAATTGTGAATTAGTCTGCGTTTGATAAAGCAGCTGCTATCGGCTTATCACCCTGATATAATTCAATTACCTTGCCGATGATGTCATCGTTTTCCAGGCAGAGCTGTATAGCTGTGACTACGTCTGCCCTGGGGACAGACTGTTCACCACTACTGGGTCTGGTTGTCCTTAGGAGTCCGTTTCCAGGATTGTCGGTCAGTTTCCCGGGTCTTAGGATAGTGTAATCCAGTGGACTCTTTAACAGGTATTCATCGGCTATGTGTTTGCATACATTGTAATGCTTTATGGCATCCGGTCCATTTTTCGGCTCTCCGGCATTGCGTGAACTGATCATAATAAAGCGTTTAAGCTTTTTCTCTTCACATGCCGAGATTGTCTTGATTGCACCCCACATATCAACAAGTATGGTTTTGTCTGCGCCGGTGTGTCCTCCTGAGCCGGCGCTGAAAAACAAGGACATCACAACCGTCCAATGCATGGAAAAATTGTCCTTCAAGATCACCAATGGTTACCTCTGCCCCCATTTTTTCCAGTGCTGATCGCTGGGATTCATTTCGAACCGTAGTACGCACTGAATGGCCGGATTCAACCAGTTTTTAACCAACTGTTTGCCAATTTTGCCGTTAGAACCGATGATCAATGTTTTCACAATCAATTTTCCATACAGATGGTTCGGATTGAATATTAAGGTAGATCTTTAACATGACTTCCAACTGATTTTCAGCTTCTTTCTCTTGCGCCCATAAAGAGAAAAGAGGAGGGACACAGGGTCTGTCGGGAGCCAGTGATGTCATCGAGGTGCTGTAAAATAGATGCATACCGCGATAAACTATCATTATAACTAATGTGCTTGCACATAAAGCCGGGATTTTTAATAACAACATTCAAACCTCATAATCAGCAAGCCGAATAAGGAGTCACTATGAAAATCTATCCCCAACTAGAAATTCCAGAAACCCTGGCTGCCGGGCCTGGGCCTGGAAACACCGACCCGAGAGTACTGGAGCGTTTTTGCAAGACTGGTGTGGCCGATCACATGCAGAAGGATGTCCTGAGGGGCATGATCGAGGCAAAGGAGATGCTGCGCGCTGCGTTCGGAACAAAAAATACCTACACCTTCGGGGTCGGGGGCACTGGCTGGAGTGGACTGGATTGTGCGTTTAGTCCGATACTGCCGGGCGACACCGTTGTAGCCTTTGTAAACGGGACATTCAGTGGTATCGATGGTCTTAATGTACGCATGAAAGCTGCAACCCGTGATGAACTGACAGCCAATCCGTTGGATCCAAAGCCTGCCAGTGTCACGATTGTCGATGTTCCCCATGGCCAGTCTGTCACCGGCGAGATCGTTGAAAAGGCGTTGGCAGACCACAAGCCGATGTGGGCAGTTATGGCTCACTGGGAGACTGGCAGTGGCCGCATCAATGATCTGCAGGGCTTTAATGATGCATGTGTGAAACATGGTGCGACGGGAATTATCGACGCGGTTTCCAGCCTAGGTGTCAGTGATTTTGATATTGATAACTATCCCGGTGTCAAGATCTGGGCTTCCTGTCCGCAAAAGGGTGTGCTCAGTTTGCCGCTGACCTATGCACCAGTCAGCTTCACCGATGAGGCCATTGATGTTGTTGCCAAGCGGGGCTGCTACACATATGTGCACCATCCGATTCTAGAAGCCCGTCACTGGGGAATATCGGCTGACGGCAAGGACGGTAGTCCGGCAGGTTATCACCGCACACACTCCGCTTATGCCGTCGCAGCCTTTCATGAAGCCCTGCGCATACTTCTTAATCATGGTCGGGCCCAGAAGGCAGCAGACTATGCTTACCATGAGAAGGCTCTGAGACAGGCCGTGGAAGCGATGGGTTGTGAGGTCACTTCAAATATGACCAGTCTGGTGGTATTGAACCTGCCCGGCAAGCTAGCAGGAAAGGAAAAAGACCTTGTGACCGGTTGTCGTGAAGAGAATTTCTGTATCTGGCCGACGCTGTCTGAGCCGGTGCAGGTTCGCATCGGAATTCTTAATCAGCTTAACGACAAAGCGATTACTGAAATAGTCAGTCGATTTGCTGATGCCATGTTGAAAATGGGCGCCGATTTCAACAAGGATGAAATCATGAAGGGACTGAAGTCTTATTTTGCGGGCTGATAACCGGCATTAGTTCTAGGATAGGGTGAAATCACTATCTGATTTCTCCCCGGATTTTGATGATCACCTTGGTGTCAGTGTCTCTCGTCATTGCTGTTACCTTGCGTGGCTGCATCGCTTGATAATTCGTGTACATAAGCGGTGTGTGCCACGCGATAACAGCTATTTCCCTGATTCTCTCTGCTATACATTCGGCATCTTTGCCGAGCTTATCCAGCACTCCGTCCGCTACTTCGACCTGTTGCCAAAATCTGTCCAGATCCAAACTCCCCTTATCAAGATCAGGCCGGATTATTTTCAGTTCTCCGAGTAATGAGGTCTTGTCTGACTTTGACAGGTTATTTGTTTCAGAAATGATCCGACCCAGTTCATTAATAAGCTGCTTGATTCTACCGAGGTCATCATTTATAAAACTACAGGCGATCGAAGAGTAATATTGCCCAGCTAATAACCCGCTGATTTTGGAAACGTGATGTTCTGTGGATGCTGTTTTGAAAATAGATTCATATTGGTTAAAGGTAGTTACGATATAGGTAATATTAGCCTCTATATTTTCTGCTAAATTTGATATTTTAATCTCATGGCCAATCATATGGGCCAGGGATAGTAATAGGAAATGTGCCTTAAGGTAGGTAATGTAATCTGTGTGGTGAATTTCCGCGGTGGAATCAAGATGGAAATAATGAAAACAGGCACATAATTTTATGCCGGCAGATATAGGATCCTTGAGCAGGTTTTTGATATAGTCATCATCAAATACGGTTAACCGTAGTAATACCGAGTGAGTTTAGTTGAATTAGATGGATGCATTTGAATCAGTATTTTGATTTGCATTTTTCAACTGCCTAGAGTGTAAAGTAATGCATTAAAGAAGTAAGTGATATTCGATTTGCAATGTCTGACTGCTTTTTTTTATTTTTTTAATATTAAATGGACTAGCCTCTGACCAAGGTTTTTTCAACTTCGTACCTTTTGTCTTTTCCTGACAGTATTTCGATCAAGGCAAGGGCAAAATCCATGGCTGTACCCGGGCCTCGTGATGTGATCACATTACCGTCAATGACTACTGGATCGGTTTTCAGATCGGTATCCGGCAGGTCAAGATTATCCAGGAATCCGGGATAACCCGTGGCTTTTTTATTTGAGAGTATACCGGCATTGGCTAGCACCTTAGGCGCTGCGCAAATGGCAGCTGTATATTTTTCATCGTTTGCCATCTTTTTCAGGAGGGACTTGATACGCATATCATTATCCAGGTGCTCGGCACCCGGGAGCCCACCGGGTAGGACAATCATGTCAAAATTTTGATCAATGGCATCATCAATGCTGATGTCAGGGATAAGACGTACACCCCGGCTCGCAACTACGGGTTCATCGTTCAAACCTGCCGTGACCACCTCAATTTTTGCCCGGCGCAACAGGTCGATGATTGTGACTGCTTCGAGTTCTTCACATCCCTGCGCCAGAGGGACCAGGACTCTGTGCATCGTTTACTCCGCCTCGCGTTGACTAAGCGAGATGCCCTTAAGTATATTCAATGCCTCGTATAGTTCATAATCAGTAATCGACAATCGCCGTTTTTCAGTTTGAGGTTTTTCATCCTCTGATACCTCGGCATCGGTCTCTTCCTCAGGCTTTGTGTTTTCCAGATGTCCGCTGAGATCGGCTTCCTTGACGATACCATTGCCATCTTCTTCCACTCGTTCTACGGTCAGCTTGTCAATGATGATATCCGGAGTGATTCCCGAAGCCTGGATCGAACGGCCGGATGGTGTGAAATATCTGGCGGTCGTCAATTTGACAGCTGCTTCATCAGCCATCGGCAAGATCGTCTGTACTGATCCCTTGCCAAAGGTTTGCTGGCCCACAATAACGGCACGGTCATGGTCCTGTAATGCACCGGCAACAATCTCGGATGCAGAGGCAGAACCCTCGTTCACTAGGATAACGATTGGCAGATCCCGAAACACATTTAATGGTCTGGCATTGAATTTCAGGTCAGAATTCTTGATACGGCCCTCGGTATATACAATCAGGCCCTTATCCAGGAACAGATCAGATACCTCCACGGCAGCATTCAGAACACCACCCGGGTTATTGCGAAGGTCCATAACGACACCTTTCAGCTTGTAATCATTTTCCTTTGACAGTCGATCCAGTTCCTGGCGCAGGTCGCGCCCGGTATTGGCCTGGAAACTCGATATCCGCAGGTACCCATAACCAGGCTCCAGAGTCCGTGCCCGGACACTGTTGATCCTGATAATTGCACGGGTGATGGTGATAACCAGCGGTTTTTCCTCGCCATTGCGGATGATGGTCAGTGTGATGTCAGTACCAGGCTTGCCACGCATGCGAGTGATCGCATCATTCAGGGAAAGACCTTTTACCGGCGTATCGTCCAGCTTGATAATCAGGTCACCGGCCTCGATACCGGCTTTCTTGGCCGGGGTGTCATCAATCGGCGCTATCACCTTGACGAAGCCATTTTCCATCCCTACTTCGATACCAAGGCCGCCAAATTCACCAGTCGTGCCTTCCTGTAGCTCTTTATAGGATTCTCTGTCAAGATAAGTTGAGTGCGGATCCAGTCCCGCCAGCATGCCCCGAATGGCATCTTCCAAAAGTTTCCTGTCGTCTACCTCTTCAACATAGTCATTCTTAATCTTGGAAAAGACTTCGGTGAAGGTGCGGATTTCATCCAGTGGCAGGTTTTCATCATCACCATGGGATAGCTGTAGTCCAATCCCTGTCAGGAAAATAAAAACTAGAAAATATTGTAGGAAGCTGCTCATGACTGACTCCGGGCTAATTACCGTACATAGACGGGGTTTAATTTTAGTTAATGGATAATTTATAGAATCCTAGGGGATTTCTTCAGTGGGCTAAAGCATACAGGGGGTGGGCAGTAACTGACAAGCGACAGAATCTGGACATATCAGCGTTTGCACCACAGAGAGGGGTCCAGGGGTTTGCCATTGTGACGGATTTCGAAGTAAACACCTGGCACTCTCTGACCGCCACTGTTACCGGCATAGGCAATGGTTTCCCCGGCCAGTACCCAATCCCCCGGTTTTTTCAGCAGGCTTTGGTTGTAACCATAAAGGCTCATATAACCTTCTCCGTGATCGAGGATAATTAAAAGTCCCAGGTTTCTGAACCAGTTTGCGAAGAGAACCTTGCCGGTATGCACGGCGCGAACATCATTGCCAGCTTCTGCACTTATCTTTATGCCCTGCCATTTCAAGTTGCCTACTTTGCGTCTTGCGCCATAGCGGTTCATCAGTTTACCCGATGCCGGCCAGTCCAGTTTGCCCTTTAGCGTATTAAATGGCGGAATTTCCCTCCTGTAAATAACCTTATCTTTTTTCTTCTCGAGTTGATTGATCAAGGCAAAAAGCTTTTGTTCCTCTTCAAGTAGTTTCTGCAGCTCCAGATCTTTTCGATGAATATCGGATTCGAGTTGTTTCAGGACCAGTTTACGCGATTCCCGAAATGTATTTAGATCACGGTTTTTGGTGAGTTGACTGGATTTCAGTTTCTCAAGTTCATCGGTTTCAGACTCTATGCGGCTTTTCAGTGAATTGACCAGATCGACCTGATCTTTAACTTGATTAATGGATTCAATACGTGCGCGGTTGTAGTAATCATAATACGCCAGCACCCTGCCAACAGTGTCCGGATCCTCTTGGTTCAATAACAGCTTCAGGTAGTTACCTCGCCCAGCCATGTAGGCTGAACGAACTTGGTCGGCAAGTATGGTGCGTTCTTTTTTCAGGGTGTACTTATGTATTGTAATTTCTTTGTTAAGATGATTAAGACGAGTTTTACGCTTCTTAATTTTTTCATCAATTTTTTTGAGCTTCAGAGATTCTTCACCGATAGAAACTTCGGCAAGCTTGAGTTCAGCTTGAAGTTTTTCATACTGGGTTTTCGCAGAAGTAATATCGGAGCTGATGTCCTGAATACGATCCCTGACAGCTTCCAGCTCCGCTGTATTGATTTCGAGCGATCCAGTCTCTGCTGAATTAGCAGAAAAGGATAATAACAGGAAGGAAAATAAGCATTGCCGAAAATAGCTCCGCAATGATATGTCTCGATTACTTGGCGGCAATGGCCTGTTCTGAAGATTCATGCAGTTTTATCAATGATGAACCGGTCATTTCATCGGGAACATCCAGGCCCATTAAATAACACATCGTCGGGGCAACATCTGAGAGGATACCTTCATCATGTGTGAATTCAGCAGGTCTACCGATGTAGATCATTGGCACCAGACTATTAGTATGGGCAGTATGGGCTTGTGATTTGATCTTTTCAGTCTGGTAAGCTTTCATTTGCTCTGCATTACCATGGTCTGCAGTAATAATGATTTCACCGCCCACACGCTTTGTCGTCTCAACCACCCTGCCCAGACATTTATCAATTGCCTGAACTGCCCGAATTGCGGCCTGAAAGTCACCGGTATGACCAACCATATCAGCATTCGCATAATTACAAATAATTGCATCATATTTTTTACTCTCGATCGCCTCAACCAGTTTATCTGTAATTTCGAAAGCACTCATTTCCGGTTTCTGATCATAGGTTGCCACATGGGGAGAGGGCACAAGTATCCGATCCTCTCCGGCAAAAACACGCTCCTCGCCACCGTTGAAAAAGAATGTTACGTGAGCATATTTTTCAGTTTCAGCGACACGTAATTGCTTTAGACCAAGTTTTGCAACGTACTCTCCGAATACGTTTTCTAGGCGTGCAGGTGGAAAGGCTACCGGGAACTCATAATTCGCCTTGTATTCAGTCAGACTGATGAAGGCTCCCAGACTCGGGAAACGCTCTCTGGGAAAACTTTTAAAGTCAGATTTGGTAAATGCACGGGCCAGTTGTCTGGCTCGGTCAGCACGATAATTGGCAAACACGATTACGTCACCGTCTTCAACCTTGACCGGTTGTTCACCGGTACGGGTGATGGCAGTTGGTTTCACAAATTCATCGGTTTCTCCGCGGGCATAGGCCATATCAACAGCAATAAAAACATCATCTGATCGATAATCTGACTTACCCTGACTGATGAGATCGTAGGCTATCTGGGTCCTGTCCCAATGCTTGTTTCGATCCATGGCATAATAGCGCCCGATTATGCTTGCAAATTTACCTTTACCAAGTTCGCGAATTTTCAGATGAGTTTCATGCAGAAATCCGGCAGCGCTTCTGGGTGGAGTGTCCCTGCCATCGAGGAAAGCATGCAGGTAGATATATTCCACGCCACATTTGGCAGCAAGCTTCATCAAGGCAAAGATATGATCCTGGTGACTGTGTACACCACCATTGGATAACAGGCCCAGGATATGGACAGCCTTGCCTTTTTGTGCCGCTTCCTTAAAAGATTTTGTCAGGATTTCATTTCTGTAAAAGGAACCGTCTTCCAGAGCCCGGCTGATTCTGGAAAACTCCTGATCAACAATACGCCCGGAACCGATATTCATATGGCCAACCTCTGAATTTCCCATTTGTCGGCTGGGCAAACCGACCGAAGTACCGGACGCATCGATCAGCGTATGAGGTTCTTCCAGCCACAGCCGGTCCCAATTGGGTTTATTGGCACTGTGGATCGCGTTGTAAACCGTATTTTCTGAATATCCCCAGCCATCGAGGATAATAAGGATCATGGGTCGGTGCTGGAGTCGCATCGGCAGACTTAAGGGTTAGGTATAAGGCATTGATATCAAAAAAAGTTAAGAGAAATACCGGAATTTACCTGCTCATATTTCCATATTCAGTGACTCATAGAATTGGGAACCATCTTGCCGGAACCTCTGCCTGCGAAGGCGCGCATAGTCTAGCATGAAATATACCCTGAAAGGTAAGCGACAGTGTCTCCTGGGTTTCAAATCTGGCAATTAATCACGTATGATTCTCACCAGCTTGTTACCTGCATAATAACCAGACTATACCAATGGAAAAAATCCCTGAATTTATAGCTAATCACCTGTTTCTATTTTCCCTGTTCCTCGGCTTGTCTGCCTTGCTTCTGTGGAATATCTTTGGAAACGTTGCTACGGGTATCCTGCCACTGAGCCCGCCGGAGATGACCCGGATTATGAACCATGAACAGGGTGTAGTATTGGATATTCGCAAGAATGAGGATTTTAAAGCCGGGCATATCATTAATTCGGTAAACATACCTGAAAACGAGATTGCTAAAAAAAAAGGCGCCTGGACTAAATACGCTAACCAGCCTGTGATTCTTTACTGCAGTAATGGCACGGTCTCCCCGAAGGTAGCCCGGACCATGCGGCAGGAAGGAATGGAAAAACTCTATTACCTCAAGGGCGGACTGACCTCCTGGCGACAGGCCAATTTGCCTGTTACCAGTTGATAACAGCCCAGATAACTGAAACCAGCCATGACAGAAAAGGATAATACCCAAGCTGGCTCTGCCAGTACTGATAAACCAACCGGTAAATTTGTTTTGCAAAAGGTTTACGTCAAGGATATCTCCTTCGAGACACCGAATGCCCCAGATATTTTCCTGGAGAAATGGAACCCGAAAGTCGACATGAACCTCTCTAATGAAACCAGGATAATTAACGATGACCTGACTGAAGTCAGTCTGGGGATTACAATCACTGCTAAAATTTCAGACAAGACCGCTTACTTGGTTGAGGTAAAGATTGCCGGCATTTTCATGATCCAGGAATTCCCGCCAGGGATTATCGAGCAAATCACGGCGACGACTTGCCCGAATATGTTATTTCCGTTTGCCCGAGAACTGATCTGTGATCTTGTGACACGTGGAGGATTCCCACAGTTGCTGCTTGCGCCAGTGAATTTTGAAGCAATCTATGCCGAGCAAAAGAAGCGCGCCAAGGAACAATCCAGTGTAAAGAATGACAGTAAAACAACCCACTAAAATTCAATTACCGGGTAAGGACTGAAGGAATAAATGTCCAGCAAGCCCGTTCTGGTGATTGGTGCAGGATCCTGGGGCACCGCACTTGCCATCGTTCTCGCCAGGAACAATCTGCCGGTATTGTTATGGGATATCGATTCGGAACACGTTCAAAGAATCAGGTCATCTCGCAGTAATGAACAATATATTCCCGGTATATCGTTTCCTGAAAGCCTGGAACCGACTGAAAATCTGCAAATTTGTCTTGAGAAAACCAGCGAGATTATCATCTCGACACCTTGCTCCGCACTTGAAGCAGTTCTTACAGAGCTCAGAAAAAAACAGCAAGTATATAATATTTGCCTCACCTGCAAGGGACTTGCGCCTGGCAAACATCTGTTAAATCACAAGGTAGTGGATGAATGCATTGGTGACAGCGCCAATGTGGCGGTGTTGTCAGGTCCGTCGTTTGCTATTGAAGTTGCCAGAGGTCTGCCAACAGCAGTGGCCATCGCATCCAGCAATCACAAAGTTGCACAACTGTTCTCCGACTATTTTCATAGTGATCTCTTCAGGGTGTATACCCAGGATGACATTATTGGTGTGCAGGTGGGTGGTGCTGTCAAGAACGTAATGGCCATCGCCGCAGGTATTGCCGATGGTCTTGGATTTGGTGCCAATACTCGTGCGGCACTAATTACCCGTGGACTTGCAGAGATTATGCGCCTGGGTGTCGCGCTAGGTGGCAGGCAAGAAACCTTTATGGGACTTGCGGGGTTGGGTGATTTGGTGTTGACCTGTACAGATGATCAATCCCGCAACCGCAGGTTTGGGTTATTGCTTGCCAGGGGTAAAACCACGGAGGAGGCATTGGACGAAATCCGACAAACTGTAGAAGGGTTGCGCACGGTGAAAGAGCTCGTGAGACTATCCGAAGAACACTCGATTCAGATGCCCATCTCAGAGCAGGTATATAATGTCCTGTACCAGGGGCTGTCGCCGAATGATGCTGTGCAGTCCTTGCTCTCAAGAGAACAAAAACCGGAACTTGATTAATTTTGTCCTAGAGTCAGTTATATTCCCGGGATCAGGTCTCAAAATTGATTTGGCGCCATGCCTCATAAACGATCACGGCTGCTGCATTGGATAAATTCATGCTGCGACTGCTGTCTTGCATAGGTATCCTAAGTATGTGTTGGTTGGAAAAGCCACCAAGAACATCCGCAGGCAAACCGCGGGTTTCAGGTCCAAATAGGAAACTGTCATCCTTCTTGAATTGACAATCGGCATACTGCCGCTGGCCTTTTGTCGATATGGCATAAAGTGTGTTGAATACTGCACCGGAAAAATAGCTTTCCAAATCGGGCCAAATCTTAAGATTATTCCAATCAATATAATCCAGGCCGGCACGTTTGAGTTTTTTATCGTTCAGCACAAAACCGAGTGGCTTGATCAGGTGTAGCCTGGCTCCAGTATTGGTACAAAGACGTATAATATTTCCGGTATTCGGCGGAATTTCCGGCTGGTAGAGTACGATGTTAAACATATGGGTATAATCCGGTTAATGAACAAGCAAGACTGTGAATTATTAAAACTTGAATTCTGTGGCATGTCCTTCAACTCGCCGTTGGTACTGCTTTCCGGATGTGTCGGTTTCGGAGAAGAATACACACGAGTCAAGGGCTTTTCCAATACCGATGTCGGTGCTGTCTGTCTGAAAGGCACGACAGAAAAGCCACGACTTGGTAACCCGGCCCATCGGATTGCTGAAACCTATATGGGTATGCTGAATGCAATAGGTTTGCAAAACCCCGGTGCCGAAAAAGTCGTCAATGAATATTTGCCCGGCCTTGATTTCTCGGAAACACGTTTTATTGCCAATCTCTCAGGGTCTACCGTCGAAGAATATGCCAACGTGACCCGGATCTTTGATGATTCACCTATCGATGCCATGGAGATCAATATTTCCTGCCCGAATGTCAAGGAGGGCGGTGTTGCCTTTGGTAATGATCCGGACATGTCAGCTCGCGTTGTTGAAGCCTGCCGCAACATGACTAATAAGCCACTCATTACTAAGCTCTCTCCCAACCAGACGGATATTGCGGAAAACGCACGACGCTGTATCGAGGCAGGTACGGATGGTCTCGCTGTTATTAATACCCTGATGGGAATGTCCATTGATATCGAGAGCAGGCAGCCAGTCATCGCTAATAACCAGGGGGGTCTTTCAGGGCCCGCAATCAAGCCGATGGCACTGCTTAAGGTACACCAGGTATATCAGGTCAGCAAAGAGCATGATATTCCGATTATTGGTCAGGGCGGAATAACTACAGGGAAAGATGCCCTGGAGTTTATTATAGCCGGTGCCAAAGCAGTCGGAATTGGTACGGCATTATTTTATGAGCCATTAATGTGCCCGAAGATCAATGAGGAGATTGCCGAATACCTCAGGCTGCAAAATATGAAAAATGTGTCAGAATTGGTTGGTACTCTGCAATTACATGGTGATGGAAACCAGCCAGCCTATGGCAATTAGTATTTATTGAGTTGAGTTATTTTTTATCCAGTCGTCTGAGGGCCACCTGCATTTCACGCATGGCTTGAATATCGCCTTTCTCACGGGCGACATTGACACCATGCTGCAGTGTCTTGCGGGCCTCATCTTGTTGCTGATTCTCCATCTGGGCCTTGCCAAGTAACTTCCAGGCAGCAGAATAATCGGTGTCAAATTCCAATGCTTTCTTTAGATGTAATATGGCATCTGAGTAGTCTTTTTGATCAAGATACGCTTTGCCCAAACTGAAGCGCAACAGAACATTGTCCTTCCCTTTGTCCAGCATGGACTCCAGATTGTCTATCATCGTCATTTTTTCACTGACGCCGTTGAGCGATCAACATGGCTTGGTCTCTGAATCCCGCTGAAGTATTACCTACAGTCCCCTCTTCATGATAGTAGATAATATGAAGTGGGCTGGAAAGTTCAAGCAACTCGTTTTCCGCCAACCGATAGCCAGGGTTAGATGGTCCGGTATCCGAGACACGTTCCCGGATAAAGGTCTGGTAAAATAGCAGGCCATTGATGGTCAGAGCTTTGCAGAGTGTGGGGAAAAGACTTCTATCGAGAAATTGGCTGACTACAATGACATCAAAACTACTTGATTCAGGCGGCTGCTTGATTACATCCCTGACCTGCAAATCAATTTTGAGTTTATGAGAATTTGCCGAATGCTCTAACCATTTTATAGCTTCATCCGATATGTCCCAGGCCGATGTATCGAGGCCATGACTGGCAAGATATATTGCATCCGCACCCCGGCCACAGGCGAGATCCAGGGCCTTGCCCCGGGCAGGCAAAAGATGGACAAACAATTCCAGCACTGCAGCAGGCGTGGAGCTTGCGTGTTCTCCATTTCTGTAGAGCGAATTCCATTTTTCCGCATCCCGTCCTTGCATGGTTATTTACGCCAGAAGGCCGGGGTTATTAAGACCAGCAGGGTAAAGATTTCGAGTCTTCCAAGCAGCATGGCAAAACAGAGCAACAATTTAGCTGTATCACTTACATCACCATAGTGCTGGCTAACCCCGCCCAGCCCTGGTCCGAGGTTATTCATACAGGCCGCTATCGCGGAAAACGCTGTTATCTGGTCCAGACCTGTGGCCATTAACAGTAACATCAACAATCCAAAGACGCAGATGTAGGTTGCGAAAAACCCCCACACTGCATTTATGACCCCCTCCTGGACCGGTTTTTTGTTGATCTTTATCGTGATGACGGCATTCGGGTGGATCAGACGCCTGATTTCGCGTAACCCTTGTCGAAACAACATGAGAGCACGAATAACCTTGATTCCACCCCCAGTCGAACCAGCGCATGCCCCGATAAAACTGGCGAATAGCAACATGACAGGCAACATCTCCGGCCAGAGATAGTGCTGTGCGCTGGTGAAGCCGGTCGTAGTTGCAATGGATACGGTATGAAAAATACCATCCATAATCAACTCTTTTGGATCAGCATAATCTGCTTTGTAAAAGAGAGTGACGCAGGTAATGATACCGACAACCACAAGGATGGTGAGATAGGCCTTGAATTCCGTATCGTAACGATATGGTTTGATACTGATATGTTTCCAGGCGAGGAAATGTAATGTGAAATTTATACCAGCCAAAAGCATGAAGAAAACAGCAATCATCTCGATGAAGGGATTATCAAAAAAAGCCATGCTGCTGTCATGGGTTGAAAAACCGCCGATTGAGATGGTTGAAAAACTGTGTGCTACTGCATCAAAGGCTGTCATACCAGCCAGCCAGTAGGCCAGTGCACAAAAAATAGTCATGGATAGATAAATATACCAGAGCGCCTTTGCTGTTTCGGTAATACGTGGTGTCAGTTTGGCATCTTTTAGTGGACCCGGGGTTTCAGCCTTGTATAGCTGCATACCACCAATCCCGAGTATGGGAAGGATGGCGACGGCAAGAACGATGATACCCATGCCTCCCAGCCATTGCAGTTCCTGCCGATAGAACTGGATGGATTTTGGCAGGAAATCAATCCCGGTAATGACCGTTGCCCCGGTCGTGGTCAACCCGGATAGAGATTCAAAAATAGCATCGACAACGGGCAGGTGTGGAGTATCAGAGAGAATCAGGGGAATTGAGCCGGTCATGCCAAGACCGGCCCAGAACATGACGACAACTATGAAGCCATCGCGTAGCCTTAATTCTTTCCTGATTTTTCTTACCGGTGCCCAGAGTAAAAGTCCGGTAAAAAGGATAATTCCAAATGAAACAAGGAAAGCATGGCGGGCAGGTTCGTCCAGCCACCAGGCGATAAACAATGGAGGTAATTGTGTGAGGCTGAAAAGGGATAACAGGATACCAAGAATGCGCTGGATGACGGTAAATTGCATACGGTAACCCGATAATCAGAGAAACGTAATTCCTACCTGGAAAAGTTTTTCCACCTCAGTGACATATTTCTTGTCAGCAACCAGCAATATAATGTGGTCCTCAGCCTCTATCACTGTATCGTGATGGGCGATGATGACATCCTCGCCCCTTATAATTGCACCGATAGTGGTTGTAGGTGGCAGTCTGATTTCATCGATCTTTTTACCAACCACTTTTGATGATGATGCATCGCCGTGTGGAATAGCCTCAATGGCTTCCGCTGCGCCTTTACGTAATGCATGAACAACGACTACATCACCTTTTCTGATATGAGCAAGCAATGTCCCAATGGTTGCCTGTTGAGGTGATATGGCAATGTCAATCATGTTGCTCTGGACCAGATTTACATAAGCTGCACGATTGATCAGTGCCAGGACCTTACTTGCTCCCAGACGTTTGGCCAGCATGGCAGAAATGATATTGGCTTCATCGGCATTGGTCAGCGCACAGAAGACATCGGTGTTTTCAATATTCTCCTCAAGTAACAGTTCTTCATCTGCAACATCGCCTTGTAATACCACTGTCTTGAGAAGTTCTTCTGAAACGGCCTGCGCCCGTTGGGAGTTCAACTCAATGAGCTTTACTTGATACCGGTCTTCTAGGGTCTTGGCAAGACGCATACCAATGTTCCCGCCACCGGCAATAATGATGCGTTTTGCCATTTTTTCCATATTACGAACGGTTTTCAGCAAGGAGCGAACATGCTTTGGTGCCCCAATGATAAAGAGCTCGTCTTCTGCCATGATACGCGTGCTGCCATCCGGGATGATGGATGCCCCGGCCCGGAAAATGGCCACGACCCGGATTTCCACGCCAGGTAATATCTCCGGAAGTTCTGACAATTGTTTGCCTGCCAGCGGTCCGTTGTAATGAGCTGAAATGGCAACCATCTGTGCATTACCACCGGCAAAGTCCAGTACTTGCAAGGCGCCCGGGAAGTTTATCAAGCGTTCAATATACTGTGTGACGATTTTTTCCGGGCTTATCAATACATCAATAGGAATCGATTCCTGATTGAATAATGCGGGATTGCTCAAGTATTCATTGTTTCTTACACGCGCGATTTTAGTGGGTGTATGAAACAGGGTATAGGCAACCTGACAAGCTATCATATTGACTTCATCATTGTTGGTAACGGCAATGATCATGTCTGCATCCTTGGCACCGGCCTTGGCAAGTACGGAGGGATGAGATGCAATACCGACTACTGTTCTCAGATCGTAACGCTCACTCATATTCAACAGGCTGGCAGGATTTGAATCTACAACAGTAATATCATTTGCTTCACTGACAAGATTTGCAGCAACAGAAGAACCAACCTGGCCCGCACCGAGTATTATTATTTTCATAACGGGGAATTATCTATGAAATTTCCGGTGAAAGTAACCATGAACGTTCCTTAATTAATTTTATCAGGCTAGTCAGGATTGATTTCTATGCCTAGAGATTTCAGTTTTCGATATAAATGGGTTCTTTCCATGCCAACATCTGCGGCAACCTTGCTGACGCTTCCATTCGCTCGCTCAAGTTTATATTCCAGGTAGGATTTTTCAAATTGCTCCCTGGCCTGACGTAAGGGAAGTTCGAAATTGGCATTATAGTCTTTGTCTACTACCCGGATCGGTTGAGCACCCAGTGTAAATTGCAATTCCTCAATATCAATTGTTTCTTTTGTACCCAGTATCAACAGTCTTTGCACCAGGTTTTTTAACTCGCGGATATTACCTGGCCAGTCATAGCTGCGCAGATAATTGCTGGCTGCATTCGTAAATTTTCTTCGAGGGAGCCCCTGGTCCTCGGCAAAGTGATCGATGAAAAAATCCATTAATACCGGAATATCGTTCCGATGTTCCCGTAACGCAGGTATTTTAAGAGGCAAGATATTGAGTTGGTAATATAAATCGTCTCGAAAACTGCCTTGTTTAACGAGCATATCAAGATTTTGACTACTGGCGAAAATGAACCTGACATTAATACTGACCGCTTGTTTGCCCCCAATCCGGATAATGACATTATTTTCAAGTGTATCCTGTAACCTGGCCTGAATAGGAAGTTCCAGATCTGCAATATCTTTCAGGAACAGGATGCCTTGATCAGCATTTTCTATCAGCCCCTTGTGAATACCCCCATCTATTTCACTACCATAAAGTGCTTCCAGTGCATTATCACTTGAGAGAGCAGATATGTTAACAGATATAAAAGGACCAGTTGCACGCTTGCCGTTTTTATAGACATATCGTGCAAAGGTTTCTTTTTCAGTGCCTGGTTCTCCAGTGATGAGTATTGGGGTATCGTGATTGGCAATCCGATCCATGTGACTATAAATCTGATGCATGACCGGGCTTTCGCCAATGGGCAGTTCGATATAGCCCTGTTGGTGTCTCAGGCGAATGTTTTCAGTTTGCAACCGGACCTTTTCGAGCCCATGCCTGACAGTGAGCAGAAGTTTTGCCAGAGACAATGGTTTCTCAACAAAATCATAGGCACCGAGCTTTATCGCTTCGACTGCAGTTTCAACTGTTCCATGCCCCGACATCATAATAATGGGCAAATTGAGTTGGTCATGCTGCTCCCATTGTTTTAACAGGGCAATTCCATCCATCTCGGGCATCCAGATATCCAGCAGTACCAGATCAGGCTTGAAACTGTTCCGAATCTCAATGGCTTCTCCCGCATCTTTTGATGTTTTTACTATATATCCTTCATCGTCAAGAATTTCCTTGACCAGGTTCCGGATATCAGGTTCATCATCAATAACCAGAATTTTTTCGTTCATGACAGTTGTTCTGATACCTGATCAATTATCTCTGCAACTGGCAGGCGGACTATAGCACTGGCACCATGGCCTTCTGGATTGTTTTCAACCCATATGATTCCACGGTGCTCTTCAACAATTTTCTTGGCAATTGCCAGGCCAAGCCCTGTACCTTTTGCCTTGGTTGTGGTGTATGGTTCAAATACTTGATCCATTATATCTTCCGGGAGACCCATGCCGGAATCCTTGATTTTGATCTCTACGAAACCGTTTTGTTTTTCTCTTACATATTCTGTGCTGATTTCTAGCTTCGAGGTTCTGGATTTCTCACAGGCATCCAGTGCGTTTTTTATAAGATTATTGAATACTTGTCTCAACCGGCTTTTGTCGACCGATATCAGGGGTAGATCATCTGCCAGTTTGGTAATGATCTCTGTGTTTTGGTTAAGATTCGAATAAAGGTCTACCACTTCAGAGACTAGGCTGTTTATATTGGCTGTCTGCAGGTTGATTTCAGGTATTCGAGAAAAATCTGTAAACGAGTTGACCATGTCTTTCATGGTCTCGACTTGTTGGATAATGGTATTGGTCAGGCGGTCAAACTTGTCTGCTTCCTCCTTGTCCAAACCCGACCGATATCTTTGACGCAGTCTTTCGGTAGCCAGTTGTATTGGTGTGAGCGGATTTTTGATTTCATGTGCCAAACGTCTGGCCATATCGCTCCAGGTTGCATTTCGTTGTCCCTGAATGACTGTAGTGATATCGTCAATCACGATGACATAGCCCTGCAAGATATTGTGTGATGGAGGCAGAATAGTTCCACTACACATCAGTGTTGAGCGTGCATTTTCACGAACCAGGCTAATCTGTTCACGCCAGTCAGTATCAGTGGAAAGCAGGTTGGCTGAAAGTAGTTTCTTAAAATTCTCTAGGTATGGATGATTCTCCGCAATTTCTTCAACACTGTGATCAACAAGCTCTTCAACCGGTATGCCGAGAATCTGGGAAACATTCTCGTTAGCGGTTCTAATCACGCTATTATGATCAAGCACGATAACTCCTGATGACAATCGACTCAAAACAGTTTCCAGATATGATCTTTGTATCTCGGCCTCATTTCGGCTCCTGCTAGCTTCATCCTGTGCCAGAGCAATTTTTCTGGTCATATCATTGAATGAAGCGACAAGAAAGCCCAGTTCATCATTACTTGGCACAGGTAACCGGGTATCATAATTACCATCGGCGACTGCCCGTGTGCCTTTTGCCAGGTTTGTTACTGGTTCGGCCAGTAATCTCGCGGAATAAAATGCCGCCCAGACTGTGCTGAATATACTGAACAGCAGGACCAGGGTGAGAACAATGACAAAACTTTTTTTGAGCTGTTCACGTAGATAGGCCAATTCCTTATACTTAACAAAGGAATTTTGGACACTGTTCGCAAGCAGATTAATTCGTTCGGATATCGTGAATAGGCCTTGGATTATTCTGGTTTCACTGGTGATGTTGGCCTCGGGCACATTTACAACAATACGAATACTCAAACCTGTATTTCCTATAGTGTCCAGACCAGCATAACTGTTCCCTTGTTGCAGTTGCAGAAGAATGGTTTCACTTGGGCGCTCAGGTACCAAACGTGTGGGGTCATCACTACTTGAAGCAATAATGCCACCTTGACGGGTTAACAAGGTAAATTCCTTGGCACCGGCTTGAACGCGTAAATCATCCAGGTCGAAAGGAATTGATGCTTCGGGTGTCATTGCAATTTTTTCTGCGGCCTGTTCTGTTTTTTTCAATAACTCACGCATTCTTCTGTCCAGTGACAGACGGCTCAACTCAAGGGAATCGTCCAGTGCTTGTTCAACCCGAAGGTCAAACCAGTTATCAATTCCGCGGATAAGAAAATCGAGTGAGAAATAATAAACGATTAACACTGGAGTCAGAGAAAGGATAGTAAACATGGTCACCATGCGTACTGTCATTCGCGCACCAGGCAGGCGCTTCTGTAATTGATGAATCAAACGCCTGAGATTGACAGAAATAAGAACGACCAGTACCAGCAGCCCAAGTGTGTTGAAAATCAACAACCCGAGATAGAATTCGCTGAAATGGCTTGAGTCCTGCAGCGCATTGCTCATCATTAACAATGATGACAGCATGAACAGGAACAGGAATATGCCTGCAAAAAAGATCAGTTGACCGCCTTTCCTCATTACTCGAGTCTCCATTCAACCCACTGGCTGGCCAGGTGCCACTGCGATGAGATATAGGCCAGTGGTTTAAGTGGTGTGGGTAGCGCCTTGATATTTAAGCGTGCCCTTAGTAGACCAGCATAATTCCTGTTTAAAGGAAATCTTCCGAATTCATATAGTTTATGATTTTCGATATTTCCGAGGTAATCCAGAACCTCGTCCAGGTTGAAAAATTGCTGACGACGACCGTTACTGATATTGGTGACGATATAATAATTGGTCAAGGGCTGGTAACTGAGTCTGTAGATAATCATATTGGAAAATATGGTCTTATTCCAAAGCCAGTCACGCTTTTCAATAATCTTGATTTCTATATCAAAACGCAGCGGGATGCCATGTATAAGCGCTTTCTTTGACTCTTCACTGAGTTCCACGCTCATGTGTGCGTCCAGAAAGTAGAAGCCTTCAGATAGGTCACAATTCACATAATCGATCTCAATACCGGGGATAGCCGCATCACTTGGGTAGGCAATTAAAGCAAGGCAGACCGCCAGGGCGAGGGGATGTAAAAATTGATAAAAATCAGCTTTTCTGGAAACACGCATAATAAAAACCATCCATATTGGCATCACCCGGCAGGGTTTGTCTGCCATACTCGGTTTGATGGCCCCAGTCCCCATCGATAGGGATTAATTTGGCGTCACTGTGTCCATCAAGAAAATCAGCTGCCTGCCTATCATTTTCCTCAGACAAGATCGAACAAGTGACATAGAGCAGCTTACCCCCAGAGCGCAGTAACGGCCAGAGCGATGAGAGTATTTGCCGTTGGGTTTGCACCGCTGTCTGAATATCATTGGCCTGACGCAGGTATTTGATATCCGGGTGCCGGCGAATCACGCCGGTTGCACTGCAGGGAGCATCGATCAGGATTCTGTCGAATGGAATTTGATCCCACCAGCTCTCTGTATCACAGGCGTCTGCCCGGTGGATGCTTGCCCTCAGATTCAGACGGCTGATGGTTTCCTGCAATCTTTCACAGCGACTTGCCTCTGGCTCGATGGCAACAACTTCTCCCAAGCCGGGTTCGGTTTCCAGAATGTGGGCCAGTTTGCCGCCGGGCGCTGCACAGGCATCCAGGATGCGCTGGCCAGGCCGGAGATCCATCAATACCGGTACAAGTTGTGCTGCCAGATCCTGGACCGAGACAAGGCCATCATAAAAGCCGGGGAGTTCATCAACGTCTACTGCCTGAATCAGTCGGATTGCTTGAGGCAGGGACGGCGATACCAGTTCTGCAGCAATCTTTGCCTCTTTTAGCATGCTTGAATACTGCTCCGCGGAAATCAGGCACGGGTTGATTCTTAGAGTCATGGGTGGCCTGCTGTTACAGGCTTTTGCAATCTCCAGCCATTTTTCAGGGTAATTATTCTGGAGCCTGCAGAGTAACCATCCCGGCATCGAAAAACGCGCAGAGGGCTCTTTGAACGCTTTTTCTTGTAAGTACTTACTATCTTTTTGATATTTTCTTAGCAAGGCATTAACCAGGCCTTTCGCCCAGGGCTTGCGAAGCTCCCGACTGCTATCAACCGTTGCAGAGACGATGGCATGCGGCGGTATCCGCGTATATTCAAACTGGTACAAGCCGGCCAGCAGCAGGGCCTTAATATCCATGTCCCGGGACTTGAGCGGTTTGTTTAGAAGTATTGACAGAATGTAATCCAGCCTGTGATACCAACGCATGACGCCGTAGCTCAATTCCTGGGCCAGGGCCCGGTCGCGTTTATCTTCAAGTGCGGGAAGAAATCTTGGCAATATCCTGCTCAGGTTCTGTTGCCTTGAAAATATCCTTGCCAGGATCCTGGCGGCACAAGTACGGGCTTGCATGCGTCAAAAATCCCGGGTGTTCAGGGCCATCAGGCAAGGTGATTATTCCAGTTAAAAAACCCGGGCTGGCCGTTCAGGAACTCGGCCACGGTCATGGGCCGTTTCCCGGCAGGCTGAATCCTGCGCAGGCGCAAGACGCCATCCGCCGTACTGACATCGATACCGGATTTATCACTGGCGATTATGACCCCCGGTGCCTGGGAGCTCTTTTCTGCGACAGGCTCTGCTTCCCAGATGCGAAAGGTCTGCCCATTCAATTCGCAATAGGCAACTGGGTGAGGATTAAATGCCCGAATCTGTCGGTCCAGTTCTCGGGCGGAACGATTCCAGTCGAGCCTCGCCTCCGCTTTGCTGATCTTGGCCGCGTAGGTAGCTTTCTGATCATCTTGGGCGACCGCTTGGATGGTGCCAAGCTCCAACTTGTCCAGCGTATTCTGCAGGCAATCTGCCCCTAGCCTGGCCAGCCGGTCATGCAGCGTGCCGCTGTTATCCTGGGCAGTTATCGGGCAACTGGCCTGGGCCAGGATTGGGCCGGTATCCAGCCCTGCATCCATCTGCATGATAGTGACACCGGTCTCCGTATCTCCCGCTTCTATAGCCCGCTGAATCGGGGCCGCGCCACGCCAACGGGGGAGTAAGGATGTATGGATATTGATGCTGCCCAACCTGGGTCGGGAGATGATGTCTGCCGGTAATATCATCCCGAAGGCGACAACAACCAGCAGATCCAGGTTCTCTAATTGCTGTTCCGGATCCATGGATTCGGCTCTATCTGGCTGATTTAAAGAGAGATTCCATTCCAGGGCCAGTTCCTTGATCGCACTGGCCCGGGGTTTCCTGCCTCTCCCTGCCGGACGATCAGGCTGGGTATACACCTGCTTGACGGGATGCCGGCCGGTTTCAAGCAGGCACTTGAGTACCGTTGCAGCCAGCACCGGTGTGCCCGCAAAGGCCAGTTGTAAGCCCACTTTAGAGGACCTGCACCTGCTGGCGTTCAAGCCGTTCCTGTTTTTCCAGTTTTTTTCGCAGTCGCTGTTGTTTCAGGGGTGAGAGGTAATCAATGAAGAGTTTGCCATCCAGATGGTCAATTTCATGTTGTATACATACTGCCAGCAATCCCTCCGCATTTGCCTCTACCGCCTGGCCTTCGAGGTCCAGATAGCGGAAACGTATCTTTTCGGCCCGCTCCACCAGGTCGTAATAGCCGGGCACGGAGAGGCAACCCTCTTGCATTTGCTCTGTCCCTTCAAGTTCGATTATTTCTGGATTTATCAAGCACATAGGATCATCCCGGTGTTCTGAAAGATCAATGACAATGACCCGCTTCTGGACATCGACCTGGGTAGCTGCGAGACCAATGCCACCCTCGGCGTACATGGTGTCCAGCATGTCCTTGGCGAGGGTATTGATAGTGTCATCGACTGTGCCGACAGGTTTGGCCTTCAGGCGCAGTCGTGGATTGGGAAAATGCAGAACGTTAAGTAAAGCCATCTGAAAATCTCAAAATGCAATAAGCTACTGAAGTATACAGAAAAAACCCAGTTCACACATATCGTACAAAAAGTGTGTACTCAGACGGATATTTTGCTAGACTTTTTGCTAATCTACATTAAGGATTGTGCGTAAGGTTATAGCTATGCTGAATAAATTCTTACTTATAATAACATTATTGGTGGTTGCTGTTGTCTCTCAGGCGGATGAAGTCCAGATCAGACCTGACCATCCCGATCGCTATGTGGTCGTCAAGGGAGATACACTTTGGGACATTTCTGATCGTTTTCTGGCCAACCCCTGGCTATGGCCCAAGGTCTGGAATGTGAACCCCCATATTGAAAATCCCCATCTCATCTATCCTGGTGATGTTGTCGCACTGAAATATATTGACGGCGTACCTTATCTTGAAATCAATGGTGAAATCATACCACCGCCACGAGAAGCTGCTATCCGGCGTGGTGGCGACCGAGATAGCCGCTATATAAAACTTGAACCCAAAATCCGGGTAATCGATAAACAACGCGCTGTTCCTTCCATTCCGATCGATATTATCAAACAATTCCTGGCCCGTCCGCTGGTTGTTGACGCAGACGAGATGGATGGATGGCCCTACGTGGTCTCGAGTTATGATCAGCATCTGATCGCCGGTACCGGGGATAAAATTTATGTACGTGGGGTAGCAGAAGACACAGATGTGACCCGTTATGCGATCTATCGCAAGGGGCAAGCTTATGTAAATCCGGTGAAGGATGAAAAGGAAATTCTTGGATACGAGGCGCTCTACATTGGAGATGCCTATCTCACTACAAGTGGTGACCCGGCCTCTCTGGTCGTTTCTGAGTCAAACCGTGAGGTACTTGTGGGTGACCGCCTTATAGAACAATCCGATAGCGAATACATTGGTGATTTCATCCCTGTGACACCGGACCTAGAAGTCAGCGGCAATCTGATTTCGGTAATAGATGGTGTGGCAGAGATTGGCCAATATCAGGTCGTGGTAGTTGATCTCGGGTTCGATGATGGTATGCAGCCGGGCACGGTCCTGGGTGTTTACCAGAGCGGTATATATGTTGAAGACTTCGTTGCTGCTGGCATAGAAAGGGATACAACCAAGAAGCAAAAATACCAGGAAACACTCGAAGATACGGATCTAATAGGTTATCTTGGCAGACCAAAATCCAAGGGTGAAAAAGTAGAGTTACCACAGGAATATGCTGGAGTGATAATGGTATTCCGGACCTTTGAGAAAGTGAGTTACGCTCTGGTGATGGAAGCTGTTGCACCCATGCATAAGTTTGATATCGTAACTAACCTCTAATATTCAATCCTGGTTAGAAATACAGACAGCGTCTCCGGACGCTGTTTTTTTATCTTCAACCCTTGCCATTTTTATTCAAATGCATGCAAAATAACCCTGTATACACATGGAGATCGTCATGGAAGACATCATGGAGAGTTGGCTCGTACTTTCAAGGGCGCCCGGTCTAGGCGCGGTTCACATCAGGCAGTTACTTGAACTTTTTACCACACCGCAGAATATCCTTTCCATTCCTGCCACGGAGTTAAGAGCAATCGGTGTACCTGAAAAGGCCATTCGATATTTGTCCGATCCTGATATCAAGGCTGTTGAAAAAGACATCAAATGGTTGAAACAACCACATCATTATTTGATCACAGTCAATGATGATAATTACCCGCGGTTACTCAGGGAACTGCCTGACAGACCGCCTGTATTATTTGTAAGGGGCAAACTCGCACAGCTACAGCGTCCCCAACTCAGTATCGTGGGTAGCCGCAATCCATCTCACTCGGGTCGGCAAACGGCTCATGAATTCGCTTCCGCGTTAATCCGCGCCGGATTTGTCATTAATAGTGGTCTGGCTACGGGTATCGATTATTGTGCACACCGTGGCGCGCTTGAAGAAGGTGGCATAACTGTTGCTGTGATGGGATGTGGGGCGGACAAGATATATCCAATGCGCCATAAACAACTGGCGAATGATATCCAAGCCAGGGGGGGAGCTTTGGTTACCGAGTTTGCGACAGGTATACCGCCGGTACCGGAAAACTTTCCCCGTCGTAACAGGATTATCAGCGGCATGAGTCTGGGTGTAATTGTAATTGAAGCTGCACAAAAGAGTGGCTCACTGATTACAGCGAGACACGCACTGGATCAGGGTCGCGATGTCTTTGCAGTTCCGGGCTCAATTTATAACCCGATGGCCCGTGGCTGTCATGATTTAATCAAACAGGGTGCGTGTTTGACGGAATCCATTGAGGATATTCTGGAGGAACTTTCCGGGGTGATAGGCCCGGGATTCATTAAAAAACAGCTGCCCACGGGTCCCCATGTTTTACAAGCAGAGCTTGACCGGGATAGTAAAATATTGCTGGAATGTATAGGACATGACCCGATATCCATGGATAAACTGATTAATTTGAGTGGATTGACGGCAGATGCCGTTTCATCCATGCTCACAATGCTTGAGATCAAGGGATTGGTGAGTGCGGAACCGGGTGGACTCTATATGAGAAAAAATCAGAGACTGTATTAAATGAAAGAAACTGTATTGGATGTCTTGATGTATATTTTCGACAACTACATTGAGGATGACCTCGAATTTACCCCGGATCAGGAATCACTCAAAAGCCAGTTAATTGAAGCAGGTTTCAGGGATCTGCAGATTGACAAGGCATTTTTATGGCTTGAAGGCCTCGCGACCCAAAGAGACTTTGCCGATACTGCCACCTCGGATCTTTCATCAATAAGAGTATTTAATGATCAGGAGCTGGATAGATTGAATGCTGAGTGCAGGGGATTCCTGTTGTTCCTTGAACAAGCCAGGGTTTTGAATGCCAAGGAAAGAGAGCTCGTTATTGATCGAATTATGGCTCTTGAAAGTTGTGAGATTGATTTACAGAGATTGAAATGGGTCGTCCTGATGGTTTTATTCAACCAACCCGACAAAGAGGCCGCCATCACCTGGATGGAAGATATTGTGATGGACGATATCAATACCAATCTACACTAGCCATCACGCTAAGCTTTTTTCGTACAGCATTTTTAATTTTAAATTATGAGCAAATCACTGGTCATTGTGGAATCGCCTGCAAAGGCAAAAACCCTGAATCGTTATCTCGGTAAAGATTACGATGTGCTGGCATCGTATGGCCATGTACGTGATCTATTGCCGAAAGCCGGTGCTGTCGATACTGAACATAATTTCGAAATGAAGTATGAACAGATTGAAAAAAACTCCAAATCTGTTGATGCAATCGCAAAGGCATTGAAGAAAGCAGATACGCTATATCTTGCTACAGACCCTGATCGTGAAGGTGAGGCGATCTCGTGGCATCTGTATGAATTGCTCAAAGAGAAGGGTGCATTGAAGGATAAAGATGTCCATCGTGTTGTTTTTCACGAAGTTACGAAATCAGCCATACAGCAATCCATTGCGCATCCTAGGGAATTATCAAAAGAACTTATCAATGCTCAGCAGGCAAGGCGTGCACTAGATTATCTTGTCGGTTTCAATCTGTCCCCCCTGTTATGGAAAAAGATTCGAAGAGGATTGTCTGCTGGCAGGGTACAAAGCCCGGCACTACGGATGATTGTGGAGCGCGAAGAGGAAATAGAAAAATTCAAATCCAGGGAATACTGGACTATCGATGCCGACCTTAGATTTGATAAATCGGAATTCTCATCTAAGTTGATGCACCTGGACGGAGAAAAACTCAAGCAATTCACGATCACTGATACCAAAACTGCCAATGCAGCCAAAGACAAGCTGACCAAACTGGCCAATGGCAAATTAATAGTCAGCACGATCGAGAAGAAACAACGCAGAAGACAACCGGCGGCACCATTCATTACTTCAACCATGCAGCAGGAGGCCATACGTAAACTAGGCTTCACTGCACAGCGCACCATGCGTGTTGCCCAGCAGCTTTACGAGGGTATCGATATCGGCGATGGTGCGGTCGGTTTGATTACCTATATGCGTACAGATTCTGTTACGCTCGCAAACGAGGCTATAGATGAGATCAGGGAATTTATTGCCGAGCGGTATGGAACAGATAATCAGCCTGCAAAACCACGGGAGTTCAAGACAAAATCCAAGAATGCACAGGAGGCACATGAAGGAATACGTCCGACATCAGTTCATCGCGTACCTGCAGACATCAAGTCACACCTGTCCAGTGATCAATTCAGATTGTATGAATTAATCTGGAAACGTACAGTGGCCAGCCAGATGAAGCATGCCACTATCAATACAATTGCAGTTGATTTCAACTGTGGTGAGGGCAATACCTTTCGGGCAAATGGCTCTACAATCGCTGATCCTGGATTCATGATGGTCTATCTGGAAGGACAGGACGATGCCAAGCAGGATTCTGATCAGAACCTATTGCCGCCCCTGAAGGAAGGCGACGTCGTCGAGCTGAAACAGATTAATGCCAACCAGCATTTTACCGAACCACCACCGCGATTTACTGAGGCAAGCCTGGTGAAGTCGCTGGAAGAATTTGGCATCGGGCGCCCATCAACCTATGCCAGCATCATCTATACGCTGATTCAGAGGGAGTATGTGGAACTGGATAACAAACGCTTCATACCCACAGATGTTGGCCGGATCGTCAACAAGTTTCTGACGGAACATTTTCATGATTATGTCGATTATGAATTTACGGCACGCTTGGAGGATGAACTTGATGCCGTTTCCAGAGGTGAAAAGGACTGGATTCCTCTCATGCGAGAATTCTGGAATGCGTTCGATAAAAAGGTCAAAGACAAGGAAGAAAATGTCAGCCGCAAAGAGGCCACCCAGGCCCGGGATTTGGGCATAGATCCCAAGAGCGGTTCCCCCGTTTCGGTCAGGATGGGACGTTACGGACCCTATGTCCAGATAGGCACCCGTGAAGACGAAGAGAAGCCCAAATTCGCCGGGCTCCGGCCCGGTCAGCGAATGGACGCCATCGAGTTGGCAGAAGCCCTGGAACTGTTCAAGTTGCCGAGATTACTTGGGGAGACGCCCGAGGGCGAGGAAGTTGCAGCCAATATCGGTCGGTTTGGTCCCTATATACGTTATGGCAGCAAGTTTGTGTCACTCAAAAAAGAAGATGATCCCTATACTGTGGGACTCGAGCGGGCGCTCGAGTTGATAGCCGAGAAAAAGAAGCTCGATGCCGAGAGAGAGATCAAGGTTTTTAAGGAGGAAGGCATCTCCATCCTCAATGGTCGTTATGGTCCCTATGTAACAGACGGCAAGAAAAACGCGAAGATTCCCAAGGACAAGGAACCCGCCAGCCTGACGCTGGAAGAGTCGCAAACCATCCTGGCCGAGGCACCGGCGCGCGGTAGAAGGAAGGCTCGACGGAAAACGGGATAAGATCAAGAAGCGGCAAGCTTGACTCCCTGGCACTTACGCATGGCAATCAAGGTACTTCACTCGGGTGGAGTGATTGCCTATCCTACGGAGGCTGTCTATGGTCTCGGGTGTCTGCCACACTTCTGGCCTGCAGTTTCCCGTATTCTCACTATGAAGCAGCGACCGGTTCACAAGGGGCTAATAATGGTGGCTGCAACAATCGACCAGCTTCTGCCATATGTGGAATTTCCGGACAAATCTGTAAAAAATCGGGTATTGGCGACTTGGCCCGGGCCGGTAACCTGGTTATTGCCCGCCCGGCCAATCGTGCCGGATTGGGTCCGGGGCAGTCACGATACCGTCGCAGTGCGGGTCAGTGATCACCCTGTGGTTCAGTCACTCTGTCGCCGGGCGGGGCCACTGATATCCACCAGTGCAAATCCAGCGGGCCTGCCACCAGCCAGATCCGCGCTAAAGGTCCGCTCATATTTTCCCCGGCAGCTGGATTACATTCTCACAGGCAAGCTTGGAAATCAGGATCATACGACGGAAATTCGCCATGCCGGGAGTGGAAAAATCATCCGCCCCAGCGGTTAAAAATTGTCAGCAAGGTTGTTGACACCCTATCCTAATTCATTGAAAATCGTCGGCTTACTTTTCGGAGGGGTACCCAAGCGGCCAACGGGGGCAGACTGTAAATCTGCTGACTTATGTCTTCGTAGGTTCGAATCCTACCCCCTCCACCATATATATATATGGTGTGGGGGCCCGCAACAGAGATTCGCCGAATGAGGAGCCGCCGGGATTACTGATAATGGTAGTTAAAATGGCATTTCAGCGAGTTATAAATGTCATCCGGCTTGGGAAATATCAGGCGATGCGGGTGTAGTTCAATGGTAGAACCTCAGCCTTCCAAGCTGATGATGTGGGTTCGATTCCCATCACCCGCTCCAAAATAGGGTGAATAATTAATGAATTGAATTCGCCCATATAGCTCAGTCGGTAGAGCACTTCCTTGGTAAGGAAGAGGTCACCGGTTCAAATCCGGTTATGGGCTCCAGTGTAATCAACGGTTGTGCCGGAATTGAGTGAAAGTCTAAATTTATTGTTTCGCTGAGGAGAACAATCAATGTCCAAGGAGAAATTTGAACGCAAGAAGC